>Ga0265293_10003596_pt1 | contig 28604 bp, 28 predicted proteins | sample Munlanlewell138R_FD_192505 | JGI IMG/M metagenome (GOLD analysis project Ga0265293, IMG submission 192505) | Leachate microbial communities from a municipal landfill in Southern Ontario, Canada - Leachate well 138R | ecosystem: Engineered > Solid waste > Landfill > Unclassified | place: Canada... | reverse complement strand
GTATGAATATCGATACGTCATCCCCAATCGTTTCATCACTTCGCCACTTCTGGGGTTGTTCACGTCATGTGTTGCTGTGATATACGGTACGTTATCCTCTTTGGCTTGGGCGATCACCGCCATACATGCCTCTGTGACAATCCCCTGGCCCCAGAATGGGGGAATTAATCCAAACCCTAGGTCGCGACTCTCAGTATCACTGAGGTGCACATATCCGATGGGAATATCATCGCTCTTGTGACAAATGGCATATTGATATGCACGCCTCTGCTGATACTGTTGGGCATAGTTGACCCGATAGAGCTTCTCTGCCTCTTGCAGGGATGTAACAGGATACCACGGTAGAAAGGCATTCATTTCCCGATCTGAAAAAATCCGGTAAAGCGCTTGGATATCATCAATAGTGAACTTCCTTACGATTAGCCGTTTGGTCTCCAGTCTTGGAGTATTCGATGCTTGCATGCACATCCCTCACAGAAATGATGGCGTGTTTCACGCCTCACCCCTGCCACTATAGCATGGTAATGCCACGAAGAAGCGTTTATAATGGCTTCAACAGAGGGCCCATCTTATACGAGCTTATTTGTAGACATCAGGAAGAAGCAGCTCAGCTTCCGATAAGGAAAAGATTCGATAGTGCGGCTGGTAGCTCTTTCGGTACTCTTTGCTGTGGTGGGCTACATATCTGCCTGAACTCAACAACGCTTCAATGTGCAAGACATCTTCATCGAAGTAGTCAATCAAGATTTTATTATTACTCACTTCCAGCAAGATCAAATCCCACTGCTCTGCCCATTGTTCAATTGACGGTAAGGTGTAGGAGTGAGCACTAGCAATGAAGTGGGTTACATAGCGCTCTTTACTCACCACGTTGTCAAGGACAAGATCAAGGGGAACTCGACAGAAGTTCTCACCAAAACCACAGGGTTCGATATCCCTGCGGCCGGTACTATGCATCGTAGCCAACTCCTCTTCCAGATAGGCAAGTGCATTAGTTGGGTTGTCAAGTAAATGGCCAGGTCCAAAAAGATCCTGAAAGAAGCTCTTATAGAGATCGATGAGTCTGAAGTGAGGGGTTTGGAGACGGTGGCGCTCGATTACTTCCAATATGTCTTTAGCAAAATGCGGATTATCTGATGGATTATATCGACTCATGACTACCTCACAACGGGATGACAATCAAATGCCCATCTATGTCCTCTACCCGTACCTCCATCCCATAGACGGCCCGGATGTTCTCTGCGGTAATGACCTCTTTGCCTCCTGCTGCCCAAATCTCTCCGTCTTTCAGTAGCAAAAAAGAGTCGCTATAGCGCAGACTGAGATTCAGGTCATGCATTGCCATAATCGCAGATCGGTGGCTAGAAGAGATGACCGAGACTATCATGCGCATCAGCCGATGTTGGTTGTAGATATCCAGGCTGCTGGTCGGCTCATCAAAGAGAATGACTGTAGGGTCCTGGGCAAGGGCCCTGGCAATCTGTACTTGTTGGAATTCTCCGCCACTGAGCTCATCGGCATAGCGCAGGGCAATGTCCTCGATCCCTGTCAGGGCAATCACCTCTTCTACCTTCATATAGTCGGCAGTAGTGGGGGCCCATTTGAAGTGGGGTTTTCGTCCTAGGAGGATGAGATCGAAGACCTTCATCATCGTCATCTCAGCGTGTTGAGGAACCCATCCGAAAATCCGGGCAAGCTCAAGGCCGCTCATCTGGGCAGTCTCCTGCTCTTTGACTGTTACACTTCCCTGCCCAGGGGTGAGGATGCGGTTGATGCATTTGAGTAGTGTCGTCTTGCCAGCTCCATTTCTTCCGAGGATTGAGAGAATCTCCCCTTCCGTAACCGAGAAACTTACTCCTTCGATGACCGGCCGGCTCTTGTACTTGAAGCTCAGGTTGTTGATCTGTAGTATCATCGCTTTCTCCCGGCTATAAGCAAGTAGATAAAGAGTGGTCCACCCAACAGAGAGGTGAGGATTCCTACCGGTAACACCATTGGAGAGAGCATCGTACGGGCAAGCGTATCGGCAGCCAGCATCACGATTGAGCCGATCAACGGAGAGGCGACCATCAAGAATCGGTGGTCAGAGCCAAAGATTCGCCTAGCGATATGAGGTCCGAGTAATCCGATGAAAGCAATGGTCCCAAAGAACGAGACTATCACCGCAGACACGATTGAGGCGGCAAACATACCACCGATACGCAAAGCAGCGGTATGAACCCCAAGGCCACGGGCGGTGTCCTCACCACTATCCATGGCATTGAAACTCCAGCGCTGCAAGAAGCTGAGGATTGAGAGAGGGATCAGTACAGCACAGATGATAGCCAGGGCGTTCCAACTAGCCCGTCCAAGGTCTCCGAAAGTCCAGGAGACGATGCTCGCCAGCTGTACTGAGTTTGCAAGGTACTGCATCAAGGTAAGACCTGCAGAAAAGATCGATCCGATGGCAATTCCGGCGAGGACCATGGACTGGGCAGAAATTTCGGTGAGGAGAGTGAGGGCAAGGATCGCTAGGGTGGAGAGCACTGAAAAAAGAAACGCGCTGAAAGCCACTGTGAAGAAGTCACTGACAATAATAGTGCTGGTGGTGCTCGTCCCTGCTCCAAGGAACACGATGGCAAAAGAGGCGCCAAAGGCCGCCGCGCTTGAAAGTCCTAGGGTGTATGGGGATGCTAGCGGATTACGGAGCACCGACTGCATCACTGTCCCCGAGAGAGAGAGCCCTGCTCCCACGACGATAGCGGCCAAGACCCGTGGCATGCGAACATCCCACACAATCCTCCCCTGTCCGCTACGGTCGAAGCGGGCGATGGAAGAGAGGATCGCGCCAAATGGGATACGAATCGATCCAATCCAAATAGCTACGATACTGAGGACGAGCAAGAGCGCCAACCCTGCTACCAGCAAGAGCGTCTTACTGCGCAGGTATTGCTTGTATTGGAGGGTTAGCTGCTCCGGCTTTTCCATTGTATGTTGCTCCTGTATCAATTGAACCAGTCAACTTGTGCAGGCATTGCCTGCTGCTGCTCAATTACTTCACTGAAGCTCAACGGCACACCGAAGAAGAGGGTCCAAATCTCCTCCGCCTTCTGTGCGATATTCACATCAGCAAAGAGCTCGGGGTACAAGACCTTGCCCACGTAGTAGACGTTCACCAGCTGGTTGTCCCAGTTTGTCCCGTAGTACTTGTAAACAAAGGTTACATACACGTCTTTATTGGTGAATGCTGGTACCAACTCATCCAAGGCCTTCTTATTCTTTCGATACCCCTCTCTGGAGAGGTTCAGATTGGCTGCATCGATGAAAATATAATCAGGCGATGCCGCAATAAGGCTCTCCAGGTCCGTCATGTAGGGCTGGCGATTCCCTGCCGGGTTGGTGGGCATAACATTCACCGCTTCGGTAAAGTCGAAGGGAATGAAGTCACCGGTCGTTCTGAAGAGATCGGCCATTCCGTAGTACATCATCCCGCCGGCGTAGCCGCGCTTGGGGGTGGTAACCTGTGTCTTTCGCGCAGCAAGGTCATCCATCAGGGCCTTCAGGCCATTGGTGAGCGTCTTGGCCCGATCTTCTCGATCAAGGGCCTCACCAAGCATTGAGAGCTGGTAATAGAACTTGTCCATCTCATAAAACTCGATATCAACATCCACACCGATAACTGGTATTCCAAGGATATTCTGTAGGTGATCAAGTTTTTCACGATCAACCGCTGAGGAAATCACCAAGTCAGGATTTGCTGCAATGATAGCTTCATGGCTGTTGGCACTCCCGATACTGGGCAAGGTACGCAGGTGTGGATAGGCAATCCGATACGTCGCGAGGGCAAACATCTCGTAATCGGTGATCTCACGACCATGGCCCTCATCCTCTACGGCGATGACCTTATCGGTGGCATCTACATAACTGACCAGCCGTAAAGATCCAGCATCGAGGGCGATGATTTTGTCCACAGCTGCAGGAAGAACAACCTCTCTGCCTCGCATATCGACGATTGTTCGTTGTTCGACAGCCGGTCGCTCGGTCTGTGGTGCGGCCCCAAGGCCTACTGCCAAGCTCACCAAGACGATGAATAAGAACAACATTTTTTTGTGAGTGTGTTTCATTGATACCCTCCAACTCCCATTCACAGGAAAGAGTAACACGAATTTCCCTTATCGTGTTACTCTTTGAAGGATACCGATTCCTCTTGATACCGTCAATCAGTGTTCTGGTTTTCCAGCTCCTTGAAGAGCTCTTCTGTAGCGCTATAGGTGAGTTTACCAAAAACCCGTGAACTTGAGAGAACACGTTGGGCCCACGCTTGCACTTCCCCAGCTGTTCCACGGACGATAATCACCTTTTGGCAGATCTCAGACTCTATATGGAATTGGAGGTTCGCTATTATCCGGATAGAGGGGTATTCACTGACAGGGGCCCTGGGTAATTGGGTCTTTTGATTGAACAGCACCGTGAGGGTGCCAAGCACCTGACTCGTCTCATCGGTGATCGTGGTCTCAATAATCTCTCGCCTCACCAAATCTCTGATGGTCTCTGACCGGCTATCGTGGTGAGAGCGCTCAGTCAGTTGGTCGAGCAAGGCAACAAGGTCACTATCCATCGATACACCAAATCGTATTGTCTCTCCCATTGTCCCTCCCCTTTCTCAACGCAACCTATGCCCTTATGGTACACTCCACTCACACAACGAAACAAGAGGTTGAACATTTCGCAGATGGTGGTGAGGATCAACACTCTGGTCACCGTGGCGATGATTGTTGACGCGATAGTGTCTATCGCATGGTTTTTAAGAACAAGCGATGTATCGGCTGCAACAATCTTGATTTTGGAGGCTTGTAATCCACTGGTCAAGCCAATGCCATCATCTTAGGAAAAACCTTTGTGAGACTCTCAATTCAAATGATTTCATCAGCTACGACCCACTCCTTCATACTCGGCGAGATACCGATAGTTCTCCGGTGGTATGTAGAGAAGATTCCAGCAGGTTATTACCCCGCTGTTCATCTTTTTAATCACATCAATCATCAGACGTGCCTCATCAAAGGGGACCTTGGTTGGAAAGACCGGATGGTCGACCAACTCAATGCCTGGGATTACGGCGACTCCTGGGTCTGCCCCCACCTGGGCGCGCTCAATTTCAGCTTGCAAGACCCCTACAGGAAAACCTTGTTGGGCAGTGAGCCCTTGCATGGAAAGACGAGGCAATCCAAGGAGGCTTTCTGTCAAGCGTGAGGCTTGGTCTTGGGTAATCCGTGGGTGCAGTTGCTGTAAGCCTTTGACCATAGAGAGTGCTTCCAGTGGCAAACCCGCCGGACCGATAGCCTTCACATAGGTCATTGCCTTGATCCAATCACAGTTCTGAGCCAACTCTTTGTAAGACTGACCAACCAAAGAGGCCAAGGCCGGTGAGAGTAAATCAAGACCCATTGCGTACTTTGACCGATCTAGAGAATTTCCGATACTCATTACTATTTTCGTGATGGCTTTGCTACGACGGTCCATGAGATCGCCTAGATTACATTCGCTGACAAAGGTCGCCCAATCAACTTCCCGTCCTTGGAGACTGTACTCAATCAATGCCTCCAAAGCGTGCTCAGCAATAGTTCTCTGCTTCTCATATCCATTGTTAAGACATCGGTCACAGAAACAAGAGAACACCATCTCCAAGCCATTTGCCGGTGATGGGTAGCGGATTCGGTCGAGGAAGACCCCGGCAAAGCCAAAGCGTGAGAGGGTTGTCTCAATCTCATATCCGATACTGTCTATGTCGATTGAGTGCTCGGGGCAGTGAAAGAGAAAATTCTCATCGTTTCCTACAAATCCTTCCCAGCATCCTAATTTTCCATAACCGGTTTGCAACGTCGCAGATCGCGCCTGCTCGTCTTCCAACGGGATGCGCCGATCCATTCGATCAGCGAGGACTGGATACCAAAGATACGGCTCAATGTGGTTTCGGCTACAGAGCTCAATAACCTGTTCGAACCATCGGTCCCCTTGACTATTCCAAATGATCAGGCGACGAGTTGGGACAGTCTGCACATATGCTTCTATGCGACTTGTGATCTCAGCCGGAGAAAAATGAGCGCTCTCATATGGGCCTATGACCAATTGGCTATCGTAGTAGGTTTCCATCTGTTTCACTTACTTCATTCGTCTAATAATAATTCTCCATGACCGGAGAGTCGAGGTTAGAATCCACTAACCTTCCATCGCAAAAACACGCTGGTGAACATCGTCCTCAGTCAAAACGTGTGGGTCAATGCTATCAACGTGGAGAACTGCTTGATCCTTGAGGTAGTTTACAGCAAGCCCATCTTCAATGTAACCCATGTTGTCAATAGAGGTATAACCGGTTGCCTAATGGATTTAATGAGTATCTTCAGCTCAATACCCTTTACTCAATCAAGCTCGTTGCACAGCTTTTCTTACTCTTAATCTCTTTGTAGAACTCATTTTCAATAGCGACAGCTATTACAATACCAGCGTACCACTGATCGTTGTCCAGATTAACCTGAGGTATGGTTTGTAAGAATGCTTCGACAGTAACGAAGACAAGTTCCTTCGACCACCGATTGATGGCTTTCCGATAGAAAGAGTATGAGCTGATGTATGACCATCTTCGAGTAATTGAGTTGGTGATTTTACAAATGCGGGAATCCGTTTCAGGATAATAAATGTTCAGAGTGTAATGCGACAAATGATTGAAATTAGATTCAATGGAGTAGTCAAGAGTTTGCCCAGTATAAAAGATCCGGTAGTACTACCTCCTACTCAAGATGTATCGTGACTATCTAATCGAAAACTGAATAAAGACGAACTATTTCCGGTCGAATTGAAATCTACTTTCCTCATGGGCCCCCTCTCCTGAAAAGGAGAGAAGGCAATTAATCATCAGAAGACAATAACATCCTCTTCATCATCCCATTGTTCATCAGAAGGATTATCTGCAGGCTTCTCTGATCTATCGCGTCTGAACTCAACATGTTCTGCCACTACAAAGATTCGATCGCGATATGCACCATCCTTATCATTCCAACGATCTTGACGCAATCGTCCTACCACACGTACCCCTCTGCCCTTAGTCAAATAACTGAGGCAATTCTTACCAAGCGGTCCCCAAGCATCAACACCAATGTACATAACTTCCTTGCGCGATGCGCCATCACCACCTCTGTAGTAACGGTTCACTGCAATAGTGAATTTCGCGAGCTCATTGCGCTGCTCTCCTACCACGGCCAGTTCAGGATCCTTTACGAGATTGCCTTCAAGCAAGACTGAATTAAGATTATTCATATACCCTCCTCTTACTCCTTTTGTGTGTGAGTATGTACTCTCCTAAGGAGACAGGGGGAAGCATTTGCTTCATCGAAGTTATTCATCTGCTCAATTATTGAATCGCCAAAAAATTCTAGCGCCGTGTGATAATCCAAAAATCTATGGACTTCTCGTATTTGGTTCGCATCGGCCTGAGTTACGTACTGGCCCAAAAAGGATTCGCACGCCAGTCGTCTGGAAATCCCATCCTTTGTAAATCCACCTTGTATTCATCAATCAATCTCACAAGGGTTGGCTTCCAATTCTTATTTAAATCATTGCCTGAATCAATATTTGATAGGAGGTAATCAATAATAAGAAAAGTGTTGTAGATACGTCGATCATTTCGAGGATTAGAAGCGTCTGCCTTCTTTGGCGCATTTTGCCAACAATCTTTGACGTCACGCCTTATTGAAATAGCCTCTTTAGGAGTTTTTACAAACCGTCTGTTCCACAATCTGCCATGATGCGCACAAATATTTCTGATGATGTAAAGATGTTTAAGCCACGAACGTAAAATCTCTGGTTGAAGTCCATAGACTCTGCTAATTTGTTTCATAACTGACATGTCTTTCATGTTATCGTAAAATATGACGATGGCACCAAAAGACAATATTTCAACAAGCGCCCAAATTGGAAAAATTTCACATCGATACGTGTTCTTAATGTGTTCAGCAAATTGTTCTTTAGATTTAGTACACTCTTCCTTGAGCGTATTGATTTTTTCATCCCATTCGGATTGGCTAAAAATAAAATTTTCTTTTTTAAAGGGAAACGGCCCGTATTTGTGGGCCAAATTGTAAACAAACTGAGTTTTGAATGAAATCTCAATACGCTCTAAGCCTTGCAATACATGCAATCTCAATTTCTGATCAAAGCAATAGTCTCTCCAAACAGCACTAAATGAAGTTCCTGGAAAAAAGCGGTGGTCTGGTACACTTGTGTTATAGTAGGTAAACCAATATGCCTCTAGTCGGTAGTAATTTATGTGTTGAAGCAAGAAATAAGCTGTGTCTTTGTCATCAAAAACTATTCCTCGAGTTTCTAATAAATCAACTTGTTCGCGAAAGCTCAAAGGCCTTTTAGTAAAAGGCTTACGTTGTAACGAGGAATTACAATTTGTGAGTCTATTATTTGAATTCATCTCTTTACAAATGAGCAGCCCGCCGATTTGAGGAACATATTGCTACGTTTAACCTTGGCGGGCATTGGTACGTACAATGTAAACCAAGTAAAATTACATGTCAATCAAACTCCATTGGGAAAACACAAAATAGCTCTCTTGCTATGAACCATATTCAGCTAATTCTGAACATACCCCCTGCGACAGCTATGCTATAAAATAAATATGGAACTTATCCATCTCAAGCAGCATTGAATTCAAATTATTCATGTATCCTCCCTTTTGTTCTGCACTTCTCTGGTGCTCTGAGTTGGTATTCATATAAGGGATAAGAGTGGAAGCATTGCTTCATAAAAAAATTTATTCAACTAACTCATTCAATCACAGAGAGTATGAAAAAAGAAAGGAAATCTTAGATTTTTTATTGTTCTTTGCAAAGTGGTACGGTCTGTAGATCTTTTAGTAAAAAGCCTATGCCTCCCCTTCTTCTCAACTCTTAAGGATGCCAATTGTTGGCATAAGTATTTTTTTTGGCACTATAGGGTTGCACGATTCCATCCAAGACCTCCTCAGTCTTGGAGGGCAATGATTCGGAAGTTAGTCAATATATGGACTAACTTTCGAATCCAGTTGCGTGGAGGCTTGTTGATTGCTATAATAAAATCGAAAGTTAGGTTATATATGGACCAACCTTCGATCGGAGGCACTATGAGGATTCCTCGAAATACGTATCTTCAACAACTCATCGAGAGGAGATTCAATGGTCTGGTCAAGGTTTTGACCGGCCTAAGACGATCTGGAAAGAGCTATCTACTCTTCAACATTTACCGTGACTATCTAATCGAAGAGGGCGTAGAGGCAGAAAACATCATCGAAGTCGCACTCGACGATGATACATACGAGGATCTACGCGATCCCAAACAACTCTCCTCCTATATCAGGAGTCGGATCGTTGATCAGCGTCAACAGTACTACGTTTTTCTTGATGAAGCCCAATATGCCATCACACGAGAGGAGATGCGAGACAGGGACCGACCCATCCGATTGTATGGAGTGCTCAATGGCCTGTTGCGGCTGAGCAATGTTGACGTGTATGTGACAGGCAGCAACTCGAAGTTCCTCTCCAGCGACATAATGACCGAGTTTCGGGGACGTAGTGATACTATCCATGTCAATCCACTGAGCTTTACCGAATTTCATGCAGTAGCAGGGCTCGATACCACTGAGGCGTATGAGGAGTATGCTCGGTTCGGTGGCATGCCGTATCTCATGTCCCTAAAGAGTGATGAACAGAAAACACAATACCTAGGCAACCTCTTCACTGAGGTGTACTTCAAGGACATCATCGAACGACATACCATCGCCCGCCCTCTCGTCCTCTCCCAATTGACCGATACCCTCTGCTCATCAATAGGATCACTGACCAATGCGAACAAGCTAGCGAGGAGCATAGCGGGCAGTGGAGGTGACACGGTCTCTTCAGAAACCATCTCCTCCTATCTTGGGCATCTACAAGACTCATTTCTCTTCAAGGAAGCCAAGCGCTACGATGTCAAGGGAAAGCGGTACTTCCTCTACCCCTCCAAATACTTTTGCACCGATATCGGGCTACGAAACGCACGACTCTCGTTCAGGCAACAGGATGAGGGTCATATAATGGAGAACATCATCTTCAATGAGCTGATAGGAAGAGGGTATCTGGTCGATGTCGGAGTTGTTGAGACCTTTTCCCTGGGTACCGAAGGAAAGCAACAAAAGAAACAACTGGAAGTGGACTTTGTGATCAACAAGGGACCGAAGAAGTTGTATATCCAATCTTCACTCTCCATGGAGAGCGAAGAGAAAAAGAGACAGGAACTCAGGCCACTCTACACTATCAAGGACAACTTCAAGAAGATCGTCATCACCAAGACGCACGCCAAACCCTGGACCGATGAAATGGGAATCTTGCATGTAGGGCTCTATCAATTCCTATTGGATCGAAGCCTTCTTATGTGACGCACTCCCTTCAATGAGGGGACTACATCTATGACTCAGAAGAGGCTCTGGCAAGTTATCACTTTTTGCAATACGTATTAACACTCCTCAAAGAGGCTAAACCGGTATTTAAAGGTTCATAGTAAAAAGACTCCAATTCTATCTCCCCTTCATTGGCGCGCACGGTAAGAGAAATTGCGAGGGATATTCTGTTGCTAAAAGATTGTCCCATGGTCTCCTGCTATATTGTGTGTTCATCAACAAAACATACAGGCAAGGGACAGCATGGGCAGGGAACTTGTATGGGCGATAGTGAGCCACTTGAACAGCGACTTATTCGAGGGAACAAGTCAATGCATAACCGATTTAGGTCCTGTCAGGTCCGGAACAATGGAAGTTCCTCACATATTCTTTGCCATAAACAAATCTTATCGCTTGTTAATTAAGTAAACCGCGGTACACCATACAGTGAGTTTGCTGTGCCGCAAAATAGTTTATCAAAGTCAGTTGATCTCTCCGATAAATTCATACCCCTTTTTCGCTTTGGCATTACCGCCCGCACGAAACCGAAACGATTTGCCAAAATGATCACATGCCACAGCATAGTGGCATAGAGCGATCCCCATGTCTATGTGTGTGAGTTTGTAAGCAAGAGACATCGGCGGTTTTAGAATTTGGCGATAAAGTCTCAGTGTACCCTCACTCTTTTCCAGATACCAAGGCTGTATATTCAAGCCCGATGGCGCAAGATGGACTGCCTTGATGCACTCGTCCTCCAATGCATTAGTAATCTCTGAAATAGGCTTGCGTTTGAATTCAGATTTCTCTCGGTGAGGCGAGCCTTCCGGTGTACCGAATGCAAGCACGATAATGTCCGAGCTCGCGCGCTGTTTTGTTGCATCCCTGGAAGCACCGAGCCAAACACCGCCTAGTTCATGTGCATTTAGCCATAACATGAGTTTTTGACCGATAAACCCTGCGTTTTCCTGTTCACCATCCTTGTCTTCACCGGTAAAAACCAGATAGTGCGGAGCTTTGACTTGAAACATTCCTTTTGTTTCGTTTGTAAAACGGTATCCAATAGGCGCATCGGGATAGAGTGGCTCAAATGAATCTAGCGCTTTCTTGATTTCATCTAATTGACTGGTAGTGAGCAGCTCTTGCGCATATTTTCTGCAAGCTTTTCGTCTGCTGATTGAATGATACAAATCCATTTTGCTAACCCCCATGCGTACGTTACAGGCTACAATAAATGAGTAGATGCGAGAAGCCTTTGCATTAGTAAGGAAAATTACGTTAATTTATACTTCGACTCCAGTGCTACAAAACCCAGTCATTCTATTACCCGAATGGGAGTTTTAAAAAAGTAAAGGTCACGAGATGTGATGTGAATCACACTATCGCTAATCGATCAACAAGGCAAATGATTTGGTATTTTATGGCAAAGGCATTCACTGCCGGGAATGAAAATCTCATCAAGGATTCTTGAGAGATCTTTAACCGTATCTCCTTTGACTGAATAGTAATTCCACGTTCCTTCCTTCCGTGTTGTGATTAAATCAGCTTTTTTTAAAATGGAGAGATGATGGGAAAGTGTCGATTGAGTAATCTCAAAGTACTGTTGCAACTCACAAACACAAACTTCTCCACAGCTGAGAATATGCATGATGCGGGTGCGAACAGGGTCAGCGAGCGCCTTAAGTAATGTAGCGGCATATATAAAATCAAATTTCATAAGCATCCTCTCAAGATACATAGCATCGATATTTTTCAATTAATCTTACTTGTAATATACAGAATTATACCATTTATTTACACCTATTGAAACATTCAGAAAGATTTCTACAATTTATATATTGATAGTTATCGATTTATTGAATAGGATACATTTTAGGGAACAATTATGAAGACAACAAATTCTGACAAGGTCATACGACCCTTTGAGAAGTATCTGACTTTCTGGGTGTTGGTATGTATGGGCATAGGTATCCTTATTGGGAGATTCATCCCTTCTATTCCACTCTTTCTTTCGCGATTTGAGTATGCCTCAGTCTCAATACCAGTAGCTCTTCTTATCTGGATTATGATTTATCCAATGATGCTTAAAATTGATTTTGCAAGCATCAAAGATGTTGGCAGAAATCCACGAGGTCTTATTGTCACCTGGGTGGTTAATTGGCTGATAAAGCCCTTTACCATGTATTTAATTGCTCGTTTTTTCTTCTTTACTCTCTATCGGGGAATTATTGACGGCACTGATGCCCAACAGTACCTCGCAGGTGCAATTCTTCTCGGAGCAGCACCATGCACAGCCATGGTTTTTGTGTGGAGCCACTTGGTGCGTGGAAATCCAGCGTATACTCTAGTACAGGTAGCTACCAATGACCTGATAATCTTATTGCTATTCATCCCCATCACGGGTTTTCTTTTGGGAATCAGCGGAATAACCATCCCTTGGATGACTCTTTTATTGAGCATTGTACTCTTCGTTGTTCTCCCATTGTTCGCTGCGTGGGTTACGCGTTATATCATCACAGCCAAGCACGGAGAATCATTTCTTGAAGAGCAATTTATTCCAAAATTCAATTCAATCACAACCACGGGCCTGCTTCTTACTCTTATCATCATCTTCTCCTTCCAAGGCAAGATAATTATCTCTAACCCACTACATATTTTGTTAATTGCACTGCCTCTTTCAATTCAGACAATCGTGATTTTCTTCATTGCATATCTATGGGCACGACGATGGAAACTTGGCTTTGATGTCGCCGCTCCTGCTGCAATGATTGGAGCTTCAAACTTCTTTGAACTCGCAGTGGCAGTAGCTATCTCTCTCTTTGGTCTTTCCAGTGGAGCTACCGTTGCTACGGTGGTGGGAGTACTCGTTGAGGTTCCCTTGATGTTGCTGCTCGTTTCAATTGCACAGCGCACGCGTCATTGGTTTTCATCTCAATAATCTTAGGGTGATACCACCTATGCCTCTGAAGCGATTGTAACTTGATCGGTAGGTCGTCAAACAGAGCAATGGGCTTCGGTGAGAACAATACAAACATTGCTTTGTACCCCGAACTCTCGACTCGGGCGGAGCTTGCAATCCAAAGCTTCTTGGGGTTGATTGAACCTTCATTCGTTTGGGCTTATCAGCTGAATCAACTATGTGAAAATCGTAATATACATCTTGTCTAAATCGCCCTAGGCAACTTCAAGCATCATCAAATTCACTTTAGAAAACGAGAATCTCCCAAGACTCAAAATACTGTAGAAATATCCTATCTTGGCTATGGATTTTATATGTGAGCATGATATCATGGTGTAAGCTGTTCATCTGAGATGTGACACGCTAGGGAAACTTGCTATGAAAAAAACATTCTTAATCCTCGTTTTGCTCCTTTCAGTGGGGATGCTGTGTGCTATCAACACGCAGAAAATCCATCCGATCGGCTCCGATACCTATGAGGCTATTACCTACCTCTACATAAGTAGTGGGTATGCACTGCCTTCAACAGCAGGTCCTTGGAGTAGTGACGAACTACTGAAGCTTTTCGATAAGATCGACCGTTCAACCCTCAATAGAGATGGTCAATATTTGTATGACTACGTGAAGGGTGAGCTGAGTATTGAGCCAGAACTCTTTGTATTTGGTCTTGAAGCTACGCTGGAAGCCAACATTCATACTGACGCAGAAAACTTCACATCACGTGAACTGTGGGTAAAGAATACCAACGACCGCAAGCCTCTTTTAGACTTGACTCTTGAGACCAATCTTGCCGACCATTTTTACGGCTATTCATCGATCAGCTTTGATGGTAGGCGGTTCAATCAATTTTCTAAGAGTGAAGGCCACTCTTCTGCCTACTTTGGCCAAGAAATTCTAACGACCAACCTGTTCTTCCTCTATGGTAAGGGAATTGGAGACCTTGATCTCGGCTTCCCCTATCGGGCCTTTGGCTCTTTTGGGGGCAACGGATGGTCATTCCAAGTCGGCCGGGACAACCTCTCTTGGGGGGCAGGAAAAACCGGTAATCTCATGCTCGGCGATCATCTGCGCTACCATGACCTTGCCCGCCTCGCCCTCTATGGCAAGAGCTTCAAATATACCTTGGCAGCTTCTTTCTTCGCCCATCCAGATCAGTACTACCCACTACTCATAGACAATGACTTTGTTGAGCATGACCAAAGATCTCCAATGTACGGCCTCAATATGTTCCTAGGCCATCGTCTGGAGTGGCGCATGTTCAAAGACAAGGTGGGGTTCGCTCTCTCTGAATCAATCATGTATCAGACGGCTAAGGACGATGATGGATTGCTGGACTCGGTCTTCGATATCCGAATTCTCAATCCTTCAATGATATTTCACAACTTCTACATCCGCAGTAATGCGAACTCTCTTTTGACGCTTGAGCTCGACTACTCACCGATCAAGAGCCTGAACATATATGCGCAAATTGCGATTGATGAGTTCGCCCTTCCAGGTGAATCAATTCCAGGGGTCGACAGCAGTGCAAACCCCAGTGCCTCTGGCTACCTAGCAGGCATACAAACAAGTGTTCCATTTAAAAAGGGAGTGATCTACGGCTCTTTTGAAAGTGCACTTACTGATCCCTTTTTATACCTTCGTGACAACGACCCACAATCCAAATCACAGACCTTGGGCAATTACGGGATTAATTTTGTCGTCGCTCACCGTGAATACAGTGGGCCCGGGATAGGCCACGGGGTGGCGTACTATGAGGACTTCCTAGGGTATCGGTATGGAGGCGACGCACTGGTTTTCAACCTCAACGGAGGATTCAAGCACTTTGGCAAGTGGTACGTTGAAGGAAACCTCTTTTACATGCTTCATGGAACCCATGACAAATGGACTCTCTGGTCAAATGTCTACAAAACCCCCAATAAGGCTGAGCACAAGCCACCCATTCTCTCCACTCCAACTGACACCCACTGGACAGAGAACAACAGAGATCCCCTGGCGGGCAACCGAGATGCAGTGAGCCAAACGTTTGTCACTGGGGTAAAAGGTGGGTATACCATCCTCAAAGGACTCGATGTATATGGACAGGCTGATTTCATCTCTATCGTCAACCCAGGAAATCTTTCGACCAACCCTACCCTCTTTGACTTCCAATTCTCCGTTGGGTTTTCTTACAAACTATAAAGAGAGGAGATCAGTGTAAAACTGGTTTTATGTTTCTGCATTGTATTTCGGAGGGCTGTCTGAACACCTGAATTATTACGCAAGAAGACCCTGGTGAATTGAAACTCATCAGGGTCTTTCAACGATAGATTACTGTTACTTTCCCTGCTCCTGGCTATCGGTAATAGTCAGGGTTCAGAGAAGAATTGCATCAGAGAGTGGTCGGTACATACCCGGCAAATACCTTTGGTAGGAAAAGGCTGATGTCAGGAATGAACGAAACCAATAACAACGTAATGATCATACAGAGATAGAACGGGAGGGTGGCTTTTACCAATCTTTCTATAGAGACCTTACCAACCGCCGAGCCAATGAAGAGCACCGCACCAACCGGGGGAGTCAACAGACCGATACCACAGTTGAGCACCATCATGATACCGAACTGAATTGGATCGAGTCCGGCAACACCGGTTGCTATTGGGAGAAGAATCGGTGTGGTAATGAGGATGATCGGCGCCATATCCATGATGGCTCCAAGGATCAATAGGATTACATTCAACAAGAGGATTATTACAATCCGGTTGCTGCTGAAATTGGTAATTGCCTGGGCAGCAAGAGCGGGTACTTGGAGAGTGGTCAGACAATATCCGAAGACCGAGGAGGTGGCAATGAGAATAAGCACGATAGCCAAAGTACCTACACAATCATCGAGAATCTTCCAAACTCCCTTCCAGGTCAAACCCCTATAGATGAAGACCGAGACGATCAAAGAATAAATGACCGCGATGGCCGCCGATTCAGTAGCGGTGAAGACACCTGCAACAACGCCGACGACCACAATGATCACTGCAGCCAAGGCCCAGAAGGATTTGCTCAGTTCTACAAAGAAAGTCTTCAAGCTGAATTTATCACCCTTAGGGTAGCTTCGTTTCACCGAGATGATATACGAGCCGATCATCAGGGCGATGGCAAGGACTGCTCCAGGGATATATCCGGCTAGGAACAAGCTACCCACTGAAACTCCGCCTGCGGTGGTGGCGTAGATGACCATGTTGTGGCTCGGGGGAACAAGCAAACCTTCACAGGAACTGGTGATGGTTACTGCCGTAGAGAAGTCAGCATCATAGCCCTCATCGACCATCATGGGAATAAGAATGGATCCCAGTGAAGCGGTGTCAGCGGCGGCAGAGCCTGAGATACCTCCAAAAAAGTATGAGGCTACTACGTTAACTTGTGCTAAGCCTCCGCGCATCCATCCTACAAGCGCATTGGCAAGGGCAATGAGTTTTTGAGAAATACCTCCCGAGCCCATCAACACGCCCATGGTGATGAAGAAAGGAACGGCCATCAAAGAGTATGAACTGATACCCTTTACCATCAAGCGACTGACGTCGTTGAGGCTTGATCCTTGGTAGAGCATGCAGAAAACCGAAGAGAGTCCGACTGCATATGCAATGGGAAGACGAAGGAGGATCATGCCGAAGAAACTTCCAAGAAGAATTAGAATTGCAATGTTGGTGGGGTCCATTAGGCTGTCTCCTCTTCCTTCACAAAGAAGGACTTAACATTATTATAGATAGCCTCAAGCTCGAAAATTATCATAGCAAGTCCGGCAAGAGGTACAGGGAAATACATCCAGAACCGACTGAGCCACGGCAAAGAGACATAAAATCCTCTACTGCCGATGGTGATGGCATAGCGCCAACCCACATAGAGCATCACTACTCCAAGGCCTAAAACTGCAACTTCCGAGAGAATATCGAGGATCTTTACCACTCGTACAGGCATGTATCTGTCAAAGACCGTCATCCTGATATGGGAGCCCCTTCTGATCGCAAGAGCAGCTGAAAGAACGGCCATATAGGCCATGCAAGTCAAGACTACCTCTTCGGACCAAGCAGGGTCGCGTAAAAATGGAATGTATTTATTGAACATACGACCGGCAACCGCATAACTGGTGATTAGAATGTCGGCGATGAGCAAAACCTTGCAAATCACCAATACTATCTTATCGGTCCAGTCATAGGCCAGTTTTACTTTATCCATGGTTGCAAAAAACTTTGACATGGTTCATCTCCTGGGACTCGAAAAGGTGGGATTGTCGATACAATCCCACCTATAACTGTCTAAAATGTCTTATTTCATATCCTTGATCTGCTTGTACAGCGCTGCCTGGCTCTTGGTATTCTCTTCGATTACCGCCCTGGTAGCATTCGCCCACTCGCTCTTATCAGTGACATCAACGACATTCACACCCTCAGCCTTCAGTTGTGCAAGCACTTCGTTCTCAGCGTTTTCGCTGATCTCGGCATTGTATGCCTGCGCAAGCCTACCGGCCTCCATCATGGCGTTTCTCTGTCTCTCGGAGAGCTTTGCCCAAGCGTTGTCAGTGATGACAACCTGGATAGCACCGAGGGTATGGCCATTGAGGATCAGGTTGGGTGCAACTTCATGGAATGCATTAGCCTTGTAGTTTGCAATCGGCTGCTCTGCACCATCGACAACACCGGTCTGCAGTGCTGAGTACAACTCACCGAAGGAAACGACTGTCGGAGAAGCACCGAGGCCTCGCACCATACCATTCATAACTGGGTCGTTGGACACGCGAAGCTTCATGCCTGCAAGATCCTTCATACCGGAAATGTGCTTTGCAGCAAAGAAGTGCCTGAAGCCTTCCTCACCATAGAAGATACCTCGAATGGGAAGACCGATGGTCTGTGGCTCATTGAGGAACTCAGGGGCAAGGTCCGAATTGGCAAATCTCCAGTAGTGCTCCCTGCTCTCAAAGATAAAGGGGATGGACAAGAGCTTGGACTTCTCTGCGCCATAACTGGTGAGAGCAAAAGCTGAGATCCTTGACATATCGATCGATGTACCGCCACCGAGGATGGAGTCAAGAACGTCGTTCTCAGAACCCAGGACACCAGAAGCCTGGATTTGGATGGTTACTGTACCATCGGTGAGCTTTTCGACCTGCTCTTTGAAATACAGACCTGTCTTTCCGACAATGGAGTCAAGAGGATTGACTTCTGCATATACAAGCCGGACGTTTTTTTCTGCCCCATCGGCTACAGTCTCTTTTCCGCCACCGGCGAAAACCATCGTTGAACAGAGCAGCAATGCCAAAAGAACAATTGTTACACGTTTCATAAAAGCCTCCTAAAATGATTCAACCTACTATTCCTAGGTTCATGAAAAAGGCTAAAACATCAAAATCACGGGCGCAAGGGCCATCCAAAGAATATGCAAAATATCAAAAATTTTGAAAAGAAACTTTTCTTAATCCTCAATCTATCAAGTTATTCACTATCTCTTTGGTAATCTCGTAAGACGAATTGATGCACCAGATTAGTCTTTGCTTCTTTAGGTATCACCGATTCTCTGGACAATCTCACGCTCCTTCTCTCCGAGCTCCTGATACAATGGCTCCATTGCTTCTCTCAGGCGGAGAAGATCTGTTTCACTGAGAACGGTGAACTTCACCCCCGAATCTAGTGCCACTTGATAGGCTCGCTTCTCTTCCTCTTTCCAAAGTTTCCGCTCATACAAGCCACTGAGCTTGGCACACTCTTTGAAAACCTCAATGAATGAAGGGTCAACTGCCTCAATTTTTGCTTTGGCATTGGTACTCATCACCACAACCTCGGGCAGTCTGAAGTGCTCGTTCTGGAAAAAATACGGGGCGGCCTGATAGTGCCCGGTTGCAACATAGCTGGGTAGATTGTTCTCCGCCCCATCGATGCGCATCTTTTGCAGGGCTGAGTAGACATCAGCATAGGGTATCTGCACTGTCTCAGCGCCAAGCAATGCGACTGCTTGGCCGATCATATCATTCTCAATGACCCGAATAGTCAGTCCATGCATCGATGCAATATCGGTGATGGGAGTCCTGGTATAAAAACTTCTCGCCCCAGCATCATACCAAGCCAAGCCAATTAAATTCTTGTCCTCCATCTGCCGAAGGTACATATCCCCAATCGGTCCATCGAGAACTCTCCACATGTGATCACTATCCGTGTAGAGATACGGCAGGTGTAGCGTCCATAGTTCTGCAAAGTGTTGGGAGAGGGTTCCGAGCGAGAAGCGAGACAAATCGATGCCACCGTAGAACATCTGCTGCATTACACTGTTCTCTGATCCCAAAGTGCTGCCCGGATAGATTCTAATCTCAATCTTTCCACCGGTTCGTTCGTATATGAGGGACGCAAAATATTTCGCTGCCTCCACCGTCGGATACCCATCGACTTGGTTATCAGCATACCGCAGGACCAACTCCGGGTAACTGGGTTCCTCTTTTCTACAGGCAAAAAAGATCACGGTGAGAATCAGAATAAGGACCAACAGCACTCCTATTTTCTTCATTCGCCTGCACCTCCTCCTAATTGCTTGCGGTACTCCGTTGGAGAAAGCCCAGTATTTTTCTTAAAGGCTCGGCAGAAGTAACTGGGGCTGCTGTATCCGACCAACGATGCGATCTCAGAAATCGATTTAAAAGGGTCACTGAGTTGCTCTTTGGCAGTCCCGATTCTGAGATCGGTGATATAGTCGAGAAAGTTGATACCAGTACACCGCTTGAAGATACTGCTCAGATACGATGAGTTGATATGCAGGAGACTGCTCACCGAATCCAAGGAGAGGTCATAGTTCATGTAGCTATGCTTCAGATACTTCTTCACCTTGTTCACCATCAGGGCGGCTGCCTCAGTCTCCTCATCATCTGCAAGCTTCTTGGCTTCAGGGACGGCGGCCTTAAGCTGGCTTTCAGCTTCCAGCTGACTGACTGCCCGATCCACCGCCCGCAGAACATCGCTTTTATCAACTGGCTTCAGAATATAATCGATAGCACCCAGCGTCACTGCCTCCCGAGCGTAGGAGAAGACACTGTAGGCAGTAATAAAAATGATGCGACAAGAGGGCTTTACCTTCAAAATCTGTCGGGTGGCCTCGATGCCGTTGAGAGCCGGCATTTCGATATCCATGAGCACAATATCCACATCATAAAGCTGGGCAAAGTCGACAGCTAATCGTCCATTATCCGCCTGATAGAGTTGAAAGAGAGGGTTGTCTGAGAGAATCTTGTAAAGAATCTCTCGTTCGATGCTCTCATCATCGGCAATCAATATCTTAATCATACTCTTGTTCCTCATCCTGGATCATCAAAGGCATCTTGATGTGAATAGATGTGCCCCTGCCCTGCTGGGAAGTGACTTCAAAGCTGCAACGGTCATCGATTAGCTTCAGGCGCGCACAAACTGAGTAGAGACCAATATGCTCTCCCTCCATTGGCGGATCAAGTAGCCGAGATCGGATTTTTGTAAGTTGATCTTCATCCATCCCTACCCCGTCATCCTCAACCAGGACACTGAGCATCCCCTCTTCCTCCGTAAGAGAGAGTGAAACAGTGCCTGCATGCTCCTTTGGCCCGAGACCGTGTTTGAACGCATTCTCGACCAACGGCTGGAAGAAGAAGGAGGGGACCAGTGTATCGGTGAGTACCAGTGAGCGATCGATGTTCCATTTCAGAGAGATTTTCTCTTCAAATCGGGCTTTATAGAGACTGTAATACTCATCAACAATACGAATTTCCCGAGAAACCGGGACCAACACCTCGTTGTTCTCTAAAGAGTAGCGAAAGACTCGGCTCAGTGAGGAGAGCAGTGCGTCTGTCTTCTCTGCATGCTCCTCTTGGGCTGTATACTTGATTATATTGATGGTATTGAAGAGAAAGTGAGGGTTTATCTGGCTTCTCAATTGTTGCATCTTTTCTTGTTGAAGGAGGTTTTGCATCGCAAGGGCCTCCGTATCCTTTCGGTAGATCTCCTTGGCCATCTCATTGTTGGCCTGTAGCAATTGCACCTGATTTTTCATCGCTCGCTTCATCTCATTGAAGGCTCGAGCCATATCGCCTATCTCATCTCGGCGGTGCTCCAAAATCTCCGGTCCATCATAGTCGCCTGAGGTGATGGCTTTTGAGGAGCGAGCCATCTCCTGCACGATGGAGAGCATTCGGATGATCTCCATGAAGGTTGCAAATCCAAAGACCAACATCACCACCACCATCAGGGTATAGAGTGAATTGAGCCTTCCGTTGAGCTGTACCAGCTGGTCGTGGGTGGATTGGTTATCCATTATCGCACGCTCCATGAGCTGTTGCATATATTGATAGAGATGGTTTAAGCAGGGTTCGAGGTCGGTATAGTACAGCTCTGAGGCCTTGTCGATATCTCCTTTGATCAACAAATCCTGTAGCAACACCTGAAAATCGCTGCAGTTCTTGTAGGTATTGTTCACCGCACTCACAAGAAGGTATTGCTCAGCCCCGATACTTGCTAATGAACTATCAATTCGTATCAGACTGTGATCAGCTGCTTGCTTCTCTCTTCGTAGAGTAGATATCAGAGTAGCGGCATCACCAAAGTCCCAGCGGTAGGAAGAGAGGGCGTCTCGCACTTGCACTACAGAGTTGAGTAACAAGCTGATCATCTGCACATTTGTAGCGCTTTTCTGGATTGGATCCATCACAGCTTTCACCTGATAGGCAGAAATGCCCAATTGCAGGAATATACAAAGGACAAAGATAATGAGAAAGAGGAATATCCTGTGAAAGAGGTTCAGATGAAACCTTCGCTTACCAGTTATGTCCATGGGCATATCGTATCACACTACCGTCAAGATGTTGAAAAACAAAATGTAAAGAACAATCGACCTATGGTACAATAATTTCATGACAATAGCAGTTTGGCTCAGTGAGCAACACTTCAAGGACTTTCTCATCTTCAATACGCTCAAGCGCCTGAAACTGTATAAAAGTCCTCTCATATTCGCCTCCATCCTCACCGTTGCAGCGACCGTCAGCTTTATCATGCATACCGTAGATGGGGCTCTTTTATTGGGTGTAGTCCTGCTCTTGGTAGGCCTAGGTGTGCCGGTAGTATACTTTACCTCTTTTTTCTCCTCGGTGCGCAAGCAAGTAAAATTACAGAACCTCGATCCGCCACGTCTGGTTTATACCCTGAAACTCAACGACTCCTCTGACCAGATTGAAATAACCAATGAGAGTGAGCAGGTTGCGTATCAGTGGAAGGACGTCTTTCATGCCTACCATGAGAAAGATGCAATTTATCTCTTTATCACCCAAGACAGGGCATTTCTACTCCCCCATGAAGCATGTGAAGAGAGCACCGAGGTTTGGAGTCTTATCGAAAAAAAACTCGGAAGTGAGCGCTGTACCCGCCGAAAAGTCTAATCTTTAAGAAACGCGCTCTTCACACAATTGAGTCTTTGCTCTCCAAAACATGAAGTTTCCATACAAGAGCCCGACTGTGAGAAGAGCTGTTTTTCCTGGAGCACTGAGCCAATCTTCTACTCTTTGCAGTATCCCATGCTCGTTGTATTACAAGGCGATTCGAACCATGTTCCATGACAACACAGGAGCTTGCAAGCCTTGGAGTGTGCCGTCGGTCGGCGTAATGGTCCTCGGTACCACCTCATCGGGCTGTTGACTAGTATTCACAGCTTTTGGGTCGCTATGGTCAAGGACAACGTGCTCGATTACCCGAGGGTTGCCTTCGAACCCACTGAGGTTCAGATCGATATCCATCGTTTTGTCAGGGCTTCTGTTTACTACAAACAGCACTAGTTCGTCACCTTCAGGGTGGTGGACCATAATCGCATCAGCATACGGAACCGTTCCATACGTTTCATTATCGTAGGATGGGACTTCGAACCGGATATCGAGTACCGTCCCTCGGCCATATTTGGAAGCGTAGTAGAACGGCCAGTAGATTGCCTGGCGCCAGGCCGGACCACTTGTTTCTGTCATGATTGGAGCAATGGTGTTTACCAACTGAGCGAGACAAGCAATCTTCACTCTATCAGCTCGCCTGAGCAGCGAATTGAGCAGAGATCCTACAACGAGGGCGTCTTCGAAGGTGTAAACGTCCTCCAACAAGTTTGGCCCAACAACCCAAGGGGGTTGCTCCCTATCTTTTTTCCCTGAGTGATACCAAACGTTCCACTCGTCAAAGCTCAAATACATGGTTTTCTTTGAACGTTTCTTTGCTTTCACATAGTCACAGACCGAGATAACCGTCTCAATGTACCTGTCCATACCGACCGATGAGGCTAGGAAGGTCATCAAATCATCCTCATCATTGCGTACGTACATATGGAGCGAAATATAATCGGCAACATCATACGTATGTTCAAGGACGGTCGCCTCCCATTGGGGGAAAGTAGGCATATACCCACTCGAACTGCCGCACGCGACCAATTCTAAGGTTGGGTCGAAGAGCTTCATCGCCTTGCCTACCTCATTTGCAAGCCGGCCATACTCTTCAGCTGTCTTGTGGCCGACCTGCCAAAAGCCATCCATCTCGTTGCCTAACCCCCACATCTTAATGTTGAACGGCTCTTCTGCTCCATGATTCTTTCGCATTTCACTGAGGGTAGATCCACCTGGATGATTGCAGTACTCGACCAACTCCCTTGCCTCTGCAAGGCCGCGTGTTCCAAGATTGACCACCATCATAGCTTCAGTGTTGACCTTCTTTGTCCAGTCCATGAACTCATGAAGACCAAATTGGTTTGGATCGAGGGCCCGCCAGGCAAGATCGAGGCGAGTGGGTCGCTGTTCTTGTGGCCCAACTGAATCTTCCCAATTGAAGTTTGAGACATAGTTGCCTCCCGGGAATCGAACGAACGGGACATCCAGCTCTCGGACTAAGTTCATGACATCCGTACGAAAGCCCTGCTCATCGGCAGTGGGATGATCGACTTCATAGACTCCCCCATACACTGCTCGACCCAATTGCTCAACAAATGAACCAAAAAGTCGTTTGTCAACCGGCCCGACAACAAATTGCTTTTTTGCATAGATGGTACACTTCACGAAATTGCTCCTTTTATGTTCTATCCTTGGTTCCGCCAGTGGTCAGCTGTGCGAAAAAGAATCGTTTGGGGAAAATGAATATGATGATCGGCAATGATGCACCAAAAATCTTTAAAAAGATTGAGGCAGAGCTACTCCCGCTTCTTATCAATAGCGTGTTCAAACCAATGAGAAGGGAGGATACTTGTCCAAACTTGAATGGGTTAATGAACAGTGAAGAAAAAGTAGCCATATGGATGAAGCATAGCACGATTATACAACCATGCTAGCCAAAAAGTAGTAGTTTCATCATCTGTCTTCGACTAGGGAGACCGGCTTGCTTAGCATGTGAGGTTCAATGCTCCCAATGCAACGTAGACAGGCGATGATTTCAAACCAGAAATACTCTCCTGTAGTTCATAATCTTCAGAGTCGTCCTCATTGCTGTAAGTATATCAGCAATATCAGCAATCACCCGTATTAACCGCTAAATATCTGGGGACAGGAGCCAATCGAGTAGTGGCACATGAATGATACCATCACGGGACAGTTGCAATCGATCCATGGAGATAAGATATTTGGGATAGTGGTCATTTATGCCAGCGAACGCACCAAATTCTCGCTCTACAGTTTTTTCATTCTCCAATAAATAAGCAACTTGAAAATATTTTCTATTTCCTTCTTTTTCAGCGATAAAATCGACCTCTCCTTTCTGAGTTTTTCCTACATAGACAGCATACCCCCTTGCAATCAATTCATTGTGACACAATGTTTCAATGATGTAATTAAACTCATCTTTAACCCTATTTTTCCTTAGCTTGAAGAAACCCAAATCACACACGTATACTTTTTCTTGAAATGACAGAATATTCTTACCTCGAATATCATATCGTGACACCACATTACACACACAGGCTTCTGAGATATATCGCAGATAATCATAGACTGTCGGAGCAGAGATTGATTTCCACTCCTTATTCAGCGACTTTGCTATGGAGTTACCTGATATTGTGGTGGATGAATTAGCTATCACGTAGTCTAAGACTCGCTGTAGAGCCAATGGTGAAGCAAGGTTATTTCGCATCACAATATCTTTCAGAACAATTGAGTCAAATAAATTGGCAAGAATAACATATTTTGAATGGATATTATCTTCTTGAGCAACTAGAGGGAACCCACCCCACTCTAAGTACTCCTTTAGGAGTTCTTCTGGTCTTTTTTTGCTCCCTTTGTCGAGTTGAAAGTCATAGTATTCTTTGAAGGTAAAAGGCAAAAGCGTAAATGCAACGGTACGTCCACTTAGATGGCTAGCTAACTCTCCAGAGAGTAGTTTTGAATTCGATCCTGTTATGAATATGCTGATGTTACTGGTAGCCCGTAAAGAGTTGATCACCAGTTCAAAATTCTCAACATTTTGGATCTCATCAATAAATAGGTAGGTTTTTTTCCCCCTATGAAGGCGTGTCGAAATATAATTATACAGGGAGTCAGGATTCGTAATTTTTTGGAATTGGTAATCTTCGAAGTTGATATAGATTATCTGATCATCACTCACGTCCCCTCGCTTCAATTCATCAATTATCTGTAGAATCACCGTGGACTTTCCACAACGGCGAATTCCCGTAATCACCTTTATAAGTTCAGAGTGATAAAAAGGACGAATACGTGATAAGTAAAGCTCTCTCTTGATCATACAGCTAGTATAGGTTAGGTAACTGTAGAATGCAATAGTATAAAATTCTTTTAACACTTATTCAATTTGCACCATTAGTGTTAAATATTTTTTACACTTTCGACAAAGGTTTTTATCCAATTCCATGATTGAGATGAACGTGATCGTCCTATTTAGCACTTTTATATACGAAAGCTCATCCCGCTCCTCCTCCGCACAGCAGGATGAGCGTTTGTTTCGTAGTTGTTGAAATGAGTGTCGGCCGTTTCGATCCTACTATTCATCATCTTTTAAAGAAAAATCTTCTCATTTTTTATTCTTTTGTTGAATGGTTGGGACCGTTGGGTTTGGGGAGAGAACACACTTCGATTGTCAATTTTCTTGATTGAATCTCACTTTTATCAGATGCTACGAAATCTTTGTTGTAAAGGATTTTGTTTCCTGATATACAGACTCGGTTTCATATCTATCAAATATACATGAAAGGAAGGATGTAATGGCCAACGAAAAGTATCAGAACACCATAGCCAATCCCGCACCGCTTGGCTTGCTTGGCTTTGGGATGACCACCTTGCTGTTGAATTTGCACAATGCTGGGATTATTAGGTTATCCATTGTCATTGTAGCGATGGGGTTCGCCCTGGGAGGAGCTGCCCAGATTATCGCAGGTATCATGGAATTCAAGAAGAATAATGTCTTTGGTGCAACCGCATTCACTGCGTATGGATTTTTCTGGTGGTCCTTGATCCTTATCTGGATCAACCCATTTACCACCATCGCTGCAGCTGATGATGTATCCATGGGATTCTACTTGGTCGCTTGGGGTCTTTTCACCGCTTTGATGTTCGTCGGTACCCTAAAGCATGACCGCTCCCTACAGGTGGTTTTCCTTACTCTGACCATTCTCTTTTTCCTATTGGCAATTGCCGACTTCACAGGCATTGGCGGTATAAAGGTTCTCGCGGGTTGGGTTGGTATCATCTGTGGCCTTTCTGCGATGTACACCAGTTTGGCTCAGGTTCTGAACAACGAATACGGTAAGACATTGTTGCCTTTATAGACCATATATCTACCTATTATGCAGCCGCCAGACGGCTGCTTTTTTTTGTCTCACTGGGAACTAGTATGCCGAATTTATGTTGTCCAAGCAAAAATCATACTAAAATCCTTGTTTTTTAATGGGCTCTCCCTTGATTTGTACCAATTTATGGTATTTCCTCCGCTCTTTTTACATTTTTTTCTCCCACAGAGGTGTTTCTGGCGTATACTTGAACGATAAAGGGATACAGAACGTGAAGATTCAAAAACAACAAGCGATGCGTACCGTCCTCTATGGCCTCGCCCCGCTCTGCCTTGCTTCGATTTACTTTTTTGGCTGGCGGTTTGTGGCGGTATTTGTGATCACAGGTGCCACGGCACTCCTCAGTGAGTGGGTGATGGCTCGTCGTTACGGATATCGGATTACCGAATCACTCTTTGTTTCGAGTACACTCTTCGCCCTCTCATTGCCGCCCACCATACCATTATGGATTGCGGCACTGGGGATGGTGTTCGGTATCGTTTTTGGCAAGATGATTTTCGGGGGGTTTGGACGAAATATTTTCAACCCGGCCATTACTGCGCGCGCCTTTGTGTATATCAGCTTCGGAGTGCCGATGACTGCAAAGTTTGTTGCCAATGCGACGGGCCTTGGATGGTTCCCTGCCGGATTGGGCACATGGGTCAGCGCCGATGCTATCTCAGCGGCAACACCGCTCGTCACCGAAGGCTCTTCGATGCTTGAATTACTCTTCGGCTTCACCAGTGGATGCTTTGGAGAGACGAGTGCAATTCTCATTGTCCTTGGCGGCCTCTATATCATCTATAAGAAGGCTGCCAACTGGAAGGTAGTGGTCTCCTCGCTCTTGGGCTTTTTGGTGATACAAACAATCTTCTGGGCCAGTGGACTTGAGGTGCTTACCGAAAGTGGGATGCGAGCCTCCGGTGATCCTATCACCGCACTGCTCAGCGGATCATTTCTCATCGGTGCATTCTTCATGATCACTGACCCTGTCTCGACCTCACAATCGACCGATTTGGGTAGATGGATCTACGGGGCCACCTTCGGAGTGCTCGTTGTCCTCATTCGAACGTTCTCCACCTGGGTGGAGGGAGTGACCTTTGCCATCTTATTGGTGAACATGTTCGCTCCCCTCCTCGATACGGTGATCAAGGGGGCGCGAGCCAAGAAGAAGGCTGCGGGAGGTGAGAAATGAGCGTTCAACGCAGTTTTTATAAAGAACGTATCTTCCCGTTGATCTTCATGTTCGTCACTACCTTCTTTTGTATTCTTCTGACCTCAGGACTTTACTTGGCAACATTGGATCGAGCACAGGCCAATGAGCTCTCCTTTGCCCGCAGAGCGATTCTCCAAGCAGCAAGCCTAGAGTTCACCAACACCACCGAAGGTATCGAACAAGCCTACCATCAGCAAATTGAAGAGCATCTTGGTTACTATACTGCAACCGGTGATTTTGGG
>Ga0265293_10003595_pt1 | contig 28613 bp, 23 predicted proteins | sample Munlanlewell138R_FD_192505 | JGI IMG/M metagenome (GOLD analysis project Ga0265293, IMG submission 192505) | Leachate microbial communities from a municipal landfill in Southern Ontario, Canada - Leachate well 138R | ecosystem: Engineered > Solid waste > Landfill > Unclassified | place: Canada... | reverse complement strand
AATAATTAAGTTCGACACAAATCATGAGAGTCCTGCAAAAAAATAAAATTATTTAAATTATTTTGGATTTCTTATTTCAAAACCTACATGTCATATTTTATTCTAATTGCCCCACCTGAATAGACACGGATTATTCTCGGTTTCACGAATCTCTTGGTAAAAAAAATAGTAATTAGTTCTTTTGTCTGATATAATGCTATCTAAATAACACCGTGATTCGCGACAGTAAAGGAATATAAAACAATTATGGTTTTAAGAAACCGTGACATAGATATGTGCGACAGGCCACTATTTAAAAATATCATAATATTTGCATTACCTATAATTGCAATGAACATATTGCAGCTTTTATTCAATGCTGCTGATATGGTAGTTGTGGGACGATTTTCAGGTAGCCATGCATTGGCTGCAGTTGGAGCGACTTCTTCTCTTATTAACCTGCTAGTTGGTTTGTTTTTAGGACTTTCAGTAGGAACCAGTGTAGTGGTAGCTCGTGATTACGGTGCAGGTCGGTCAAATGACATTAGCAGGTCTGTACACACTTCTATTGCCATTAGTATTATCAATGGACTTATTGTAATGATATTAGGGCTATCACTTTGCAAACCTCTACTTGAAATCATGGGTACTCCAGATGATATTATTGATTTATCAGTACTGTATATGAAAATCTACTTCATCGGTATACCTGCCAGTATGGTATATAATTTTGCGGCCGCTATACTGCGTGCTGTAGGGGATAGCCGCAGACCAATGTACTATCTTGTAATATCGGGCATTGTGAATGTGATCCTCAATTTGTTTTTTGTGATTAAGTTGCACATGAGCGTCGCAGGAGTCGCATGGTCTACAGTTATTTCACAATACTTGTCTGTTATTTTGATTATGATCTGTCTATCCCGGTGCGATGGAGGTATATGCTTTATACCAAATCAGATGCGTATTGATAGGCAAAAATTAAAAAGCATTTTGATGATTGGTCTACCTGCAGGATTACAGAGCTTATTATTTTCACTTTCTAACGTGCTGGTCCAATCAGCAGTCAATTCTTTTGGTTCTACAGTGGTTGCTGCTAGTTCAGCTGCAGGGAATGTTGAGGGCTTTGTAGGTACTTCTATGAACGCCTATTACAATGCGGCTATCACATTTACTGGCCAAAACATGGGAGCTAAAAAGTATAATCAAATTGACAACATCGCTAAAGTATGTACTATCTTAATATTCACAACATGGATTTTTTTGGGCGGGTTTGTTTTGCTTATTGGCAGACAGCTTCTAGGTATATACACCTCCAATCCAGGGGTAGTGGAAGTTGGCATGTTACGCTTGAAAATTATGATGATTGCATACTTTGCTTGTGGTACGATGAATGTATTTCCAGGATTGACTCGTGGAATGGGTTATTCAGTATTACCAATGCTTTGTACCCTTATAGGGGCATGCCTTATGCGTATAGTATGGCTAGGCACGTTTTTTGCATGGTATCCTACTGTTACTATGCTTTTTGTCTGCTATCCTGTTACATGGTCCTTGGCCGGACTTGGACAGGTGGGAATATTCTTCTATGCACGACGTCAGGTACGCAAGAAAGCCTTGTTGAAGCAGGAACTTGACCAAAATATTGAAAAATCGTTATTACAAACAACTGAACAATGTTAGACAGCAGAATAAAATCTAGAACGCTATAGCGATATTTCACTGATTTTGATTCAGTTGCTCCGTTAAATAGCAGTTGTGCTAAAGACTAGCTGTGACATTGCAATTTTGTGAGGATTAAAAATAGTAAAATTAAGTTTGTGTGACATGTATAAAATGGCTAATGTAATTGTTGCTTTATTTTTTATAATTTCTTATACTATAAATATATTATAAATATTGGAAATGTCAGGTGTTTTTTATGCAAACAAATGATAATTTAAAATTTATGTTATGTGGTGACTCTATATCCAGAGGAGTCATTTATGATGAAATCAAAAAGAAATATGTTATTCTTGAAGAAAACTTTGTATCAATACTGCAACAGAGCATTAATGGGATTGTATTTAATTCAGCTCGTTTTGGGAATACAATTTTAAAAGCTATTGGAAGACTACCACAGGATCTTGAAAAAAACAATCCAGATGTTGTATTAATTGAATTTGGTGGGAATGATTGTGACTTTAACTGGGAAAATATTGCTGATAACCCTGAAGGAATACATCTTCCGAACACAGACTATAATATTTTTCAGGATAAATTAAAAGAAACAATTAGCGGTCTAAATAGCAGGGGAGTCATTCCAGTACTATTAACCATACCACCTATAGATGCTGACCGTTATTTTAATTGGGTAAGTAAAAACAATATAACATCTGCTGAAAGAATTCTTAGGTGGCTGGGAAGCGTTAGTAAAATATATTGGTGGCAGGAGCGTTACAATTCAGCAATTTTAAGCATTGCGCAGGTTACTAAAACAAGATGGATTGATATAAGGAGTGCATTTTTGAGCTATCCTGATTTTACTAAATTTCTTTGTGCAGATGGAATCCATCCAAATAGATTGGGGCATGAACTTATTGCAGATAAGATTATGGAGTATATCAAAACAAATTATAAATATCTTATTAAGAATGAACTCATATAGAAGATTTAAAATTTTAACTGGAAATACAGAACTTTAATTAAAATTATTTGATTAATAAAGCCCTAATTAATGAACGCATGTTTTGTGAATTTTACAGCAGAACACATCTAATTAAGGCTTTTTCTTAGCTTGTTTTAGAATTGAGCTTCGACAAGATTTTCGGATTGTTGGAACTTTTGAATATAATAATCGTCAAAGTAAATATGAAAATTACTAATTATTAAAATTCGAAATTCATGTTATAATAGTATAGGAATTTGAGCAATTAATTACAGCACATTATAATGATTTATAAAAAGTAGCAATGGAGGAATGACCAAAAGAACTGCCTGAAATTTTTCCACATTAGACAAAATAATAATTTTGTATAATGTGGAGGGGTAAAATTAATAAATATTATAAAAGCCGCTGTAAATTTGTTTAATAATATTATGCGGACAAATGTGAGGAATTGAATTTAAATTGAATTTTAGTGCACCAGTTGAGGTTAAAGACTTTTTAAGTTATATGGAAACCATTCAGGGGAAATCCATAAACACAATAAATGAATACAATTATGACCTGAGACTTTTCTTCAGGTTTTTAAAAGTTCATAAAAATCTTGTAAATAAAGATGTTGAATTTGATAATATTGATATTTCGGATATTGATATTGATTTTATCAAAAAAATAGATTTGAGTGATTTATATGCTTTTATGACTTATCTTAGCCGAGAACGTAAAGATAAAACAAGTACGCGTGCTCGTAAGGTTTCGTGCCTAAAATCATTCTTTAAGTATTTGACTAGCAAAGCAAGGCTTTTAGATTATAATCCTGCCATCGAGCTTGAGCCCCCAAAGCTAATAAAGCGGCTGCCCAGATATTTAGATATCGAAGAAAGTAAAAAATTATTAGCTAGTATAAGTGGCGTGAACCGAGAACGAGATTACGCAATAATCACGCTTTTTTTAAACTGCGGATTACGACTTTCGGAACTAGTTGGAATAGATATTAATAACATTCGTGAGAATAAGCTTACAATAATCGGTAAAGGCGATAAAGAAAGAACTATTTACCTTAACAAAGCATGCCAAAAGGCTATAAATGCTTATATGAGAGTTCGCCCAGCTGATGGTGTAAAAGATAGAAATGCACTCTTTTTAAGCCAGCGAAAACAACGTATAAGCAACAAAACTGTTCAGTACATTGTGAAAAAATATATAAAGTCTTCTGGATTGGATCCGCAGCGTTATTCGACTCACAAGCTAAGACACACTGCTGCTACATTAATGTATAAGCATGGTAACGTTGATATTCGAACACTGCAGGAGGTTCTTGGGCACGAGAGTGTTGCTACAACACAAATTTACACTCATGTTGATAATCAGCAGCTTAAAAACGCCCTTGATAGTAATCCCCTATCCCAGTTTACTGCAGCAGATGATAATATTAATGATGATAATGCGAATAAAAATAGCATTGAAAGTATAGATAGTGTAAATAGTACAGATACCACAATTGTTAAAGATGATAAAGATACTAAGCAAAGTAGTGTTGGAGAGGAAAAACTATGAATTTGAAAAAGTTTTATTTTTTATTATGTGGAGTTTTATCAATCACACTTTTTTCAGTGGGTCTTATTATTATTTTGGACACAAATTTTAATGATGTGATTGTTAATGCACATTCAGATTTACCAGTCAATCCATTGAAAGAGCTTTTAAAACCAAATGATGCAGAAAAAGGTCAAACCAACAAAAACAAAAAAATTATTAAAACATATACATGTCTACTGCTCGGTGGCGATGAAGTTGCAGGTAATACTGATACTATGATACTTGCTAATTATGATCCCGAAAATATTAAATTGAGTTTAATGTCTATTCCCAGAGATACACAATTGACTCAAGAGGGTGATAAAATGTTACAAGATGCCGCTAAAGAAAAAGGATATGGTCGTATAATTGATAAAATAAACTCTGCTTACCCTATAAACGGTGGTGAGTTGGCACTTATGTGCGTTTCTGATTTGCTTGGTATTGAGGTTAATAACTATGTGTATATAGATACGAAAGTTTTCCGAGAGATTATTGATCTTCTAGATGGGGTTGACTATTACATCCCTGTAGATTTGGATTATGATGATCCTTTGCAGGATTTGCATATACATCTTAAAAAAGGTCAGCAAGTTTTGGATGGTAAAGCTGCTGAAGACTTTATGCGCTTTCGGCAACCAAATGAATATACTGAAGAGATTTTAAAATATTATGACGGTAGTGATTCAAAAAGAATTGCAGCTCAACAGAATTTTATAAAGGAATTTATCAGGCAAAAAGTTAATTTTACGTATTTCACTAAAGTCAAGGATGTTATTGACGTCGCTTTTAGCAACTTAAAAACTAATGTAAAATTGGTTGATATTTTACCCTTATCACTGAATGCTTACAAATTAGATTTATCTAAGGTTACTATTACAAAGCTCCCTGGTAAGGCTGTTGAGGAAGAACTATGGTACTATAAGCATGATCCGGTAGAAACAAAAAAAATACTCGATGAACTTTTTAAGCCGGAGATTATAATTGAAGATAACAATAATAATAATAATAAGGTTGCACAGTAATAGTTTTTATATGAATAAAACAAATTGTTTTTCTTGTTACTACAGCGATACTTATAAATTTACTCTTTGAAAAATAAAGACAGTGTTGCTGTTAATTTTTAATTTACTTAATTGTGAATTATTTAACAATGTGTATTGATTATCAAACAGGTAGTTACTACTTGTTTGATTTGCTAATATTTGATCTGCTTAATACTACAAGTAAAAGAAATTGAGTTTATCCTGATAGAAATTCAGACTTAAAGCATTGTATAAATTTCTATCAGGCGCATTACAAGCATCATACTAATGATTTTTCGCTGTAATATTAGTTCATCTTTTCATAAAAAACCTTGTAACCTTTATAGCACATATAAACATCAACCTTGCTTACAACTTCAAAAGGTGAATGCATTGAGAGTATTGACACACCACAATCCAGCACTTCTGCACCTAAGTTAGCAATAAACTGTGCTATGGTGCCTCCCCCACCCTGATCAACCTTACCAAGTTCAGCTGAATGCCAAACTATGTTGTTATCATTAAAAATACTGCGTACTTTAGCCATAAATTCAGGGTTGGCTTCGCTTCCGCCCGCTTTTCCTCTAGAACCTGTATATTTTTCCAAAACTATTCCCTTGCCAAGATATGATGCATTGCGTTTATCTTGCACATCATTAAAGTTCGGATCAAATGCGGGGTTTACGTCAGCAGAAAGCATTTTAGAGTTATTTAGACATTTTCTAAGAATGTTGTCATTGTAATTGCTTTTTCCTATAGCACATAGGTTTGCCATAAAATCTTCAAAAAGCCTTGACTCTGCACCAGTATTACCCATACTTCCTATTTCTTCTTTATCAGTAAGAAGACAAACTGCTGTGTACTCAGCCTCTTCAATTTCAAGAATTGCCCTTAAAGCTGGATACGAACAAACCCTGTCGTCCTGTCCATAAGCACCGATCATGCTTCTGTCAAGTCCCACATCTTTCGCTTTAAATGCAGGCACAATTTCAAGTTCTGCAGTTTGGAAATCTTCCTCAATTATTCCATACTTTTGATTTAATATATTAAGAATATTTAATTTAACTTTTTCATTTACTTTTTCGTCATTATAGGTTTCTGTACCAAACAATAAATTGAGTCCTTCTCCTGTTATTCCCTCACTCATCTTCTTTACCATCTGCTCTTTGGCCAGATGAGGCAAAAGATCGGTTATAGTAAACACAGGATCGTTTTCATCTTCACCAATTAATATGTTTACTATAGTACCATCAGTTTTAACTACAACACCGTGCATAGCAAGGGGGATTGTTACCCATTGATATTTTTTTATTCCGCCATAATAATGTGTTTTTAATAGAGCTATCTCAGAATCTTCATATAACGGGTTTTGCTTTAAATCAATTCTTGGAGCGTCAATATGACCTCCCACTATATTGGCTCCTTCCTCAGGTGGTTTTTTGCCTGTAACACATAAAATCATTGCTTTGTTCTTAATTATCTTGTATATTTTGGTTCCAGGGGTAAGCTTAGTCTGACTTTCTAGTAGTTTCTCTAATGGGATAAAGCCTTTTTGTTCAGCAATAGTTACAGCTTCATTTACAAATTCTCTTTCTGTTTTTCCTTTATCCAAAAAAGATTTGTAATCTTCACAAAACTCATTCATTTTTGCTTTCTCATCGCTGGTGATTTTTGACCATATGTTGGCTGTCTTATAAAATAGTTTATCTTGTAGTTTTTGACCTTCAGATTTTTTCTCTTCCATATTTTCTCCTCCTTGCATACAGTGTTCATAATAATTTTTACTATGTTAATCATAATTATACTGCATATTACGGAATTTTTCCAATTAAATAAAACGTTTAATACATTATCGCTCACAAAACAATAGGGTATATCTACTCGACCTTCTATTCTTGTAGCCAAGTTAGTTAAATATAAAGCTATGATTACTTAATCTTCATATGCATGGGTTTCCTATTTATATAATATGTAGTGTACTCGAATCCAAGAGTTTTTAGTATTTTTATAACCTCATTTACTTTAAAGCCTACATGCTCGGATTTATGGGCATCAGAGCCTACACATATTAGTTCTCCGCCTAGCTCTTTATATCTTTTAAGAAAATCAATATCAAAGTTTTTCCCGGGTAATATAGGTTTATTTCTGTAGCATGCTGTATTTATTTCAAATCCTTTTCCTTTATCTATAAGCTTTTTAAAAATTAAGTCAAACAAATCGCTCAAATCATGATATCTTAACGTATTATCGTCATAACAACACTTTCTAGTAATATAATCAAAATGCCCAACCATATCAAAGTTATCCCAGCTTGAGATCATATGAAGTATTAATTCTAAATATCTTGAAAATGACTGGTGTTTAGTTTTGTTATCAAAGAAACCTTTATTATATGGATCCATACCATCAATAACATGTACTGAAGCTAAAACATAATCAAAGTTATAACTTGATACAACCCTATCACTTTTTATTATTGTGTGTGGTTGTATGCCAACTTCAATACCCTTTATAACTTTCAGTTTGCTCTTATATTTTAATTTTAGATTATCCATAAATTCATTATAACGGCAAAAATCAATCATGTATTCTTCTTCAAATTCGGGAAAATCAAAATCCAAATGATCAGTAAAAGCTATTCCACTCAAATCCATATTAATTGCTTTTTTACATGCTTCTTCAGCATCCATTTTGCTATCTCCTGAAAAAAAACTATGTAAATGACAGTCTAACATTTATGCACCTCTTTAAATTATTTTCTTATTTCAATAACTCCACCGCCAACTACTATATCACCATCATAAAAAACTACCGATTGACCTGGAGTTATAGCACGCTGCTTATCCTCAAAATCAACCTCTACCCTGTTGTTTTCTAATGGATATATAACTGCAGGCGCTTCTTTAGCTGAATACCTTATTTTTGCATATACTTCCAATGGCTCAGTTAGTTTATCAATTGAAATAAAATTTAAATCTTTGGTAATCAAAGTTTTTGAAAAGACATCAGATTCTTCACCCAGAACAACCCTATTGTTATTCACATCAATATCTATTACATATACAGGTTTACCCAATGCTATACCAAGGCCTTTTCTCTGACCTATGGTATAATGCACTATTCCTTTATGTCTTCCAATTACATTCCCATTAATATCTACAAAATCTCCATCAACAATATTAGATTGTGTAGTTTCCTCAATAAACCTACCATAGTTGTTATCTTGTACAAAACATATCTCTTGGCTGTCAGGCTTTGAAGCAACTGTATCAAGTCCAAGTTCAAAAGCTAATTTTCTTATTTCTTCCTTTGTATATCCACCATTTGGCATCAATACTTTGGAAAGCTGAGCTTGTGTAAGATTGTATAAAGCATATGTTTGGTCTTTTTTAAGAGTAACTGATTTTTTTAATAAGAATCTTTTTAAAGAATCGTCAAATTCAACTCTAGCATAATGACCTGTTGCGACATAATCAACTCCCATAGCAACAGCTTTTTTAAGAAGTGCTTCAAACTTTACATAACGGTTACATGCAATACATGGATTGGGCGTACGTCCTTCCAAATATTCATTAGTAAAATAATCTATTACTCTATTCTTAAATATTTCTTCAAAATTCATTACATAATAAGGTATACCAAGCTGGTTAGAAACTCTTCTTGCATCATCAACAGCCGAAAGTGAGCAGCAACCACCTTCATGCTCAGGATTTCCTGACCAAAGACGCATTGTAACACCTATTACATGGTAACCTTTTTGAACTAAAAGAGCGGCAGCAACTGAACTATCAACTCCGCCGCTCATTCCAACTATAACCTTTTTCTTTTGAATCATTTTATTACCCTTACCATTAATCTTTATAAATAATTTGATTATTAGTTTTACATTAAATAAATATCATCTTAAGTTAACTAAACTAATTTTTTTGATTAACTCATATTTTAACCTTTTAGAAACATTATTCATTCTTAAGACGTTCAATATCCTCACATCTTCTCCCGCAAGCTGTAGAATCATTATTATCTACTATTTCGCCTTTTTTTCTTTTATAATCTTCAATAGCTTCCCTTATTGCTTCTTCAGCAAGGTTTGAACAATGCATCTTCACTGGAGGTAGTCCCCCAAGAGCGTTTGCAACCACCTTATTGCTTATTTTAAGAGCTTCCTCAACTGATTTTCCAATAATAAGCTCAGTAGCCTTACTGCTGGTTGCTACTGCAGCACCACAACCAAAAGTTTTAAATTTAGCATCAATTATAATATCATTCTCTATTTTTAGGCTCATTTTCATGATGTCACCGCATTTAGCATTTCCCACTTGTCCGACACCATCAGCATTTTCAATTTCTCCAACATTTCTTGGATTCATAAAGTGATCCATAACTTTCTCACTGTACATTTTTTATTCCCTCTTTCTCTTTTACAAACAAAGGCGACATATCCCTTAATGTCTTCACAATACCCGGCAGTTCATTAAGCAACAAATCCACATCCTCATTAGTGTTTTTATCACCAAAGGTTAACCTTAAAGAACCATGTGCAATCTCATGAGGCAATCCGATGGCAAGAAGAACATGCGATGGATCAAGTGACCCTGAAGTACATGCGGATCCACTTGAGGCAGCTATACCTTTGGCATCAAGCATTAATAAAAGCGATTCTCCTTCAATAAACTCAAAAGAAAAATTCACATTACCAGGAAGTCTTTTTTCTGGATGTCCGTTTAGCTTCACAAAAGGTATACTTTTATAAACTTCTTGTATTGTTCTGTCCCTAAGCTCGATTAGCTTTTTATTGTTTTTATCTATATTATTTGCTGCAATTTGTATTGCCTCTCCTAATCCTACAATTCCTGCAATATTTTCGGTACTGGCTCTCCTTCCCCTTTCTTGAGCCCCACCATGAACAAAGGATGTAAGCTTCACACCTCTTCTTATATATAGAGCTCCAATACCTTTAGGTCCATAAAATTTATGGGCTGATAGCGAAAGTAGATCAATATTCATTTCTTCTACATTGATTGGAACATTACCGATAGCTTGTACCGCATCAGTGTGAAAATAGACTCCTTTTTCCTTTGTTATTTTACCAATTTCAGCAATTGGTTCTATTGTTCCTATTTCATTATTTGCAAACATTATAGATACAAGAATTGTTTGTGGCTTAATAGCATCTCTAACTTGTTCAGGAGAAACAAGACCATTTTCATCAACTGGCAGATACGTGACTTCAAAACCTTCACTTTCAAGGTATTGACATGTATGAAGAACAGCATGGTGCTCTATTGAAGTTGTGATTATGTGCTTACCTTTATCTTCATTTGCATATGCTATTCCTTTTATAGCCCAGTTGTCTGCTTCAGTACCAGAACCAGTAAAGAAAATCTCCCTTGACTTAGCACCTATTGCCAAAGCTACTTTGTCGCGAGCAGCCTCTATTGCTTTTTTACTTTCTCTACCAATAAAATATATAGAAGAAGGATTGCCGAATTTCTCTGTGTAGTATGGCAACATCGCCTCCAGCACCTCTGGTTTTACATATGTTGTAGCAGCATGATCCATGTAAATGCATTTCTTATCCATCTTTTTTTCTCCCTTATTGTAAACTCTTTAAACCATAAAATTATGTTTATATTATTTTATTCCCCTAAATAATTTATTTAAACATAAACCCAAGTATTTTGGTCGGAATTGTTTAATGCTATGTGAAGCCTTATTAGTGAACTTTGAAAATTCAATTGTGTAGGACTGTTATGTTCTATCACTTTCTTTATACTGGTTAACAAGATCAAGCAATGTAATATTATCTATTACATTATTTATGCTATCCCTTATTTTCTTCCAAAGCAATCTTGTGACACAACTATCAGAATTTTCACATTCAGCAGGATTGTCTTCAATCACACAATCGACAGGTGCAAGGGAACCTTCCATAGTTCTCAATATAAATCCTACAGTGATTTTGTCTAGATCCATGTTAAGCTTATATCCACCTTGTGCTCCTCTAATACTGCTTACAAGACCGGATTTTCTAAGTGCTGCCATCAATTGCTCAAGATAGCTTTCAGAAATGTTTTGCCTTTGTGCAATACTCTTTAATGTAACATGACCTTCACTACCATGAATCGCAATATCCAACATCGCTCTTATGCCATATCTTCCTTTAGTAGAAAGCTTCAACTTTTTAACCTCCAATTCCAAGTGAGTTACTCGGTATTCGTTAAATAGATTAGCACTTTGAAAATAGAATGTCAACAAATTTATGAATTAAATTTGGGATTGTTTTCATTGCTGAAGCTGTATTGCAGTATTGGAGATGATTCTTCATGAAAGAAAAGCTACCTCTGAATAGACACTATTAAAAACAAATATTTTTTAATATTCGAGCGATGATATCACAAAATCAACTTCATCCTGTTTTAAGTCAATATTGTAAAGCATAATGGAATACTTGTGATCTTCATTAATAAAAATTTCTAGAACGACTCTAGTATCATTTTTATCATTGGGATCACCAAATTGGATTACGCTTAAATCTTCTTTGTTGAACTCAAAAATACCGTTTTTTGCTTCATCGGGAAGATAGTAATCCTCAAGGGATATCAAGCCCGATCGAAAACCAATCTCCTCTTTTGACATTGTGGGCTTAAGATCTTTAGGTTTTGTGCTTATAACTGACCTCGCCAGCTTAAAATCTGATAAAACTATTTCTTCACCAAAATAATCAAAAACTTTGTACTTATACTGGGGGATAAATTGGTCAAGCAAGCTTCTGATTAAAAACGGACCAGTTCTGTCCATAATCACAATGTATTTGTTGTTGGAAATCTCATAGTATTCCATTTGTGCACTACGGGTTACATTTCCAATTTTCAGCCATGGGCTTTTTAGTACCAGTTCACCATCACCAATAATTATTTTTTCATAATTCAAAAATTTATCATTGGTATCATTGATAGTTCTTGGCATAATATCATTATAGAGCTTTGGTGCATTTACCTTTGCATAGTACGTCCTATACTGAAACACAGTTGATGCTTTTTGAGTTAAGTTATAAATAGGCACTATAAAAAGAAACATTATGGGAATTAGAACAAGAGGTATAATTACAGTATATCTTATATATCTTTTTAAAAAAACATAAAGCTTGGCACGTGTATACAAAAATTAAAACCCCCTATTATTCTTCTTCACTATTTGTATCATCAGTTTCATCATTAATATTATTATATCTCTTATGATTATTAAAAACAACAAAGCTGAGCATGATGACAAGATAAACAGCAAGGCTGGCCTCCCAATAAAAATGAAAAACTATAATATTAAAGATCAAAAAAATAAATCCTACTATTAAAAGCCATGCAGCTACCCGTCTTAACATGTCAGTTTCCCTCTCTTTGCTTTCTAATTTTATCCAACCATTCTTTTAATTTACCCTCATAACCGTTTTGAGAAGGATTATAATATATCGTCCCTTTTATTTCTTCAGGAAGATATTCTTGATCAACAAAGCTACCCGGATAATCATGCGCATACTTATATCCCTTTCCATAGCCTAGATCAGTCATTCTCTTGACTGGGGCATTTCGCAAATGCATAGGAACTTCTCCTGTTTTTTTAGTCTCAACATCACTTAAAGCTTTTGCAATAGCAGAATATGATGAATTTGATTTTGGACTTGTTGCAATCATAATGGCAGCTTGAGCTAAAATAATTCTTGCTTCAGGCATTCCTATACGGCTAACGGCAAAAGCTGCTGCTGTTGCTTGTACAAGTGCGTTAGGGTTTGCCATTCCAACATCTTCTGAAGCGCAAATCATTATTCTTCTTGCAAGAAACTCCGGATCTTCACCAGCATATAAAGCCCTTGCAAGATAGAACACAGCAGCATCAGGATTGCTGCCCCTCATAGATTTAATGAATGCACTTATATTGTCATAGTGACTTTCACCTGATTTATCAAAGGAAATAGATCTTTTTTGCACACATTGTTCGATGGTGTTAATATTAATATGTATTGCACCGTCTTCCTTAATTTCTGATGTAATAACTGCAAGTTCAATTGCATTAAGAGCAATCCTTGCATCACCATTGCAAATATCTGAAATAAATAATATGGCTTCATCATCGACGATAAGATTATATTCGCCAAGCCCTCTTTCTTTATCGGCGATAGCCCGTTTGACTATTTCATATATATCTTCTGAATTTAAGGGCTTTAGCATGAAAACAGATGAGCGTGAAATAAGTGCTTTGTTTACCTCAAAAAATGGATTCTCAGTTGTTGCTCCAATGAGAACAATAGTTCCGTTTTCTACATAGGGCAGCAAAGCATCCTGCTGCGCTTTGTTAAACCTATGAATTTCGTCAATGAACAGTACAGTTTTCCCGTTTGGATTAAATATTGGGTTCTGGGTTTCTGCAACAATTCTCTTTATATCTGCTACACCTGCAGTAACCGCATTCAGTTTCTCAAAATGTGCTTTTGTTGTAGAAGCAATAATACGGGCAAGCGATGTTTTGCCGGTTCCGGGAGGTCCATAAAGTATTATTGAAGCAATTCTGTCGGCTTTAATCATCCTGTAAAGAAGCTTTCCGTTACCGATAATCTCTTCCTGACCTACAAACTCTTCAATTGTCCTTGGGCACATTCTATATGCCAATGGTTCTCTTTTATCCATGGTACCCTTCCGGTTCTAACCTTTTTTAGTATAACTACTGCTAACTCTACAATTCCCTAGCTCTCCTGCTTCCCAAACTTCGCCGCTCCTCAACTTCCCGGTTTCCCGGCTTCATAACTTCTCTATTCCACATTTTCTCTGCTCCCCGATTCTCCAGCTTGCTACTCTCCAACCTTCCAACTAATACAACGGATGACTGTTACATAGCGTTTTAACTCTATCAATCACATCTTGCTTTGTATTCTTGTAATCCATTATTGTCAAATATATAAGATCTGCGATTTCCTTCATATCCTCCTGTTGCATGCCTCTGCTAGTCACTGCAGGTGTTCCTAGCCTTATACCACTTGTAACAAAGGGACTTTTTGTGTCAAAAGGAATTGCATTTTTATTTGTTGTAATATTCACACTGTCAAGCCTAGTTTGAGCTTTCTTACCGGAAATGCCCGTTTTGGTAAGGTCAACAAGCATTAAGTGATTGTCTGTACCACCGGAAACAAGTTTAAGTCCTTTTTCCATTAATCCATCTGCAAGAGCCTTTGCATTATTAACAATTTGTTTTTGATATACTTTAAAATCCTCTGATAGTGCCTCTTTGAAGCAAATAGCTTTAGCAGCAATTACATGCATTAAAGGACCACCCTGTGTTCCGGGGAATATAGCGCTGTCAATTTTTTTTGCATACTCTTGTTTGCAAAGGATCATACCACCTCTTGGACCTCTTAATGTCTTATGAGTAGTTGTTGTAACAAAGTCTGAATATGGTATGGGACTCGGATGGATTCCTGCAGCCACAAGACCAGCAATATGAGCCATATCAACCATTAAATAAGCACCTACCTCATCAGCTATGTCCTTAAAAGTTTCAAAGTCTATAGTTCTAGGATATGCACTTGCTCCAGCTACAATCATTTTTGGTCTATTTTTTATGGCAAGCTGTCTAAGCTCCTCATAATCAATTTGGCAATCTTCTTTTCTTACTCCATAGGGTATAATATTAAAATACTTACCTGAGATATTGACTGGACTGCCGTGACTTAAGTGTCCGCCATGTGCCAGATTCATACCCAGAATAGTATCGCCAGGTTCTAGAGCTGCAAAATAAACAGCAGTATTAGCCTGTGCACCCGAATGAGGCTGCACATTTGCATGCTCTGCACCAAAAATTTCCTTGGCTCTATCAATCGCAAGTGTTTCAACTATATCAACATATTCGCAACCACCATAATATCTTTTTCCTGGATAACCTTCCGCATATTTGTTTGTGAGTGGTGTTCCCATTGCATCCATCACAGCTTCACTTACAAAGTTTTCTGAAGCTATGAGCTCAATCTTATTTTTTTGACGATTGATTTCATCCACAATAGCACTTGCTACTTCAGCATCAATTTCATAAATACTCTTTAAATTATGCATACACACACTGCCTCCGATTTTTCTATAAAATACGCACAAAAACGTGCAAAGTATCATACCTCTTCAATTTTTGATTAATACTAAAAAGTATATTAATGGAATGTAATAATTCTATATAAAATGTCTTTCAAAATACACTAAAAGCATTATTTGTTTTGCTAGACATATTGCATCAATCATAGACATTCCATGTGATTGATTATAATAATATATACACATACTGTCAAACAAAACTTGTCCAATTCAATCAGCTTTGTTTAGACTACTTTATACAGTTCATCTGAACTTGGCTGATTTATCATATTCTCACTACCATTTTCTATAATAATTTTACGCTTATCTTGGGTGACTTCACCGATAATAGTAGCGTGTACACCATTTTCACTTAATAGTTTAATTAGTTCTTCTCCTTTACTGCAGGTTATCAACATACAACCGCTTGAAATCAATTTTAAAGGATCAATACCATAGTGTCCGCAAATCAACCGGGTTTCTTCAGTTACAGGAACTTTATCCTTGTAAATTTTGACTCCGACATTTGATGCTTCTGCAACCTCCCACACAGCCCCAAGAATACCACCTTCAGTAACATCATGCATGGAACTTGCACCAAACTTTCCTGAAATGATGCCTTCTTTTACTACACTGATATGATCAATATATCTTTTTGCTCTTTCCACAAATTCTTCATCGAATATATGTACTAATTCTTTTTCCTTTTCATGAGCAATGATTGCAGTTCCCTCTAGTCCTGCTGATTTGGTTACAATTATCAGATCTTTGGGTTTTGCGCCTGAAGATGTAATCATCTTTTTATGAAGAACCTTCCCAACACATGTACATATCAAAACAGTGCGATTTACAGCAGTCGTAATTTCAGTATGTCCTCCTAAAATATCAACATTTACAAGTGAAGCTTCTTCACTTAATTGGTTCATTATAGTACCTAGGTCATTTTCAGTTGTCTTTGGAGGAGCAAGAATGGTAACCAGTAACCCAATCGGCTCAGCCCCACATGATGCAATATCGTTACATGAAATATGTACAGCAAGCTTACCGATTTCATTTGTAGTTCCTGTTATAGGATCGGTTGACATTACACAGATATTTTCCCCAAAATCAATACTACAGCAATCCTCACCAATTCCCGGTCTTATAAGTATCTCTTGGCGTGTTTTCTTTATTTTATCAAGAATCATTTTCTTAAGAATATCATTAGGTAATTTTCCCACATCCATTGCCATTTCCTCCCCAAGTTTTATCATTAGTACTGCGGAATGCATTAATACAGTTATCAACTTATATTATAATAGTAGCTCTTCTTAGTTCTTCTCATCTAATATTGCAGCGTCTTCGGGTTCCTTGAATTTTTCGTTCATTTTAACTTGACCGTTTACTGCATTGTATACATCTTCCGAAATCAGTTCGGTGTTTAACAAGCTACCATTTGGATTATATGTGTCCCTGTAAAGTCGAGACTTTAAACCTCGCTGTGGCTGCTTTACCATTATTTTTTCATTTATTGGTAAATTGTTATCTATAATAACTTCTACTTCTGGTTCATACACTTCTAGAATCTCGGATCTTAGCTTGACCTGATTGCCTTTTTTGTTAAGGTCTCCTAGAATCCTTATATTTATAGTTCCGCCAGTAACTTGGGTACTAATTAATATGGATGAGTCCATGCTATTATCAAATCTAAGATCAATATAGTCACCGGCAATTGTTGCATCAAAACTTGCAGGAACATATCCAAGAGGTAATGAATGAGGCTTTCTGCTTGTTATTTTAAGTTTGGATAAAAGAGCAGAACAATATAATGTTGTTGTAACCTGACACACTCCACCTCCCACATCCGGCACAAATTCGTCTTTGAGTATGATAGGTGCTTCTTTATATCCATTTTCCAAAGTTCTTGGTCCTAAAAACTTATTCATTGAAAAAGAATCACCAGGCAGAAGTAATACATTATTGATTTTTTCACAAGCCAGTTTTATATTATAGCTTCTGTTTTCTGCTAAAGAATTAAAATTTGTTTTATACTCAGATAAGATACCATTGATATCTTTTATATCGTCCATTGTAATATGCGGTATTTTTTTTGTGAACTCAAGGTTAATACCGTCAAATTTTTCGCTCAATATTGCATTTTCAACTATATACATATTCTTTTCAATATTAAACTCACTACCGTATGTTTCGGGTGACATTTTTATTTCACCGTTTAAATACGCTATTTGTGCATCTTTTTCTTCCTTGTCAGTTTGTTTTTTTATAATTGACAATATGTTTTTTAAACCATCTCTATTAAGTGATGGAGAACACAAAAAATCAACATTACTTTTCTTTAATTTAATTATCCTTCTTATCCGTTCTAAAACATTTCCTTCTCTTCCAATATTATATGCTTTTTCGACAGTATCATCAACAATATATTTAAACGAAATATCACTAGGTTCTATAGCCCAGCTATTGTTTTGTCCTTTAAGGATTATCTTTTGATCAACAAGCCTCTCATTCATTTTTTGCGCAATCAAGCTTATGGCATCTTCTTTTTTCATTCTGGACAAACTTACACCTTCAACCACAACACCTTCATAAAAGCTATCTTGATTTAAAATAGCAGCACCGTATATACAAATTCCTGCAATTAAAATAACAAGTACAATCGGCACAATAACAACTGTTTTCTTATTAAAAATTTTTAGTAACATTTAAGCATATCCTTTTTACTAATTTTTTACTCAGAATGGATTAAATCTTGCTTTACTTATTGTTACTTAACCTCAAGTGCTTTTATACCAAAAGTTATCGTTGTTTTATGGTAATTTCTTAATCTCTGTGTTCATCACCGCTTCTTCTATAAGAACATCCACATCCAAAACACTTTCAGATTTTATTATTCTTTCAAGAATCGGCTTTGTTTTTGGATGTTTTGGAACAAAAACAGTACAACAATCTTCATAAGGTAAGATTGAAGTATCATATGTTCCTATTTTACGTGCAAAAACTACCACTTCATTTTTATCCATACCTATAAGTGGTCTAAACACAGGACAATTTACAGCAGAATCAGTAACTACCAGACTGTGCATTGTCTGACTTGCAACCTGACCTATACTTTCTCCTGTGATCAGTGAAAGGGCGCCGGTTGACTTGGCTATTCTTTCAGCAATTTTCATCATAAATCTTCTCATTATAATAGTAGATTCATCTTCAGGACAATTTTCATTTATGGCTGTTTGAATCTTTGTAAATGGCACGACATGAAGCTTAATACCCTGACAGTATTCAGTTAAAATCTTGGTCAAATCAATAACTTTATCCAGCGACCGCTCGCTTGTATAGGGGTAACTGTAAAAATGAACTGCTTCAATTTCAACTCCTCTTTTCATGAGCATATATCCTGCAACCGGACTATCAATACCTCCCGACAGAAGAAGAACAGACTTCTCATTTGTTCCTACAGGAAGCCCGCAGCCCCCAGGTATTATGTCAAGATACAGATACGTGTGTTGTCTTATTTCTACATGAAAAACAAATGATGGTTTAATTACATCTACTTTTAATGCGGGAAAATTGTTAAGTAAGCATTCGCCAAGCTTGCTAGAAACTTCAAGCGAAGGAATCGGAAAACTTTTGTTGGCTCTTCTTGTTTCAACCTTAAAGGTAGCATGCTCTTTTGCTTCAACCACTTTACTAACCATTTTTATTGCAAGCTCCTTTATTTTTTCAAAATCGGAATCTATCTTAAGAACAGAACTGAATGACACAATCCCAAAAACTTTACTAAGTTTTTCCATTGCCTTATCAAAATTAAAATCATCATTTAAAGGCTCAACGTAAACTCTTCCACTAGAATTAATAACATTGACATCACCTAAACCAGCAATTGCAAACTTTATATTTTTGACAAGTTTATTTTCAAAAAACCTACGATTTTGTTTTTTTAGCATAAGCTCGCCACATCTTAATAAAATGATTTTTTTTACGTTATCCATGGACTTATCTTTTTCTCCTTTATTAAACTTCATTATTATAATTTAATTATTCGTTTTTCCAACTATATGGAATTTCAGACTCCATCCTTGAAGTTTAGTTTACCCTATACAGCTTGAAAAAAAATTGGTTTTAAGCGCTTTGTCACATTAAAAAAAATTTGAAGCTTTGTTCAATTACAACAAGCAATTATTTTCTTGTAATTTTTATTTTAGGCAGTATTTTTTTTAGTGCATCAATTACTATGGGTACTTCATCCACTGAGTTAAATGAAGAAAAGCTAAACCTTATGGAACCTTCAATATCACCTTTTTGAACTCCCATTGCTGTTAATACATGACTATGAATATTTTTTCTTGATGAGCAAGCAGCTCCGGTAGAAACATATATGTTTTCTTGCTCAAGAAAATGTAGTAAAACTTCAGCTTTTACATTTTCAAAAGAGATATTAAGAATGTATGGCAAACCATTTTTCGGGGAAAGTAATTTATAACCATTAATTTCACTTTCTAAGCCATTGACAAACATATCCCTTATTTCTGTTACCTTATTATAATTCTCAATAAAGTTGGAATATGTAATTTCTGCAGCCATAGCAAATCCGCCTATTCCAGGGACGTTTTCAGTTCCTGAACGCAGCATGGATTCCTGTCCGCCACCAAAAACGATAGCATTGACCTTTCTCTTTTTATTGATATAAAGAGCACCCACTCCCTTAGGTCCATGTATTTTATGCGAACTGACTGATAAAAGATCATACCCTCCCTTCTTTACATCCAGCTTTATTTTACCAAAAGCTTGTACAGCATCAACATGTATACATATGTCCCGGTTAACTTTGTTTTTAATTTTTATAATTTCATCAATTGGCTGTATTGTACCTGTTTCGTTATTTACCAAAATAATACTTATCAGTGAGGTATCTTGCGTAAGTATCTTTTCGAGTTGCTCAAGGTTTATAACACCTTTTGAGTCTACATCAACAAAATCAACTGAATAACCCATATTAGCAAGGTGCTTGTACACCTCCAAAACAGAAGGATGTTCAGTCTTTAATGTAACAATGTGACTACCTGAATGCTTGTTTGCATTAAGATATCCTCTTATTGCAAAATTATTGGATTCAGTACCGCCCGATGTAAAATAGATTTCATCCTTATCCGCGTTTATTGAATTAGCAATGCTTACCCTCGATTTTTTGATTATTCTCTCCGCTTCAATACCTTTTCTATGAAGCGAAGACGGGTTTCCATATATATCCTTGTTTATGCAGGACATATACTCAATTACCTCATCATATGGCCTCGTGGTAGCGCTGTTATCCATATATATCTGTCTACACATTAATACAATGCTCCTTTGATGAAAAATTAGCAGGCACTGCAGCAAAATGTTTTTACTCATCTATCTTCTTGTTTTCAAACATATGCAATAATTGTACATTTTACAAAAATTCACAAAACAAATAACAATGTTCTACTGCAGTATTAATTATTGTAACATTTTATCACCTTTTTAACCAATAGTGGAGCATGTATTTTCTAAAACATCAATCCGCTTTTTACTGTTCAGACCCCCTACATATTGAGATAAACTTTCGCAATAGCGGAAACTGCGCTTCATTTGCAAGAGCTGTATTTCGCTAATGTTTCCTAACATTGCGAAAGTTATATCTCTTTAGCTACCTGTGAACTTTAACATCCGCTTTTTCCACCTTCAATGTTTAAGCTTCTTTTTAACACATTCTATGTCTCACTAAACCGACAGCTAATGTATAACAATCTGATTACATCCTTTACTTTTCATTACCTCTTTATGCGGATAAGACCTATCTTAATTAATAAAAAAGGATTTTTGGATTATTAATAGAAATATTATATAGTATGCACAATTAAAATGAGGTGTTTATATGATATCCGTCAAAAATAATTTTACAATTTCAATTCTGCATAAAGTTATTTTGGTTTTTCTTTTAATTGTGATTCCTTTTTTTGCTCTTAATTTAGCAATAAACTTGTGGGGGGCAAAAAACTTAAAAAGTCAGATATCAAAATCCACAGCCAAGCAAGTTGATTATTATCTGGACGGCTTTTCTTCTGAAATACAGAGAATATCTGAAATGCAGGGATTATATCTCGATGATCATGATTTTAAAACTATTGGATTTTTCTGGGAAGATCTAGGAAGCTATGACAGGGTCATAACAAGGAAAAATGTACTTAATAAGCTTCAACTGCTAAAAAACTTAAGCCCATATATATACGAAGCAAGCACAAGCTTTCCTTTGCATTCACTGATAGTAAATAATAACGGTATTACTCCCGAGTTAAGCAGGGAGATATACAGTAAAGAAGCATTTGAAGCTATAAATAATTCAGGAAGTTTCCCATTTATTTATCATAATAACGAATTGTTCTTAAATGCTTCTTTCAGGGTCTCAGAACATCCACTCTTTGGCAATACTCTTTTTAATATTTCAATCCAATTGTCAAGAAAGTACCTTGAAAATACCCTGCTTAATTTTTTGCCTTATAAAACAGGCTCGGTAATAATGATAAATAATAATCAAGAATGGGCTATTTCAAATATAAAGGATGGCAGTATGCTATCTTCTATGAAAAACTTCTGCAGCCTAAACAAAGATTCGATCACCTCAACTTCAACAACGTCTATAAAAATAGATGGTGAATCGTATCTAGTGGTATATAAGTATTCAGCCTATCTGGGGATAACGTTGGCAGCATTCATATCGGAGGAAGAAATTCTGGCAGACTACATTAGATATACAACCTGGTTCTGGCTTTTGTGCGCATGTGCAATAATAATAATATTTTTGTTTTCTTACTCCATATACTTGCTGTTAGACAAGCCATTAAATAAGCTTCTTACTGCCTTTCGCAAGGTTGAAGACGGAGTGTTGGACATCCAAATATCATCTAAAAGAAACGATGAGTTTAAATATCTTTATGAGAATTTCAATAAAATGATCATAAACTTCAAGAACTTGATGAAAAGAATGTACGAGCAGGATATACGTACACAAAAAGCTATTTTAAAGCAGCTACAATATCAGATTAACCCTCACTTTTTGTATAATAGTATCTTTATGGTACATCGTATGGCGGTAGATCAGGATTATGAGAATATTGTAAGGTTTACTGAGCATCTGGGTAGTTTTTGCAAATTTATAACTCGAAGCGCATCAAATGAAATTCCTTTTAAAAGTGAGGTAGAGCATGCTAAAAATTATGTAGAGATACAAACCTTCCGTTTTTCAAACCGGATCCAAGCTGAGTTTGGTGACATTCCTGCAGGTTGTGAAAATCTGATGGTGCCAAGGCTCATATTGCAGCCGGTTATAGAAAATGCATATGAACATGGTTTAAAAAACAAAAGTGCGGATGGTAAGCTTATTGTCAATATGCAAAAGATAGATAATTCGCTGTGTATAAGTGTCGAAGATAATGGAGGTAACATGGACAATGATAAACTTCAGATACTTAAAAATCAGTTGGCATACACAGGAGATGATATGGAAAACTCAGGTGTAATTAATGTTCATCGAAGGATTCAGCTAAGGTATGGTAAGGATAGCGGTGTTTTGCTTACTGTTAATGAGACAGGCGGTTTGCGAGTGGAAATATCGATTGTGATAACGTAATGACAACATCATGTTAGAGATACTTTGCATGAAAATCGACTGACTTTTTGATATATAGTTGAACTATATCGTTGATTCATAAATAATTTTCTATTGGAGGTCAAAAATGTCACTTTACTGATAATTGATGATGAGCCTTATCTAACAGACAGCCTTTATAACGCAATAACTAACTATGATAAACTATCTTTTGAAGTTTTTAAAGCTTATTCTTCATCCCAAGCACTTGAAATTATTAAGAAGGTACGAGTAGATATAATTTTGTCAGACATTTGTATGCCTGAGGTTAATGGAATTGAGTTTCTTAACCAGATACAACTTTATTGCCCTTACTCCAAAGTAATTTTTCTTACAGGTTTTGATAATTTTGAATATATACAGACCGCCATTAGAAAAAAAGCAGTAGATTTTATTTTAAAGGTAGAAGGCGACAAACCTATATTTGATGCTCTTCATCAAGCAGTCAGTGAAATTGATGAAGATAAGCGAAATTCACAATATATTGAAAATGCAAAAAAGCAGTTGAACCGGGCACTTCCTCTTTTGCAGAACAAATACCTTATGGATATTATATCAGGGTATGAATGCTGCACGAATGAAATGCAGATGCAGTTTACAGAATTGAACATTCCATTTAATTGCAGCATGCCGGTACAGATATTTATTGGACAGGTTGATTATTGGAGGAAGGATTTGGGGTTAAGTGAAAAAGCGGAACTTCTATACAGTATACAAGACATTGCAGGTCAGTATCTTTCAGCATCTGCAACGGTAGTTCCTGTAATGTGCAATTACAACAGGATTTTATGGATAACCCAGCCAAAAGAGTTCACACAAGATGGCTGTATCTCTGAAAACGAAATTGAAATTCTCCAGCGGGTTTCTCAATTTGTTTACAGCACTATAGACTTAATTCAACAGGCAATACATGTATCGCTTGATCTTTCTGTTTCCTTTTCTGTCTCGAAAATTCCAGTTTTATGGGAATATATCAGTGTAAAATACAATCGGCTGGAAAAGCTTCTGCAAAAGGTATCCGGAATCACGTGTGAAGTAATTCTATCTGATGATATGGAACCGTCAGTGCGCACAACCTCCATGGAAAGGGAAGAAAAAAAATTCGAGCAAAAGGTCTTTTCAGAGCTTAAAAAAATTAATCTTCTTGATACATATTTAGAAAGTGGGCAAGCAGATGAGTTTATTCATACACTTAAAGAAATACTGTCATGCATTGATTCACAGAAACAAAAGTCATACATTCTTGTAAGAAAGGTTTACTACTCGGTTGCAATGGTTTTTCTTGCATATGTTGAGAACCTCGATAAACGGGAAATTCTTGAGCTTGAAGAAAATTATCAACTCGAAATCCTTATGAAAATGGAATCCCATTCATCTTGGAATGACATTACCTTATACTTTGTAAGACTTGCTCAGGAAATTTTTAAACAGAAATCCGATGAATATATGAAAACTACTGATAAAATTATACAAAATATTCATTTGTATATTCAAGAAAACTTAGGCAATGATATATCATTAAATAAACTCGCAGAAATATGTCATTTCAACCCCTTTTACCTATCACGCCTTTATAAACAGGCAACAGGAAAAAGTATCTCAGAGTACATTTCGGAGTATAAATTTGAAAAGGCACGAGAACTTTTAAAGTATGATAGTATGAGAATTAATGAGATTAGTTCGACACTCGGCTTTGCAAATGCATCTTATTTCTCCCGCTTTTTTAAAAAGTATTCAAATATGTCACCCCAAGAATACAGGAACTCCTTGCTGTAATCCCCATGACTGCACTGCTGCTTTTTCATCGAGTAATAACACAAAAGCAAAAAATCATTAGTAATGCACATAAAAGCACCTGCTTGGAAAAAAGATACTATTTCTAAATTCCAAGCAGGTTTTTACTGTGGTGATATTATGTTTTTTAATAAATGTATGTGCTACTTTTGATGTTGACGGTAGAGGTAATCTACCCCTGCCACTTTTTTACCATCTAAGTACTTTTGCTCGGATACAGCAACAACCTTATCTAAACCTAGCTTTTCAACATGGGCAATACCCTCTGCATACAGGCTTTCAAACTCAGCATCCGAAGCTGCTGTAATTAATTTTATTATATGATTGTCAAGAAAGAGCTTTATCTTGGAATAAATCTCTGCTTCTTCAGTTCCGGCATCAGGCAGAAGCGGACTATTAAATGCTAATGACAATGGATTCGGATAAGCATACGGGCGGAAGAAATCCTTTATATCCCTGTCCCACTGATTCTGTATTGTCTCTTCCTCATAAGGCTTTCTAAGGGACAATGTTGAGGTAAAGCTGTTATCCCTTAACATCCACATTGTTGCAATACCTGTTTTCTTTGTAGATGCTACGGGATCTTTATTATATTCTTCCGAATATGCCGGAAGGTTAGAAATAAACTTACCACTGTCACCGTACCTGTTCTGGCCTTCCTTCCACTCATATTGCACACCCTCTAAACCATATACCTGCAACATCTGAGCTTCTTCAGAGAAAAGGTATTCAAAGAACTGTATAGTTTTTTCAATGTTCTTAGCTTTACTGGAAATATAGGTGATAAAATATCCACCTTTTCCATCTTTCTCGGGGAATTCTGGCTCATCACCGCTGAGTGATTTTACGGGTGTAAGTGGAGTAAAGGTTATTTCGCCGTTAGAGTTAAATATAACATTCCTAGAAGCTTTTTGATTGTATGCAGCTAGTTTACCAAAATGCATGAACATCCTGTTGTTCAGAATAATTTGCTCACTTTCTGCTCTTTCCATCATTATGTTTTGCTCGGTATATAAGCCTTCTCTGAAAAGCCTACTTATAAACTGAGCCATTTCTTTTATTTTCGGACTCACTACCGGATGTATATAATTTCCTTCCTTATCTTCTATAACAGGTCCGAAATATTCAGATTGCTCCTGGATCCACTTAAGAGTATCAACTCCAATTGGAGTCATTATCATAGGCAGTATTGAAAGACCATCCTGGTCTATACCGGAGGCTGCAAATTTCTTAAGTGATTCTACCATTTTATCTTGGGTTTCAAAGGAATTAAGATCCAGACCCAGCTTATCCATAATGTCTGTCCTTGCAAACATCTGGCACGGAGATTCAAATTCCACCTTACCTCTTGGTGTGGTGTATGCGTTTGGAAATCCATAAAGGTTTCCATCACTTCCGCAAAATCTGCGTATCATATCTTCGGGTATTTCAGGCACAAATGTTGGAGCATACTGCTCTGCTATAGCAATAAGATCAAGAACATAACCGGATTCTTCCAAAAGCATTCTTCTTTCCTGATTGTTTGCTATAGGTATTGAGATAACATCCGGTAACATGTTGGCTGCAATCATAGCATTTAACTTCTCTTGATCCGCAGAAGCTGGTACTGTAAATTCAACTTTCTCAAGACCAGTCTTTTCAAACATAACCTTATCGTTTTGGACATTTACAGGATCCCAAACCTTATCCACAGCCGGATCTCCTACATACCACACGCCCATATCCCAGGAAGTAGTATCCCACGTCCAGCTTGAACCTTCTTTTTTAACCGTAGTTGGCGGAGCGTCTGACTGAGTTGCGTCATTGCCTCCATCACTTTTTACGCATCCCGCAGCAAACGACAAGAGCATGGTCAGGCATAAAATTATACTGCATACTTTAATGGTTTTCTTCATAGAAAATATTCCTCCCTTAAACTTATTTATTATATGATTTAAATTGCTCATTACCATATTATCCCTTTAACGAGCCAATCATCATACCTTTAACAAAATATCTCTGCAGAAATGGATATATAAATATTATGGGTAATGTTACAGTCATCATTGTTGCCAATTTTACCGTTTCTGGGGTTATTACCCTTTCGAACTCATCCTGGGTTGCATCAACCATGTTTTGAGCAGCCTGTTGTGAACGGACTATTTTCATCAGGTATACCTGTACCGTCTGTAAGCTTCTTGATGTTGTAAAAACCATAGAGTCAAAATAGGAATTCCAGTGACCAACACCTGTAAACAACGCTATCGCTGCAAGCACAGGTGTTGACAAAGGCAGCAATATACTCCAGTATATTCTGTACTCACTGGCACCATCCATCATAGCAGATTCAGCGAGAGAATCTGGAATTCCCCTGAAGAATGCTTGCATTATGATAACATGATAGAAACTAAAAAGCCCGGGAATAATATAAACAAGAAAATTATTCAAAAGACCTAGCTGCCTGTAAAGAATGTATGTGGGAATAAGTCCTCCACCAAAATACATGGGTATAAGCCCTGTTACCATAAAAAACTTTTTCCATTTAAGTATTTTTCTTGAGTAGGCATATGCAAATACCGAACAAAACAGAACATGTGATATTGTACCTATAACTGTTCTGGCTATAGTCACTTTGAAGGAATTAAGTATTGTGTTGTCCGCAAATACTGTCATGTAATTTCCTATCGTAAACTTTCGTGGCAGAAAATATACTCCACCCTTCATATAATCAAGTCCTTCGTTAAACGAACCAACAAAGCAGTACCAGAATGGATATAACGTTAGGAATATAATTACAACCATAAATGCATAAATCAGTATATCAACAATTTTATCTTTCAGCCTTTGATTTTCTTTAACTGCAGCCATATTCATCCTCCTCCTAAAAAAGACTTTCTTCTGTTATTTTACGTGATGCAGCGTTTGCACTTACCAGAAGAATTATTGACACAATGGATTTTACAAGACCTACTGCGGTTGAATAAGAAAACTGAAGGTTTACAATACCCAGCTTGTAGGTATATGTCTCAAAAACCTCACTGGCACTGACATTAAGACCGTTTTGTAATATCCATATCCTGTCAAAACCTGTTTTAATCATACCGCTTATCTGGAATATCAGCATAATCATTATTGTTGTAATAATTGATGGAATTGTTATATATCGCATTCTATCTACCCTACCAGCGCCATCAACCAAAGCGGCGTCATACATTTCTTGGTTTATACTTGAAATTGCTGCAAGATATATAATGGAGCCCCAACCTATGTTTTTAATTATACTGGAGATCAAGACAATCACCCAGAAATATTGAGGTCTTGCCATAAACGCAATAGGTTTATCAAGTATTCCGATTTTAACTAATATATTGTTTAATATTCCGTTATCCGGAGAAAGTATAGCAATTACCAAACCTCCATATATAACCCACGATACAAAGTGTGGTAGATATGAAATAGTCTGTGTGAGTTTTTTGAATTTAACATTCGTTAGTTCATTGAGCAATAGCGCAAAAATAATAGGAGCTGGAAAAGAAAATATCAATTCCAGAATGTTTATCCCTAATGTATTTCTCAAAGCTAGAAATATATACTCATCCATAAACATTTCCTTAAAGTATTTAAGACCTACCCATGGTGATTTGAAAGGTCCTAGGAAAAGATTATATTTTTTAAAGGCGATAATAACTCCGTACATGGTCAGGTATTCAAATATAAAAAGGGCAATTATCCCTGGCCATATCATTGATTGAAGCTGAAACTGCCTCCATGAAAACTTAAACGGTTTTTTTACTTTTATTTTAGTGCCAGTTACCATTGTATTACTCAATTGAGATCCTCCT
>Ga0265293_10003594_pt1 | contig 28624 bp, 21 predicted proteins | sample Munlanlewell138R_FD_192505 | JGI IMG/M metagenome (GOLD analysis project Ga0265293, IMG submission 192505) | Leachate microbial communities from a municipal landfill in Southern Ontario, Canada - Leachate well 138R | ecosystem: Engineered > Solid waste > Landfill > Unclassified | place: Canada... | reverse complement strand
TTAGCGTCGTGCGAAACACGCCGTCAAACCAAGCCCCGATAGCGGGCAGCAGCGTCTCCGCAGTGGGCGCCTGCCGCACCAAGGCGTGCAACTCGATCGCTCGTTCCAATATAACACCTTCGGTGCGCGCATGCTCAACCCGAAACAACGCCGCCACAAAGTTTTCCGGCGAGATTTCCGCTAGGTCCTTTTCTTTCAAATCCTTCATTTGGAGCAAGAAGAACGCCATCCGCGGCGAAAAGCGCGAGAGCGCCGGATCCATCTCGTAAATGAGGTCGGCCACCTCGCAACTGTGCTTCCAGGGTTGTTGGCCGCTGTAGAGCACGAAGGGCAAAATCGGCGGAAAGAGTTTGCCCTTGTCAGTGTCGATCATTTGTTTGGTTTCGCGCAGGTGTTCCATCAAAAGCCCCACGTACGTCATCATGCGCTGGGGCATGTAGCGGTTCGGCGTGGACTGAAACTCCATCATCAAGCATACGAGCAGCTCGCTGCCAGCGACATTCACGCGCCACACGATGTCGTGGAACCGTTTGTCTAAGCGATTGCTGATTTTCTCGGTGGGCATCAGCCGAAGCGTGCTGAAGTCGATTTTTTCCACCCAGTCGTGGCTGACAAAACCCCGGATGAGTTTTTCGATCGCCTCGGGTTGGCTGAAGATTTTTTTGAATCCCGCATCATGGTTGGGCAAGGGGCCTCCTTTTGGCGGAAGGGTAGCTGCGCGTTGCGTTGTGCATTTCGCCGCATGTCGCTTCGAGCTTTCACCCGCGCATTTCCGCTACTGATACATCGGCCGCTTTTCGGGAATGTTTCCTGCCAAGTGCAAAAAAGATTCTTTTTGTGCTGATTTTTGGCGTCTTGATTTACCGCATGGGTGTGCCGACTTTCATCTCTCCGCAGCATCCCACTGGTCCTAACGATCCTACGTTTCCCGCCGCGCCGCACGCCGCCCAACATCCCGTTGCAGGGCGCGTACAAAGCGCATTTTCGCCTTGTTGCTACTATAATATTACAATATACTTGGTGAAATGAATTCTCCCGCCACAGATACCCCACAAGTCCTTATTGTCGACGATGAGGAAATGATCCGCGTCCTGCTCACCCGTGCGCTGCAGGTCGACAACATCGCTGCTACGTGTGCCTCCAACTACAAAGACGCGTTGGCCGCCCTCAAAACATCCATCCCCGACCTGCTCATCGTCGACAAAAACCTGCCAGACGGCTCGGGTCTCGACGTCATCGACGCCTCGCGTACCATGGGGTTTGACGGCGAGGTCATTTTGATCACGGGCTACTCCGACACCGAATCCGCCATCCAAGCGGTGAACCTCGGGGTGTTTCGCTACATCCGCAAACCCTTCGACCTAGACGCCCTCAAAGTCGACGTGCGACGCGCATTGGAGACCGGCCGCTTGCGGCGCGAGCTGGACAACCGCACCAATGAACTCGAAAAAACCAACGAGGATTTGCGCAATGCCCTAACCAAGATCCAAGAGTCCGAGGTGCGCCGCGCCCAATCCGAACGCCTGGCCACCATTGGCTCCCTGGCCGCAGGCGTCGCCCACGAGATCAACAACCCGCTCTCCCTGCTGGCCATGACCATCCCCTTTGCCACCACGGAGCTCGGCGCGATTTTCCGCGACGACGCCATCAACGCGGAACCGCAAAAAGCGGCGCAGAGCCTGGCCAAAGTGCACAAGCTCCTGCAGCCCACCCAAGAGGCCCTGGAGTTGCTCCTCGTGCTCTCCTCGGATTTGCACTCCCTGGGGCGCAAGGATCCCCCCACGCCGCAACCCACACGCATCCTCGATGTGGTCAACTCTGCCCTGCGCATCGTTCGCCACCAAATCAAACACAAGGCCCAAATCGACATTCAAATCCCCGACGACCTGAGCATCAACGGGCAACCCAACCGCCTGGTGCAGGTGTTCATCAATCTCTTCACCAACGCGGGCCGGGCCATCCCCAAGGGCAACCCCGACGACAACCGCATCAGCGTCAGCGGCTATCTCGATGACACGGCCGTGGTCGTCGAGGTCCAAGACTCCGGCGTGGGCATCCCCAAAGAGAACCTCGACAACATCTTCGCCCGCTTTTTTACCTGGTCGACGTCGGGCGAATACGAGGGCTCTGGCATCGGGCTCTCCATTGTCAAAGAAGTGGTGAGCGAACACGACGGTCAGATCAACGTCGTCAGCGAACCCGGCAGCGGCACCGCGTTTTACTTGCGCTTCCCCGTGCTCCCCATGCGAAAATCCCATCCGCCGCTCTCCGCGGTGACCCCCACGGAAGACACCCAGTACGTTCGCACGCGCCGCACCATTCTGTTCGTCGACGGCGACACCGAAAACCTAAACGACTACCAAAAATCCTTCGGTCAAATGCACACGGTGTTGACGGCGCACTCCACCGACGAAGCCACCGAAATCATCGGCGAGCAGGCCGACATCATCGACGTGGTGGTCTGCCACATGATGGGCCAACAGGACGCCATCCCCACGCTCTACGCCGACACGATCAAACACCTCGCCGAGCTCAAAGACCGCTTTGTGTTTATCTACGCCTCCGCCGAGAGTCTCCCCGCCACCACCGACGAACACAAACACCTGCACCTGCAGGCACCGGTGCGGCCCGCGACGCTGCTCGCCACGATTTACCGCATCCCCCCGCGGCGCCCCTCCCACGACATTTAACCCCGGTTACGGTGCACTGCGCCGCTGCCACAGCACGGCGACGCGAACCCTTGCCCAGCGCGTGTCTTAGCGAACGCGGCACGATTCTTGGCCCACCGAAAGCCTCGGCGAACACGGCATGACGATTTGCGGGAAATAAAACTACTCGGCGGTGTTGAGGAGGTACTTGGCGGCCACGAGCTCTAGCGTGTCGTCGGCTTTCTCGCCCGCCAGGTGCTGCTTGGCGATTTTTAGATCCGACGCCCACACCAAATCGCCGGGAGCGAAGAGGCACGTCGCGCCGTCTTCGTAGGCCGTCAGGGCGCGCCCCGACTTGTAGTAGCACAGGGCGTCTGCCTGCACGGTTTCATATGCGCGCAAGCGGACGGGGATCTCTTGGGGGGTGAACCAGAGCTTGATCTCGCGCTCGGCCTCTTCGGTGTTGGCCGAGGCGTGGATGAGATTTTCGCTCTGCTCATCGATGACCTTGCCGTTGTCGTCGGTGACCACGATGACCGTGCCCAAGGAGCGTACGCTGCCGGGTTTTTCGAGGCGGGCCTTGGTGGGATTGGTGGGTCCGGCAATTTCGCGCACCGCTGCTACCGCGCCCGGTCCTTGAAAGACGAAGGCCAGCAGGCGTTGTTTTTGCGGCTCTTGCGCAAAGTGCACCTGCCCCGACACATACTTGAGCAGCCACGGAAAGAAGTGTTTTTCGCGGTGTTCGGCGTAGTGTTCGGAGGCCAGCATGTCGGTGATGGAGACGACCTTGGCCCCCGCGTAGATCAAGCCCGCGTGATACTCCGAAAGTTTGGTGAGCACGTAGCCGGTCAGAGAGTTTTTGAGGCAGTCTGGCTTCATCAATACCAGGGTTTGCTCCATTGCTTTTGTCGTCATCGTTTCTACTCCTTCACTTGCAATATGGGTGTTTGTCACTGCCGCGCAATCTAACGCGATGCGCCGATTTTTGCAGCGTTTTTATGTCTCGGTTCTCGGGGCGGGCGCTTGGGGAAAACGCAGCCCCACCATCAGCGACACCAGCCGCGCTGCCGCACGCACCGAAACGGCGTCCCCGGAGCCCGCGGCCAATCCCATCACATCGGCCCCCACCACTTGACGCTGGCGAAACAGGGCGCGCAAAAACCGCACCACCGCATCCCAGGGCAGGCCAGCGCTGGTGGGCCGAGCACTGGCGGGCACTTCCGCCGGATCGAAGACATTCATGTCGACAGTGAGGTAGACGCGCTCTGGCAATGACGCCATCGCCGCATGCCACGCGTCGGAGGACACGGCTTCTCCCATGGCGATCGTTTGGATGTCCGCGCGCGCCAACCGCTGCTGCGTCGCGGTGTTTATCGCCTGCACCCCCACCAGCATGGTCTGCGCAGCGCAATCATTTAAGTGCCGCAGCGCACACGCGGCGTGCCAGGTGTCACCATCCTTTGCGTCGCTGATGTCTGCGCGAGCGCTCAACGACACAAGCCCGATGGGACCTCGAGACGCGACGGCGCGCACCGGCCCCAGAGAGGCGATGCGGTCGCCGCCCAGCGACAGGGGGAAGAACGACGCGTCCAGGCAATTGACCACCGCCAGCTCGGCGATGCGCGATTGGATGCGCACGTCGGTGAGCGCTGCGTCGTGCGCGACAACGCTAATGCGCGGCACGGTGGCAAAGGGGTCGCGCCCCAACTCCCACTCCCAGGTGTCGAGCCACGCCAGCTCGTTCAAAATCAACTCGGGGGCCTGCGACGCACCGGTGCGAAAGGAGAAGTCCCGCGCAAAGGGCAACGAGATCAGGGCGCATCCTTGCAGGGCACTCATGTCGCGTGATGCTTTCTGCGCGCCTGCAAGCCCACCATGCGCAACAACAACTGAGCGCAGTACAGGGCCGCAGCGCTCCGGGGAGGCACGCCCGCGACGCCGACGATTTCGGCGGCCAACACGCCGGGCCCCGCAAACACCGCGTCGATGGTTTGGATGAGCTGGTACCAGGAGAGCCCGCCGGGCTCCAATGAGCGCCCCCACTGCGCGGCCCCCGGAGAGAGCACGTCGATGTCGATGCTCAAGTACACCGGCGCCGCTTCACGGGAGAGCAGGTCCAGCAGGGCTTCGGGCCTGAGGTTCATGGCGTTGGCCGTCAAAATGGACGCGGTGGGCGGCACGGATTGCGCCAGCTCGGCGGTGGCGGCCCGCACCCCGGCGAGGATGGTGTGCGGCTGCGAAAAGAGGGCTCGCTCATCGATCTCGGCGCGCCCGACCTTGCCCCACAGGGCCAATAGGTTTCCCGTGCGCGTGCGCGCTGTCAGGCGCCGGTCTTCTCCGCACAACAACGCGGTGCGCCCTTGCGACAACAGTTCCTGCATGCGCGCCTGCACCGCCGCGATGGGATCGGGGCCGCTGGTCATCTCCACGGCGAAGTCCAAGGCGGTCGGCGCGTCGCCCACCTGCATCTCGAACAGCTCGGTGAAGCGCAGGGCGTCGACCACGGCCAGGGGCCCCGGCGTCTGCGCCAGGGCGTCGGCATCGGCAGAGGCGGCAAACAACAACGCGGTGTCCGCGTCGGATTGGGCGGTCAGCGGCGCATCTGTTTCGAAGTGTAATGTGTGGTTCATGTGATTCCCCGTACCCCCAAAACATGTCTGCGGTGTCTCGTTCTGCGCGCATTCTCCGCACAAAATGGCGCAAGCCGAGTTGTAGCGGAACGGGGCGCGAAAGGCATGGAAAAAAAGGGTTGGAGTGCGCTGCCAACGGACGACAGCGGATGGAGGGGGCGCAGCGGGCGCCGGTGTCGCCTACAGGTCGACCTTGGGCAGCTCCTGCAGGGCCTTTTCAATCTCTGCTTCGGGCAGCACGTAATTGGCGAGTTGACCGGCGAAGTACTTCTCGTAGCTCGTCATGTCGAAATGGCCGTGCCCCGACAGGTTGAATAGGATCACGCGCTTCTTGCCCTCTTTTTTGGCTTCCAGGGCTTCGTCCACAGCGGCGCGGATGGCGTGGCTCGACTCGGGCGCGGGGATGATGCCCTCGGTGCGCGCAAACTGCACGGCGGCTTCGAAGCTCTCGAGCTGGTGCACAGAGCGCGCTTCGATGAAGCCCTCGTTGAGCAACTGCGACACCAGGGGCGCCGCGCCGTGGTAGCGCAGACCGCCCGCGTGGATGCCCGGCGGCATGAAGCTCGCGCCCAGCGTGTACATTTTGACGATGGGAGAGAGGTGCGCGGTGTCGCCGTAGTCGAAGGCAAAGGAGCCGCGGGTGAGGGTCGGGCAGGAGAAGGGCTCGACCGCCACCAGGCGCACGTTGGTCTTGTTGCGGATTTTGTCGCCCAAGAACGGAAAGGCGATGCCCGAAAAGTTCGAGCCGCCGCCGTGGCAACCAATCACCACATCGGGAAACTCGTCGAACTTCTCCATCTGCAACATGGCCTCCTGGCCGATAACGGTTTGGTGCAGGCAGACGTGGTTGAGCACCGAACCCAGCGCATAACGCGTATCCTCGCGGGACACGGCGTCTTCTACGGCCTCGGAGATGGCCAAGCCCAGCGAGCCCATGGACTCGGGATCGCGCGCCAACACCGCACGGCCCGCCTCGGTGTCCGGACTCGGGCTCGGCACCACAGCGCCGCCCCAGGTCTCCATCATCATGCGGCGGTAGGGCTTCTGATCGTAGCTCACCCGCACCATGTACACCTTCACCTCCAGGCCGAAGAGCGTGCCGGCGAAGCACATGGAAGAGCCCCACTGCCCGGCGCCGGTCTCGGTGGCGATGCGCTTCACACCCGCGATCTTGTTGTAAAACGCTTGGGGTACCGCCGTGTTGGGCTTGTGCGACCCCGCCGGAGAGACGCCCTCGTTTTTAAAGTAGATGTGTGCCGGGGTGTCGAGCAGCTTTTCGAGGCCCCGCGCCCGAAAGAGCGGGCTGGGACGCCACAGCTTCAAGATGTCGCGCACTTCCCGCGGGATTTCGATGTGGCGCTCGGCGGACACCTCCTGCTCGATCACGCCCATGGGAAAGATCGGGGAGAGGTCGTCGGGGGTGACGGGTTTACCCGTGCCTGGGTGCAACACCGGGTGTGGGGGGTTGGGCATGTCGGCCACGATGTTGTACCAGAATTTCGGCATTTCGTGGTCTTCGAGACAAACTTTGCGTTTTTCACTCATGAGAGACTCCTTTGGTTTTGTTGCTGTCAATCAGCATTCGAACGGCCGAATCCGGTCGCTTTAACTCGCGTGACCCCCGTGTGATTTTGCAAAACGACGTGCGCAGCAAGGCGGCGATTTGCCGCTGCGGCATGCCGTCGTGCAAGAGGTGTAGCAAGCGCCACCGCCGAGAAACTTCCGTCATCTCGGCCGGGGTCAGCATGCCCTCCATGAAAGATGCCATCACCTTTGCGTCCTGAATTTCCACCAGCGTGGCGCAGAGATTCGCAAAGGCCCGTTCATCTTCTTTCGTTCTTTTGATGGCGCGTTTCATGCTTCTATGCATAGAAGCACTTTGCGGTCGTGTCAAATAAAAAAAGCAAAAAAAACACCGCATGGTTGTGTTTTAGAATTTGCCGTTTTGATGGCATAGTGGGCCGACACGCATCGCAAATTTCGCAGACAAGGAGGCTTTATGGATGACTTTATGAACCGCCGGAACTTTCTCATCACGTCGGGCGTGGGGGCACTGGGACTCGCCACCTTTGCGTCCTGCAACAAAAACCAACCCCCGCCGGTCCCGGCGCAAACCGAACCCACAACCCCAACCCAACCCAAGGAGGCCCTTGCCATGACCATTTCCCTGCCCGCCCTGCCCTACGCGTTTTCCGCCCTCGAACCCCATCTCTCCGCCGAAAACCTCGAGCTACACCACAGCAAGCACCACAACGCGTATGTCACCAACCTCAACAAGCTCATCGCCGATGGCAAGGCCGACGGCCAGCAGTCCCTCGAGGAGATCATCATGGCCGCCCCCGCTGGCGCCGTCTTCAACAACGCCGCCCAAATCTGGAACCACACCTTCTACTGGCACTGCATGACGCCGACCCCCGGCACCCAACCCTCCGCCGAGCTCGCCGCGGCCATCGAGCGCGACTTCGGCTCCATGGCGACGCTGCGCGAAAAGTTCATCGACATCTCGGTGTCACAGTTCGGTTCGGGGTGGGGCTGGCTCGTGGCCCAAGACGACCGCCTGGCGCTGCAGCAAACCGGCAACGCCGACCTGCCCATGAAGCACGGCGCCACCGCCCTGCTCACCTGCGATGTCTGGGAACACGCCTACTATCCGTCTTACAAAAACGCCCGCGCCGCCTACGTCGAAGTCTTTTTCGACAAGCTGATCAACTGGGACTTCGTCTCCCGCAACTTCGCCCAGCGCTAAGCCAACGCGAAACGCATCCACCCGAAACCAGCAAGCCGCCGGTGGGGACGCTACTTCTTTTCGTAGCGAGAGACGTTGTGCGCGAAGATCTCCATGCGCGCCGTGACGTTGGGGGGATAGGGTTGCCCGTCGTTCTCGAGGGCGATGTACGGATAGCCCCGCTCCCGCGCCCAGGGGGCGTAAACCCCTTCGACCAGGCGTCCGGGCAGGCAGGCAAAGGGGGAGATGACCACGGCGCCGGCGTAACCGTCGAGCATGCCGCTGGCCGCCGCACCCGACGAAACCGTGGCCTCGCTCTCCAGCTCCGGATCGATGAAGAACTCCTCGGCCACGCCGATGATTTTGTGCATGTCGTGGGGCGCGTCCGGGATGAGCCCCGTGGGCACAAGGTGCCGCGACACTTTGTGGTGCACCATCTTTTTGTAAAAGGCCTCCACGTAGTACATGGCGTGCTCTTTCCACTTGCCCCGCAGCGCGATGCCCGCGAGCCCCAGTTGGCTCCGGTCTTTCTTGATCTGCCGCCAGCGACAGTGGTCGGTGTAGTAAATCCACTCGGTGACGTCGGTGACCTTGGGGAAGATGTCCTTGCTGATGAGGAAGTCGGTGATCTCCGACACCGAGAAGGTGTCGCGCCGCACGAAAATCTCACCGACGATCAAGACGCGCTTCAGGTCTTCGAGGCGCCGCCGCCGGGGGATGGCCGAGAGGATTTTGCCCGCCCGGGCGATGACCGCTTCGAGCTCGTGTCCCGTGGCCAGCGCCGCCAACACCTCGTCCCAGAGCGAGTCGAGGATGGCCAGCGCCGACGGCACGTCTTCGGCGAGCAAGCGCAGGCCGTTTTTGATGTCGGTGAAGTAGTCGGCCAGGATGAGCCCCCACCAAACGTCGCGGGTGAAGGTGGGGCCGAGCTCGTTGTAGGAGTTTGACGAGTCGCCCACCAACAACACGACGTTTTCGTAGCCGAGGTCGCTGAAGAGGCGCTCGTAAAAAACAAAGTACTGCCCGGTGCGACAAGGGCCCAGCGTGGAGGGCATGAAGACGACGAGGATTTCATCTTTTTGGTTGGGCGGGTGCTTTTGAAAAAACTGCAGCAAGGTGCCCAGCACCAGGAGCGCGGGGACGCACTCTTTGCCCGAGGCGACATTGCGGGCGAGCTGCAGGGTTTGAATGTCCGGCACCGGCAACCCGATGGCATTGGTGCCCGACTTCTTCGAGGCCGCGGCAATGGCCGCCGTGGAGTACTCGCCCATGGAGGACCACACCAAGGTGACCCGCGGGTCGCGGATGTCGATGCGCTCCCCGGTGACCTGGTCGAGCACGTCGGCGAACTCGCCCTTGAACTCGATGCTGTAGCGCGGCGAATGGGGCTTGGGCTTCCCGTCGAACCCCGCCCGGCGGTAGCTCTCTACGATGTCCAGGAAGGCCTCGATGCGGGTGTCGATACCGGCATCGGCGGAGTGCGAGTCGATCTCGAGCACGAGGTAGGGTTTCTGCCCCATCATCCAACGCAGGTAGTGCAGCATGAAAGAGTCGGGCGCGCACGAGAAGTTGGAGACCCACGTGGGATAGAGGTTGGGGATGCGCGCGGTCTGGCGCACGGCCTTCATGTCCTGCTGGCCGTAGTACCAGTACATGTTGGGGAAGATCTCGTCGTCGCCGTGGTAAATCATGTCGAAGGGCACCACGCTGACGTTGTTGGAGATGAACTTGCGCGGGATGCCCATGTTCGCGTCGCGGGTGAAGGCGTTGTAGGGCCGCCCGAGCAAGCACACGTAGATGTTGTCGGGATCGTTTTCGATTTTTTCGAGCACTTGGTCGCCATAGGCGCGGTAGGCATCCAGAAAGCGCGTGTACTCGGCGATGCCTTTTCGGTAGGCCTCGGCCCCTTGCTCCCGGGTGCGCCCGAGCTGCACCGCCATGTCTTCGAAGGCGGGCAGGCTCTCTTCCCAGTCTTTGCCAAAGGCGATTAAGGGGCGCAGGATTTTGCGTTCGTCGAGGTTGAAGGCGCTGCGCGTAAAGAATGGCAGCCCCTGGGTGAGGGGACAGAGCGTCGCGTGCACCGGCCCCGACTCGTGGGAGGGCATCATCTTAAAGAAGGGCAAGAAGATGAAGTCGGTGTCCTTGTCGAGGATGTCCTGCACTGCGCCGTGGGCGATCTCGGCCGGGAAGCAGTAGTCGCTCTCCAGGCGCGCGATGCCCTCGGGAGAGATGCGCGTGGAGGGCACCAGCTTGACGCCGAGGCTGTGAAAGAACCACGAGTACAGAGGCCACAGCGTGTGCACCGAGAAGGCCATGGGGATGCCAACGGAGATGGCGGCGTCGTCGCAGGCCGCCGGGTCGGGCGCGAACTCCTCGAAGAGCATGCGGGTGCGCTCCTGGGTGTAGTCGATGACCTCGCGCTGGACCTCGCGCTTCTTTTTGCGCGCATTGGTGTACTTGGAGCAGCGGCCGCCGAAGGGATACTTTTTGCCGCCCACCCCCAGCCAGCGAATCTCGCACAGGTTGTCGCAGGACCGGCAGACAAAGCTGCCCAGGGTTTCGATGTGCTCCGCCAAGATGGCGTCGAGATCGAAGCTGGCCGGCGCCAATAACCCCTCGGCCATCTTCTTTTTCGCGAGCATGGCCACGCCGAAGCTGCCCATGAGCTCGGGGTCGGGCGGGACCGTGATACGGCGTCCCGTCAATTGCGCGAAAGCCAGCGGGATGGCGGGGTTCTTGGCCACGCCCCCTTGCAGCACGACGTGATCGCCGATGTGCCGGTTGCCCACCACGCGGTTGAGGTAGTTGGCCACGATGGAAAACACGAGCCCGGCCAAAATGTTTTCGGTGGTGGCCCCCTGCTGGATGGCCTTGCGGATGTCGGAGTTGATGAAGGCCGAACAGTGCTCGCCGAACTTCAGCGGCGCCCGGGCCTTGACCGCCAGCGGACCGATGTCGCGGGCGTGCGTAATATTGAGGTCGCCGTGGGCGGACTCCTCAAGGAAGGAGCCGGTGCCCGCAGAGCAGGCTTCGTTCATGGCGTAGTCGATGGGCACGCCGTTGTTGATGTAGACGTACTTGGCGTCCTGGCCGCCGATCTCGAAGATGGTGTCGACCTTGGGCTCGAACCAAGTGGTGCCCTCGGTGTGGGCGATGATCTCGTTGTAGACCGCCGGGGTTTGCAAAAACACGCCGAGCAACTCGCGCGAAGAGCCCGTGGTGGCCGCCATGACAATGCGCGGGCGGGCTTCGGGGCCGAGTTGCTCCTTGACCTGACGGATGCACTCTTTTAAGGCGCCGACGGGGTTGCCGTGGGTGCGGCCATAGTGTTCGGCGACGATCTCGCCGGTCTCGGTGTTGAGCAGGGCCACCTTGGTTGTGGTGGATCCGCCGTCCACGCCCAAAATGTACGTCCCTGCCGGATCGTAGTCGCCGCGCAACGAGGGCACGTACTTCACCTGCTCGGCCTTGTCGTCCATGGGCGGGTACGTCTCGTACGACAGGGCGAATTCGGTTTTGAACAAGCCGGACAGCTCGGGCAGCAGCGCCCCGTGATCGGCGGCCAGCAACGCCGCGCCAAAGGCCTCAAACCAGGCGGCTTGCGAAGGCACCACCACGTCGATTTCGGGCCAGGATTCGGCGATGAAGTTCACAATGTGACGGTTGCGCGTGGTGCCCCCCACCAGCACCACTTGCCCCTTGGTGATGCGGGTGCGCGTCAAAAACTCGCCCACCTTGTCGGCCATAACCTTGCTGAGAGACAGCGTGATATCGCCGATGGTGGACTCGCCCTTGTTCAGGCGGTGGGTGCAGTCGGACTTCATAAATACCGAACAGCGCGACGAGAGCTTGTGCACGCTGGCCCCTTGCACCACGGTGTCGATGTCGTCGAGGGACACGTCCATGCGGCCCAATTGCTGGCGAAAGAACTCGCCGGTGCCCGAGGCGCACTTGTTGCCCGCCTGGGTCGAGACGATGCGCCCTTCTTCGTTAAGCGCGTAGACCACCAGATCTTCGCCGCCCATGGAAACAATCGCCCGGGGCTGCAAGTCGAGCTCGCGCAACCCCCGCTCAAGAGCCACCGGAGCGATTTGCTCGGGCAGCTTGAGGCGGTGGCGCGCCTCGGTGCCTGTCACCAACGCCCGGGGACGCTCCCCAGGGGTGCCGCCGGGAAATAGTTTGTCCAGTAGCGTTTTCAAAGTGCCCGGGACGTCGCCTTCGTGCGCCAAAATGCGCGAGGCCGCGTGTCCGTCCTCCGGGGTCAGTGCACAGAGTTTGACATTGGTTGAACCGATATCAATGCCGAGAAGTGTTTTCGCGTTACCGCTCATTCCCATTCTCCTTTGCTGCAAAACGGCCCAGCAGTGGTTGCAGCGAAAATCTGGAATACCAGTACCTGATTAACTGCTCTATCACCCCAATGCGCAGTTGTCGATGCCGTCGCCGGGCTGTGTAACGCCCCTGCAATGGTAAATCAATCTGTCTTTTGTCACCCTTATGTCACGCCGCTCACAGCGATTCTGTCGCGCAGACAACTCGACAAACAAACGCCCAGTCGATAAAACAACACAAAACAGGCCGCAAACGCCTGCTGCCACCCGAAAGGCCCCCGCGCCATGAAAATAAAGTGCACAAATTGCGGTGCCTTGGCGCCCATCGACGAATACGCAGCCTTTGTGCAGTGCCCGTACTGCCGCGCGGCCCTGGTGGTGCAAATCGAAACGGCCCTGGTGCACCGCCTTGTGACCCCCACCCGCACCCCGCCCGATCTCGCCCCCGCCCTGCGCCGCCAATTGCGCGACATCGAAGCCGCGGGCAACCCAGAAATCCACCGCGCCACCTTGGTCTACTACCCCTTCTGGCGCTTTGCCCAAACCACCACCCCCGCAACCCTCGTCGCCGCTGCTGCCGAGGTGCCGGGTTGTATCGCGCACATTCGCCAACCCAGCGGCAACGCCCCGTTTTATCCCGACACCCTCCCGGTGCCCGGCACGGTCTGCGCCCCCGACATCCCGGTAGAAGAAGCCCACGCCAGCGCCCAACGGCTGGGCATCGGCAATACAAACGCTGTTCCAAACGCCGCCCCAAAGGCAAACGCAGATGCAGCAGATGCAGCAGATGCTGCAGATGCTGCAGATCCAGATGCCAGTGAACATGAGCACGCCTCGGCCACCCTGCTGCACGTACCGTTTTTCCACATACAGTATTCCTTAAATGACGAAACCCAGCACGACGCCTGGGTCGACGCCTGCGCCGCCGAAGTCTTCGCCGATCGCTGGCCCCCCTCCACGCGGCAAAAAAACAGCACCCGCTTCATCGCCGCCGCCCTGTTGACCTTCGGGACCTTCACCTTGCAAGCCTGGTACCTGCCCCTCTCCTGGCTGCTGCTAACCTACCCCCTCTCCGGCATCGCCCTGTATTACTTCTTCCGCCGCATTATGCACACGCAACAGAGGCACACCTAATGCGCAATATTCGACACATCCAATGCTTTCGTTGTGCCGGCGAGATCGGTTACACCGCCATCGACCGCGTCGTCTCTTGTCGCTTTTGCCAGGCGCGCATGTTTATCGATAACCCCGACTGGGTCGCCGAATACCACCTGGAGCCCTCCCTGGACGCCCTGGCAGCGCGCCGCGTCTTGCAGCGTTTTCTCTCCGACCCCGCCATGCCCAAGGGCATGTTGCGCCACGCCCGCTTTCAAACCGCCACGCGCTACTGGGTCCCCTACAACGACGTCCGCGTCCGCCGGCTGGGCACCGTCCTCAGCACCATCGACAAACCCTTAGCCCGCGACGGCGAATGGCGCCCCCCGCTGGCCCCCCAACGGCTCTCCCTGATGGGGCCGGCACAGTCTTCCGAACGCGGCTCGCTCTTCTCGTCCTTGTCGTCAGAGCGCGAAACCGTCCGCGACACCTCCGTGGTCATCGGAGACATCCACCGCATCGCGCCAGCGGTAGACCACGCAGATCTGGGCATCGAACACACCGCAGCCCAGCGCTTTCTCCAGGAAACCGACACCCCCCTGGTGCGCTTTGACCGCGTCGACGCCGCCCGCACCGGGCACATTTTGTATCCCACGCGCCCCACCCAGGCGCTCCTCGACCAGCTCGCAATCGCCGGCCCCATCGCCGTGCAAAACAGCGACACCGAATACGCCGAGTACCGGGCGCGCCGCGTGTACTATCCCATCTGGTACCTGCAGTACGCATTCGACAACCGCCTGTACACCGCCACCGTGGACGCCATGACCGGCGACCTGCTCCACGCCCGCGCCCCCGAGAGCGATCACCGGCGCTCCTTGGTCCTCCTGTCCCTGCTGGCGCTGTTCGGGCTCTTCATCGGACGCGGACTGCACGACTACTTCGCCGACCGGGCCGCCGCCCTCGCCGCCCATGTCGACGCTGCCGCCATACCGCCAAATCCCCTCTGGTTCGTGCACTTCACCATCATCACCCTCGCCGCCCTGATGGTCATCTCCGCGGGATGGGCCGCCCTCCGCTACCCCTCCGAGATCGTACAGCGCGGCCCCGCGCGCACCCTGGAGCGCCCCTACCATCCCCCGGGACGCATCTGGCGCTGGCTGGCTTTTTTGGTGGACCCCCGGCACAACTGGCAAAGCCTCAAAGACGACAAAACACCATGACAAACCCAATCCGCGTTATTCCGCTCGACTGCGCCACGTGCCAAAAACCCCTGGTGGGCTTGCCCAACGACACCGCCTTCACCTGCGTCCCCTGCGAGTCCGTGCTCTCTGTAAACGCCCACAGCACCGTCCAAATCCCCCTGCGCATCGCCGAGCCATCCGAGACCACCGACGCGCCCATCATCTACTTGCCCATGTACCGCTTCGCCCTGCAGAGCAGCGTTCTCGACACCCAGGGCACCGACATCACGGCGGAAACCCCGCTGCCCGAACACGCCTGGGTTTGCGGCTTCCAGGAGTTCCGCCCCGCTTACTTCGGCAACCCCGGCGTCGACATGACCGCCGCGCAATGCACGCCCCTGGCCCTCGAAGCGCCGCCGCCGCAATTTCGCCTGCTCGGCATCGCGCGAAGCCTCGAAGAAGCCGCGCGCTACCCGCAACTCTTCATCTCGCTCCTGCTCGACCGCCGCCGGGACATCACCGGACAAACCATTGAGGTCGACACGGCCACCCCCGCCCTGTGGGCCATCCCCTTTGCCCTGCACGAGGCCGAAAACACCCTCGTCAACCTGCTCACCGCGCACCGCTACGCGACGCGCATGGTTGAAACTCTGGCCGAAATGCGCTAATGCCGCAAAATCATTGACAAGCTTTCCGCCAACAACCGAGGTCTTCATGAGCCAAACACCCCCCAAAAACAGCCCCCCAAGCGCGGCGGCAGCGCCGTTTCGCCACTCGCCCTTTGTGCGCGCCGAAAACGCCTACGCGACGCCGCCCTACCCTGCGCCCATCGACCTGCACCTCGACGGCAATGAGGGCATCGCCATCTCCCAAACGCTGCTGCAAGAGCTCGGCAACCTCGACGTCGAAGCCGTCCGGCGCTACCCGAAGAACCAACCCCTCGAACAGCAACTGGCTGCGCGGCTCGGCCTCTCCCCCGCGCAAGTGCTCGTCACGGCCGGCGCCGACGACGCCCTGGAACGCGCCATCCGCACCGCGGTGCGCCCCGGCGACGAGGTCCTGATGCCGGTGCCCACCTTCGAGATGATCGAGCGCTACGTCCTGCTGGCCGGCGGGCGCGTCGTTTCGGTGCCCTGGCTCGACGGCCCCCTGCCCCTAAACGACTTGACGCGCAACATCAACGACGCCACGGGCCTCATCGTTGTGGTCACCCCCAACAGCCCCACGGGGCTCACCGCCTCCATGGACGCCATCGCCGCCATCGCCGAGGCAGCCCCGGACCGCATGCTGCTGGTCGACCTGGCCTACATTGAGTTCGCCGACCGCGACATCACCCAAGAGGTGTTGCAGTTGCCCAACACCGTCGTGACCCGCACCCTCTCCAAGGCCTATGGCATCGCCGGCGCACGGGTGGGATACGCCCTGGGCTCCCCCGAGGCCATCGCCCTGTTGCGCGCTGCGGGACATCCCTACGCCGTCTCCTCCCTCTCCTTGGCCTTGGCCACGCACCGCCTCCAAGCCGACGAAGCCCCCATGCAGCGCTGGATATCCAAGGTACGCAGCGAACGCGCCGACCTCATCGCCCTGCTCCGCGGCCGCGGCGTCTCGGTCACCGACTCCGAGGGAAACTTCATCTGCGTCACACACCCCCAAGCCGCCGACATCCGCAACGGACTGGCTTTGCGGGGCATCGGCGTGCGCGGTTTTCCCCACAACCCCCTGCTGCGCAACAGCCTGCGCGTCACCCTGCCCGGCGACGACGGTGACTTTGCGCGCCTGTACGACGCCTTTCAAAACCTGACATAGCGCCATTTTTCGCCTATAATGCGGCGCGATTCTCACAAACGAGGTACCCATGTCTGCAACAACCCAAAGAGCCGCCACCATTCAACGCAAAACCCTCGAAACCGACATCGTCCTGTCGCTCAACCTCGATGGCAGCGGCCGCGCCGATGTCCAGACCGGGCTGGGCTTCTTCGACCACATGCTCACGGCCCTGGCCCGTCACTCGGGCATGGACCTAACCCTAAAATGCCAGGGCGACCTGCACATCGATGATCACCACACCGTGGAGGACAGCGCCATCTGCCTGGGACAAGCCCTAACAGAGGCCCTGGGCGACAAGCGCGGCATCGTGCGCTTCGGCTACGCCTACGCCCCGCTGGATGAAGCCCTGGCCCGCGCCGTGGTCGATCTCTCCGGGCGCCCGACGGCGGTGGTGAACCTCGACCTGCAAGCCCCGCGCATCGGGAGCACCGCCTCCGAAAGCCTGGTGCATGCCATCGAGTCTCTGGCCGCCACCGCGCGCATCACGGTGCACGTGGACGTACTCCGCGGCGCCAACGATCACCACCGCGCCGAAGCGGCCTACAAAGCCCTGGCGTTGGCCCTCAAGGCCGCCATCCGCCGCACCGACAACGACGAGGTCCCCAGCACCAAGGGGCTCCTCTAGCCGCCGCTTGCTTCCCAAGCGCACCGGCGATGATTACCTTGATGCATCACCGCCGAAAGAACGCACATGACACCGCTAAAAACCATCACCCTGCACGAACTCAGCGCGCACCCCGCCGTTCCGGTGGATGCCCAGGCCGAAGCCATCGCTCGCGACATCATTAATGATGTTGGCGCACGGGGCATCGACGCAGTCCTCGAGTACGCCGTTCGCTTTGGCGACATCGCCAAAGGCGCAGCACCGGTCCTCTCGCCAGCAGCCCTCAAGGCGGCCCACGACGCCCTGCCCGAAGAGACGCGCGCCCTGCTGCACCGCACCGCTGAGCGCATCAAAACCTTTGCCAACGCCCAGCGCAACGCCCTGGCCGAATTGACCCTCGACATCCCCGGCGGCCAAGTGGGGCACAACCTCGCACCGGTGGAACGCGCGGGTTGCTACGCCCCGTCCGGTCGCTTCCCCCTGCCCTCCAGCGTCTTGATGACAGCCGTTACCGCGCGCTGTGCCGGCGTCTCCGAAGTGTGGCTGGCGTCTCCCAAGCCCGACACACTCACCATGGCCGCAGCCCACGTCGCGGGCGTCGACGGTTTCCTCGCGGTGGGCGGTGCCCAGGCCATCGCCGCGCTGGCCCTGGGAGCGGGCGAGGTTCCCAAGGTCGACGTCATCGTCGGCCCCGGAAACAAATACGTAACGGCGGCCAAAAAACTCGTCTCGGGGCAAGTGGCCATCGACATGCTGGCGGGCCCCTCCGAGCTGACGGTCCTCGCCGACGACACCGCCGATCCCGACGTGGTCGCCTGGGACTTGCTCGCCCAAGCCGAGCACGACGACGACGCCATCCCCGTGCTGGTCACCACGGACGCCACCCTACCGGCGCGTGTCAACGACGCTTTGGTGCGCCACCTCGCAACACTGCCCACCGCCGCCACCGCGCGCCGGGCCCTGCAAAACGGCTTTGCGCTGATCGCCGACACCCTCGACGACGCCATCCGCGCTTGCGATATCCTGGCCCCCGAACACTTGGAGGTACAAACCCGCCACGCCGAAGCCGTTGCGGCGCGTTGCCAGCATTACGGCGGTCTCTTCATCGGCGCAGGCGCAGCCGAAGTCCTGGGCGACTACGGCGCAGGCCCCAACCACACGCTCCCCACCGGGGGCACCGCGCGTTACACCGGCGGCCTCTCGGTGTTTCACTTCATCCGCATACGCACCTGGATGCGCATCGGCGATCCAAGCGCGGCGCGCGCCATGGCCACCGACGCCGCCGCCCTCGCAAAACTGGAGGGGCTGGCCGCCCACGCACAAAGCGCTGCATGCCGCACAAAATCCGATTAGAATAAATGCACACCGCACTTGTCCAAAGGCTTAAGATGAAACACCGCATTACCAACACCCACATTCCATTCGCCAGGCTCGCCGCTGTGGCCTTTCTCTTCGCGCTCCCCATCGCCTTGTTGAGCGCGCCAGCCGCTGCCATCGAGTTCACCGACAACGAGAAAAACACCCTCAAAGATGGCGGCACCGTCATCCACGAGCTGCCCACCTCGCGCAAGATGGGTTTTTACGGCGGCACGGGCTACGCCATTATTCCAGCGGCGCCCGAGGTGGTGTGGCAGGCCATTCGCGATTGGGCGGCCTATCCCCACATGTTCCCCAACACCGAGTACTGCAAAGTGGTCTCGCGCAAGGGCAACCGCACGCTGGTCCGCATGAAGATCGGCCACCCGGTGGTGAGCCTGCAATACCACGCCGAAACCACAGAGGACGCCGCGCGCTACACGCTCTCGTTTCGCCTCGTCGAATCCCACCCACATGATCTCGACGCCATCCAAGGTTACTGGCGCCTCTTCCCGCAAAAAAATGGCACCACCCTGGTCGCCTATGCCGCCTCGGTCCGCGCCCCCATGGGCATCGTGGCCTTGGCCGGCGAGGATCTGGCCAACCGCGCCATCCACGCGCTCCTCGGCATTCCCGGCGACCTAAAAAAATGGGTCATGGGTCCCCGCGGCAAAAAATACACAAAATAATCTACAGCGAGCGTTGAGTTCTTGACAGACGGATACCCCAGCGATAGATGTCCGTCCGGTTGTTCGGGAATGGTCTAATGGCAGGACGTCGGGTTCTGGCCCCGTTAGTCTAGGTTCGAATCCTAGTTCCCGAATGCTGGCCCCATCGTCTAGCGGCCTAGGACTCCGGCCTCTCACGCCGGCAACAGGGGTTCGAGTCCCCTTGGGGTCATCCACCGCACACTGCAGCGCCTCGCCGCGCCCTGCGCATACCTGACATCGCCCTTGTTCACAACCCCAACACAGGAGTTGCCGCAATGAATGCCCCACAAGTATTTTGGCCCATGGGACTGTCGCTGTGCCTGCTGCTCGCCGCGTGCCAAAACGACGGCGCCAGCCCACAAACCGAGTTGCCATCTGGCGACACCGACGCCAAAGGCACTGACGACACCGCAACCGATGCCCATAATGGCACCGACAACACCGCAACCGACACCAACGGCCCGGACGGTACCGACAACACCACAACCGATGCCAACGGTACCGACGACACTGGCGACATCGCAACCGATGCCCACAGCACCGACGACACTGGCGACACCGCAACCGACGCCGACGACACCGCAACCGACGCCGACGACACCGACACCACAACGCCCAACGCCATTCGATTGCCGCCCGCCAACGCCCCATGGGACTACCAAATCGGCAAACCCTACACACCGCCCCAAGGCGTCGCCGTGGTCAGCCGCGATCGCGAGGCGTCTCCTGCGCCAGGCCTGTACAACATCTGCTATGTCAACGGCTTCCAAACCCAACCCCACGAACAGTCGTGGTGGCTCGCCGAGCACCCCGATCTCATTCTGCGCGACGCACAGGGCGACCCCATCATCGACGATGACTGGAATGAGATGCTCTTCGACACCACCACCGCCGACAAGCGACAGCGCCTAGCCGCCATTGTCGGCGCCTGGATCGACGGCTGCGCCCAAGACGGTTTCGACGCCGTAGAGATCGACAACCTCGACTCTTACGGTCGCTCTTCGGGGCGCATCTCCCAGCAAAACAACGTGGACTTTATGGCCCTGCTCAGCGAACGCGGGCACAGCCAAGGCCTCGCCATGGGACAAAAAAACGCCGCCGAAATTGTCTCCCGCGCTCAGCAAATGGGAACGGACTTCGCCATCGCCGAAGAGTGCAACCGCTGGGATGAATGCGATGTTTACCAAGGCGCATACGGCGACCGGGTCTTTGTCGTGGAGTACCGACGCGTCGACTTCGATAAGGGATGCGCCGCCTTCCCCGAGCTCTCCATCGTCTTCCGCGACATGAACGTCACGGCGCCGGGCAGCTCTACCTACGTGTACGACGGCTGCTGATCAGATCCCAGGCGGGCACACCACTCATCACGTGTGAATGCGCATCAGCGACAAAATGGGCCCCGCGACATCCGCGTCTCGGTGCACGTCCACGCGGCATTCGAGGCTGGCGTCGGTCTCGCCCTCCGGGTCCTCGATGCGCTGCACCACCTGCCATTCGCCGCGGCCCTGTTCGCGAAACAGCGTATTGTGCGCCATGCGCGCCCGGGGCGTTACATCCACCGCATCGTAGGCAGCAAAATAAGGCGCCATGGCCGTCTCCAGCATCTCCGCGGTCCACGCATTCTCTCCATCGGACACCAGCAAGGCGCTGGCCTCTTCCCATTGCTTGTGGGCCAAGGCCGCGAGCAACACGTGCATGTCGCTGCGCAACCTGGCGCGCAGTGCCCGGGGATTGTCGATGAGGCGCTCCTTAGCGGGCGGGCCCTCGTCTTGTGCGGCTTCGACAGGCAGCGGCTGCTGCATCAGGCGCGACCACTCTTCGAGCAGCGTGGCATCCACGCGGCGCACCAGGCCGTGCAAGTAGGCCAACGCGTCTTCGAAGCCCGCGTCCCACAGGTGCTCGGGCACGTTTTGCAGGGCCGTTTTGTACACCTGCGACAAGTAGCGCAACAGGGTCCCCTCGCTGCGCGCGAGGCCGTAGCGCAAAATGTACGCGTTGAAATCGTCGACGCCCTCGAACATCTCCCGGGCAATGGATTTGGGCTGCGCCCGCTCCCGCGCCACCCACGGATGCAGCGAGGAAAACGCCGCAAATGTCTCTTGCACAAACGCCTCGCAGGGCTTGGGATAGGTGACCTTTTCCAGCTCCTCCATCCGCTCTTCGTAAGCGACGCCCTCGGCCTTTAGGCGCCCCACCAGCTCGCCTTTTAGGCGGTCGATTTGCCGGTACAAAATGGCGTTGGGGTTTTCCACCACGGCCTCGACCAAGCTCAGCATATTGAGGTGGCGCTGCTCGCCCTCCTCGACGAGCGCGATGGTTTCGGCCAGGTACAACGACAGCGCGTGGTGCAGCGAAAAGTCGTCTTGCAGATCTTCGGAGACGCGGAACTGGCGCCCCTCCGGTGTGGACATCGCAGAGATGATGCCCGCGTGGCGCAACGAGCGCATCAACACCGCCGCATGGCGCAACCGCGCCGAACGCGCCTGGTCCGTGCCGTGGGAGCGCCCGATCAACTCGACGAGCCGGCGATAGCCACCGCCGCGGCGCTGCGGAGCGCTCTGCAACAGCAACACCAACATCCCGCAGGTCACTTCAAACTGCGGGGTCAGGGCTTCGGGCTCAGCGGCGATCAAGCGCTCCATGGTTTGCTCGTCCCAGACGATGGCGCCCGTGGGGGGCCTCTTGCGCACGAGCTTCTTTTTTAAGTGGGGATTGACGGCGAGCTTCTTTTCCATGCGGCGGTTTTCCACCACCCACTCGGGGGCCTGCACCACCACCAACCCCTCATCGTCAAAGCCCTTCCGACCAGCGCGTCCGGCGATTTGGTGAAATTCGCGCGCCGTGACAATGGCCTGCTTGACACCGTCGTATTTGTACAGCCGCGAAAAGACAACGGTGCGAATGGGGATGTTCACCCCGACCCCCAGGGTGTCGGTGCCGCTGACCACCTTGATCAACCCCTGCTGCGCCAAGCGCTCGACAATGCGCCGATACTTGGGCAACAACCCCGCGTGATGCACGCCGATGCCGTGGCGCACCAGGCGCTGTATCTCGCGGCCATAAGGCGTGTCGAAGCGCACCCCCTCCAACTCCTGGGCGATGGCCTGCTTCTCCTCACGAGAGGTCACGTTGATGCTCATCAAATTGCGCGCCTGCTCCGAGGCTTCGCGCTGCGTGAAGTTGACGACATAGAGCGGCGCACCGCCCTGTTGCACCAGCCCCTCCACGATTTCGTGCAGGTGGGCCTCGCGGTATTCGAAGGTCAGGGGCACCGGCCGCTGGGCGCCCTTGACCACGGACACGTCGCGATCGGTGAAGCCCGACAAATCCGCCACCAGACTGTCGGTGTTGCCCAGGGTGGCCGACATGAGCAAGAACACCGCGTCGCGCATGGTGATCAGCGGGATTTGCCACGCGATGCCGCGCTCGCGATCGCCGTAATAGTGAAACTCGTCCATGATGACGTAATCGACGGCGGGGTCCTCGCTGCGCAGCGACAAATTGGACAACACCTCCGCCGTGCAGCAGATGATGGGCGCATCGCGGTTGACGCTGCCATCGCCGGTCAGGAGGCCCACATGCTCCGCGCCGAGCACGTCGCAGAGCCAAAAGAACTTTTCGTTTACCAGGGCCTTGGTGGGCGCGGTGTACCACGCGGTCCGCCCCTCGCAGAGCGCCTGCACCTGCAGAAACAAAGCCACCATGGACTTGCCCGAGCCCGTCGGCGTGTTCAACACCACGTGCTTCCACTGGGCCAATTCCAAAATCGCCTCTTCCTGGGCGGGATACAGCGCGAGTTCGAGGCTCTCCGCGTAGGCCAAAAACAACAAAACGATGTCGTCGGGTGAGGGCGTCGCCGCTTCCTGGCGCAAGGCCGCAATGCTATCGGGCAACGAGAAAGGCGTGTCGGTCATGGGAATGTCTTCAGCACAAAATGGCCGTCTCTGGGGTCCAAATATCTAGCAACGTACATCGCGCAACCTCCACATGCGTTTTCATCTCACACGCAGTATCACACCAGCCCCCGTACGCAAAATTTCACACGACCGCAAAACGCTGCTAGCCTTTCCCATCTCATGCGACCCGCCATCCCAGGGCGCACCGTGCGCCACACACCCCGCGCCATATTCGCGCTGTGCCCACCTGTGCTCGCGCTCCTGACATGCCTCCTCGCCGCTCCCGTGGCGATGGCACAAGTGGCGCAGCCCATCACCGCACCCCCCGGACAAGTACACGGCAGCCTGCTCATGGGCACCGTGCGCATCGACGGCGACCGCACCTCCACCATGGACGCCAGCCTGCGCATCGGCGTGTCGCGCCGCGTTGAAATCGCCGCCCCCTTGGCGATGGCGGTCTCGATTTTGCAAACCCCACAGGGCAGCGGCATGAGCCTGGCGGCGGGCATCAGCGACATGTGGGTCAACCGCCGGCACCAGGTGCTCTGGACCCCGGGCTTCGCCGTGGCCGCCAAGTACCGCGCCGCACACACCGCTGCGCTCTTTGCCGCCGTCGACTGGATGTGGCTCCCCACCGATTGGCAGCTCCGCCAAAGCCCCACCTATCTGCGCGGCGCCGTGTCGCTGATGGTGGAGATGGGCCCCTATTTCAGTTGGACCTTTGGCGTGGCCTACCAGCGCATGATCACCGAGGGCGATCCCCCCGAGGCCCTTCACCGCTCGGGACTGGCGGGCAACGCACGGGTCTCCCTCTTCTCGGTGCGGGCCACCTCTTTCGAGGAGCTGCCCATTTTGGCGGCGCGCCTCACCGCACACCTCGACGTAATTTTTTCGTACCGCCTCGACATCGATACCGACACCGACACGCTCGACCAGCGCTTCTTGGCCGGCATCCGCCTGCACCCCAAGGCCCCCCGCTAACGACAAAAGTTGCCCAAAATCACCTTGCGGGTCGCAATCTGCGCATTTGATACTTATGAATGTGAAAACGCCGTTACCGTCTGTTTGACGGCAAAACCCGGCAGCGCCCGCCCACCAGCCTGCGGCGCCCCAGAGCAAAGGAGTTCCAGATGAAGAAATTGTTGATTATCGGTGGCGTGGCCGCTGGCGCGACAGCCGCTGCCCGTGCGCGTCGGCTCAATGCAGAGGTCGAAATCGATTTGTTGGAATCCGGCGAAGACGTCTCGTTCGCCAACTGCGGGCTCCCCTATTACTTGGGCGGAGAAGTCGCCCACCGCTCATCCCTCATCCTGTCGAGTCCCGAGATATTTCAAGAGCAATACCGCGTCACCGTGCACACGCAAACCGAGGCCATCGCCATCGACCGCGCAAACAAAATTGTGACCGCCGTCAACCGCGCCACGGGCGGCGAAAAAACATTCGCCTACGACAAGCTCATCCTGGCCCAGGGAGGCAAGCCCATCGTCCCACCGCTGCCCGGTGTGGATCGCGACAACGTTTTTCAACTCTGGACCCTGGCCGACATGGATCGCATCGATCGCTTCTTGGCCGACAAACAGCCCAAATCCGCCGTGGTGGTGGGCGCCGGTTTCATCGGCCTCGAAATGGTAGAAGCCCTGCTCCGCCGCGGTCTCCAGGTGAGCATTGTCGAGCAGGCCATGCAGGTCATGCCCACCCTCGAAGGCGAAATCGCGGGCTTTCTCATCGAGGAGCTCATGGCCTACGGCGTCGAACTAAAACTGGGGCGCTCCCTGCTGGCCATCCAAGACGAAGGGGCCGTGCTCGACGATGGCACGCTCTTGCCCGCCGACTTCGTGCTGCTCTCCGTGGGCGTCAAACCCACACTGCAATTGGCCCAGTCCGCTGGCCTCACCGTGGGCGAAACCGGTGGACTGGCCGTCGACGAACACCTGCGCACCAGCGACCCCGACATCTACGCCGCCGGAGACATGGCCGAAATCACCAGCCGAATTTGCGGCAAAAAAATGCGGGTGCCACTGGCGGGTCCGGCCAATCGTCAGGGCCGCATCGCCGCCGAAAATGCCCTGGGCGGCCAGGTGGTGTACCGCGGCAGCGCCCTCTCCTCCATCGTAAAAATCTTCAGCGCCGTCGCGGGCTCTACCGGGCTCAACCTCTCCCAGGCCAAGGCCAGCGGCTTCGACGCCGACGCCGTGGTCATCCACAAGGCCAGCCACACCGCCTACTTTCCCGGTGCCGAACCCGTCACCTTGCAACTGGTCTACGAAAAAGAAAGCGGACGGATCTTGGGCGCCCAATCCGCTGGCCGGGTGGGCATCGACAAGCAGCTCGACGTCATCGCCACCGCCATCGCCGCCGGCATGACCCTGGACGAGCTGGGCGAACTCGACTTCGCCTACGCGCCGCCCTTCAACAGCCCCAACGGCCCCGTGCACATGGCCGCCTTCGCCGCCGAAAACCATCGCACGCACTTCAGCCCCGTCGTCCTCGCCCGCGACCTGGAGCGCCTGGTGCGCAGCCAAAACAACCTGCGCCTCTTCGATTTGCGCGACCCCATCTCCTTCGGCAACCGCCACTTAGAGGGCAGCCAAAACATCAGCCAACCCGCCCTGCGCGACAACATGGCGCGCCTCGACAAAGGCACCACCATCGTCCTCATCAGCGACGATGGCCAAAAGGGACACGTGGTGCTGCGCATGCTCGTGGGTGCGGGATTTCAACGCGTCTTCAACCTCGCCGGTGGCTATCGCTCTTTGGAGCGGCAGGCCCGCGCCTATCCCTTTGCGCACCTGCGGGTAGGGCTCGGCCCCATCGTAAAAAAGTCGGCCGTCGACACCGAGGACGAGCGCGCACAAGAGAAGCCCTGCGAAGAACCCAGCACGCGCACCAAACCCTCCGGCGTCATCATCATCGATGTGCGAACGCCCATGGAGTTTGAGATGGGCGCCGTGCCCGACGCGCTCAACGTGCCCCTCGACGAGCTGCCCTTGCGCGCCAAAGAAGTTATCGGCGACGACCTGGGCCGCGAAGTCATCCTCTACTGCGCCTCTGGGGCACGCTCCGCCTACGGCGTGCGCGTCCTGCAACAGCTCGGCTACACCGACGTCACCAACGGCGGCGGCCTGCACGCCATGATGTCCCGCGTCTCCTCGTTTTCGCTGATGTAAATTTTGCCCGGCACGACCGACAGGATTCGAACCTGTGACCCCCGGTTTAGGAAAACAAGAGAGCACCTTTTTCGAGGTATGCTAAATTGTATCAAATCACTGGAATCATTCGGGTTTCTATGGTCTATCGGGTTTGTGATGTATAGCATAATTTAACTAAATTTATTGCTTTTTGGCTTACCACGTGGCTTACTTTTTCTTGAGAGGTAAGCCATGTATAAAAAAACCGCAAAGCCACCCAAACAACGCACCGCAGAACCAAACAGCGCCGCCTTTACCGTGGGCAGGGTGCTGAAATTTATTGAAAATGGCTTACTTTTTGATGAAAAAACCGGAAAAACGCCAAACCAAGCCTTTTTTTGGGACACAAAAACACCCGGCCTTGGGGTGAAGCTGGCGAAAAGCGGGCGCGCAACCTACGTTGTGCAGTATCGAATCCGGGGGCAACGCGCTGGAATCCGCTTAACCCTGGGCAGTGTCGACAGTTGGCCCTTGGAAAGCGCACGGCAAGAAGCAAAGCGCATCACTGTTTTGATGGACAAGGGAGAAGACCCCCGGCAACAAATCCGTGAAAATCGACAAAAAGCACGCAACAAAAAATTCACAGTTGGCGATGTTTGGGACACCTACACTCGGCACCACAAGCGGCGATGGTCAGAACGCCACTACCAAGACATGCTTTGGCTATCGCACGCGCCACAGGAAAACAGGGAAGCGGGCCCCCTTTGGCCCCTGCTTTCAAAGCAAGCGAACAAGATAACCCCCCAGGCGCTTTTAAAGTGGGCAAGGGAGTTGACCATTAGCCAAGAGCGGAAAGCCGCCCAAATCGCTGCACAGGCCGCGCAACGGGCAAAAGGGAAGCGCACCCGCGCCCCGCAAATCACAACAGGCCTAAGCAATCGCGGAAAAAACAGCGCCTTGAAAAAATCTTTTATGTATTTCCGCGCGTGTTGGCGCTGGGCTTATCAGCGCCCCGGCGATTTTGGGCCGCTGATTCACCCGGAAATGCTCTTTAACCAAGACTTGCGCGCCCTCATTCCGCGCGTAGAGCCCCGAAGCGACACACTGGAAAAGAGCCAACTTGCCCCTTGGTTCAATGCGGTTACCAAAATTTCCAACCCGGTTATTTCCGCCTATCTGCAATGCCTTTTGTTGACGGGCGCGCGCCGCCGTGAATTGTCCAAACTGCAATGGAAAGACGTTAATTTTCAATGGAAAGCACTCCACCTTCAAGACAAAATAGAGGCATCCGGGCGCGCGGTGCCCTTGACCCCTTACTGTGAATTTTTGATTGACCGCTTACCACGTGAAAGCCAATGGGTGTTTCATTCCCCCTCGGCAAAAAGTGGCCACATTGAAGAGCCCCGCCTTGCACACAACCGCGCATTGGAAATTGCCGGATTGCCCGAAAATCTAACATTGCACGGCCTTCGCCGTTCGTTTTCCACCTTGTCGGAATGGTGCGAAATGCCCGTAGGTGTTGTGGCTCAGATTATGGGGCACCGGCCCAGCGCCACGGCGGAAAAGCATTACAAACGGCGCCCCCTCGAATTGCTGGCGATGCACCACAACCGCCTTGAAGCATGGATATTGGAACAGGCGAAAATTGACTTCACCCCCGAAGCGACAACAGGCCCCCGCTTGGTTACACCAGCCCTTGAGGCGAAATGAACGCGGAAAACATACCAGCGGAACGCAAGGAACTTTGGCAGACAATTAAATTTTTGCGCATTTGTATTGAGCGCGCCACCCCGCCCCAGGCCGCCAACAAAACAGATAAAATTTTCAATTTGTTTTTCGACAGTGAAAAAGAAGAGTTTCTTTCCCGGTTGGCGCGTATCGCTCACTTGCTCAGTGGCCCCCGTGAATCAATCGCCACAGAAGACGCCATAGAAGACGCCCTTTTTGCCTTTTTTGGGCACACGCGCGGAAAGATGAACAAGCGCACCTTTGAAAATGACTTTCGCAAAGGCACGCTTGATTTTGATGTAGTGCTTTGGCGACTGCAATTAAACCCTACATACCGCGCCCTTGCGGGCCCCCAAGCCTTGAAACAAAAATTGACGGCGGAAAGTATCGCGGAAAAGCACCAATGCGACAGGCGTTCTGTTTTGAGACGGGCAAAGGCCATTCAAAAAAGCGACAATTTTTTAACCTTGGAAGCCAACATAATTGCGCACTATGAAACAATCAAAGCCTTTTCAAACCCATAAGCACCGGGCCACCGCGCCCCTCGGCAAACACCTTGAGGGCAACCGCCAACCGGGCCACCTGGGCCACCGGCAACCCTCGACACGGTAACGGGCCGCCTGGGCCACCGGTAACCCTCGACACGGTAACGGGCCGCCTGGGCCGCCGGTAACCCTCGACACGGCAACAGGCCACCAGGCGCCACCGGTAACCCTCGACACGGCAACAGGCCACCTGGCGCCACCGGTAACCCTCGACACGGTA
>Ga0265293_10003593_pt1 | contig 28628 bp, 23 predicted proteins | sample Munlanlewell138R_FD_192505 | JGI IMG/M metagenome (GOLD analysis project Ga0265293, IMG submission 192505) | Leachate microbial communities from a municipal landfill in Southern Ontario, Canada - Leachate well 138R | ecosystem: Engineered > Solid waste > Landfill > Unclassified | place: Canada... | reverse complement strand
CTATGTGTACAAGGACCAGGAACTGAATCTGGCAGACACTTATTATTATTGGCTGATGGTTTCTGACATAAATGGCAGCGAGAGCTTCCATGGCCCCATCCATGTGAAGTATGAAGGCGAAAATCCGGAAGTTCCTGAGATTCAGGCGGTCACAGAGCTGAAACAGATCTATCCGAACCCCTTCAATCCCAATACCACCATCAGCTACAGTCTGGCTGAAGCCAACGAGGTTCGCTTTGTGATCTTCAACAGCCGTGGCCAGATAATCAAAAATGTGGATCTGGGCAGCAAGAATCCCGGCGATTACACTATCACCTGGGACGGAAAAGACCAGAACGGCCAGGCCGTAAGCACCGGAGTATATTTCGTTCGTATGTATGCCGGTGGCGATAGCTTCAGCCGCAAAGCCGTGCTCATGAAATAATATAGCTAACCTACAAGGTTTATGGTGAATTAGCCATAAACATAAGATATACCAGGCCGCGGGATTTTCCTTGCGGCCTGGATTTTCTCTAGGCTTGGATTTGATTTTAACTTAGGTTTAACTCGAGATGACTCGAATGCTCGAGTAGGCTCGAGTGGAAAGCGAATTGAAATTGGGTTGAAAGATCGGGAGTGGATAGAACGCGGATTGTGCGGATCGGGCGGATTTACGCGGATTTGGGAGAGGATTTTGCAAGGGGGGGGGAGATGGTAGGAGGATTATTGAAGTCCAAACGCCTAAGAGATTGGTAGTAAATGTAGATTGTCGAAAGGCGTATGGACTCCAAAAATCAGGTAGTTTGAATTGGAGTTTACATGAAAGAAGATTGTTTGGAGTTGAAGCGCCATACGGAGTCTATGCATGTACTAGCAATTACTTAGGCGCTTTTACTTCAAAGAATCTGGCTCGCATTCCCGATTGCGAAAGCTGGCTTTCAGTAAAGTTCACGCAGATAAGGGCGCAGATGGCGCAGAATTGGGGCTTTCATTGTCGGTGGCGAAAGCCGGCTTCAAGCTTGGAGGATAATGCTGGGCTGGAGTAGCCGGCTTCAACTCCAAACAATCCCCAAGGCACCGCTTATTCACTTTTTAGTTGACATCTTTGGCATAGCTAAACTAATGGCATATATAGGTGGAAAAGTATAATAACATGGAAATAATCAAAACACAGTCTCTGATCAAGGATTACCTGCTGGGTAAGATCAAGGTTCGCGCTCTGGCGGGAATCGAGCTCAGCATCTTAAGCGGTGAGTTTGTGGCCATTATGGGGCCCTCAGGATCGGGGAAAAGCACATTGATGCACATCATAGGCTGTCTGGACAGTCCCAGCGAGGGGGAGTATTATCTGGATGGCGATCTGGTGAGCACTTTGCCAAAATCTGCTTTAGCGGGCATCCGCAATCGCAAGATCGGCTTTGTGTTCCAGTCTTTTAACCTATTGCCACATCTCAACGTTTTAAAAAATGTGGAATTGCCATTGATGTATTCCGGTTTATCAGCGCGTAAGCGCAAGGAAAAAGCCAGTCAGATTCTGGACAGCGTGGGGCTCTCGGACCGGCTGAAGCACAAGCCAAACGAGCTTTCCGGAGGCCAGAGGCAACGGGTGGCCATCGCCCGGGCTATAGTGAATGATCCAAGCATGCTTCTGGCGGATGAACCCACCGGAAATCTGGATTCTCAGGCCGGGGGAGACATCCTGGAAATCTTTAATGACCTGCACAAAGCCGGCAACACGGTGATCATGGTAACTCACGATTCTTTGGTTGCAGAGCGGGCCGATCGCATCATCGAAATCCGCGATGGATTGATTTACAATGGCTCTCTCGCTAAGTGAATCCCTGCAGATCGGAGTAACCGACATTATGATGCGCAAGGTGCGCAGCCTGATAACAGTATTTGGCATCATCCTGGGTGTGATGTGCATCATGGTGGTTTTGGCCATCATAAACGGCATGAATAAAAGCACCCTGTCCTGGATGCAGGAACGGGGCGGCACAAACAAAGTGGAGGTTCAGCGAAACTGGAATTACGATTTCCGGCAGGGTGGTGAAGCCACTTTGACTTTGGCTGAGATGAATCAGATTCGGGGCCAGCTTCCGGAAGCTGAGGCTATCGGCCCTATCGTAAGCGCCTGGAATTCCACCTTGCAGTACAAGGGTTTCAGCTATTCCGATCAAGTGATAGGGGTATTGCCAGACCATCAGAAAATGGAAAATTGGTATCCTGATAAGGGTAGATTCTTCAACGAGTTTGAGCTTCGCGAAAATGCCAATGTAATTGTTTTGGGCAGCTCGGTAGCTCGGGATTTATTCAAAAGTGATGATCCGCTGGGGGAAAGTGTAATGCTCAAAGATCAGATGCTTACCGTGATTGGCGTGATGCAAGAAAAGTATTGGGAAAATCCCGGCGGGGGAGCTTTTGGTGGGAATGCGCTGGAATATATGAACCGCCAGTCCTTTGTGCCGCTATCCACCATGATGAATAAGATCGATGCCGGCAGCCTCATCCGCTCTATCCAGATTTTGGCCAAAAGTCCTGAGGATGCCTTGTCTATACAAAAAAAGCTGAGGCCAATCCTGCTGCGGATCAAGAATGGCCGCGCCGTGTTCAGGGTAAGCTCTGCTCAGGAAACCATGCAGCAGATGGAACAAAACAGTAAGATATTCAGTATGATCTTTATCATGATAGGCCTGATCTCTCTGCTGGTAGGCGGAATTGTAATCATGAACATCATGTTAGCCTCTATCAAAGAGCGAACCCGGGAGATCGGAGTGCGCCTGGCTGTGGGAGCCCGCCGGATGGATATATTTGTTCAATTTATGGTACAAACCGTTTTGATTACAGGCCTGGGCGGTGTATTTGGCATTATACTGGGTTATGCCATCCTCGATCTGGTTAGCGGATATCTGGGCATGCCGATGCTGGCCGGGGTGCAGATGATCCTGGTCTCACTTTTAGTATCCGTGGGCGTGGGGCTGATCTTTGGCATCGCTCCTGCGGTCAAAGCCAGTAAACTTGACCCGGTGATAGCTCTAAGGGATGAATGATATGGGAAAAAGAAAAACAAATATCTTTACCAGGCTCAGAAAAGCATTTACTGCTCTCACGCGGGGCTTTACGATCTGGGTTTACAAAATCTGGCTGACCATTAAATCCGGCAAGCGCAGAAAAGCTCTCCTGAGCAAGGCCTTCAAATTTATGAAACTCTGGATCGGACGCGTGATCAGCGAACAGGTTCCGCGCTCGGCAGGCAGCCTGGCCTATGTAACCATTTTGGGCTTTATCCCCTTCATCACCTTTATCGTGATGTTGGCTCCGGACCTGCCCTTTTTGAACCTCAAGGACAAGATCACCGATGTGGTGACGGAAAACTTCATTCCCGGCTCGGCAGATGCAGTGATGGGCATGATCAACGAGATGATAGCCCGCAGGATGGGCCTGAATATCATGGTCTTCATCATTCTTTTGATCTCATCATATGTGCTGTTTGAGAACATCCGCGGTACATTTGACCGCATTTTGAGCACACATGTGACCGAGCACATGGATATAGTTTCGCAGTTTGTGAAGTTTTTTGGCACGATAGTCTTTGGATTCCTGATTTTGGTCTTGCTGTTTTCCAGCAGTTCGCTGCCGATCATTTCGCGGCTGTTAAAGCTGAAGATATTCACCTTGCTAATGTATATAGTGCCATTTATCCTGCAGTTTTTGGCTATCTTCTTCTTGTATATGCTTATGCCATCTATCAAAGTAAAACGCAGCAGCCTGATCAAGGGCGCTTTTTGGACTACCTTGATTTGGATTTTGGTAAAGAGCGGATTTGACTATTACATCTACAATCTTACCAGCTTTCAGGCCGTCTATGGCGTGATCGCCGCCTTGCCCATATTCCTGTTTTGGATCTTTGTAAATTGGATTATCATCCTGGCCGGCATAGTGCTGGTAAGCGTGATCGACAAAGAGGTGCGGCAAGAACTGATTCAGAAAGAGCCCCAGAAAGTGGTGCGCATCACCATGGAAATGTACAGTGATGGCAAACTGAATCAACGCTTGGAAAACTATTTAAACAAAAAAGATATAAAGGATTTTGTCGAGGAAATCGACGGGGACAAACAATGAAGAAATTCGCATTAATCAGTGTATCCGACAAAACCGGGATTGAGACTCTGGCCATGGAGCTGGAGAATCTCGGTTACACCGTTCTTTCTACTGCAAATACTGCCAAGCACTTACGCCAGTTTTGCTCCAGTCTTGTGGAAGTGAGTGATTATACCGGCTTTCCGGAGATTCTGGGGGGACGGGTCAAGACGCTGCATCCCAGGATTCACGGTGCGATCCTGGCAGACCGCAGCAAAGAAGCTCATCTGAATAACCTTAATGAACATGATATCGGGCAGATCGATATAGTAGTGGTCAATCTCTACCCCTTTGCTCAGGTGCGCATGAAAGAAGGCAGCAGCCATGAAGAGATCATCGAAAATATCGATATCGGCGGGCCCTGCCTGATCCGGGCTGCAGCCAAGAACTATCGTAACGTCGCTGTATTGACAGACCCGCGAGACTATCTGCCTACCCTGGAACATCTGAAACAGGATAGCATGCTGCCGGAAAGCTGGAGCAGCTATCTGGCTCAAAAAGCTTTTGCAATGGTCACACATTACGATGCCATCATTGCGGATTATCTGGAAGATTTTCGCAATGAATCCACCCCCAGCATCCAGATGCCTCCTTTCATCGATATCACTATAAATCTGGATAAGCCTTTGCGCTATGGAGAAAATCCCCATCAAAAAGCCGCTTTTTACACCAATCGTCCGGAAGGCTGGCAGGTCTTGCATGGCAAAGAACTCTCCTTTAACAACATCATGGATATCGATTCCTCGCTGAAAGCGATCAGGCTGTATAGCGAACCCACCGTGATGATCTTCAAACACTGCAATCCCTGTGGCATCGGCAGTGGAGAAAACCTCTGGGAGGCCTATGGCAGAGCTTTTGCCACAGATACAGTAGCCCCCTTTGGAGGCATAGTGGTGGTAAATCGCAGTCTGGATTTGAAGACCGCGGTGATGATAAACCGCATCTTTACCGAGATCATTATTGCCCCCGGATATGAAGACGGAGTTTTGGATGTGCTGCGCAAGAAGAAAAGCCGCCGCCTCATCACCTATGAACCCAGCTTCCTGAGCAAAGCCTCCAATCCCATGGAGATAAAAACCATGTTCTGGGGCTATCTGGCTCAAGAGTGGGATCAGCTGGACGAGGATATCCAGTCCTGGCGGGTAGAAACTCACAAACAGCCCAGCAAAGAAGAATTTGCCGCTATGGTCTATGGCTGGAAAGCGGTATCCCTTTTGAAATCAAACGCCATTGCCCTGGCCCGTCCAAATCAGATTGTAGGTATGGGCATAGGACAGACCAGCAGGATAGACAGCACCTCCATCGCGATCTGGAAAGCAAAGAAATTCAAGCATGATCTGAAGACTGCTGTCTGCGCTTCTGACGGCTTTTTCCCCTATCGGGATTGTATAGACGAACTGTATCAAGCCGGGGTCAAAGCAGTTATCCAACCCGGTGGCTCCAAAGGCGATTGCGAGTGCATACAGGCCTGCGATGAACTCGATATGAGCATGGTATTTACCGGATTCCGGCACTTTAGACACTAAAATGTTTGACAAAATGCGCCCTGTAGAAAGATTGGCCTCTGCACTCGCGGAGATGTGTCCGAGCTGGCTGAAGGAGCACGATTGGAAATCGTGTAAACGTGTGAGCGTTTCTAGGGTTCGAATCCCTACATCTCCGCCATTACTTTATTCAGGCTTTGGGCGTGAACTTTTTATCCTATACTTATCATCAAAGCAGCATAAAACCTGCTTTCACAAAGACTTTTACAAGTTACTTATTTTACAAAGGAGGCTCTTATGAGCACCAAGAAAATCGTTTTAATCGCAATCATTGTATTCATTTTGCTGGTTGGCCTGTCATACTGTGTTGGCCGGCAGATGAGTAAATTTGCCTTCAGTGGGCCAGGTCCCACTCCCATTAGCGCAGATAGCTGGCTAAACCTGAATCTCAGCGCATTTGTTCCTGAGTATAACGAAGTGCTGCCCCTGAACCTATTTGGCAGCAAGAGCGCAAACAGCATGCAAAACATTAGCTATAAGATACGCAGAGCCAAGGACGACAGCCGCATCAGCGGACTTTTGATCCAGCCCATGGCTGCTCAGATATCCCTGGCTGCTTTGCATGAGATCGGCCTGGCAATCCAGGATTTCAAGAGCAGCGGCAAACCCGTGATCGCCTTTGGTGATATGATGGGTCATGGCGACTATCTGCTGGCCACTTATGCAGATGAAATCTATATGGAACCTTCCGCATCCGCAGGCTTGATGCTGAGCGGAGTATCCACAAACATCATGTTTTATAAAGAAATGTTTGAGAAGATCGGGATCAAGATGCATATCATTCAAGCCGGAGAATTCAAAGGGGCAGGCGAGCCTTACAGCCAGACCTCCCTTTCAGAAGGCACCCGGCGCAATATCGAAGAGATGCTCTCAGACCGCTTTGAGCTGATTCTCAGCGGTGTGGCAGAGCGCCGAGGGCTCACTATCGATGATGTAAAAGCCGTGTATAACGGACGGGAAAACTTTATCTTACAAGCTAAAGAAGCTCTGGAGATGCGCCTGATAGACCATGCTGCACCTCGCAATCAGATGCTGGCCGAACGCCTGATCGATGAAGATAATATCGTAAGCATCAGCTCATATTCCACGCGCCCACCAGCCTCCCGTGGCGAAAAGATCGCAGTGATGTATCTGGGCGGCAATATCATGCCTGTCGGTGGTTCTTTCAATCAAGCTCTCATCAGCTATAGCAAAGTGCATAAGATGGTGGAGCAGGTTCAGGACGACAATGCAGTCAAAGCAGTAGTGCTCAGAATAGATAGCCCTGGCGGCAGCGCTCTGGAGAGTGAGCTGATCTATCAGGAGCTGCTAAAGCTGAAAAGCAGCAAACCGTTGGTGGTCTCAATGGGCGGAGTAGCCGCTTCGGGAGGATACTATATCTCCTGCGCCAGCGATCAGATCATTGCAGATGCCGGCAGTATTACCGGATCGATAGGGGTGATCATGATGCTGCCGGAAGCTACAGGTTTGGGGCGCAAACTCGGCCTGAGATCGCAGACCATCAAGTTTGGCAAATTTGCCGGTGGGTTAAACCCTCTGGAGCCTTATTCCGAGGAGCTTCTGGCCTCTCTGAAACGCAATTCCGAGGGGACTTACGATGAGTTCAAATCCCGGGTGATGACAGCCCGCAAGATCAGCCCGGATAAGATCAACAGCATTGCCGAGGGCAGGATATACAGCGCAGAAGACGCTCTGGCTCTGGGCTTGGTGGATAATCTGGGCTCGTTGGAATATGCCATAGCCAAAGCTGCTGAACTGGCTGGTATTTCAGATTACAGGGTAGAGAATTACCCCCACAAACTCAGCTTTTTTGAAGCCATTAAGAGTACGGATTTCCTGAATATGCAGCTTTCCAGCCTCATGGGCTCGAAATGGTGGGACCTTGACCGTGAGATTATCGAAGAGCTGGAAATGATAGAACCTTATAAGTGGCAGTATCTCATGCCGATAGTGGTAGATTGATATGCGCAAACACAAGGTTAATACAGAAATAATAGTCAACGTTCACCCTCTGGAAAAGCGGGTGGCCATCCTGGAGGATAACCGGCTGGTCGAGCTCTTTGTAGAGCGCAAAGACCACCAAAATCCGGTGGGAAACATCTACAAAGGAATAGTAAAAGACGTGCTGCCCGGCATGGGCGCAGCCTTTATCGAAATAGGGCTGGAGCGCACTGCCTTCTTACATTATAGCGATATCGTGCTGGATTTTCTGGATATCTATGAAGAGGCCAAGCCGCGCAAAAGGGTGAATCCTTCCGATAGCTCACAGATCGGCAAATTGCTCAAACCGGGACAGGAGATCGTGGTGCAGGTTCACAAAGGTCCCATCGGCTCCAAAGGCGCCCGCCTCACCGGACAAATCTCCGTCCCCGGCAAATACCTGGTGCTTTTTCCCAACAAAGACAAGATCGCCATCTCCCGCAAGATATATTCCCAGGGAGAACGCTCCCGCATCCGCAATATCCTCAGTGAAGTTAAAGACCCGGGCTATGGATTGATAGTGCGTACGGAATCTGAAGGTGCCGAAGAAGACGATATCCGCAACGAATACAAGGCCCTGGCCAAGACCTGGCGCTTGATCGAAAAACAGCTGAAATTTGCCAAGGCGCCCGTCTGCGTCTTTGAAGAAAACGCTTTGGAAAACTACCTTATCCGCGATCTCTTCAACGAACATGTAGATCGCCTGGTGATAGACGATAAAGACTTTTACAAGAGCATCATCGGCCAATTGCAGGATATCTCCACAGACCTCATCCCTTCGGTGGAACTTTACAAAGAAGCTTCCCCCATCTTCGATTCCTGGTCTATAGAAAAGAAGATCGAGACCATCTTTCATTCCCGCATCTATCTGCCCTCCGGGGGCAATATCAAGATAGAGCAGACCGAAGCACTGGTAGCAATTGATATAAACACCGGTAGCTTTACCGGTAAAAGTCATTATGAAGAGACTGTGCTCAAGACCAATCTTGAAGCCGCTGCAGAATCCGCCCGACAGATCAGACTGCGTGATCTCTCCGGTGTGATAGTGATAGATTTCATTGATATGGCAGACGACAAGGCCAAGAGTGAGGTTCTGGAAATCCTGCGCAAAGGCCTCAAGCGAGACCGCGCCAAAAACAAGGTTTATCCCTTTACCGAGCTCGGCATGGTGGAGGTCACCCGCAAACGCATGCGTGCCACCATTATGGCGAATTTCTCAGAGGCTTGTCCCTTCTGCAATGGCAGTGGCCGCATCGTAAGCAAAGACGCTGTAACCATGCGGATTTACCGCTGGCTGGTGCGCAGTGAATACTTTATCAAGAACAAACGCATGCGGATTATGGTGAATCCCGAACTTTTGAACCATATCAAAATCCATAACGAAGAATTTATCAGCTATAAAGATCAGATTGAATTTGGTGAGGATAGCAGCGTGAGAGTGGATGAATTCAAGGTTTTGGGTTTGCCCGGGATGGAAGATATTACCTCAAAATACTGTTGATGATATGCCGGTCTAATCGTAAATATGCAAGATTAAAGCCCGATCATTGATCGGGCTTTTTGCTGGATTGAAGGCGTCTCGCCTGCCGAGCACGTTACGTGCTCTTTTTCGCAAGATTCGCTCTTTTTCGCAAAGTTCTTTCATTTTTACTGGAATTGCTTTTTCTTTCTTTTCAAGGCCTGTGGCCTTGCTCGATGCGAGACGCATCGAATCCAGCGGGAGGGCAGGCAGGTTTTCGGGAGAGCTCCGGGAGGGCTTCAAAAACCCTTGGTATAGAAGGCGTCCAGCACCATCACATCCAGATCGGAGAAAGCGTTCAGGTCTCCGTAGATGTCTTCCAGGCCGGTCACGATGGCATCGATATGGTCTTCTGCTATCTTGGCCAAAACTATCTTACTGGTAGGGTTCTTATCTCCGGTAAAATTAAAGAATCCCATGAAAAGAGGCACTTTGGAGATCAGGTTTTCCATCTCGGTGGTATTGATGATGATGGAGCGCTGGATGCCATATTCCACAAAGACTTCAGTGATGTCTTGCAGGATATGATCATCTTTGACGAAGAGCATCAGCAGCTTTTCCTTGCCTTCGCCAACTATTTGTCCGGAGCCGTTATCTGCATTTTCAAGAAATTCTTCATAGAGATTGATGCGGGAGGTGCTTTGCAAAAGCTCTTCCACTACTCCCGGTTGCTTGAGGATATGAGAGCAGGCGGCCAGGAGTTTAAGATGTTCATTGGGGAAGTTTTTAGGGCCCAGAATAGTCACAAAGATCTTGGTTTTACGCCGGTCTGTGGAGTCAAAATTTACGCCTTTTTTGCAGACAGCCAGGCTGATGGCAAATTTATCCAGACCTTCCAGCGCACAGTGCGGTATGGCGATACCATTGCCAAATCCGGTGCTGCCCAGCGCTTCTCTGTCTTTCAATCCCTTGTAGATTTCACCTTCGCTGATATCGGCAAATTTCCTGCTTCTTTTGAATAAAGCTGCGATCTTATGCAGGGCGTCATCTTTATCTTCTGCTTGCAGGTCTATGGTGCAGGCTTCGAGTTTTATTATTTCAGATAAGAGCATTTTATCTCCTTTTCAGGTTTTTGACAATGGCCAGCTTGGAAAGAGGCGGGCCTACTATTTCATTGAAAAATACAGACATCAGTACGATGTTTATCATTTTGGATATATTCAGATGCACAGCTTCAGAAGCATTTACCATGATCGGAGAAGCTTGCACGAAGAGCACCAGGCCAATGGCTACCCCGGCTTGGGGCAGAAGGCTCAAACCCAGATAGTTCCTGATTCTTTTGTCCATTCGTAAGCCCTGGGCTGCAAAATAGACCCCAAAGTATTTGCCCAGAGCGCGCAATATAATGAAGGCAAATCCGGCCAGGAGCACGCTGCTATCGGCAAATATCTCCAGCTTGAGTTCCACTCCGGCTATACCAAAGAAAATGGCGTATAGGGGGGATGTAAGAGGCTCAAAAGAAAACAGGATGCGCACGTTCGTTTTGCTCATATTCACCAGCACCATACCCAAGGCCATATTGGCGATGAGGGGAGAAAGTCCCAGGCCGATCGAGATCGCGGTGCTCAGAAAGATAAAGCCCAAAGCCAGAATCTTGACTTCGTTCATGTTGCGATTTTTTATGGTGGAGTAGTGCGTGGCCAGGCCGCCCAGTACCCCTATAACCAAAGAAAATATTACTTCTTTGAAGGCATGCAGCACTGTGCTGGAGATTGCCACTCCCGCAGCACCCATCAGCGAAGCGGAAATCGCAAAAGCTACGGAGAACAAAATCACCGTGCCAGCATCATCCAAGGCTACTATACCATAAAGGTAATCCACAAATTTGCCCCGTGCTTTGAGTTTTTCCACTATCACCACCGTGGCCGCTGGGGCTGTGGCTGCGGATATCGCTCCCAAAACAAAAGCTATGTAATTCGGAAGCCCCACCAGGAGCATCCCAAAGGATACCAGAAAGAAGGTGAGCAGCATCTGAGACAAGGTAAGGATCACTATTTTTTTGCCGTATAGCTTCAATTTTTCTAACGAGAATTCACCACCGATAATTACCGCAATAAAAGACAGAGTGATCTCGGAGATCACATATAACATCTCCATGTTTTCAGGACGGATCAAATTCAGGACGTTGTGCCCCACCAGAATTCCAGCCACGATATAGCCGGTAATGGCAGGCAGCTTGATCCTTTCTGCCAGGTGCCCCATCAAATAGCCTACCAAAAGCAGCATGGCCGCACTGAAAAGCACATGCGGTGAAAATTGGTCCTGGATCAAATGAAGAAGGTTAAACATAATTCTGCTTTGCCTTTGTGAGTGCCTTATGTTTTTGAATGCTTTGCTCCTCGATAGGCTCGAGCATGGCTGTTGAAGAATTCCTTAAATGGACTTGTCTTCCCAGACGCCCGATAAAGGTGGTTGTAGTATAGAACATCAGTACTCCTATGGGATAATTAAGGACAAATTATGATTGGGGGCTAATTTGTCAAGCCGAATCGGCGTTTTGGTTTTCCCCTATTTTTTGAAGGCTGTAAAGGCGGATCGATGTTTGCTGATTGAACTCATATGCAAGGGATTTCTTAGGCACATCACCTCAAGCTCTTTCGCTGAATTCAATTTTAACTCAGTTTTAACTCGAGATGACTCGAAGCTTCGAGTGAGCTCGAGTTAAAAACGAATCAAAAGCAAGTTCGGGGAAAAGGGAAGGAGCGGGATTGGCTGCTGATAGATTGACCTAACCGCTGGATTGGATGCGTCTCGCATCCAGTAAGGGCGAAGGCCTCAGATTCTTTGTCCAAGTGCCTAAGTAATTGGTAATATATGTGTAACGCCCTAAGGCACTTGAACTTTATTGAAAGCCTACTTTCGCCACCGGGAATGAAAGTCAGATTCTTTGAAGTCAAAGCGCCTAAGTAATTGCTAGTATATGTATAGACTCCGTATGGCGCTTCAACTCCAAACAATCTTCTTTCATGTAAAGTCCATACTATCTGTTTTCATGTAAAATGCCGTCCCGTTGGACTCAATTACTCCAAAATAAACAGCTTAATAGGTTCAGCCTTGCCGCGTAGCTCGTAATCCTTGTGGAAAGTAAAGCTATCGGATAGCTGGGGACTCAGTCTGGCCAGGGTGGCTTCGGAGATCATCAGCCGATTCGGGATTGAAGCTTTTTCGATTCTGGCGGCCGTATTTACAGTATCGCCAATCACAGTGAGGTCTTTGCGGTCTATGGTTCCTACATCTCCTTGCAAAACCAGGCCGCTATTGATCCCAATCCGGATGGAAGTGCTGCTGAGCCCTGCCTCGTTGCGCACGCGGTTTAGTTCCGGAATGCCGGTATCCAGGATTTTCATGGCACTGCGCACGGCATCATTGGCATCGTTGAACACAGCCATAATGGCATCTCCGATGAATTTGTCGATATCGCCGTAGCATTCGCGGGTAATCACATCGCAGATGCCAAAGAGGTCATTGAGCAGACGCACCACCTCTTCGGGCTCTTTGTCTTCTGAAAATCCGGTGAAATCTACCACATCCAGATACAAAACCGTAAGGTCCAGCATGCGGGGAACATTGCTTTGATCGCTTGTTTGAATGCGGGTTTGGATATCGCTGAAGGTGGTGGTAGATACGTATTTGCGGATCAGAGAATTGAATTTCTCTTGCATAATGCGATACTCTTCCTGTTGACTGATATCCCGAAAAACTTCAAGAGCAGCCACGAGCTCACCGCTTTCGTCCTTTATAAGGGAGATGTGGGTTTCCACCGGGAATCGCTTTCCGGATTTGCTCTTGGGATAGACCTTTGCGGCCACATTGCATTTGCCCTCCATGGCCTTCACGATGGGGCAGGCGGAGCGGCAAAGCAAAACGCCATTTTCATCGATGTGATTTAGGATGTCATCCTTGCAGCTATAGCCTATTACCTCTGCGGCAGAATAGCCAGTCATCAGCTCTGCGGCCTTATTCCAAAATAGAATCACCCGATTTGGGTCCACTACATAAACGCCATCATAAAGGCTATTCAGAGTAAGAACCAACTGCGAATCCGGGTTCTTCAGGTCTTCCAAAAATTGCATCTTATTTTCCTCCAGGAATCTTTGCTACAGTCTGCAGCTTTGCTTGCACCTGTAAATCCATAGCTAAACCATATTTGCATAAGCGCATTAATGTCAAGGAAAAGCTCTGCTGGCATTCCCCCATTTTTCAAGAGAGCCTAAATATGGTCGGGTCGATCTTTTCTATCTGAAATGTCGTCCCTACAGGACTCAGGTGATTGTGTGGCATATGGATTGCTATTTGAAATGCCGTCCCTACAGGACTCAAGAGATTGTCGGGTTTGTGTTTTTCTATCTGAAATGTCGTCCCTACAGGACTCAGGTGATTGTGTGGCAGATGGATTGCTATCTGAAATGCCGTCCCTACAGGACTCAGGTGATTGTCGGGTTTGTGTTTTTCTATCTGAAATGTCGTCCCTACAGGACTCAGGTGATTGCGTGGCAGATGGATTGCTATCTGAAATATCGTCCCTACAGGACTCAAGAGATTGTCGGGTTTGTGTTTTTCTATCTGAAATGTCGTCCCTACAGGACTCAGGTGATTGTGTGGCATATGGATTGCTATCTGAAATATCGTCCGTACAGGACTCAGGTGATTGTTTGGCAGATAGCAAAGATCGACCAGTCCATAATTAGGATATCGTAAAATGGGGGAATGCCGGTGAAATTTGCACTTGACAGGAAAGCATATTGAATTAGTATATATTCAAAAGCGGGCTCATGAAAAGCTAAGCTCTGAAATATCTAATACTTGGCTCTATCAGCAACTAAGCTGAGCTCAGAGCACAGCACAAGTCGGCTTTACCTTAAAGCACACAAGGAGAAAAAAATGGCAGTGAACACCAAGACCGGATATGCCCTGCGAGCCCTTATTGAGATTGCTTTGCAGGGGCAGGTCTCCGCGCAGAAGATCAGTGAAGCGCAAAATCTGCCCAAGAAGTATATAGAGCATTTGCTCTCGCTGATGCGAGAAGCGCGTTTGATCAATAGCACAGCCGGCATTCGGGGCGGATACAGCTTGGCCAAAGAGCCGGATGAGATTACCTTCAAGAACCTTTTACAGGCTGTGGGGGATGAATCTTTTGCCACTGCCTGCCATAGAGGCTTAAAAGAGTATTGCATTGGCACGGGATGTACTCTTGCACCATTTTACACGGAATTGGAAGGCAAATTAAACGAGATTTTTGATTCATACACCCTGAGGGACATATTAAATATTTGGGAAAGGAAAGTATCATGAAAAGCGGTTCAATCTATTTGGACAATTGCGTAACCAGCCCCATGGCGCCGGAAGTTCTGGATGCCATGATGCCTTATTTCACAGAGCGATTTTGGTTTCCCGGTAGCTTTTACAGCACCGGCGAAAGCACAAATGATGCGCTGTCCGGTTTTACTCATATCATAGCAGAGGCCATCGGCGCCAGCGATGCAGAGATACACTTTACTTCAGGCGGTACTTTGGCAAACAACATCGCCATCAAAGGTCTGGCTGCCTCTGCCAAAAAAGGGCATGTGATCTGTAGCGTGGTGGATTATCCTGACCTGCTCACCAATGCTGCCTGGCTGGAAAAGCAGGGCTTTGAAGTGAGCTATCTGCCTGCGGACAGAGAGGCGCGTATCGATCTGAACGCCTTGCGGCAGGCCATCCGTCCGGATACCTTTTTGTTCATGACCACAGTAGTGAACCACGTGGTGGGCACCATCCAGCCTCTGAAAGAGATTCATGAGATTTTGAAGGCTGCGGATCATAAAATCTATTTTCATGCCGATGCCGGGCAGGCTTTTGGCAAGATGCCGCTCCAGGTGGATGATTATGGCATTGATACCATGAGTATTTCGGCTCATAAGATTCATGGCCCTCAGGGAATAGGAGCCTTGTATCAGCGCAAAGGAGTCCGGCTGGGTCAAACTATCCACGGCATCAAAAGAGCGGATAACCTGCAGACGGGAGGCCTCTCTATCGCATTGATCGCTGGCTTTGCCAAAGCGGTGGAGCTCAATTTTGCAGATTTGCCGGGCAGCATTCGCCAGCTTAGAGAGCTTTCGGATTATCTGTATGCCAGATTGCAGGAAAAGATAGATTATATTGAATTAAATGGAGCTACGGGCGAAGAGCGGGCTCCGCATAACATCAACGTATCCATAGATTACATCGAAGGTGAATCCATCACCATGATGCTGGATATGCACGGCATCACTGTGGCCACCGGCTCTGCCTGTGCCTCGCAGGGTCTCAAGGCCAGCTATGTGCTGATGGCTATCGGCAAAAATCATGTGCAATCACATGGTTCGATGAAGTTTACCATATCCCGTTATACCACCAGAGAACAGCTTGATTTCACAGTAGATAAGCTGGCCGAAATCACCAAAGAACTGCGGGCGCGCAGTCCGCTATTTAACGCTATGAAAAATCAGGAGAAATAATGCAATACTCACAGAAAGTCTTAGACCACTTTATGCATCCTCACAATGTGGGGAAGATGGAAAATCCCGATGCTGTCGCTACCGAGGGCAGCCCTTCCTGCGGCGATCAGGTAACGGTATATCTCAAAATAGATAAGGATAGCCAGGTGATCGAGGATATCAGCTTTTTGTCCTACGGCTGTGCCTCCAATATCGCTACGGCCTCCATCATCACAGACCTGGCCAAGGGCAAGAGCCTGGAAGAAGCCAAGAAGATCACTTATGCAGATGCCATGGAAGCGCTGGACGGCCTGCCTCCGGTGAAGGTTCACTGCTCTGTATTGGCTGCCGATACCTTGCAGACGGCGATCTCAAATTACGAGATTGAGCATGGACTCAAGGAAGTGCCGAACTTTGGGAAAGACACCATCCTGGCAGAGCTCAAAAAGATCATCTATCCTCAGGTAGGACAAGATATAGTGACCCTGAAAATGGTGAAATATGTGGGCTTTAGCGATGGCGAAGTCTTGATAGATTTGAATATGCTGTCTTTTGACAGCTGGCGTGATAACGTGGTGGAAGAGATTCATGAGCATCTGGAAAAGTATCCGGAAGTGAAGAAGATAAAGGTCAATTTACCTTAAGGGTAATGCTATTTTGGCAAGCCGTGAAGGGTGGCAGGGTGGCTATAAACTGCCCTGTCACCCTTTAGTTTGGGAGAATCTATTTCTGAGGCGGGAGGGCTTTGAATACCTGCTTGTTTACTTTTTCCTTGCCATAAATCTACCCTTTTCAAACACTGGTATTTATACAAATTTAGGGAGGTTCGTATGATCCAATATTTCAAAGTGGCGGGACAGAAATTGACCCCGGCCATCTTGTTGGATGAGGCATTTTGGGTGCATTTGGATAGTCCGGATGCGGAAGAGATAGATTCCGTATTGGCCAAATTCGACCTTCCTGAGGATTTTATTACGGATTTGCAAGATGGCGATGAGCCTTCGCGTCTGGAATATGAAGACGACGCCATGCTCATCATCCTGCGGGTGCCCTTGTATTATGGGCATCGCTCTGCCAGTGTGGCTTTTGCCACTGCGCCTTTGGGGATCATCGTGATTCCGAATCAGGTGATCACCGTGTCTTTTTATGATAACGAGATTCTCACCCAATTTCTGGAAGGCAAGCATCGCCCCTTCAATATCACTCAGCAGAGCTTCATACTGGCCATCAACCTGCGCACCGCGATCTACTATCTGAAATTTCTCAAGGAGATCAACCGCCGCACCAATATCATCGAAAATGAACTGCACCAGTCTATGCGCAATAAAGAGCTGATCCGCATGCTCAAGATGGAAAAATCTCTGGTCTATTTCAATACCTCTCTCAAATCCAACGAGATAGTCCTGGAGCGCATGCAACGTTCACGCTGGCTGCAAAATGACCCCGAAGCCGAAGACATGATCGAAGACGTGATCATCGACAATAAACAGGCCATAGAAATGGCCAGTATCTATAGTAGCATTTTAAGCGGAATGATGGATGCCTTTGCCTCTATCATTTCAAACAATCTGAATGTAGTAATGAAATTCCTCACCTCAGTCACCATTATCGTTGCATTGCCCACTTTGATTGCCAGCATCTATGGCATGAATGTCCCGCTGCCCATGCAAGGCCACCCCTATGCCTTTTATGGGGTTATGGGTATATCTGTGGTGCTTTCGGCGATTTTGATCTTCATTTTTATCCGAAGGAAGTATTTTTAGGAGATTATATGTATTTACTCAATGTAAGTGATCACTTTTCTGCAGCCCATCGCCTTTGTGGCTATCAGGGAGCCTGTTCAAACCTGCATGGTCACAATTGGAAAGTGCGGGTAGGCATTGCCTGCCAAAAGCTTGATGAGATCGGTATGGCGCTGGATTATGGCATCATCAAAGAGATTCTGGGCGATATCCTGGCCGTCCTGGACCATGAATATCTGAACGATCTGCCTCTTCTGGAGGGGCAAAATCCCACCTCCGAGAATCTGGCACGCATTATCTTTGACAAGATGGCGGAAGGCCTGAAGCCCTATCCTGCCGAAATCAAAGAAGTGGAAATCCATGAATCGGAACGCAGCAGCGTAATCTATAGCCATGCTTAGAATAGTAGATTCCTTTTATGTGAAAAGCGCGGTGGACCCAAATGATTACCCCGCCTCCGCTTACCCGGAATTTGCCTTTGCCGGACGCAGCAACGTGGGCAAATCTACCTTGATCAATCTGCTGACAAACCATCACTGCCTGGCTAAGACCTCCGGCACTCCCGGAAAGACCCGGCTGCTGAATTTCTTTCTCACCCGCTATCGCATCGATGATAATGAAGAGACCGGCTTTATGCAATTTACCGATCTGCCCGGCTATGGATACGCTCAGGTGAGCCAGACAGAACAGGAAAAGTGGCGTAAGATGGTAAGTAACTATTTTGAACAGCGTTCACAGCTCAGAAGCCTCTTCGTCCTGGTGGATATCCGGCATCCGGCTGATAAGAAAGATATACTCATGCTGGAAATGCTGCGCCTGCGGGAAATAGACCACTGCGTGATAGCCACCAAGGCAGATAAGATTCCCAAGACCAAGCAAAGCAAGGTATTGAAAGAGCTGGCACTGGGCCTGGGCTTGGGAGAGCATCCCATCTACCCGGTATCTGCGCTCAAAAATACCGGGCTGGATAAGCTAACTGACTTTCTGGAAAGCAGATTGTAGCCTTGCCCTATGCAAGAACGCTTTGAGATCATAGTAATCGGGGGAGGTCATGCCGGCATCGAAGCTGCGTTGGCTGCCTCCCGCAGAGGGGTGAATACCGCTCTTTTTACCATCAAGCTGGAAGCCATCGGCCGCATGAGCTGCAATCCCTCTCTGGGTGGGCCTGCGAAAGGACATCTGGCTCGGGAGATTGACGCTTTGGGGGGAGAAATGGCCAGGGTGGCAGATATCTCCGGCATTCACTTTCGGATGCTGAACCGCAGCAAAGGCCCTGCCGTGTGGGCACCCCGGTCTCAAAATGACCGGGCCCAATATGCAAACTTGATGCGCGAAGCTGTGGAAAGCGCCGATAACCTCAGATTGATCGAAGCAAATCTCGCCTCCCTCATCATCGAAAAGGGCAGGATCGCCGGCTGCATCAGCGAGATTGGCAAGCGATATTACGCTCCCAAGGTGATCCTGGCCAGCGGAACTTTCCTGGGTGGACGCATCCATATCGGCCTGAAAAGCTATCAAGGCGGACGCAGCGGAGAGCCTTCTTCCGAAGAGCTTTCTCACTCACTAACAGATCTGGGACTCAAGGTCTTACGTTTCAAGACCGGAACTCCGCCCCGAGTGGACATGAACTCTCTGGACTATTCCATCCTCGAAGCTCAGGCCGGCGATGAAGAGCCTTCCGGCTTCTCGCATTACCGCAATATCGAGCTCAAAAACCTGGTGTCCTGCTATCTGACCAGAACCACGCAGCAGACTCATGAGATCATCGCTGCCAATATCCATCAGTCTGCACTATATGGTGGAGTCATCAGCGGAATCGGCCCCCGCTATTGCCCCTCTATAGAGGATAAGATAGTTAAGTTTCCCCAACGGGACACCCATCAGGTCTTTATCGAACCCGAAGGGCTGCACACCTGCGAAGGCTATGTAAACGGAGTTTCCACCTCTCTGCCCGCCGATATTCAGGAAGAAATCCTGCACAGCATACCCGGTCTGGAAAAGGCCCGCATCATGCGCTATGCTTACGCCATTGAATATGATTATGTGGATCCTTCCGAGATCTACCCCTCTCTGGAATGCAAAAAGATACCGGGCCTCTATCTGGCCGGGCAGATCAACGGCAGCTCCGGTTATGAGGAAGCGGCGGCGCAAGGGCTGATGGCCGGAGTGAATGCCAGCCTCGCTTTGGAAGGCAAAGAGCCCGTGATCCTCTCCCGCAGCGAAGCCTACATCGGCGTCTTGATCGATGATCTGGTAAGCTGCGGCACCAATGAGCCTTACCGCATGTTTACCTCCCGGGCCGAATATCGCCTTTTGCTCAGACAGGATAATGCCGATGAACGGCTGATGCCGCTGGGATATTCATTGGGGCTGGTGGAGGACACGCGCTGGCAGGCCTTTCAGAATATGCTGCGGATCAAAGCGCGGGAGCTACATTATCTGAGCGAAACCAACAGCAGCAAGCATCCCGATCTCAAAGAGCCCACGAAGTTTGTCCAATTGCTGAAACGTCCGGGACTCAGTCTGGATGATCTGCAGAAATACGGCTACCGCATCCGGGAAGATTTTACCCCCGAGATCAGGCAGCGAGTGGAGCTGGAGATCAAGTATTCCGGCTACCTGAGCCGCATGTATGAAGAGTTGGAGCGGCACAAAAAGGCAGAAGAACTTCGCATTCCGGAAGATATTGATTATTATCAGATACAGAGCCTGGCCTGGGAAGCCCGTGAAAAGCTGGCCAAGATCAGGCCGCTCAGCATTGCCCAGGCGATGCGTATTCCCGGTGTGAATTACACCGATACCTCAGCTCTTTTGATCTGGCTGAGAAAGCATTACAACAAGACAGAGGGATAAAGGCCTCTGCATAAGGAGTCGATATGAATAGCCGCTATGCCGTGATCCCGGCCCGTTATGCATCCTGCCGCTTTCCGGGCAAGCCTCTGGCCTTGCTAAACGGTAAGCCCGTCCTCCGCCATGTGTATGAACGGGTGCTCTCCAGCGAACTTTTCGATGAAGTCATCATCGCCACAGACGATCTGCGCATCGCTGCCGTAGCCCAGGATTTTGGTGCCACAGTGGTGCTCACTTCGGAAGATTTGCCCAGTGGCACAGACCGCACCGCCGCTGTAGCCGAAGTGCTGGAGCCCGATAGCATCATCCTGAACGTGCAGGGAGATGAACCTATGATAGACAAAGCTGCACTGCAGACCCTGCTCTCTGCGTTCGATGATCCGGATGTGAAAATGGCCAGTCTGATGACCCCCATCGCAAATCTTGAGGAGCTAAAGAACCCCAATGTGGTCAAGGTCGTGACCGATGTGTATGGTGATGCCATGTATTTCTCCCGCAGTCTCATTCCCTTTGATCGGGATCATGAGTCCCGCAGGGTATATTATCGCCATATCGGAGTGTACGGCTTCAAGCACAGTGCCCTGATGCAATTTGTCAAATATCCCCCCGGGGTGTATGAACAGATCGAAAAGCTGGAACAGCTGCGCGCCCTGGAAAATGGCCTGAAGATCCGCATGTGCAAGACCGACTATCAGGGCCTGGGCATCGATACCCCCCAAGACCTGGAAAAGCTCTCGCAACTAATATTTTAAGGATATCCCATGAAAAAGACCGCGCTCTTCATTTCCTGGATGGGCCTGCTGATCTTAGCAGCCTGCTCATCGAACCTTAGACTGCTGCATACCAATGACTCCCACGCAGCCTATCAGCCTGCTGCGGATGGCATAGGCGGCTATCTGGCTCTGGAATATCATCTGGAGCAAGCCAGACATGAAAAGACGCCCAGCCTCTACCTGGATGCCGGAGATATGCAGACCGGCTCTATCTTTTCCTCTTTGAGCTATGATTCCCTGCAGGGCGGAGCGGTTTTAGAGGTATTCGACCGATTGGGCCTGGATGCAGCCACACCCGGAAATCATGAATTCGACGTGAGCTATGACCATGCCAAAGCCCTGATGGAAAAGGCTGAATTCCCCTTTTATTCCGCCAATCTCCTGGATGCGGATGGCTCCAGCTTTGCCAGGGCTCCTTACGGCATATTCCAGAAAGGCAAACTCAAGATCGGCGTGATCGGCCTCACCATAGATAGCCTGCCCGAGCGGGTGAAGCCGGAAAACGTAGCCCCCATCACCATCTTGCCCTATACCGAGGCCATAGACCGCATCATCGCTGAAGTGGATGCCAAGAGCGATCTCATCATCCTGCTTACCCACAACGGCTGGGAGGCCGATAGCCTGTTGGCCACTCAGCTCGACAACCGGGTGGATATCATCGTGGGCGGACACTCTCATCTCAGCATCCCGCAGCCCACCCAGGTAAACGGCATCTATATGCTCTCCGCCGGAAGTCATCTGCGCTATCTGGGCATAGCCGATCTCAAGGTAAAAAAGGATCGCATCACGAAGTTTGACAACCGTCTGCTGCCTCTTTCCCAGCCGCCGGCGGAGTATCAAAGCGAGCTTGCCCCCTTCCTGAATCTGACCATCGGAGAGCTGGAACGCAGCCTGAGCAAGGTGGCCGGAAATCTGCCTTTTGCCTTTAGAGTGGATAAGTTTCAGCTTACCCAAGGCTCGATCTGGATTGCCGAAGCCCTGCTGAGGGAATATCCCCAGGCGGATCTGGCTATGATCAACAACGGCGGTCTGCGCAAGCATCTGCCCGCAGGTCCTGTCACCCTGAAAGACCTGCATGAATACATCCCTTTTGGTAATACGATAGCCCTGTTTAGCTGCACTGGAAGGGATATCCTGAGCGCCCAGGCCAGAAACAAAAGCATAGCCCTGGAAAAGCCTTACGATATCATGACCGTGAGCAGCCCCTCCTGGCTTTCAGAGCAGAGTTCCGCTTTTATGATCGGCGAAAATGAGCTTGATCCCGATCGGCTCTACCGGGTAGTGACGCATGACTATATCATCAGCCAATGGGACAAGTATCTGGACTTTGAACCTCAAGCTATCGATGAAACCGGCGATCTCTTTTTGGATGCCATCATCAGACAGGTACAGCAGCAGCTTAATGAATAGAGCTAAGGTGTAGCCTGAATGACGCGATCCACTGAAAAGCGGGCAAGGCATCTTTGCGATAATCTCTCTCTAAGAATTGATGAAAGTCTTGAATGTTTGGGCTTATAGAAATCTGTTTGGTGAGCGTCTGCCAAGATGCGAAGAATATTTTAATTGACAGAATATCCTGAAGATGGCCTAATGACCTCAATGGATATTTGGAGCAAGAGATGCAGTTTCGTAATGAACTTTATTACATTACCCCCATTGTGAACATCGCTTCCATTATGGAAGAGGGTGTTTTGTGCCATAAATTGGCTGAAAATGTACAGCATGATTCCATCGCTTTAGAAGACGTGCAGAAAAGGCGTGAAGGGAAGAAAGTTCCCAATGCCAGACACCTTCATGAATATGTGAATTTCTATTTCAACGCCAGAAACCCCATGATGTATTTACGTAGAAATTTGTATAAGGAAACTTGCGTTTTATCAATATCTGCAGACGTGCTATCACTACCAGGGGTAGTAGTTTCAGACATGAATGCTGCAAGAGACCTTTGTAGATTTATGGAACCATTCAAGGCTCTCGAGATTTTGGATTTTGATATGATCTACACCAAGAATTGGAACGTCTCAGATAATTCTTTAAAATACAAACTTCAAGGTGCAGTATGTGCTGAAGTATTGGTGCCAAACAGTGTAGCATATAATTACATCCAATCCGTTCATATAGCTGATCAAAGTATAGAAGCCAGTCTGATAGAGCTGGATTTCGATAAGCAAATAATCTGCGATGCAGATATGTTTTTTAGGTAAAGGAGATAAAGTGATTAAAGTGCTCATCGGTGATCTGTTTGTCAGTAAGATGCAAACAAAAGTTAATACCGTAAACTGCGTTGGAGTGATGGGGAAAGGCATTGCCAAGCTTTTTAAACAGCAGTATCCAGAGATGTATGAGGATTATGCAGATAGATGCAGGGCTAAAGAAATCAAAGAAGGAATACCTTATCTTTATATAGATTTGTTTGGCAATCGGATTCTAAATTTCCCTACCAAAAATCACTGGAAGGGATTATCGAACCTTGAGAGCATAAAAAAGGGATTGGATATCATCATTGAAAACTACCAGGAATGGGGTATTGAATCCATAGCTTTCCCTCCGCTGGGCTGCGGCAATGGCGGATTGTTATGGCTCCAGGTGGGGCCTGTTATGTATCAAAAGCTAAGTCTGCTTAAAATCCCTGTTGAAATATATGCTCCCCATGGTACTGGGAAAGAATATCTTAGCAAAGAGTTTCTCACGTCTGCACCTGATACTAATGCAAAAGCACAGATACTGGATAAGGAAATACCTGGTTCTTGGATAGTGATATTAGAGATACTGCATCGTCTGGGTAAGATGAAGTACACCGTCCCGGTTGGCAAGACAGTATTCCAAAAGATCTGTTATATGACTAATTTAACAGGCTTGAACACAGGGTTGCAATTCAAAAAAGGGTCCTATGGCCCCTATTCTCCAGATATTCAAAGGATATATGATGTCTTTGGCAGAGAAAACCTTATCAGAGTATCCAAACATGGTAACTATACCAAGACAGAGACTGGAATTGAATACCCTTCTCTTCGAAATAAAAGGTCCGACTTACTTTTAGAGCATGAAGAGAAAATCTCCAGAGTAGTTGATCTGTTCAGTAGAATTAAATCTGCCGAACATGCGGAAGAGATAGGCACTATAATGTATGCCTTAGACAGAAAGACAGAGGGCGGAAAGGTTAATTTTGTTTCGGAAGAGGATTTTTACAATTTTATAATTTCCTGGAAAAAGGACTGGGACACTCCGCAGAAGCGTGAATCTGTAGCTTCTTCCATCAGATATTTGGCTACAATGGGATGGGTTGTCATGAATTACAGTGAGGGCTTGGTTGATTAAACTGTTTTGACATCTTTAAAATCCCCTGAAAAGCGGGCAAAAGCAGATCAAGATTAGCCTCAAGAAACAGTAGGAGGACGCCAGATATCTTGCTGTAATTTAACGCTCAGATTAAGAAGAAATAAGTTGACGAATTCTGGGCATTATCAGATATTGTAACAAGTGAATCTTACCCTTGCTGCGAAGCATATTATATGCTGCAAGGAAAACATATAGAGTGTTCAGAATAGATCATTTAGTATCTTTTTATTACGGGGCTACAGAGCCTCATGAGCCTATAACAAATAAGAAAAAGCAAGGAGAATGCCATGCTTAGAAAATGGATTTTAATCTTTGGCCTTGTGTTGAGTCTCAGCTTTGTCTGGGCACAGGGAAGTGAAGACTTCGCAAATTCTACTGCCACCGCCTCTTATGGAAGTGGTAGTTTTGTAGGAAACAATGGTATCACCTGGACTTATGTTGCATCCAGAGATGAGAATGGTGATGATAACAACTCTGGCATTGCTATCCCTGCCCTAATGCTCAGACGCGTAGCTGATAACAGCGCAGTGGCGTCCAGCACTATCGGCGGCGGGATTGGTGACTTTAGTGTGAAGCTCTATAAAGGCTTTACAGGCGGAGGAAATCGTCAAGTCGAGCTTTTTATTAACGGTGTTTCAAAAGGAACAAGCACTCCCTTTGATGACTTTGACGAACACATATTCGCGGTTACCGGCATAAATATCGCAGGGGATATAACTATCGAGATCAAAAATATCACATCCAAACAAGTAATAGTGGATGATATAACTTGGACTGGATATGGCGCTGGCGGCAACTTACTGCCCAGCATCACAAACATTACCCAAACTCCCAGCACTGATATCACTTCTTCCACCTCGGTCTCTGTCTCTGCCGATGTCACGGATACTGATGGCACGATCACCTCGGTTCTGCTCAAATGGGGCACCGAAACCGGCCTTTACCCAAATACCATCAATATGTCTGCTACAGGCATCACTTACACCACTGTGACTGATATCCCTGCTCAGGCAAATGGCAGCACGGTGTTTTATGTGATTCAGGCTACAGACAATGAAGCAGGCTTTACCACATCATCAGAAATAACTTACAGCGTTTACGATCCAGGCTCTTTGCCCTATACGCATGATTTTGCCGACGGTTGGGGCGACATTTATACTTACAGCGTAGCCGGCGACACTAAGGAATGGTATCTTTACGGCAACTCTGCCTCTATCAATGGATACGGCAGCACCCTGGAAGAAGACTGGATGATCTTGCCAGCCATCAATTTCGATAACTACAGCAATGAAATCATGAATTTCAATACCCTGGGCACTTACGGCGTAGTGGATGCAAATAATTATCTCAAGCTGTACTGGTCTTCAAACCATCTCGGCGCAGGCGATCCCAGCACCGCTACCTGGACCCAGATTCCTTTTACTCTGGCCGATATTGGCGCGGGATTGACTCCTTCCGGGAATGTGGACCTTTCGGGTATTACCGGTTCAAGCGTCCATCTGGCTTTCAAGTATCATTCCACAGACAATCCTACCCGCTGGGAAGTGAGCGATATCAATATTTACCCTGCAGGCGCTGGAACCCCCATCATCACTACCCTGCCTACGTCTCTGAGTGGATTGGACTATGTGATCGGCGAAGGCCCCTCCGCGATCCAGTCTTTCACTATTAGCGGAGCAAATCTCAGTGCTGATCTAATCCTCACTCCCGAGACAAACTTCCATATTTCCATAATGGATGGGGCGAGCTTTATAGCGCTTAATCCCATTACCTTGAGCCCTGTCGGCGGAAATCTGCCTGAGACCACCATTTATGTGCGGCTCAAAGCGGGCTTGCCTGCTGCGTCTTACAATGAACAAATTACGATCAGCTCAACAGGAGCGGATAATAGCACAGTAGCCCTCAGCGGCGCCGTTACCGGGCCGCAACCTACAGTCGCCATCTTGCAGCGTCCCGCTCAGATCGATATATCAGATGCCTCTTATCAAAGCGCGGTAATGGTAAAATTGGAAAACTATCCCACCGATGATGTGAGATACAGACTCTATAATGGCGGCACCCAATATAATCCCTGGGATGCAGCCACCGATACCTGGGTTAGCTCATTTAGTTACAGTGCAGGCCCTGCCGTGCCGGGGACTGCCACTACTTCCACCACTTGGTGGATTCCATTCGAGATCGGCAGTAATCTCACTACAGTTGCCAACTATCGCGACCGTCTGGGACCTGCTTACGCATCCCCTAACTTCCAAACTCAAGCCCTTCCTCCAGCTACCGCAATCACCACCCCTGCGGTCATCATGGATACTCAGGTCAATTTCACCACCTGGAACGATTATACCCAAAAGTATATAGTCCTGGCCTATAACGCCACTACAGCTGGAGATTTGATCGCCGCAGCCTCTACAGATCTTGATACCGGTGCTTTTAGCGTCCGTGTGGAAGATGGCACTACCATCAGCCGCATTGAAATCCGGGATGTGATGAACAACCTCATCGAATCCGTTACCGGTACCTGGCCGATCGCATTAAACAGTGAAATTATCGTTACAGGCACAGTGGACCCCCTGGCCAATATCGCCGGCATGCCCAGTGATGAAATCGGGTCTTATCACCTTAGCGGCATTGACCTTTACGCCGATATCGAACTTGTGGCTCCAGAGCATTTTGAGATTGCTACAGCCGAAACAGGCCCCTGGAGTTCAAGCCTTTCTCTGGATGCTTCCTTTGATGCGAATGTCTATGTGCGCATTAATTCTGCAGTAGTAGGACAGCATGCAGGAGATATCACTCACAACAGCGCTGGCGCCACCCAGGTAAATGTGCGTGTGGAAGGTGAAACATTCCCTACTACGGGCACTATCATAGTTACCCAAACCCTTGTACCCTTCAGCCAGGATCTGGGAACTCCATCCGCTGCCCAAAGCTACACCTTGCAAGGCTCTGACCTGTCCGGCCCCATCGCTGTAACTGCCGGAAGCCCCTTTGAACTTAGCGCAAATGGCACCACTGGCTGGGCTGCAAGCCTGGACTTTGCCGAAAATTACAACGGTCTGGTTTATGTTCGCATGAATGCAGCTGCTGCCGGTACTTATGAAGCTACCATCCTGCACGAAAATGCCAATACTACTGCGGTGAGCTTTATGGTATCCGGTACAGCCACACCTTCTGCGGGAGAACTGGAAAACCTCTTCTTTAGTGAATACATAGAAGGTTCATCAAATAACAAGGCCATAGAGATTTACAACGCCGAAGGCAGCCCGGTGGATTTGGCTAACTACAAAGTAAAACTGGCCTCCAATGGCAATCCTTGGGGAAACACCCTGAATCTCAGTGGAATTCTGCCCGCCGGCGGGGTCTATGTGATCGCAAATAGCAGCGCTATGCAGGCAATCTTAGACCTGGCCGATGTCACCTCCAATGTCACTTATTACAATGGTGACGATGCTCTGGGCCTCTTTTATGGAGAGCTTTTGATCGACGTCATCGGAATCCCGGAAGAAAGTCCTTACGTAAAATGGGATGTTGCAGGAGTTACTGATGCCACAGAAAATCACACCCTCATCCGCAAAGCTACCGTTACGCAGGGTAATACAGACTGGGCCAGCTCTGCCGGAACAAATGCCGATAACAGCGAATGGATAGTAATGGATATGGATTATATCGCAGATCTGGGTACTCACACTTATGGTGCTGGAATCCCCATTCCCATCGTAACTATCAACGAAGCAGCCGGTCAGATCACCTTGAGCTGGGATGCCGTTTCAGGCGCCACCCAATATAAGGTTTATTCCGATGATGATCCTTATGGCGATTTCAGCGTCATGGAGGTTATTACTCCCAATATCACGGTTACCCTGCCTGCAAACAGCAAAAAATTCTATCGTGTAGTAGCAACGGATAATCCTCCGCCTGCTAAATAACTAAAAACCTCTTAGATAAATGCGGGATGCTTCGGCGTCCCGCTTTTGCGTTTATCCGCCCCTGTTAGGTGAACTTGCTTCCGACGCAGTTTCAACTCGAGTCCACTCGAGGCTTCGAGTCATCTCGAGTTAAAACTGCGTTAATATCTTGTTCAAGTATAGGGCACCCCGGCACCCCCGCACACCTAAAAATAACTGGCATTCCCCCAAAATATCGAGTCTCTCTTTTGATAATGAACTTAATGATAGTATCTTAGCTATCATCTATGCCTATGTATTTCAGTTTATACTTTTGGCAGTTAAGATTCATGATTCCAGCATTAATATCCTTCCAATCCGAGTCCCATCGGGACGGCATTTTAGATAGCAACCTACAGCTACACA
>Ga0265293_10003592_pt1 | contig 28629 bp, 20 predicted proteins | sample Munlanlewell138R_FD_192505 | JGI IMG/M metagenome (GOLD analysis project Ga0265293, IMG submission 192505) | Leachate microbial communities from a municipal landfill in Southern Ontario, Canada - Leachate well 138R | ecosystem: Engineered > Solid waste > Landfill > Unclassified | place: Canada... | reverse complement strand
CCAAATACTGCCGCCCAACCGGCTGAACCCGAAAATGACGAACAGTCCCAAGCCGAACCGGAATCAAACGCGTCCATCGCAAGCGAAATTTCAACGCCGGACGTTTCGGCCACCAGCACTGCCGAGCAATAGCGGCGGATGAGAGCATGCGCTTGGCGTGTGTTTTATTGCGGGGACTCGCTTGTGGAGTTTGACGGGGTCGCTCCTGCGGATTATCTCTCGGGCATACTCGGGACAGGCAAGCGGGGAGCGACCTTAAAATACATTGCTCCGGTGAGGGTTGTCTAATTTTTGTTGACATTTGGCGGTTTGTTTGCTAATGTCAATACTTGTTGAAGCGTTAATTAATTTTTGCGGCCTTGATCGATTTAAATTCATAATTTAAAGCGTAAATTACCCTTGGAAAATAACGGGTATTTTTTGCTTTTTTTTGCGCCTGTCTTTAAAATTCAAAATTGAAAGATCAAAGTTCAAAATCGTGTTGAAGCCAGACTTCAACAAGCTTGTTGAAGTCTGGCTTCAACACACAGAGCTTAATTTTTGATTTTAATTTTTTAATTTTTAATTTATTCCTATGGCCCTTAAAACAAAAAATTTCGGCAAAGCCAAGGTATCTTTGCCCCTGCCTTATTTGCTGGTGCTCCAAAAAGAAAATTGGGGCTTGTTTTGGAAAAATGATCTTAAAGAGCTTTTTTCCGAAATTTCGCCGATTCGCGATTACACGGGCAAAGAAATGGAATTGTGGATTGATGATTTCAAAATTGACGAACCCAAGCACAAAAACGATCTGGAAGCGCGTGTCAACAACGATTCCTACGAAGCCTCGGTGCGGGTTAAAACGCGCTTGATCAATTTAAAAACCAAGGAAACCAAAACGCAAGAGATTTTTTTGTGCGACTTTCCGCTGATGACCGAACGCGGCACTTTTGTGATCAACGGCGTGGAGCGAGTTTGCATTTCCCAGCTTATCCGTTCGGCGGGAGTGTTTTTTTCGGCGCAAAATATCGGCGGGCAAAATTATTTCGGCACCAAGATCATTCCCAACCGCGGTTCGTGGCTGGAGCTTGAAACGGCGCACACGGGATTTATCGGCGTGAAAATCGATCGCAAGCGCCGCGTGCCGGCAACAACGCTTTTGCGGGCGTTCGGCATTGACAACGATAACGCGATTAAGGAGTTATTTGCCGATGTCAATAACGGAGATATTAATTTTATTGAGGAAACCATCAAAAAAGATCCCACGCACAATCAAGCCGAAGCTTTGGTGGAAATATACCAACGTTTGCGTCCGGGAGATTTGACGACCGCCGACACCGCCAAGGAGCTGATTTGGAATATGTTTTTCAATTTTGAACGCTACGATCTTTCCAAAGTCGGCCGCTGGAAAATGTGGAAGCGGTTGCCGCAATTAAAGCCCAAAGGCCGTAAAGACGACGAAGTGCTGATTGACGATCGGGTTTTGGCGGTTGACGACATTGTCGCCGTGATCAGGGAAATTATCCGGCTTAACAACGATCCGACCGCCCGCCCCGACGAAATCGACCATTTGGGCAATCGCCGCGTGCGCACTTTAAACGAGCTTTTGGTTAACCGTCTGCGCTTGGGTTTTATGCGCATGGAACGCATTGTAAAGGATCGCATGTCAACGCTTGAAGCGCTTGATTTGTCGCCCTTGCAATTGATCAATCCTCGTCCGGTAATCGCGGTGGTTAAGGAGTTTTTTTCATCGTCGCAGTTGAGCCAGTTTATGGACAACGAAAACCCCCTTTCGGAATTGGAACACAAGCGCCGGCTGGCGGCCACCGGTCCGGGCGGATTGACGCGCGAGCGCGCGGGTTTTGAAGTGCGCGACGTCCAGCCTTCCCATTACGGCCGAATTTGCCCGATACAAACCCCCGAGGGTCCGAATGTGGGCTTGGTGGGGTATTTATCCGGCTACACCAAGATTAACAATTTCGGATTTTTGGAAACTCCCTATTTTGAAGTTAAAGACGGCAGAGTTACCGACAAACTGGTTTATATGACCGCCGACGAAGAAGAAAAATACAACATTGCCACCGCGATCGCGCCGCTGGATGAAAAAAACAATATCATTCCCCAAAAATTGGAAGCGCGAATCAAAGGAGAGCCCGAAATTTGCAACCGCGACGAGGTTGACTATATTGATGTTTCTCCCCAGCAAATTCTTTCGGTGGGCACTTCGCTGATTCCGTTTTTGCAAAATGACGATGCCAATCGCGCCTTGATGGGATCGAATATGCAGCGCCAATCAACTCCGCTTTTGAATCCCGACCCGCCGCTGGTGATGACCGGCAGCGAGGAGCGGATCGCCCGTGATTCGGGCCACATTTTACTCGCGGAAGGCGCGGGCGCGGTAAAAGAAGTTGACGGCAACCACATATCGGTAAAATACGACGACAAGGAGCTGGGCGAAAAAACCTATTATTTGCGGACTTTTTTGCGCACTAATCAATACACTTGCTTCCACCAGCGGGCGATTGTTTCTCCGGGCGATAAGGTTAAAAAAGATACGCCGCTTTGCGACGGCGGTTCCATTGTTGACGGCCATTTGGCGCTTGGACACAATGTTTTGGTGGCGTTCACTTCTTGGCGCGGCGGCAATTTCGAAGACGCGATTTTAATTTCCGAACGCCTTGTCGCCAACGACAAGTTCAGCACTATCCATATGGAGAATTTCGCTTGCGATGTGCGTGAAACCAAACTGGGTCCGGAAATGACCACATACGACATTCCCAACATTTCCGAGGAAAAACTGAAAGACTTGGATGAAGAGGGCGTGGTGCGCATCGGCGCCGAGGTGGGTCCCAATGATATTTTGGTGGGTAAAATTTCGCCCAAGGGCGAGCAGGAATTAACCGCCGAGGAACGCCTGCTGCGTTCAATTTTCGGCGAAAAAGCCAAGGACGTGAAAGACACTTCCTTGGCGATGGAGCACGGCAAGCGCGGGCGCGTCGTGGGAGTGAAAATATTTTCCCGGGAGCTTGGCCACAAATTGGATCCGGGGGTTACCAAGCGGATTGAAATTGAAGTGGCGGAGTTGAGAAAGGTGCGCGCCGGCGACAAATTGGCCGGGCGGCACGGAAACAAAGGCGTGATTTCGCGGGTTTTGCCCGTGGAAGAAATGCCGTTTTTGGAAGATGGAACTCCTGTGGACATTGTGTTAAATCCCATGAGCGTGGCTTCGCGTATGAATTTGGGGCAGATTTTGGAAACGCATTTCGGCTACGCGGCCAGCAAGCTGGGCTATCACGCGGTTACGCCGTCGTTATCCGGCGCCACCGAAGCCGATATCAAAATCGAACTCAAAAAAGCCGGGCTTTCCGAAGACGGCAAAGAAAAGCTTTTTGACGGACGAACGGGATTGCAATTTCCGGGAAAGATTACCGTGGGCTATATCTATATGATGAAATTGATTCATATGGTGGAAGACAAAATCCACGCGCGCAGTATCGGGCCGTATTCGCTGATCACCCAACAGCCGCTTGGCGGCAAGGCGCAGTTTGGCGGCCAGCGCTTCGGCGAGATGGAAGTGTGGGCGCTGGAAGGATATGGCGCGGCGTTCACTCTGCAAGAAATGCTCACCATCAAATCCGATGATATCGCCGGCCGCGCGGCGACCTATGAAACCATTTTGCGCGGTGAAAAAATTCGCAATCCCAATATTCCGGCGGCCTTTAATCTGATGATTAGCGAATTGAAGTCCCTGGGATTGAGCGTTGAAGTAAAAGAAAAAACCTCCGAACAATAATAAAAATTCAAAATTGAAAAATCAAAAATCAAAATTACATTTTAAAATGTAAAATGAGTAAATTTTAAAATTTAATAATTTTTAATTTTACATTGTCATTTTCCATTTTGATTTTTAAACTTTGATTTGGCTTTTATGCGCGTAGAAGATTTAGAATCCGTAAGGATAAAACTGGCATCGCCCGAAGAGGTGGTTTCATGGTCTCACGGAGAGATCACCAAGCCCGAAACCATTAATTACCGCACCCAGCGTCCGGAAAAAGACGGCTTGTTTTGCGAGCGGATATTCGGTCCGGAGCGGGACTATGAATGTTATTGCGGCAAATACAAAAGAGTGCGCTACAAGGGGATTGTCTGCGATCGCTGCGGGGTTGAAGTGACCAAAAGCAGCGTGCGCAGGGAGCGCATGGGGCATATCAAATTGGCGTGCCCGGTTTCGCATATTTGGTTTTTGCGGGGCGTGCCGTCGCGCATCGGCCAGGTTTTGGATTTGCCGATGCTGGCGCTGGAAAAAGTGATTTATTTCGCTTCATATGTTATCGTTTCCGTTGATGACGCGGAAAAAGAAAGAGTTGCCGCCGAAATTGAAGCGGAATTTGAAGAAAAAGCCAAAACTCAAAAGAATCTGCTCAAAAAAGAAGGCAAAACTTCGCAAAAAGAGATTTCCGCGGCTTTGGATGAATTACGCTCCGCGCGCGATCGCGCCAAACAGGAATTGGCAGGAGTGCAGTTTATGCGCGTTATCTCGGAAAACGAATACCGCAATTTGTCTTTGAAATACGGGCAGTGTTTTTCGGCCGGAACGGGGGCTGAAACGGTGCGCCAGCTTTGCGAGAAAGTTGATTTGGAAAAAACCATTGAAGAATTGAAAAAACGGCTTGAGACCGCGTCTCCCGAGGAAAAGCGCAAGATCTATATCCGGCTCAAGCTTTTGCAGGGAATGCATCGCGCCGGCATCCGTCCCGAATGGATGCTCATTACCGCGCTGCCGGTTTTGCCCGCGGATTTGCGCCCGATAGTGCAGCTGGACGGCGGCAGATATGCCAGCTCGGATTTGAATGATTTGTATCGACGGGTGATTAACCGCAACAATCGGTTGAAATATTTGCAAGAGATCGGCGCGCCCGAAGTAATCGTGCGCAACGAGAAGCGGATGCTGCAAGAAGCGGTTGATTCTTTAATCGACAACGGGATGAGAAAAAGCACCACCACCCAAGCAACGACCGGAGGGCGGCGCTTGTTAAAATCTTTGGCCGATATGCTCAAAGGCAAACAGGGGCGTTTTCGCCAAAATCTGCTGGGCAAGCGCGTTGATTATTCCGGGCGTTCGGTCATCGTGGTCGGGCCGCATTTGCGCCTCAACCAGGTGGGGATTCCCAAAAAGATGGCATTAGAGCTGTTCAAGCCTTTTGTGATCCATCGCGTTTTGGAAAAAGAGCTGGCGTTTAACGTGCGCGGCGCGTCTCGCTTGATTGAGGCGCAAACCGATGAAATTTGGGCGATTTTGGAAGAAGTGGTGAAAAATAAGCTGGTGATGATCAATCGCGCGCCCACTTTGCATCGTTTAAGTATTCAAGCGTTTCACCCCGTGCTTATTGAGGGCGAAGCCCTGCAAATCCATCCCATGGTTTGCAAGGCGTTTAACGCGGATTTTGACGGCGATCAAATGGCGGTGCATTTGCCGCTTTCGGATATGGCGCAAAAAGAAGCGCGCGAAAGAATGCTTTCCAGCTTGAATTTGTTAAAGCCGGCCAAAGGCACGCCCGTGGTTACCGTTTATCAGGATATGGTTTTGGGATGCTACTGGCTCACGACCATGGTCGCGAAAGCGAAGGGCGAAGGCAGAGTTTTTGCCGATCCCGACGAGGCGATTTTGGTTTACGAGTGCGGCGATATTGATCTGCGCGCCAAAATCAAGGTAAGGAACGCCAAACAATCCCAGCCCGAATTTATTGAAACCACTGTCGGCCGGATAATTTTCAATCGAACACTGCCCGATGATTTTGCGTTTGTGAATCAGATAGTGAAGGTCGGCGATTTGGAGAGAATTGCCGAAGACATTATCCGCAAATACGAGGTAAAAATTGTGGAAGACACGCTGGATCGCATCAAGGAGCTCGGCTTTGAATATTCCACGGTGTCGGGAATCTCGTGGGGAATGGATGATTTGCGCGTTCCGGCCGAAAAAGCCGGCATTATCAAGGAAGCCGAAAAAGAAGTTGAAAAAACCGAAGACTATTACGCCAAGGGTCTTTTGTCAAAAGAAGAAAAGAAAAACAAAATCATTGAAATTTGGTCAAAGGCAAAATCGGTCATTGAAACTTTGGTGCCCAAAACTTTGTCGGAAACCAGTTCGGTTTATCAAATGATTGACGCGGGCGCCCGCGGATCGTGGTCGCAGCCGGTGCAGATGGCCGGAATGAAGGGGTTGGTGGTGGATCCGTCCGGGGATATTATCGAGCTTCCGGTTAAAAATTCTTATAAAGAAGGCTTGAATGTGTTGGAATACTTTAATTCCACGCATGGCGCCCGCAAAGGCACCGTGGATACGGCTTTGCGCACTTCGACTGCCGGCTATTTGACGCGGCGCTTGGTGGATGTGGCGCACGAGGCGATTATTTCGCAGGAAGATTGCGGCGATACCGAAGGATTTGATGTTCTCTTCAAGGATTCCGAAGATATCGGGCAGAATTTTGCCTATAATGTTGCCGGCTATATCTCCATGGAAACCGTGAAGTCTTCAAAAACCAAAAAAATAATCGTTAAAAACGGGGAATTGATTGATTGGGAGAAAAGCCGCCAGCTTGCCGATGCCGGCATTGAAAAGATTAAGATCCGTTCTCCGCTGTCGTGCAAGGCCGAAAAGGGCTTGTGCCGGAAATGCTACGGCTGGGATTTGGGCAATAACGAAATGGTGCGGCTTGGCGAAGCGGTGGGCATTATCGCGGCTCAGTCGATCGGAGAACCGGGAACGCAATTGACAATGAGAACCTTTCACACCGGCGGTGTGGCTTCGGGAACGGATATCACTTCGGGATTGCCGCGCGTGGAGGAAATTTTTGAGGCCCGTATTCCCGGCGGCAAGGCCGAAATTTGTCCGGCCGACGGCGTTGTGCTTGAAGTGATTTCCGAAAAAGGGCAAAATAAAATTATCAAAATCAAGTTCAGCGCCAAAGACGCGCCCAAAGGCGTCAAAAAATCGCGAAAGACCAAAAAATCCGAGGATGAGGACAAGGAAAAAGAAAAAAAAGGCAAAACTTCCAAAGATTATCAAGTAGTTGATTTTTCCGCTCCGGCCAACGCGAATGTTTTGGTCAAGGTTGGTGATGAAATAAAAAAAGGCCAAGCGCTTTGGGAGGGCAGTTTGGATATCAAGGAAATCTACAAATTAATGGGCAGGGACGCGGCGCAAAGGTATATTTTGAAAGAGATTCAGCATATTTACAATTCACAGGGCGCCACGATTCATGATAAGCATGTTGCCGTGATTATCCGGCAGATGTTCTCGCGGGTAAAAATCAAAGACCCCGGCGACAGCTTGTTCACGCCCAAGGAAGTGGTGGAATTGAAACAAGTTTTGGAAGAAAACAAAAAACTGGCCGAACAGAAATTGAAGCTGGTGCAGTATGTACCGGTTTTATTGGGTGTTTCCAAGATCGCGCTCACGACCGGTTCATTCTTATCGGCGGCGTCTTTTCAAGAAACCTCGCGCGTGCTCATTAAGGCGAGTTTGGAGCGTTTGGAGGATAAGTTGGACGGACTTAAAGAAAATGTTATCATCGGCAAGCTGATTCCGGCCGGTACCGGTTTTGACCGCCGCGACGGAGAAGAGGAGGGAGGGAGCAGAGAGAGCGAAGCCGAAAATCGAATGTCGCGGGAAAGTGAAACGGATAAATAATTGCTTTTAACCTTGATTTGTTTTCATATCTGCGTATGAAGAAAAACAGAAAGCGCAAAAAAAACGGTATTTCCTTTAAAATTCCGGCCTGGGTGAAGTTTCCGGGGAAGACCGGGCGCTGGTCGGCCGGAATATTTTTGTTGGTTCTATCGCTGGTGCTGGCTTTGGGATTTTTTGATATGGCGGGAATGGCGGGTAATTGGTTTGCCGCGGCAATGTCGGCGGCTTTCGGCGGCGCGGCTTTTTTACTGCCGGTTTTGGCGTCTATCGCCGCGATTGTTTGTTTCTTGCCGAAAAAAGAAAAATTTACGGCGGCGCTCTTGCTCGCCTCGGTTCTTTTTTTGTTCGGTACCAGCGGATTTTTGGCGGCAATTGATACTACCGCGCGCCACGGGGGCGGCTTTGGCTATGGGCTGGCGCTGCCGATTCTCAATTTGTTCGGTCTTTGGGTGGCATCAGTATTTTTCTTTGGCGTGATTATTGCCGCGTCTTCAATATATTGGTGGCTTTTGGGCCAGCCGGTGCCGGACTTTTCCGGACTTTTCCGATTTGAATTTGACAATTCAAAGGCCAAGGAAAGAAGAAAACCCGCGCAAAGCGCTTTGCAAAAAACTTTGCCGATTAAAAATATTTTCAAGGACCGAAAAACCGCGGCGGCGCCGGCGATAAATCTGCCGCGTTTTTCTTCCATGCGCCAAAAGCCCGACAACGCCGTGAAAAGAGAAAAATTCGACAAGAAAACTTTGGCGGCGCGCGGCGCGATGATGGAAAAAACAAAATATAAGACTCCGCCGTTTGATTTGCTGGATGAACGGGATTCGGCGCCTTTGGCCGGCGATACGCGCCAGAACGCGGCCGTCATTAAAAAAACTCTGGAAAATTTTGGCATTCCTGTGGAAATGTCGCCCGATATTATTGTCGGCCCCTCGGTGACACAGTACGCGTTAAAGCCTGCCGAAGGCATCAAGCTCTCCAAAATTACGGCGCTTTCAAACGACCTCTCGCTTTCACTGGCCAGCTCTTCAATCCGCATTGAGGCGCCGATTCCGGGCAAATCGCTGGTAGGCGTGGAAGTTCCCAATAAAAGCCGTGCCGGTGTGGGACTGCGCGAACTGCTTTCTTCGGATCAGTGCGCCCATTCGGGAGCCAATTTGCTGATTGCTTTGGGGAAGGACATTTTGGGCAACCCGATTTGTTCGGATATTGCCAAAATGCCGCATCTTTTGGTGGCGGGAGCCACGGGTACGGGCAAAACCATCTTTTTAAACAGTGTCTTAACCGCGCTTTTATACCGCAATCCGCCAGAGATGTTGCGGCTGATTTTGGTGGATCCCAAGCGCGTGGAGATGCGCGGCTACAATAATCTGCCTCACCTTTTAACGCCGGTGATTTTTGATGTGCACAAAACGATCGCGGCGCTAAAATGGGCGATCGGGGAAATGGATCGGCGGTTTGACATTTTGGGAGAAAAGGAAGCAAGAAATATTATCAGTTATAACGAAAAATGCGCCAAAGACGGCGGCGATCCCTTGCCCTATATTATTTTTGTCATTGACGAAATGGCGGATTTGATGGCGACCAAAGGCAAGGAAATTGAAGCCGGCATTGTGCGCTTGGCGCAGATGGCGCGCGCGGTGGGAATCCATTTGATTGTTGCTACCCAGCGGCCGTCGGTGGAAGTGATTACCGGATTAATCAAGGCTAATATCACTTGCCGGGTGGCGTTTCAGGTAGCGTCGCAAATTGATTCGCGCACGATTTTGGATACCGCCGGCGCGGAAAAGCTTTTGGGCGCGGGCGATATGCTTTATATGTCATCTCAATATCCTAAGCCCAAGCGTATCCAGGGGCCTTATGTTTCGGAAAAAGAAAGCAAAAAAGTTTTGGATTGGATCAGAGATAATAATTCCCAGCCGGAGTTCAAAATTGAAGAGGGAATTTTGGAAGCGCTGATGATGGGCGAACCGGGCAAGGAATATAACGGCGCGGGCAGTATGTTTGGGGTCAATGAGACCGCGGACGGCGGTTTTGGCGACGATCCTCTTTATGAACAGGCAAAGGACGTGGTGATTCAGGCGCGCAAAGCGTCGGCGTCGTTTTTGCAGCGCCGCTTGCGCGTGGGATACGCGCGCGCCGCAAGATTGATAGATTTGTTGGAAGAGCGCGGCATTGTGGGTCCGGGCGACGGCGCCAAGCCCCGCGATGTGCTGGTTTCGGGTTTTGACCCCGGCGCCGAACCCGGAGGAATGTCGGGCGACATCAACGAAATGGGCGGAGATCAAACCGACGACGGCTGGCAAAAAGTATGAGAAAATCCCAATCACCAATTTCCAATTACCAATAAATTTCTAATTTCAAAATTTCCAAATGAAATTCCAAAACGGGCGAATGTCCGTTTTCGCGTTAAAAAACGATTCAAACCGCGGCTTTGATTGCCAATCGTATAAAAATCGTATACAATGCATATATATATTGAAATCACATTTAGAAACCGCACTAAAGGTGCGAAAATTAAGGAATCAAATGATTTCAATGATTCCCATCACCAGTGCGGGCTCATGGTGTGATGTGAATAGGAACAATTCAATGTTTAATCCAAAATATAAAATTTCTCCCAAGTTGTTGGAGAATATCAAGCGGATTTCCGTTTTGGTCGCGGAATTAAATGGTCGGAGTTTCGCGCGGGCGGTTTTGGCAAAATTTGAAAGAAAGGCCAACGAAATTTCCGCGCATGCTTCCACCAGCATTGAAGGAAACCCCTTGCCGCTTGGCGAGGTAAAAAGAATTATCAAATCAAGACCGGAGCATATTCGCGACACCGAAAGAGAGGTTCTCAATTACAACAAAGCTTTGGAAGAATTAAACGCGAGATTTAATCAGGGCGGCGTAAAACTCGATTTGAATTTGATTTTAAAAATACAAGAGCAAATCGTTGATGGCTTGATTGCTCCGTTTAATTTGGGGAAACTGCGGCAGGGGGCGGTTGTTGTCAACGATCCGATCGCGAGAAAAATAATCTATATTCCGCCGGACCATAAAGATGTCGCGCGATTGATGGATGACTTGCTTTTCTTTATTGGTAAAAACAAAAATAAAGTCGACTCGCTTGTGCTGGCCGGCGTTTTTCACAAGCAGTTTGTTGTTATTCATCCGTTTATGGATGGCAACGGGCGCACCGCGCGGCTGGCGACCAAAATTTTGCTGGCTGATTTGGGGATTGACACCTTCAATCTTTTCAGTTTTGAAAATTATTACAACAATAATGTGGGCAAGTATTTTGGCTTTGTCGGCGAAAGGGGCGATTATTATGATATTAAAGATAAAATCGATTACACCCCGTGGCTGGAATATTTTACCGACGGGATTATTGACGAGTTAATAAGGGTTGGCGAAGAATTGAAAAATTCCGCGATTACTCCCGAAAACATATTGAGCGATGCGCAAAAAATCATATTAAACCACATCAAAGAAAATGGCTATATTAACGACAAAATCTATTCCGGACTTGTAAAAAGATCAAAGCCGTCCCGGGTTAATGACTTTAACAAACTAATCCGACTGGGATTGATTGAGCGCGTCGGCAAAGGCAAGGCAACGATATACAAAGAGAAATAGCAAACCCAATCGCGCAATAATCGCGCAAGAATCGCGCAAGAAATTATCGGCGGCGATTCAACAATCTGATAAACCAATCCGCGCGCTTGTATAAAAAAAGAAGAGATCTATTGTATTTCACTGATTTTAAATTTTGTCAAGATGGCAGGATAAGGAAATAACAGTTATAATCATTGAACAAGGATTAAATTTGTTTTGGTGAATTATTCGCGAATTTGGCAAGGTTTCACCTTGCAAACTTGCAAGGTGAAACCTTGTTGAATTTGCGAAATATTGGTTCTATGAAGAAGAAAAAAGTTTCCGAGGGCGAAAAGGTCAAGGCGGGCAAGGAAAAAGAAAACAAGGGGTTGCAAGCCGCGCTTGACGAAATTCGCGAAAAATTCGGCGAGGGGGCGATTATGACGCTCAAAGATATCAAGGCCGTGGATGTGGATGTGATTCCCACCGGGTGTATTTCGCTGGATATGGCCCTGGGCGTGGGGGGGATTCCCCGCGGGCGTATTGTGGAAATCTATGGCGGCGAATCCGCGGGCAAAACCACTTTGTCGCTGCATATTTTGGCTCAAGCGCAAAAAAAAGGCGGCACCGCTGCGTTTGTTGATGCCGAGCACGCGCTTGATCCCATGTATGCCAAGCGCATCGGCGTCAATGTGGACAGCCTCTTGATTTCCCAGCCGGATTCGGGCGAGCAGGCATTGCAGATTGTGGAGGCGCTGATGAAATCGGGGCAAGTGGATATCATCGTGGTAGATTCCGTGGCGGCATTGACTCCCCGCGCCGAAATTGACGGCGAGGTGGGCGATCAGCAAATCGGGTTGCAAGCGCGTTTGATGTCGTCGGCGTTGCGCAAGTTTTCCGCAATCGCGGCAAAAACCAATACCATTGTTGTTTTCATCAATCAAACGCGGATGAAGATTGGCGTGATGTGGGGCAATCCCGAAACCACTCCCGGAGGCATGGCATTGAAATTTTACGCTTCGGTGCGCATTGAATTGCGCCGCACCGGGCAGTTAAAGCACGGCGATGAGATTATCGGCAACCGCGTGAAGGCCAAAATCGTCAAAAACAAAGTGGCGCCGCCGTTCAAGGTTGTTGAATATGATATTTACTACAACGAAGGGATCTCGCAATTTTCCGATGTGATTAACACCGGACTTTCATTGGATGTGATTAAAAAGTCCGGCAACACGATAATGTTTGGCGAGCAAAAACTGGGCGTGGGAATGGAGCAGTCGAAAAATTTTCTGCGCGAGAATTCCGAAACCCTTGATAAAATAAAAGCCGAACTAAAAGTGAAGATTGACGCCACATTTGATGATTCCAACGGATGAAATCATTTAATCATTTAATCATATAATCATTTAATCATTTAATATGTTATCAAAAAATCCGCGGGAAAGCGGATTTTTTGATAACATGTTTAAATGTTTCTGTGTTTATGCGATTTTCTATGGCAACAATGCCAAAAATCTGGCGCGCTTAACCGCTTGGGCGATTTGCCGCTGGTGTTTGGCGCAAGAGCCGGTTTTTTTCTTGGGACGGATTTTTCCCGTTCCGGAAGTAAACCTTTGCAAGGTATCGGTATCTTTAAAATTAACTTGCTTAACGTTTTTCTGACAAAAATAACAAGCCATGTTTTTCCAAAATCAAAATGTAAAAATCAAAATGAAAAATGACAATGTAAAATTAAAAATTGTTAAATTTTAAAATTTGCCCATTTTACATTTTAAACTGTAATTTTGATTTTTGATTTTTCAATTTTAAATTTATTAGAAGGGGATGTTTTTTACGTCGATGTCGCCGTCTTCTTCAATGATTGGAATTTCGGGCTCCGCTACTGTCGAAGCTTGAGCGGGCTTGTCCTCCGAAGCTTTAGCGAAGGAGGATTTCGCGTAATTTTGGGCAGGCGGTTGTTGTCCGTTGAATTCGCCGGTATTCGCCGGCCTTGGACCCAACTGCATATTATCGGCGACAATTTCGGTACGATAACGTTTGTTTCCCGCTTGGTCTGTCCAGTCGCGGGTTTGAATACGGCCCTCAAACATTGCCAGCGAACCTTTTTTGAGGTATTGGCCGGCGATTTCGGCAAGCCGTCCAAAAAGCACGAGATTGTGAAATTCGGTTTTTTGCTGACGTTGTCCCGAATTTTTGTCGGTGTAGAAACTGTCGGTTGCCAGTCCGAAATTGGCCACTTGCTGGCCGCTGGGCAGAACCCTGATTTCAGGGTCGCGGGTGAGCCGTCCGATTAAAATTGCTTTATTGAGATTCATCGAATTAAAATCAAAATGTAAAAATCAAAATGAAAAATGACAATGTAAAATTAAAAATTGTTAAATTTTAAAATTTGCCCATTTTACATTTTAAACTGTAATTTTGATTTTTGATTTTTCAATTTTTAATTTAATTGAGGATTTCGTCCAATTTTTGTTCGATGTCGCGCAACTCGGCTTTGGCTTTTTTTTGCGGCAAGGCGCTTTCCTGTTGTGGTTCTTTTTTTACCGGCTTCTCGGTTTCTTGGCTGCGGGCGGGAATTTCTTTGTCGGCAGTTGTTTTTTCTTCCACAGGGCGATCAATCGACCGCGTGCGTTCGCGGCGCGGCCCTCTTTTTAGTTTTTCCGGATCATAAGCAACCAGCAATCCTCGCAAAATCCGGTCAATACCGTCAGCCTCTTTTTTGAGCTCCGCGGCCGTTTCGGGATCAGCGCGAAAGAGGATGGTGTTCACGTAAGCTATGATCTGTTTTTTGATGGGATAGGCGAGCCGTTTCTTGTACGACTTGAGCAAATCGACGATCCCCCCCTTTTTTTCTTGCAAAAAAGCGGTCAAATCATCTTGTATCTTTTTGGCATCTTCCTCGGAAATATCTTGCCGAGTCAAGTAAGTGTATTCGTAGTGTTTCATAAAATTTTTAGCCGCCTTATTATGGGCAAGCGCATTTTTGAATCGCTTGAGGCGACATTACAACATCACATTATCATCAAAATCCCCTTCCGTCAACCTTGATCTTGACAGGGAGGGGTCGTTCCTCGCTGTAATCGGCGAGGTGCGACCTTGTCAAATTTACATTTTGGCTTTATTTTTCAACCATAGCGAATAATTGTTGTTGTTTGGAATAGGCGGTAATTGTGATATAATCAAACAAAATAATTTTCAATTTTCATTTTTTGAAAATTTCAAATTAAAAATTAAAAATTTGTTTCATTATGATTAAAGACAATATATTCCGCGGATACGATATTCGCGGCACTTATCCGGATGAATTAAACGAAAACGCCGTTTATTGGACAACAAAGGCGTTTTGCGCCTTGCATCCCCATATGCGGCAAGCGGTTTTGGCTCGCGATCCGCGCCCCAGCTCTCCGGCATTGGCGCGATCCGCGGCAAAGGCGATGGTTGAAGCGGGAATTGAAGTTATTAATTTGGGAATTGCCCCCGACCCTTTATGGTATTTTGCCATATTTCATCGCGGGTATGACGGCGGGCTGATGATTTCCGGATCGCATAATCCGTCGCATCATAACGGCTTGACCTATCACGCTCGCAAAACCGCGGATGTTGCCAGTGAAGAATTGATGGGCCAAGATTTGCAAAAATTAAGGTGCCGCGCGCAAGAAATGGAATTGGCGCAAAATAAAAATGATGCCGGCGGGGGCAGAATAACCAAGCTTGATATTTCGCAGGAATACATTGATTATGCGGCTTCAAAGATAAAGTTTGACCGGCCGCTGAAAATTGTTTTAGACACCGGCAATGGCGCGTGCGGCTATCTGCCGGAGCGGCTGTTTAAAAGGCTGGGATGCGACGCGCAAACGATTTACGGCGATTTTGACGGCACTTTTCCCCATCATTTGCCCGATCCCCATGTTGAAGCCAATCGCAAAGATTTGGAAAAAAGGGTGGTTGAGGCGGGCGCGGATATGGGATTTATGTATGATACCGATGGCGACCGAGTGGCAATTGTTGACAATCGCGGCCGGGCGGCCAACGGCGATGACACGTTATTAATTTTGGCGCGCCAGGCACTGGCGAAAAAAACCGGACCGGTGGTGCATTGCATGCGCGCTTCAAAGGCTTTTATTGATGACGTGCGCCGCTTGGGAGGCCGGCCCGTGTTTTCGGTTTCGCACCATAACGCGGTGCGAGAGAAAATAAAACAAACCGGCGCGGTATTCGGCGGCGAGATTACTTTTCATTACGGATTCCCCATGGATTATTATTTGGTTGATGATGCGGTTTTTGCCTCAATCAAGCTGGCGCAGGCGGCATCCGAGCAAGATGATTTTTCCGCCTATGTTGATTCCTTGCCGCGATATTTCGCCAGTCCGGAATTGAACGTGGATTGCCCCGACGATGTTAAATTCGGCGTGATTGCCGGCTTGCAAAAATATCTCCGCGAAAATAATTACGATTTCATCGATATTGACGGCGCGCGGATAAATTTTGCCAACGGCTGGGCGCTGGCGCGCGCGTCAAATACTGCGCCGGTGATCAAATGCAAATTTGAAGGCCAAACCCCCGAAGCGCTCATTGAAATTGAAAAAAAGGCCATAAAAATCTTCGCCGACTGCGGCCTCCCCATCACCCAAGCCCACCACGAATTCCTCGACCTGAAATAATCTATATTTTGCTTGTAGGGGCGGGTCTTGTACCCGCCCTTAGCGGTTTAATCGTAGTTTATGGTTGCCCCCTATTAAGGGCGGGTACAAGACCCGCCCCTACGGTATTCTATGATGCTATACCCATCGCGATTTTGGCTTCGCGCATGGTTTGCGCGGCGATCGTTTGGGCTTTGGCCGCGCCGCGCTTTAATATGTCGTTTATATACACATCGCGCGTTGAGAGTTCTTTTTGGCGGCGGCGCAGGGGCTCAAGATAGACTATCAAGGATTCGGCGGTTTGCTTTTTGAATTCCGCGTAGCTTTTGCCTTTGAATTCGGCTTCCAAAGTTTTTATCTCTTTGTTAGATATCAGCGAGTTAATCGTTAGCAGATTGGAGATGCCCGGCTTTTTCTTGGGGTCGTATTTGATCGTTTTTTGCGTGTCGGTGACGGCGGCCATTATTTTTTTGCGAATTGAATCGGGTTTTTCGAATAGCCCAATGCATCCCTTGGCGTTGCCGGTTTTAGACATTTTCTTTTGTGGTTCGGCCAAAGACATTATTTTTTTGCCGGCGGCCATAGTTTCTTTGGGTTCTTTTAAAACACTGCCGAAGCGATTGTTAAAACAGCGGCAGATCGTGCGCGTTAATTCAACATGTTGTTGTTGGTCTTTGCCGATCGGCACCGCGTCGGTTTTATAAAGCAGGATATCGGCGGCCATCAAGACCGGATAATTGAACAGCCCCGCGTTGACGTATTCGGGATGCTGTTTTGATTTGTCTTTGAACTGGGTCATTCGCTTTAACTCTCCCATGGGAGTGACCGTTCCCAAGATCCATGCCAGCTCGCAATGCTCCTTGACCGCCGATTGCACGAATAAAACGCATTTATCCGGATCCAATCCGGCGGCCAAATAGGCGATTGAGAGCTCTTTAATTTGTTTTTGCAGTAATTTGGGATCGTAGGGCGTGGTGATCGCGTGCATATCAACGACGCAAAAAAAACAATCATGGTTATTTTGCAAGTCGATCCATTGTTTCATCGCGCCGAAATAATTTCCCAAATGGATATCGCCCGTGGGGCGAATGCCGGAAAAAATTCTCATAAAATACATTTTCCAATTTTCAGTTTCCAATTTTCAATGAATTTTCAATGAATCATTTGCCCAAACAAAATGCCGGATATATTTATTTGGCACATTGTCCAAATGGAGTATTCAATGAAAACTGATAAATAAAAACTGAAAATTTGATTTTTTAGATTTCAATAATGACGGGCAGAATCATTGGTTTTCTTTCGGTTTTCGTGAACAGAAAATCGCTGATTTTGCTTCTGATGTCGTCTTTGACGTGGCTCCAATTCACCGCGCCGTTGGCGCCGACGGCTTTGTTGATAATTTCCACGGTTTTGTTGCGGGTTTCTTTGAGCAGGTCCCTTGATTCACGCAAATAAACGAAGCCGCGCGAAATAATGTCGGGAGACCCTTTCACTTTGCCGGTGATCCGATCAATCACGGCGACAATCACAAACATCCCGTCGTGAGCCAAAACTTGGCGGTCGCGCAAAACTATTTCGCCGATATCGCCCACCCCCAAGCCGTCAACCATCACATAGCTTGAGGGTGCGGTTTCCTTTTCAAGGGATATTTGATTTTTGGTCAGTTTCACTATCTGTCCGTTTTCCGCGATCACGATGTTTTGTTCGGGAATGCCCGTTGAGCGCGCCAATTCGGCATTGGCGGCCAGCATTGAGTATTGCCCGTGAATCGGCATAAAAAACTTGGGATGCATTAGGCGCATCATTTCGATAAGCTCTTCTTGCTTGGCGTGCCCCCCGGCGTGAATATCCATCATTTTATAATGGTAAACGCGCACGCCTTGCCGCAAAATATCATCTTTTAGGTTTTGCACCGTGCGCTCGTTTCCCGGAATTACCGACGAAGAAAAAATTACCGAGTCGCTTTTTTTAAAGCGCAAAAAACGGTGTTCGCGATTGGCGATTCTCATTAACACCGCGTCGGCCTCCCCCTGCGCGCCGGTGCAAATCACGGTGACGCGCTCATCGGGATAATGATCCACTTCTTGCAGTTGGATAAAGGTGTTTTTCGCGGCCTGGATATATTTCATTTGCCGGCAGACTTCAACATTGTTTTTCAGCGAATAGCCGTCAATTGCCACTTTTCTGCCGTATTTTTCCGAAAGGCGGATCATTTGCTGGACGCGATTTAACAGCGAACCGAATGTGGCCGCGATAATCCGTCCGTTGGCTTCTTGAAAAATTTTTTCCAGATTTTCAAAAATCTCCTGTTCGGAAAGCGAGTGCCCCGGCTCCTCGGCGCCGGTTGAATCCGAAAGCAAGAGGCTGATGCCGCGGTTTCCGATGGCGCGCAACCTCGTGAAGTCGGTCGGTTTTTCATTGACGGGATTATTATCGAATTTAAAGTCGGAAGTGTTGATAATGTTGCCCACCGGCGTTTCGATAAAAAATCCGTAGTTGTCGGGAATATTGTGGTTCATTCGAAAAAATTCAATTTTAAAAGGTCCAAAAGTTATTCGATCGCCGTCGTTGACGGATTCTATGTCCAGCTTCGGGCATTGGGGAAAATCGGTTTGCCTCTTTAAAATTATGGCCTTGGCAAGCGGTGATGCTGCCAGGCGCAATCCCGGATGCCAAATTTTTTCAATCACATAGGGTATGGCGCCGATATGATCGTAATGCCCGTGCGTGAAAACCGCCCCCACGACATTCTTGGCTTTGTTTTTTAAATAGTCGATGTTGGGAATGATGTAATCTATCCCGGGCATATCTTCACCGGGCATGCGAAAGCCCATATCCATAATCAAAATTGAATCTTTATATTCCAAAAGCGTCATATTGCGCCCCACTTCGCCCAATCCGCCCAGAGGAATTACGCGCAAAAGGCCGTCGTTATTTTGCGGTTTTGGCGCCGAACGATTTTGGTTCGGCTTGGGCGCGCGAAGTGGTTGCCGCCGCTTGTTTTTTTGTTGCCGCGGACGTGCCGCAACCGTTGTTTTTGCGTCGCTTGTTTTGGTCTTTTCGCTTGGCAAAGATTCCAAGATGGATTCCAAGGCGCCGTCAAAAGAAGCCGCCGGAGCTTTGGCGGGTTTGGCTTGCGCGCGCCGCGCGCCGAAATGAGAGAAATTGTTATTATGCATTTTTTTATTTTCTGAAATTTATCAAGAAGCAAAAATTACTTGCGTATTCTCGCGTCTTGTATTTGTTATTAACTATTAACCATGAATTTGAGCGCCGCGAAAATTCATCGGTGCGCCCTGTAGTGAAATTTCGCGCAAGCTATGCTTGAAAATGCGCGAAGCGCGCGCGAAATTCTACTACCGGGTGCGGGTAGGAGGGGTTGAACCTCCATGGATGTTATCCACACGGCCCTGAACCGTGCGCGTCTGCCAATTCCGCCATACCCGCAGACCCCGCAAAGCGGGAAATTTTCAATTACCAATTACCAATTTTCAATAAATAATCAATTTCCAATTATCAAACAAATACAAATACAAAATGGTGCGTTTATTTAATACATTGATTCATTGGAAAATCAATGAAAACTGAAAACTGTAAATTGAAAATTAATTGAGTTTAAGGCTTTTGATATATTCTTTTATGTCTTTTGAGAAATCGGGGTGGTTGATCGCGAATTCAATTACGGTTTTTAGATATTCGGTTTTGTTGCCGGTGTCGTAATATTTTCCGTTTTGGATTTCACAGGCGTATATCGGGTAGCCGTCTTGTATCATTTTATTGATTGCGTCCACCAGCCATATTTCGCCGCCTTTAGATGGTTGCAAATTTTCAATAACGCCGAATATTTCCGGAGGCAGGATATATGCTCCGTGCGTTGCCAGATTTGACGGAGCTTGTTCGGGCAGGGGCTTTTCCACAATCTTTTTGATGCGGAATACCCCGTCTTCCATTTTTTCCATATCCGCGATTCCGTAGCGGGTTACGTCGTCTTTTGATTCAATCCTCACCCCCGAGATTACGCCGCCGCCGTATTTTTTGTGCACGTCGATTATTTGCCGCAAGCGGGGAGGGTTGGCACTGATGAACTCGTCGCCCCACATTACCGCGAAATGTTCATTGCCGATTACCGGTTTTGCCGCAAGCACCGGCATGGCGTTGCCATAATGATCGCTTTTTTGCCGAATATACAGAAAGTTTGCCATTGCGGCGATTTCTTTGATTGTTTTCAGGGCTTTTCCTTTGCCTTGCGCTTCCAAGAATTTTTCCAAATTGATTGAACGGTCAAAATGGTCTTCAATCGCGCGCTTTTGCCATCCGGTTATCAAAACCACGTCTTTTATGCCGCTGGCGACCGCTTCTTCCACCACGTATTGAATTACGGGTTTATCTATAATGGGAAGCATTTCCTTGGGCATGGCTTTGGTGGCCGGTAAAAATCTTGTGCCCCAGCCCGCGGCCGGGATTACCACTTTTGAAATATCGCTTCGCGTTGAATTTGAAGATTGTCGAGTGTCCATTTTTTTGCGTTATTTTATGGCAAACAAAAAATTTTCCCCAAGAGGGAGTCAAAACGTAGAGAAATTATATGGTATTGATTTCAACCATGCGTTTATGATTAAAGCAATAATACCACAACGCGTCCAAAAAAGCAATAGCCCACGCTATTTTTTCCAGTTCCAGATTTTTTTGGTGGCGGTGTACCAATTCGCGATATCGGCAAACCTTTGCCCTCCGTTGACGATCGCGCCGGGGTTAACGCCCTTTACGTTTTTTGAAATTATGTAAGCGTAATCCGGATTATATAAAAATATTGCCGGCAGATCTTGCGTGATCAGATTTTGGAATTCCGCAATTTTTTGGCTGCGCTCGTCTTGGCTTAGTGAAGCGCGGATTTCTTCAAGCAATCGGTCGGCATCTTCATTTTTATAAAGCGCGAAATTCAATCCCGGATCAATTTTTTGGGTTGAATGCCAATAAGGATAGGGATCGGGGATCATTCTGAGAGATTGGCCGTAAAGCAGTGCTTGATAATTCCGGCTTTTGACCACGTCGCGTTCAATATCGGCGGCGGCGATTTTTTCAATTGCAAGGGCAAATCCGATTTTTTCCCATTGTTCTTTGATTAGTCGGGCGATTTTTAGAAACGGCTCTTGATCGGCGATTATTAAAGTCGCTTCCAATCGCAATGTTGTTTGCCCCGAAGGAAAACAAACTTCGTTTAATTTTTCGCGAGTGCCCTGTTTCACCTGCCCGGTGGGTTTTTCAATATTTTGCGGATCCAAAATATCGGCGCGATATTTTTCCTGGAACAGATTAACCGCTTCCAAGGTTTGAGGCCCGAAGACTCCGTTGGCGTCCAAATCGGGCATTACTTCTTTTATGAGGCATTTTTGCAATTCCTTGATTTCGGCGGTGAGATTACTTCCTTTAGCCAGAGTTTTTGTGAATTGGAAAGCGGGTTGCCGATTCTCGCTTTTTATCCGTATGCCCCCTTCACCCGGTTGATAGCCGGCCTCGTCCAGAATTTGTCCGGCTTTTTCCGGGTCATATTCATAAAATGTTTGCGGAGGGGCGATGCCGTAAATATCATAAGGTATGGGAGAATCGGCGATCTTGCCGCTTCCTCCTAGCGCGTTTTCCAAGATTGCTTTTTTGTCGGTGGCGTGAGCCAGCGATTGCCGTACGCGCTTATCGGCAAAAATTTCGTTGCTTTCAGGGTTAAAAAAGATCGCGAAATAGCGGGGCATTGAATAATCATATGAAACTGTTCCCGCCGGAATGCCGCCGTTTTTTTCTTGAGGCAAAAACCCCTGTATTTTTCCCTGCTTAAACGCCGCCGCCAGGGCATTATAGTCGTCGAAAAAGGCGAATGTTATCCGGCGCAAATGCGGCTTGATGCCATGGAATTCGGAATTTCTTTCCAATTCGATTGATTGTACGGCGCTATTGCCGTCAAAATTGATTTTTGCGACTTTATAAGGACCCGAAACTGTTGGATTTAAATTGGAAGACGAAAGAGCAAAGTCCTTGGCGCTGTTTTTTTCCCAAATATGGCGCGGGATGATTTTGAGCGCGCAAGTTTCCAAAAAACCGGCGTTTGGGCTTTGCAATTTCAGGCGGAACCCGATTTCGGAAATTTTTTCGGCTTCAACACTGATCCAGCGCGGCCGCAGAGGGCTGGCATAGGCCGAGTCTTGGATTGTTTTTATGGTGTAAATCGCGTCGTCGCTGGTAATGGGTTCTCCGTCGGACCACTTCAAATCGTCTTTCAAATAAAATTCGTAGATTTTTCCGTCTTCGGAAATTTTATAATCCGCCAAGCCGCTCACAATTTGATTATTTTCTCCATATTCCAAAAGACTCGCGTAAAGCAATTGCGTTATATCTTGATCGACTCCGTAGGAAGCCGCATAGACGGGGTTTAAAAAGCGCGGCCGGCCTATCGCTCCCTCGGTGTATTCGCCGTTGTCGGCGGCAACGGTGATGGTGTTTTTTTGATAGAAAGCGATTGCCAGAACCAAAGGCGAAGCGATTGCCAAAGCGAAAAAAGCAAAAAAAGCGATTCTTTCCTTGTCCGAAAGAATTTTTAAAAATTGTTTCCAATGAACAAAAGTGGGAAAACGCATCAAATATAATGTAAAATTGAAAAATCAAAATTAAAAATGACAATGCAAAATTAAAAATTGTTAAATTTTAAAATTTGCTCATTTTACATTTTCAATTGTCATTTTGATTTTTGATATTTACATTTTCAATTTTATTGTACGAAGAGGTTATACACCGCCAGACCGATGAAAATTACCGCCAAAGCGACGGTAATGCCGAAGATTTTTTTTTGGATGCCTCTTTGAGTTGAATAGGCGCCGCCCGATTGGCCGAAAGCGCCCCCCAAACCGCCTCCGCCCCGCTGCTGCAGCAAAATAAGGCCGGTGATGGCGGTCGCGATTATGATCTGAAAGATGGAGATAATATTTGCCATAGAATTGAATTGATAACCATAACCACCAATGTGGTTGCCAACAGGGGCCAAATGCCGTGAATGCGCAGTTCCAAGATCAGGGCGTCGGCGAGCCAAACCATTGACATATCTATTACTAAACTAAATAAATTTAAAGTCAAGACGCGCAAAGGGAAAGAAAGAATTTTCAATATCGGCGCGATTGCCAAATTTAACAGAGCGATTGAAAAACCGGCTATGGCCAGCACCTGCCAGCCGCCGGAAAATTCCACTCCGGGCGCGAATCGCGCGGCAACATAAAGAGCGAATGCGCTTCCAATGGTGTAAGTAATCAGCTTTGCCAACATATCATTGATTTTATCAAAATTTAATAATTTGACAAATGGCGCGCAAAAAGATAAATAACAATTAGCAGTCTAAGGTCGCGACTGATAATCAATAAACCTAAAAGCAATTTTTAATTTTTAATTTAAAATTTTTAAACAATTTTTAATTTCTAAATTTTTAAATTTTATCATTGTTTAAAAATTAAAAATTTCAAATTAAAAATTTTAAGATTATGAAGATTTTACCGTGCGCGGATAATCTTTTGATAGAATCCGTGAAAAGCGAAGAAAAAACCAAATCAGGCATTCTTTTGCCGGCAAGCGCCGAAAAAGAGCGCCCCGAGCAAGGCAAAGTGATCGCCGTGGGTCCGGGCAAAAAAAACAAGCAGGGGCAAGTGATTCCAATCACCATAAAAGAGGGGCAAAAAGTTTTGTTTTCAAAATACGGCCCCAATGAAATCAAAGTCGACGGCAAAGAATATCTGATCGCCAAAGAAGACGACATCCTCGCGATTATTGAAGACTAATCGCTTAAAATTTTAAAATTTAAATCAAATTATAAATGATAAATAAAATCAAAAATTAAAATAATAAATTTTAAACGGAATTCCGTTTTAACATTTGATTTTAAATTTTGAAATTTGTTTATAATTTATCATTGAATTTTGATTTTTTGAAAGATGGCTAAAGAAATTATATACTCGGAAACCGCGCGCAAGAAACTAAAGAGCGGCGCGGACAAACTGGCAAACGCCGTGAAAGTTACCTTGGGACCTCGCGGCCGCAACGCCGTGATCGACAAATCCTATGGCGCGCCGGTAATTACCAACGACGGCGTTTCCATTGCCAAAGAGATTGAATTGGAAGACAAAGCCGAAAATATGGGCGCGCAAATTGTTAAAGAAGCGTCGGAGAAAACCAATGATATGGCCGGCGACGGCACCACCACCGCGTGTGTCTTGGCGCAAGCGTTAATTGCCGAAGGCTTGAAAAACGTGACCGCGGGCGCCAATCCGCTGGCGATCAAGCGCGGGATTGACAAAGGCGTGGAGGCGGTAGTGGCCAATTTAAAGGAAATGTCAAAAGCCATTTCGCAAAAAGAAGAAATGGCGCAAGTGGCCACAATTTCGGCCGAAAGCGCGGAATTGGGAAATTTGATTGCCGAAGTGATGACCGAAGTGGGCAAGGATGGCGTGGTTACTGTTGAAGAGTCAAAAAATTTGGATATTCGCAAAGAAATTGTCAAAGGGCTGCAATTTGATCGCGGCTATTCTTCGGCGTATATGGTGACCGATACCGAAAGAATGGAAGCGATCTTGGATGATCCCTACATTTTGATTACCGAAAAGAAAATAACTTCACTGCCCGAACTTTTGCCGATTTTGGAAAAAATTATGCAAACCGGCAAAAAAGAATTGCTGATTATCGCCGATGATATTGAAGGCGACGCACTGGCGACCTTGGTGGTTAACAAATTGCGCGGAATTTTCAACGCCGTTGCGGTGAAAGCTCCCGGATTTGGCGATCGCAAAAAAGAAATGCTGGCCGATATCGCCGCGGTAACCGGCGCCACGGTGGTTTCCGAGCAATTGGGAATGAAGCTGGAAAACATCACCATTCAAGATTTGGGAACGGCGCGGCGCATTGTGGCGGGCAAGGAAAAGACCGTGATTGTGGAAGGCAAGGGCGACAAAGAATTGATCGATAATCGCATTAAGCAGATTAAAGCCGAGATTTCAAAAACCGATTCTGATTTTGATAAAGAAAAACTGCAAGAGCGGCTGGCAAAATTGTCCGGCGGCGTGGCGGTGATTAAAGTCGGCGCGGCCACCGAGATCGAACAGAAAGCCCGCCAGCACAAAACCGAGGACGCGCTTGCGGCGACTCGCGCGGCGGTGGAAGAGGGCATTGTTCCCGGCGGCGGCGTGGCGCTGTTAAACTGCGTCAAAGCGCTGGATAAATTGCCGGCTGACGGCGAAGAAGCTATCGGCATCAACATTTTAAAGCGCGCGCTGGAAGAGCCGATTCGCCAGATTGCGGCCAACGCCGGCGTGGAAGGCGCGGTGGTGATTGAAAAAATCCGCCAAAACAACGGCACGGTGGGTTTCAACGCCGCGAAAATGAAATATGAAGATATGCTCGCTGCCGGCGTGGTGGATCCCACCAAGGTGGTGCGCGCTACGATTCAAAACGCGGCCAGCGCGGCATCAATTTTGCTGACCACCGAAGCCATGATTGTGGAGAAGCCCAAAAAAGAAGACGCCTCTCCGATGCCAGGAGGAATGGGCGGCGGCATGCCCGGCATGGGAATGGGATATTAATAAAAAAATTTCCAAATTTCTCCCGCCCCAGCGTGATCCCGTCAAGCGGGACAATTTCCAATGTCAAAGTTAGAACAAGAAAACAAACGCTCCCGTAAGGGAGCGTTTTGTTGATTTTTCTGCTGGTTTGCGATATGTTGGAGGTATGTTCGGGTTAAAATTATGATTACTCAATATATTCAAGCGCAATTTAAAAAGGTGCGCTATAAAATTTTAGAGGATGGAACGTATTTTGGCGAAATTCCGGGGTTAAAAGGCGTTTGGGCGTCGGCTAAAAATTTGGAAGATTGCCGCCGTGGATTGCAGGAAGTCCTTGAAGAATGGATTTTGTTGAAGCTAGCGGATGGCGATTCCATCCCGGGACTCTACCCGGTATCGGCCAAGAAGAATGGAACGGCTTTTAATTTTTGTGTTATGGAAATGGTAAACCGACAAAATCGTTGTTGTTGCGCGATACCCTCTTTTTCGCGAAAGCGGCGGTTTTGATTTTGTCAATGTTCAATGTTCATCTGCCGCTTTAGGGCGGTTTTTTAAAATTCAAACTTGGTCAAGGTTTCACCTTGACCAAGTTTGAGCGGATAATTTTATGCCAAATTATAACATCAAAAACATTGCCATCGGGCTGTTAAAGCCTCATGAGGAAACTTGTCCGATACATTTGCAAAATTTGCGAGATGAAATAAAAAAAGACGGATGCGTTAAGGATCCGATTATCGTGGATAAAAACACGATGGTGATTTTGGACGGCCACCATCGCTATAATTCTCTCAAAGCTATGAATTGCAAGTTTTGCCCGTGCTGTTTGGTTGATTATCAAAGCGACGAGATTGATGTTGCTTGCTGGCGCGAAGGGGAGAGAATAACAAAAGAACAAGTGATTGCCGCGGGATTGTCCGGCAAACTACTGCCCCAAAAAACCTCCCGCCACCTCATTTCCAATCGTCCTCTTGGCTTGAACATTTTGCTGGTGGATTTGGAATAATGTTTGCGATGGCTGGTAAAACAAATCAATATGGCATATAATGTTAAGAATAAAAGGTGATTAGTAAATAAAAATAATAAAAACATATGGATATTATCACAATTGTTATTTTGGTTGTGGCGGCGGTTTTCTTTGTTTGGCTGGTTTCGGATTATAACAGGTTGGTGGCGTTTAAAAACCGCACCAAGGAGGCGTGGGCCGATATTGATGTGCAGTTAAAGCGCCGGTATGATTTGATTCCCAATTTGATGGAAACCGTCAAGGGCTACGCGGCGCACGAAAAGCAAGTGCTGGAAAATGTCACCGCCGCGCGCGCGGCGGCAATGGGCGCCGAAAATCCCGAGGAAAAAATTGAAAAGGAAAACGCGCTCTCGCAAACCTTGAAGAGCTTGTTTGCTGTGGCTGAAAACTACCCCGATTTAAAAGCGTCGGCGAATTTTGTTGAACTTCAGCGCGAATTGTCCGATACCGAAAACAAAATTCAGGCCGCGCGCCGATTCTACAATGGCAATGTGCGCGACTTTAATATCGCCATTGAAAGCTTTCCCTCAAACATTGTGGCCGCGATTTTCCAATTCAAGCAAATGAAATTGTTTGAAATCGCCACCGAAGCCGAGCGCGAGGCCCCCAAAGTGAGCTTTGAGAATAAAGAGCAATAATAATTTTTAATTTTTAATTTAAAATTTTTAAACAATTTTTAATGTTTTAATTTTTAAAAATTTCAAAATTTAATTTTGTTTAAAAATTAAAAATTTCAAATTAAAAATTGCCTTTTTGGCAACTATCTACACCCATGCCGATGAAAATATTCGCAAAACTTGGTTATTGCTAACCTTCTTTTTTGCGTTTCTCATCGGTTTGGGGTGGCTGTTGTCGCAGGTGTTGGGGGATTCGTCCTTTTTGTATATCGCGGTGGCGATCGCGGTTTTTCAGAGTTTTTTTTCCTATTGGTTTAGCGATAAAATTGTTTTGTCTATGGCCGGCGCAAAACCCATTGAAAAGAGCGATAATCCCGAGCTTTACCGATTGGTGGAAAATTTGGCAATCACCGCCGGACTGCCCTTGCCCAAAATCTATATCATCAACGAAGTCCAGCCCAACGCGTTTGCCACGGGGCGCGACAAAAACCACGCCGTGGTGGCGGTAACCCGCGGGCTTTTGGAGCGGCTGGATAAAAACGAGCTTGAAGGCGTGATCGCCCACGAACTTTCGCACATCGGCAACAAAGATATGCTTTTACAAACCATTGTGGTGATTTTGGTGGGCATTATCGCCATCATTTCGGATTTGTTTTTGCGCATCAGTTTTTTCGGCGGCGGCCGGCGCGACGATCGGGGCAATATGGGGCTGTTGATGCTGGCGTTTGGCATTATCGCCGCGATTTTGGCGCCCTTGGCCGCAACCTTGATCCAGCTGGCAATTTCGCGCAAACGCGAATTTTTGGCTGATGCTTCCGCGGCGCTTTTGACGCGCTATCCCGAAGGGCTGGCAAGCGCCCTGCGAAAAATTTCGGCTGATCCCAATCCCATGCGGACGGCCAAGGACTCCACCGCGCATCTATATATCGCCAACCCCTTCCGCGGCAAACAAAAAAACTGGTTCTCCAAATTGTTTTTAACCCACCCGCCAACCGAAGACCGTATCAAAGCACTAACCGAAATGTCGGCCTAACTAAAAGTTAAAAACCCAAAACCCAAATCTAAAAATCAAAAATTGCATAGGTGGCACCTATGCAATTTTTACTATTTACTATTCACTATTGACGATTAAGTAAAATTGCGCGGGTCTGACCCGCGCGATTTTTACAGCCAGCGGCGGGTTTTTTTCTTGTAGTCGGCATATTTTTGACCGAAGGTTTCCAGGAGATTTTGCTCTTCAACGGGAATGAATATTTTTTCCATTATGAACACAAAAATGATTGGCGGGATAAAGGCGGCGATCGTTCCCGAAGATACTGCAATGCCCAACAAAATCGCGGTCATGCCCAAATACATCGGATGCCGGCTGGCGCGAAAGGGACCGAAAACGATCAAATAGGCCGGTTTTTCGTGCGGTTTGACGGTGGTGCCGTGCTTGGAAAAAAGCCGATCGGCCCAAATGTTTATCGCGCCGCCAAAAATTATTAGCGCGACGCCCAGCCAGCGCCAAGGCTGATCAATAATTCGC
>Ga0265293_10003591_pt1 | contig 28630 bp, 22 predicted proteins | sample Munlanlewell138R_FD_192505 | JGI IMG/M metagenome (GOLD analysis project Ga0265293, IMG submission 192505) | Leachate microbial communities from a municipal landfill in Southern Ontario, Canada - Leachate well 138R | ecosystem: Engineered > Solid waste > Landfill > Unclassified | place: Canada... | reverse complement strand
TACTTCATCAGGAAAGTTTTCCAAGACAATTTGTTCCAGTCGGGTGGAAGTTTTTGTTACTTCGGTTAATGAAGTTCCCGGCTTTAAAAATGCCTGAAAAGCAAAATCGCCTTCATCGAGTTTTGGGTTAAATTCGGCTCCCATCCGTGTAAACAGAAAACCGCCGGAAACTAACAGCACAAATGCTATTGTGATTACAATCCAACTTCTTTTAAGCGACCATCCGATTACCGGGGTATAAATTTTTTCGAGTTTTCCAATAATTTTATCGCCCCATGTTTTTTTATCTGTTTTTGGTGGTTGAAGAAATAAGGCTGCCATCATCGGAATATATGTGAGGCACAAGATAACTACGCCCAAAACAGCAAATCCAAAAGTCATAGCCATTGGTATAAACATTTTACCTTCAACACCCTGCAAGGCTAAAACCGGGATGAAAACAATCAAAATAATCAACTGACCAAAAAATGCTGAGTTCATCATTTTGCTTGACGAATTATAGGCAATTTCGTTTCGTTTCGCCTGGTCAAGTTTTGTTCCGATAAGGTTTTTACGATGGAGGTAAAATATCATGGATTCAACAATAATTACTGCACCATCTACCAATATCCCGAAATCGAGCGCCCCCAAACTCATCAGGTTAGCCCACACCCCAAACAGGTTCATCATGATAAATGCAAATAGCAAGGCCAAAGGAATGGTTGATGCCACGATTAACCCGCCCCTAAGGTTTCCCAAGAATATTACAAGGATAAATATTACTATTAACGCACCCAATGAAAGATTTTCGGCAACTGTAGATGTGGTGCTTTTAATCAGTTTGCTGCGGTCGAGAAAAGGTTTTATTACAACACCATCGGGCAATGATTTTTGAATTAAAGCCATTCGCTCTTTTACATCCTTAATCACATCGTTTGAGTTTTCGCCTTTCAGCATCATCACGATTCCGCCAACGGCCTCTCCCTTTCCATCTTTGGTAAAAGCACCATAACGGACAAAACTTCCGAATTTCACTTCTGCCACATCCCTGATGAAAATGGGTTGCCCGTCAATGTTTGCGACCAAAGTGTTTTTAATATCATCCAACGAACGCATCAACCCTTCGCCACGGATAAAGTTGGCCTGAAAATTTTTCTCGATATATGCGCCGCCTGTGTTCTGATTGTTGTCGTCAAGTGCTTCAAAAATATCCGAAATGGCTAAACCCATACTTCTGAGTTTATCAGGATTAACAGCGACTTCGTATTGTTTACCCCTGCCCCCAAAAGAGTTTACTTCTACCACTCCGGGCAGCATAGCCATTTGTCGTTTTACAATCCATTCCTGCATGGTGCGCAGTTCCATGTCGTTATAAACGGTATCGTAACCGGGTTGCACTTCAAGCGTGTATTGATAAATTTCGCCTAATCCGGTGCTGATTGGCGCCATAAACGGTTCCCCAAATCCCTGTGGAATTTTTTCTTTCACTTCGGCTAAGGCTTCACTTACCAACTGCCGGGGAAGATATGTCCCGGCGCTTTCTTTGAAAACAATGGTTACAACCGAAAGCCCAAAACGTGACACACTTCGTATTTCGGTCACGTCGGGCAGGTTCGCTACTGCCAATTCTACCTGATAGGTTACAAACTGTTCAATGTCTTCCGTGCCCAAATTGGGTGCGGTGGTAATTACCAAAACCTGATTGTTTGTAATGTCAGGTGTGGCGTCAAGTGGCACTTTCGTCATGGAATATATTCCGCCAATAATCAGTCCGATTGTCATCAGCCCGATAAGTGCCTTATTCTTTATTGAAAAGGATATTATACTGTTTATCATTTGAATATTATGAATTATTATTTGGATATAAATCAATTTCAAGGTGTTTTCACTCCAAGAGACTACTCTTGGACAACCTTTTATTTAATGCATCACATCAAAAAAATGATATGAGCAAATTGTTAAGATGAAACGATTATATTTTGGGAGGTTGCCAGATAGAAGAAAAATGATTTGAAAATCTTGATTCTTTGAAAGTAATATTCAAAGCAACCACTTCAACATTGGACAATAAACCATTAAAAAATGATGGGAAAGAAAGTGTTTGGCAACAATGACAAAAACAAAAAGGGGAACATAAATCAACATCACTTGTGTGATTTTGGCTTTGTTCCGCCAATTCCAAGGTAGCAGAATTTGTGCCAGCATGTACATCATTGCAAGGTATGGCTGTTAAAACCATTACATACACTGATAATATTACTGCTATATATTTCATCTGCAAATTCTTATTTCTAATAATTACAACTACAAAAATACTATATAGTTCGTGCAACCGAGTTGCAAACTTACTTTTTGAAATTTGAACAAATACCTTTGACAACAAAGTTTGCACTGGAAAATTCAAATCCATTGGGTAAGTCTGGCTGGGGAACAGGTAAATCTTTCATACAATACGTTTTTCCGCATTTGTTGCATAAAAAATGAACATGTAAATGTTCTGGTTCGCAAGTGCAAAAATCTTCGCAAAGTGCGTATCTTAAAGAGCCAGAGCCATCTTCAATTGAATGAATGAGTTGATGTTCCTGGAAAGTTTTTAAAGTTCTATATAACGTTGCTTTATCAGCTTTTTCAAATTTTTGTTCTAATTCAGGCAAACTAATAGCCGTTTTTTGTTCTGTTAGAACTTGCAAAACCAATTGTCGCATTGCAGTTGGTTTGATGTTTTTTAAGTTGAGTTTGTTGTCTATTTCCTTTTTCATTTTGTCGGTTCATTTCTTAATAGCTCAAAAGTAACAATTCAGCACGAGTGTGTAGGCAAAATTGCAGCTCTTTTACAAGCCTTTGGTTTGGGCGTTGGCTTGTGGGGGCTTGGAAATGTGCTGCAATGTGGGGTGGGGTTTCTTTCCTTTTTTTGCGGGGGGAGAAAAAAAACAAAATAAATTCCATCAAATTTGCACCGACTTGTCAAAGAGCTAAATATTTTAATCTGCTTGTTTTAAACTGCACCTATCAGTCTTGAAGGTTCTCTTTTTTCGCCTTGTTGCTAACGTTTGATGGTATGGTGTCGTGCGGGATTACGAAGCGAAAACCTATCAATTTACACGGACTTTTTTTACGAGCCACGAACCCTCGCATGCCTCTGAAACCCGCATGCACTATACCATGTGTTGGCAACTGGTGTTCATTCATATCCGTCTGTTTGTCATTTATTTAGCTTTATTTTTCATGTCATTTACAATCTGCACCAACCTATCCACGAAGCACAAATTTATTTTGTTTTTTTGTGCGTGGGCAATCCTAAAACCGACCTGAAAGGCGGTTACGTGGGCTGGAAAGGCGGAAGCTCTTTTGCAAGCCTTTGGTTTGAGCGTTGGCTCGTGCGGGCTTGCAAATGTGCTTACGTCTGTGGGATGGCAATTAATAGATACTAATTAAAGGCAGCCATTAACCCCAATTCTTTTAGTGCTTATGTCCTTCATGACCTGTACTTTCTTTCTTTGCTACGGTACGGTCATATTTGCAACATCCGGGAAGTGCGTTATACACTTCGTCAGAGGCTTTATGCATGGGTGTATCATGACCAACTTTAGCAATAGCCATTTGAACTTTATGCACAGTAGTTTTTGTTGAATCAAATGCTACTGTAAGCATTTTTGTTTCTTGCACCCAGTCGGCTTTGGTAACACCGTCAACTGAATTTGCCGCTTTCTCAATGCGGGTCTTGCACATGCCACAATTTCCGTTTACTTCAAATTTTTCGGTTTTTGCCTGTGCAAATACCATACTTGTTCCTAAAAGGAACATACATACTAAAGTTAAAACTTTTGTTTTCATATTATTGTGATTTAAATTGTGAATAAAAATGATTATTTAATTTCTTTGGTAACTTCTCCGCATTTTAGCATCGAACTACCAAAGTACGGGTTTTTAATTTCTTTCTCAGAGCTCAGCCAATCAGCCCCTTTGTTGTTATCGGCCATGGGGCAATGTTGTACGTAGATTGTTTTGCCAAGTGGTGCGAATGAATTGGTCATTTCAATCATCGTAACAGAAACCGATTGAAAGGCTTTTCGAAGTTGTTCGATGTCGGAAAAGTGCTGGATGTGTTCCAAATTTTTGGCTAATCTTCCCTGAAAATCCATCCAAACCATGTGCGCCTCATCTTTAAAAAGTCCCATGTCCACTTTTTTCAATGCCGTTTTAAAGTTTGCAGCGTTTTTTTGAGCTTCTTTAAAATCATCGTTGGTCAGGGCATCTTTCCAATTTAAGTAGGTATTATAAATTGGCTGCAAAGCTTCTTTGGCTTTTTTGTCGATGGACAAGGTTTTTGAAGTTGTTGATTTATTTTGTTCCTCATGACTTTCGTGTGAAACATTACTTTCAGTAGTTGTCCCTCCGTGATTATGACCTGTCATTACCTGTCCACCTTCAGGGCTCATCATGCTGGGTTTTCCGGCCAACTGGGCAGCGGCATCTATACTGAACGTGCCGTTTACCGCTATTTCTTCTCCCTCCATTAAACCTTCTTCAACCACATAGCTATCTCCTAATGCAGAACCCAAGGTTATTTCACGCATAATGAAGTTTACTCCTTGCTCGGAATTTGTTTTCACATACACCACCGAGCGTTTGCCTGTCCACATTACGGCAGTTTTTGGTACCACAATAGAATTTGATTTGTTAGCTAATTTAGCCTGAACCATCCCCGAAGCAAACATTTCAGGTTTTAGCTTTCCGTTTGAGTTGTTATATTCCACTCTTGCTTTTGCCACTCTTGTCTTAGGGTCAATTACGGGGTCGAGAAATGTAATACTGCTTGCAAATGATTCACCGGGCAAAGAGGCAATTGTAAATTCCACTTTATCACCTTTTTTAATCCAGCTTATATCCGATTCATACACATCAAATAACACCCAAACTTTCGATAGGTCTGCGATTTCATATATCGTTTCCCCTTTGCGAACATAGTCACCCAAATTTATTTTTTTTGATATTGTGTATCCTGAAACATCGGCTACTACAGGAAATTCATCCTTTGTCATTCCAGATGTAAGGATTTCTTCAATTTGTTTCTCCGAGAGTTTCCAGTTTTTCAACTTTTCCTTTGCAGCTACAAACAATTGAGGTTGCGTTTCGGCTATTTTCTGTGCCTCCAACAGCTCTTCTTGTGCTGTTACCAACTCGGGTGAATAGATGTATGCAATGATTTGTCCTTTATTCACAAATTCACCAGTAAAATTGACCGTTAATTTTTCAATCCTACCCGGAATATGCGATGATTGTGAATACACCAAGCGTTCATCGGCTTGTACTTTCCCGTTTAGGCGGACTTGTTTAACCGGATTCATTTTCCCCACAATTGCCGTACTCACATTGGCTAGTTGCATAGCTGTTGGCGACATGCTTATCGCATTGGGGTCAATTTCGGCATTTTGGTCATCCTCTAACGGTATTAAATCCATACCGCAAATGGGGCAGTCGCCCGGCTCGTTTTGACGTATCTGTGGGTGCATGGAGCAAGTCCAAACAGTCTCGCCGTTTATTTCCGTTTTAACATGCTCATGGTCATCGTGAGAATCACTTTTATTCCCTCCAAATAGTAACCATCCTGCCAACAATCCAACAACAAGTGTTGCTGCGGCAATTATTATTGCTTTTTTATCTATTGCTTTCATTTTAATACGATTTTGATGTTAAATAATTGATTCTCTCAACGGCAATATGGTATTGAACCAAAGCGGTTGCGCTCATCTTCTGATATTTCAGCAACTGTTGCTGCATGCGTAGTACCTCTTCAAACTCTTTCCCTGAATTTCCATAGGAAGTAAATAGCAGGTTTAATGATTGTTGCGAGGTTTGTATCTGTTGTTGGTAAAGTGATATTAACTGCAACTGTTGTTGAACCTGAAACAAAACCATTTCATATTCAGAAAAGAGCGTGTTTGTTACTTCCTGCTTTTGAAGTGTGTAACTTTCCTGTAGTAGCTGAGCTTCTTTCACCGATGCTTTGTATTTAGCCCGAAAAATTGGAATACTAATACTTACCATTGGCATCAGAGCATCAGGCATAGAAATATCATAATCCAAACCGACACCCAATTTCGGTAATCCTTGCTTTTGTGCAACAATCTCTGCGGCTTGGCTTGCCTGTAATTTTAAATCCAGTGCTTTTAATTTTGGATTGGCTGCAATCAGTGAATCTTTTCTATAACTATCTGCAATAATTTCTGCGTTTAAAGTCTCGCTAATCTGCACCAATTCATTTTCAGGACGGTTTAAAAGCTTGTTGAAAGTAGTCAGCAATGGTTTTTCTTTATCTCTCAGAATAGTAAGATTGGTTTGTGCATCTTTCAGCATAATATCCACACGCAGAACATCTACCATTGTCCCTGTTCCATTTTTAAACTTCTGAGTGGCAATGGTTTTATAAGATTCCAATATGCTAATGTTTTCCTGTTCAATACGAACAAAATCTTTTAATTCGTATAAAGGATAGTAAGCGGATGCCACCTGAAAATAAAGTCTATTTCTGGCATCAATAAAGTTTTGAAACTTTGCTTCTGCCATTAAAGCAGCCACATTGCCCTGCGCTTTTAAAGTACCAAACCACGGGAACATTTGCGTTAGCGAGAACTTTGCCTGTTGCGGACCAACCCTTGTTTCAACAGGAGAGATAAAATACTCTAAAGAAAAAGTAGGGTCGGGCAAGATACTTACCTGCGGCACTTTCTGTAAAGCAGCTTCGTATTCTTTATGCATAGCCTGTAACCCCGGATTGTTTTCGGCAGCTATTTTAAAGTAATCGTCCAGTGTTTGAGCAAAGCTCAAGCTGCTAAACAAAAGCGTTGCTATAAGTATTGCTATATATCGTATCATGATTTCGAATTTTTAAGTTTATACTCTTCACGCATACAGTAAAGCGTGGGAACGATGTAGTAGGTGATGGCAGCCACAATCATACCGCCAAAAGACGGAATGGCCATCGGCACCATTATATCCGCGCCCCTACCGGTTGAAGTAAGTACCGGAAGTAAAGCAATGATGGTAGTTGTGGTGGTCATTACAGCAGGCCTGATTCTTCGCTCACCTGCTTCCACAATCGCTGCCCGTATTTCCTCTATTGTTTTAGTTCGGTTACGTTTAAAACTTTGGTCGAGATAGGTTCCCATCAATACCCCGTCATCGGTTGCCAATCCGAATAAGGCAATAAACCCAACCCAAACGGCAACGCTTAGGTTCACGGTATTCATCTGAAAAAGCTCACGGATGTTTGTCCCAAAAACGGTGAAATCGGCAAACCAGCCTTGCCCGTAAAGCCAGAGCATAATAAAACCGCCACTGAATGCCATAGCCACTCCGGTAAAAATCATGAGTGAAGTTGTTACAGATTTGAATTGAAAATAGAGTATAAGGAAGATGATTAAAAACACAAGCGGAACAATAATGCTCAAACGTTTTTCAGCACGCACCTGATTTTCATAACTTCCGGAGAATTTGTAATTTATGCCTGCCGGAACAATTAATTCTCCTGCATCAATTTTTTGCTGAATCATTTCCTGTGCATCGTTTACAACATCTACTTCAGCAAAACCTTCCTTTTTATCAAACAGCACATAACCTACAAGAAAGGTATTCTCACTTTTAATGGCTTGTGCCCCACGCACATACTCCATATCAACTAACTGACTAAGTGGAATTTGAGCCCCCGTGGGTGTTGGAATAAGAATTTTTCCAAGCGATTCCGGGTCGTCCCTTAGCTCTCTCGGATAACGGACTCGTATGGGAAAACGCTCACGTCCTTCAACCGTTGACGATACTTTCATGCCCCCGATTGCTGTTTCAATGCTTTGTTGCACATCTTCCACGTTCAATCCATAACGTGAAATTTCATCACGGTTGATATTTAGGTGAATATAAGGCTTCCCTACAATACGGTCGGCAAAGGCTGCTTCGGCTTTCACCGAGGGTACTTGTTTTAGAATACCTTCCAGTTTCAAACCAAACTCCTCGATGGTTTGAAGGTCTGGACCATAAACTTTGATGCCCATGGGTGCCCGCATCCCGGTTTGTAACATAACCAATCGGGTTTCGATGGGTTGCAGTTTCGGGGCAGAAGTAACGCCCGGTGTTTTAGTAACCGCAACAATTTCTTTCCAAATATCGTCGGATGATTTTATATGTTTGCGCCAGTTTCTGAAATAGTTTCCCTTATCATCCGGCACAAGTTCGTCTGGCGAAATGTTTTTAGTCAGCAATTCATCATTGCTGTATGCTTCCCCATTCTTCAACACAAAGCGACCATCGCCGTCAGTTTTAAAGCGTTTACGATGCCCTTTATCATTGAGTTCATATTCCGACTTATAATTGATAACATTTTCGTACATCGAAACAGGTGCTGGGTCAAGTGCAGATTCTGCCCGACCTAATTTACCTACGCTAAGTTCCACTTCGGGAATATTTGCAATCATCATATCTAACTGCCCAACAACTTTTCTGTTGTATTCAACTCCTGAGTGCGGCATTGAGGTAGGCATAAGCAAAAAACTGCCTTCACCAAGTGAGGGCATAAATTCTTTACCCATCCCGGGAAATGAATGGTTAAGTCCTGACCAAACAGCAGTAGTACGAATGTCCCAACCCATTTTGTCAGCTCCATTTGCCAGAAATCCAAAAATGTTTGAGAAACCCATCCAGATATTTACACCCAGCAACATCAAAAAAACAGGAATCATAAGAAATTTAACTTTATTATTCAAACACCATAGCAAAACCCTTCTGTATGAAAACTGCAATAAGGTAAATGCCCCTAAAATAAAGCCAACCAGCAAGGCAACAAAAACAAAGTTAAGCAATACACTTTTCCCAGCTCCTAAAGGCAACCAGTACTTTGCCAATAGCCAGACAACCCCAATGACTACTAAAATCAATTCAATATTATCTAAGATTTTGCCGAAAAGTGGTTTTCTAAACAGTTTTTTGTCTCTAATTAATGGCTTAATAAAGGGAATACCTCCAAATAAAATCAACAAAATACCAGCCCATGCAACATTGCTGAATAGACCAATAAAACCAACTGCAATAAGCAGCATATTCACCCACTTGTTATGGCGTGGATTTTTAATTTTAAAACCAAAAAACCAGTGAGCCAGCGTCGGTAAAATAATAAGCGAAACGATAAGTGCCGCTACCAAAGCAAAGGTTTTGGTAAATGCTAACGGGCCGAATAATTTACCCTCGGCAGCCTGCATGGTAAAAACAGGTATGAAACTTACAATTGTAGTAGAAACGGCAGTAAGGATAGCAGAGCTAACCTCTGCCGAGCCGTTGTATATTGTTGTTGTCAGCTTTTGCCCGGGTGGGGCTTCATCAACGTGTTTGACGATATTCTCCGAAAGAATTATGCCCAAATCGACCATGGTACCAATGGCAATGGCGATTCCCGATAGTGCTACAATATTGGCATCAACTCCAAAATACCGCATGGCGATAAAAACCATGAGTACTGCAATGGGCAATAAGCTTGATATTAAAAAAGATGCCCTCAGGTTATAAATCATTACGATGATGACCAGTATAGTTATGAGAATTTGAAGTGAAAGGGCTTCTTCCAATGTGCCAAGTGTCTCATAAATCAATTCAGAGCGGTCGTAAAATGGAACAATGGTCAATTGGCTTTCGACTCCATTAGCCAAAATCTTTTTCGGCAAACCGGGTGAAATCTCCGTAATTTTTTCTTTTACATTGTTAATCACTTGCAATGGATTAGCTCCATACCGTGCTACCACCACACCACCTACTACTTCTGCACCGTCCTTGTCGAGTGCTCCCCTTCGTGTTGCCGGACCAAGTGTTACTACACCAATATCTTTAATACGAATGGGAACGTTTTCCTGAACAGCCACTACGGCTTTCTCAATATCTTCGGTCTTTTTAACATAACCTAAACCACGGACAAGGTATTCAGCCTGATTTATCTCGATGGTTTTAGCCCCCACATCACGATTCGATTTCTGTACCGCCTGCATCACCTTGTGTAAAGGAATATTGTAAGCTTTCAATGCATCGGGATTTACATCTATTTGGTATTCTTGCACATATCCACCAATGGATGCTACTTCCGATACACCTTCGGTTGCATTTAGTCCATATTTTACATAAAAATCCTGAACGGTGCGTATTTCGTGCAAATCCCAGCCCCCGGTCGGGTTTCCATCCTTATCACGCCCTTCGAGCGTGTACCAGTAAACCTGCCCCAAAGCAGTTGCATCGGGGCCCAATGCGGGTTGCACTCCATCGGGCAATAGCCCGGAAGGAAGCGAACTTAACTTTTCCAGTATTCGTGAGCGTGACCAGTAAAATTCTATATCTTCATCAAAAATGATATAGATACTGGAAAATCCAAAAATTGAAGAACTACGAATGGTTTTAACTCCGGGAATTCCTAAAAGATAAGTAGTTAACGGATAAGATATCTGGTCTTCAATATCTTGTGGCGACCGTCCGTTCCATGGAGTAAAAACTATCTGTTGATTTTCGCCAATATCGGGTATGGCATCCACCGGAACAGGGTCTGATGGCAAGCCACCCACTTGCCAGCCAAAGGGAGCGGTAACAATACCCCATGCGACAAATCCGGTTAGAACAAGTACTGTTACCAACTTGTTCTCTAAGAAATATTTTATGATTTTATTTAGCATGATACAATGATTTTAACATGAAAAATTAACTTTTAACGCAATATACGACAACCATACTACAAATTGTAATATGGAGTCATAAGTTCACGCAAAAAATCAAATCAGGAAAGTTTGAAAAAGTACTTGAATGTCTTTTTCAAGAGGAGGGGAAATGTATTCAGTATATACCTGATGTGATGATTTTGGAAATAAATCCAAGTTCAACGAAGTATAAAGAAATGCAACTGCAAAATCAACATTGAAAACTGTTTGAGTAGCTTCTTTTACAAAATCGGCTGTACCTTGAATAGTTTGAAATTCATTTTGGCAGCATGGAACGTTATTAAAACTAACCTGATTATGATTAGAATGTTCAGAATCATTGCAGGAATCTTCCATATCCATCATACCACAGCCCAAATGTGTTTCGCCCAAAATTATCTTTGTCTCTACGGCTTCGCCACCACAGAAGTGTGTTCCCAAGGTCAAATTGATATGGCTTGCCAGAAGAATAAAAGATAATAATATGGAAAAAATCTGTTTCATCATTTTATTAAACGCAAAATTACAAAAGATGTTTCATTCACTTTCAATTTGTCGTACATTTTTTTAATCCTGACATGAATTTTGAAAAATTATTTAATTGAATGTCAAACATCTTCTTAATCGTAATTTGTTGTTATGGTGCGTAGGCAAGATTGCACTCTTTGGCAAAGCTTTGGTTGCAGCGTTGGCTTGTGGGGCTTTGGCAATGTGTGCAATGTGGGTTGGGTTTCCTTCTTCTTTTTTTGCGGGGGGAAGAAAAAAACAAAATAAATTTACATCAAATTTGCACTGTCCTGTCATAAAGCTAAATCATTTCTATTTTCAATTTATCACTATCGTATCTGTCTGCTCGTCTGTCGTTCTTACACTTGTTGCCAACGGTTTGAAAATTGGCGAGGGTGGCATTTCTACAGTAAAATTTCAAACAAAGCAGAAACTTTGATTTTACTCAAATGTTCAATAGAAAATGGTTCTGTCTCTCTTGCCAATTTTTTTGTTGTAGCCAGTGGCTATTTATTTTGCAATTATTTAATGATTTCTATGCTTATTTCTTCAAATGAAACAAAAATTCCAAACCACCTTCTTTCCTTTTTTTTGCTATGATTGTCCCTCCATGAATAACAATAGCATTTTTCACAATGGAAAGCCCCAATCCCGACCCCCCAACGGCTCTTGTTCTGCCTTCATCGACTCTGTAAAATCGTTCGAAAATCCGGGTTAAATGTTTTTCATCTTGGATTCCTTTTCCCGTGTCGTAAAATGAAAAATAATAAAATTCGGCATCGGTTCTATATATTGAAATACCGATTTCAATCTCTTTCCCTGCATATCGAATAGCGTTGTCTATCAGGTTTTTAAAAACGGAATGGATTAAACTTTCGTTGGCATTTATGATAGTATTTTCAGGAATGGAAAGTAAAAGTTTTGTATGGTTTTCTTTTAGAATAAGTGAATAATCTTCCTGAATTTTTTCTAAAAGTGAGAATAGATTGAATTCTTCTTTCTTTAATGTTTGTCCTGCTTCGTCCATCTTGTTAATGAGGCTCATGTCCTGAATTAATTCCGAAAGCACTTTCGTTTGATTAAAAGCTTGATGGATAAAATGCTGCTTTGTTTCGTTATCCAATGGTTTTTCCAAAATAGTTTCCAAATAACCGCTGATTCCTGTAACAGGCGTTCTCAATTCGTGGGAAATATTGCTCAACATTTGTTGTTTGAGTAGTTTTAGATTTTCTTGCTTTGTAATATCGTTGATTATCACTTCAAAACTATGATCTTCAAATTTTACAATGCGGATGGAAAATGTTTTTCCTTGTTCACTCAAATGATATTCTTTCAATGAATTTCGTCCGTTTTCCAAAAATTCTTGAAGCTCAGTAAATGTTTTATCCGAAAAAATTACTGAAGGATTCGTATTCGGTTCATCGGTAATGTTGTGAACAAATTGCAGAAACAATCCGTTGTAAAATTCCGGTTTTTTCTCTCGTGAAAAGAAACAAATTCCTTCCTGTGAATTATGAATATGCTGCAAAAGCTTCTCTTGTTCCAGTTCGATTTTTTCCTTACTATCTCTTAATTTGGCATAATTTAAGGCGATTTCTTTTCCAATTTCCCCAATCTCACTTTTAGGAAAATTCAAGGGTGTATTTTTCTTTGGATCAAGGGCAAAATTTCGCAATTCGATGATGGATTTAGAAAAAATGTTGCTGATTCTGTTTAAAATAAGTAAAACGGCCAAAAACAACAAAATGATGACATATAAAAAGACGTTGTCTGATTTGAAAAATCGTTGCACCTGAATATCATAAGGCAATGCTACTCGCACAAAAATATTTCCGTCATTTTTTGCATAGTATAAATATTTCTTTTGGGTAGAATGAGAAATGCGAATATCGGTCCCTTTTTTATTCTCCCTTGCTTCCCTTATTTCCGGGCGGTCAAAATGATTTTCCAAACCGTCCCAACCGGAAACAGAGTTGTCATAAACGACATTTCCGTCAGATTCAATAATTGAAAGTCGAAGATTATGAGGAAGTAAGGGTTCTAATGATTTAAGTATCGTTGGATATTTTTCCACAGATTGATGGGCGATGCTTTTTTGTACCATGTCGGTGTATGCATCCAGTTTTTCTTCAATAGCCTCCGTTTTGATTTTTTTTTCACGAGTTTGCTCAACCAAAAGTACACTCATGGTGAACAATGTAAAAGCAACTGCTACATAAAGAAATAACCGCAATCTGAAATTTAGTTTCATAATTTCTGCAAATCGAATTTATAGCCAAAACCGATTTTGTTAGAAATGACCTGCCCATATTCCCCCATTTTTTTTCTCAAACGGGTGATATGCACATCTACGGTACGCTCGGTAACATAAACCTCATCGCCCCAAACACTTGCAATGATTTCATCTCTTGAAAAAATACGGTTAGGACTTTCGGCTAATCTCTTCAGGATTTCAAATTCCGTCTTGGTTAAATTGAGGTTCTCATTTTTGATGCTTACCTCCATATTTACCGTGTCAACTTGTAAATCATTAAAGATTAAAAACGGTTTCTTTTCCATGACAGAATTACTTTTTGCTCTCTTTAAAACCGCTTTAATCCGAGCAATCACTTCTTTCACAGAAAATGGTTTGGAAATATAATCGTCAGCACCCACAGAAAAGCCGGTCAGCATATCGTTTTCGGTGTCTTTGGCTGTGAGAAAAATAACAGGCGTCTGATTTCCGTTTGTTCTTATTTGTTCCAACATTTTATAGCCGGACATTCCCTGCATCATGATGTCCAATAAAATGAGCTGTGTATTTCTGTTCAATTTCTCCAAAGCTTCCTCGGCAGAATATGCCAATTCGACCGTATACCCTTCGCTTTTCAGGTTAAATTCTAAAATCTCACAGATACTTGTATCGTCATCTACGATTAGGATGTTTTCATTCATTTTTTATATCATTCTAATACAAAAATACTTAATCTTCTTCTTACTCTGCGTTTTTTCCCAAATGTTTTAAAACCCGTGCTTCCACAAAAAAAACGATTTCTTCAATGATATTGTTGTTATGGTCGCCAATTCGTTCTAATTTTCGAACAACCAACATGATTTTAAGCAGACAAACCGCCATTTCGGGATGGACTTTGATGTAATCACCCAAAATAGTGAAAACGTGATGATAAATTTCGTCCACCTTGTCGTCTCTCGAAATAATTCGTTCGGAAACTTTGGTTTGTTCGGTTTCAAAAGCCACAAAACCGTCTAACAACATGCCGATTAAAATATCGAACATTTTTTCTATTTTCAATTCTTCAAAAAGCTGAATATCTATGTTATCACATTCTTTTTTGAATACAAATCGGGCTATTCCTTCGGTGAAATCGCTGATTCGCTCTAATTCTGAGCTGATTCTGATAAGCGATAAAGCAAGTCTCAAATCTATGGCAACAGGACTGTAAAGCGCAATGAAATTTTCGCAGTTGGCATCAATTTTCAATTCGAAAGTATTGACATCAATTTCCGTTTTGATGATTTGTGAAGCAATTTCAGTATCGTTGTTCAACAATGCTTTTTTTGCATTTTCAACTTGGGAAATAACCAATTTCCACATGAGTTTTACTTCTTCTTTCAAAAGAAGAATTTCTTTTTCTGTATGTTTCATTTTAATTTTCTGTTTTGATAAATAGTAATTTGTTCGAGTAATTTTTGATTGTAATTTGTCGCCAAAAGCGGTGAGGAAATCACAAAATCAGCAGTGGAACGGGAGCAGGCATAAACAATGTTGTATAAAGTAGCAATTCGCAACAGTGCTTTTATATCCACATCGTGTGGTTGCGGTTCCATCGCATCCCAAAAGAAGATGAGAATATCCACCTCATGATTGCTGATTAACGCACCGAGTTGCTGATCGCCACCCAAAGGTCCTGATTTCAACTTTGTAATGTTTAGTTGTGTTTTTTCAACCATCTTGTGCCTACATTCTTCCAATTTCTTTTCGACTAAATTTCCGGTGGTTCCGGTACATATCAGTTTGTATCCGATTAATTTTTTCCAATGGTCTTCTACCCATTCGATTAAGTCTTGTTTGCAATTATCGTGTGCCACGATGGCGATTTTCTTTTCTTTATTCATATTCTATTTTTTATCCGAATCTTCCGGTAATATAATTTTGTGTTTCTTCTTTTTCTGGGGCTAAAAACATCTTTTTGGTATCGGTATATTCAATTAATTCCCCGTACATAAAAAATCCTGTTTTGTCGCTGACTCTTGCCGCCTGTTGCATATTATGCGTAACGATGACAATGGTGTATTGCTGTTTCAAAACATGAATCAACTCTTCAATTTTAGCGGTCGAAATAGGGTCTAAAGCCGAAGCCGGTTCGTCCATCAAGAGGATAGACGGAGAAACCGCCAAGGCTCGTGCAATACATAATCGCTGTTGTTGTCCGCCAGAAAGTTCAAAAGCGGATTTATTGAGTTTGTCTTTCACTTCGTCCCAAAGGGCGGCAGCGGTTAATGATTCTTCGACTTTTTCGGCAATGAAAGTTCTGTTCTTTATACCATTTACCTTCAATCCATAAGCCACATTTTCAAAAATACTTTTAGGAAAAGGATTGGGCTTTTGAAAAACCATTCCCACATTTTTCCGCAACACATCGACCTGAGTAGATTTTGAATAGATGTTATTGCCGTCTATTAAACATTCTCCTTCCAATTTTGCACCGGGAATTTCGTCATTCATACGGTTAAACAGCCGTAAAAAAGTGGATTTTCCACACCCCGAAGGACCGATAAGTGCAATGGCGGAATTGGTTTCCATTTTCATACTTACATTTTTGATGGCGTGAAAGGAACCATAATAAAAATTTACATTTTTTGCTTCTATCATTATTTATTTTTTTCAAATCGTTTTTTAATAATTCCTGCTAAAGTATTCATCAACAGTACTATGACTATCAACACCAATGCCGTTCCGTAAGCCATTGGGCGTGCTGCTTCAATATCTGTTCCGCTGGTTGCTAAAACATACAAATGGTAGGGAAGTGCCATCGCCTGGTCAAAAATACTGTGTGGTAATTGGGGTAAAAAGTAAGCAGCTACGGTGAACAATATAGGTGCTGTTTCGCCCGAAACTCTTCCAATGGAAAGAATTAATCCGGTAATGATATTCGGAAAGGCAGCCGGCAATACCACTCTTTTTATGGTCTGTATTTTATTAGCTCCCAATGCAGTGCTTCCTAAGCGATAGGTTTTTGGAACTGCTTTCAATGCTTCTTCCGTTGTCCGAATAACTACGGGAAGAATCAATAAACCCAAAGTGAGTGAACCTGCAAGAATGGAATCGCCAAAGCCCAAAGTATTGACGAATAAAGTCATCCCAAACAAACCAAAAACGATGGAAGGAATACTCGCCAAGTTGTTGGTCATGATGCGGATGAATTTTGTCAACCAATTGTTTTTGGCATATTCTACGGTATAAATGGCGGACATGATTCCCAACGGAAAAGCGAATAAGGTACTTCCGATGATTAGGTAAAATGTGCCGACTATTGCAGGAAAAATTCCTCCTCCGGTCATTCCGTCGGTTGGTGCAGAGAAAATAAATTCCCAACTGATAACACCAATTCCGTTGTAAATTATGAATCCCAATATCCACAACAAAACGCCTAATACCATAAAACCAAGTAGGCGAAATACTGAAAAGGCGATTTGTTCTTTTATTTTTTTAGTTTGTATCATTCTTTTATCATTTTTCGAGAGGAGATAATTTCCGCTACAATACTGATGGTTAAGGTGATAATAAACAGTACTGCACCCAATAGGAATAATGCTTGATAATGTGTACCACCACTTGGAGCTTCGCCCAATTCTGCAGCAATGGTTGCTGGAATTGTTCTTACCGATTCAAACATCGAATGAGGAATTACCGCTGCATTTCCAGTAACCATCAATACTGCCATGGTTTCGCCAATTGCCCGTCCAACACCCAAAACAACGGCTGCCGCTATACCTGACGAGGCAAAAGGAATGACCACTTTGTAAATCGTTTGCCATTTGTTCGCACCCAAAGCTAAACTGGCATCGCGCATGGCTTTCGGAGTCGTTCGTAGGGCATCTTCTGCTATGGAAATAATGGTGGGCAATGCCATTATGGCTAAAATTAAACTCCCTGTAAATGCCGTTTCTCCCAAATCAAGTCCGCCTGTTTTTTGGACAATAGGAACTAAAACCACCAATCCGAAAAAGCCATATACCACCGAAGGAATACCGGCTAATAATTCAATGGCGGGTTTCAGTAGTTTTCTAATCCGTTCATTGGCGATTTCCGCTAAGTAAATAGCCACGCCAACGCCCAAAGGAATGGCAATGAGAATTGCGATAAAACTTACTAATAGCGTTCCGAATAGTAATGGTAAGATTCCGAAAAGTGGAGCTGGTGTTGCCGTTGGAAGCCATTCTTCTCCTAAAAAATAATCCGACAAACCAATTTTTTCTTGGATCAATTCTTTAATTCCCCGACTATTTTTTGCGGCATATTTCTGTGGAATATAAGCGATAATGCCAGGATTTGTATGGATGACCTCTCCCAATTTTTCAGGGATTAAATCATAATCTTCTCCCAATTCGTCATCCGTATAGATGGAAAAAATTTCGTCAAACCGGAAGATGCGAATTGCCTCATCTCTACCGCCTACTTGTTTCCAATTTTCTATTTCTCCGTCAAAAATGTGCTTTAATTCTTCAGGGGAAAGTTTGTCTATAGGATTTTCCGAATTGACTAATAAAGTATAGCCTTTTTCTACGGTCGAAGATTGAAACAAACCACTTCCTTCTTTGAATAAAAACACGATAATGAGCAGCACCGTTATTCCGGTAACGGTACCGCTCAATTTTAGTAATCCTTCAATTAGTTTATCAATAAATTTCTTCATACTTTGTAAGAAAATTTACTTATTCAAAGTGATATAACCTACTTTTGACACTACTTTCTGTCCCTCAGAAGAAAGGATGAAATCAATAAATGACTTACCTGTTTCATGAAGGTTTGTGTAATAATAGAAGAGCGGTCTAACAATGGGATAGCTTTCATTTTTGACATTTTCAACAGTCGGTTCTATATAGGTTTTGCCATTGTCATAGGATACATGAATATCTTTTACTTTGTTGTTCACATAAGCAAAACCTACATAGCCGATAGCACCTTTTGTTTGGCTAATCGACTGGATGATTCCACCAGTGGCAGGCATACTTAGGATGCCGTTCATGTAATTTTTGTCTTTCAAGACGCTTTCTTTGAAAAATTCATACGTTCCTGAGGACGTTTCTCTTGCATAAGGAATAATTTTCAAATCCTCGCCACCGACTTCTTTCCAATTGGTTGTTTTCCCGGTAAAAATGTCTTCTAATTGCTCTCGCGTTAATTTAGACACTTGATTGTCAGGATGAATTACTATACTCAACGCATCATAAGCAATCAGGACTTCATGCACTTCTTTTCCCGATTCTTCCAACTTCAACTTTTCGTCAAATTTTATCTTACGTGAAGATTGTGCGATATCCGTTGTTCCGCTAAGCAGTGCCGCAATTCCCACACCGCTTCCTCCTCCGGTTACTGAAATAGCGGCCTCTGGATGTTTTTCCTGATAAGCTTCCATTTCTTCTTGTGTGAGCGGTAACACGGTATCTGACCCCTTTATGGTTACGGTCTCTTTTTTGTTTGCTGTGTTACAACCAAATGCAATACTGATGATGGATAAAGCTAAAATTAATTTTTTCATTTTTTTTACTTTTTTAATTCTTGTGCAAAGAAAGTTAGGCAGTGTTTCAACCTAATTTCAATGCGGTTACAATTCTGTTACGTTTTAAAATTTATACTGCATTCTCAAGGTGAATACATTGTCTTTTCTATCTGATTCGTAGCCGTTGAGATGGGTAGAAGTTTCATTTTTTACGATTTCGTAATAAGCCGTCATGCGGAAATTGTTGTCGATTTTCCACTGTAACCCCAAACCAAGCGTATTGAAGGCGATATCACCGGCATTGGTATTATTCATTCCAATATCATTTCCTTTTACCTTCGTATTTGGGTTGTACCAATCGTATTTTACAATGGCAGAAACAGGCAGCGAACCGAAGTCTTGTACCAACATGGCATAACCGCCCCGAAAATTTCGAATATACACATCACTTGTTGGAAGTATAGATGCATTGGGACTTTTACTGTCGTTTATTCCTCCGGGCTGTGTTCCAAACAAGTATTCCGAAGTGAGTTTTGTTAGCCCGATTTTACTTAGAATAGCGAGTTGAAAATCCAATCCAAAATATTCTCTTTTGGCAAATTTTCCGATGTTGGTTTCGTCTGAATTTAAGGAAAAACCACTTCCATCATTTTGATAAACATTTTTCGAACCTTGATAAACACCTCCATAATAATAGGAAATTCCTCCACCGATTTTTAGGTTATCTTTTATCGTCTGATTAACGGCTAAATGCCCGATAAAGTCCTTTCGGTTGTCGGTTTCCATTTTTATTCCGTTACCGGCAAATAATCCTGCATCCAATGTCAAGATACTCCAAGGCGATGTTTTGGGTGCTTGCAAAGTGATTTTTGCACCCAAATCCCGTTCTTCTGGAAATAGCGTTTGAAAAACAGTGGAACGTTCAGGAGATTCTCGCTGTGAGGAAGAATAGGAGATTTCATAACCAAACGGACGGTCAAAAACACCCATCGTTGTGGAAATAGAATTGAGCCAAGGTTCGGTTAATTTCAAATAAGCGTCTTTCACACCCAAGCCTTTCTCCGTAATGTCTAATTGAAAAACTCCCGAACCGATTCCCTGTGTATAAGCCAATTTGATTCTTCCCCGTCTGATTCCAATTCGGCTAAAACTTCTTGTTTTATCTTCGTTAGAACTACCCACTTTAAGTGATGCATCTTTCTCGCCATATTGAAATTGGGTTTGAATGTATCCGCTTATTTTTAGTTTTTTGAGCTGGTTAATTCCATCTTCAAGTTCTGTAATTTTCGGGATTAATTCCGAATTACTTAGTGATGACTCTTTTTGAATTGTATCTTGTTGAGCTAACAAGGTGTTGCCTATTATCAAGCAACTTGCAAAAACTAAAATTTTCTTCATTTCTTATGCTTTTAAAATTTACTGCAAAAGAACTGTTGCAGTATTTCAAAAGCATTTCGGAGAAATTACAAAGCGGTTAAGTTTTGATAGGGATTTCTGATATGAGAGTGGTGAAAATTTTAGAGGTGTAATTTTGCCATTGGCTACAACGGTTTGCGTGTATGTGCAGTAGCGGATTAGAAGCACTTTCTTGTCCGATTAGCACAAAGTTTTTTAGAAGCACAGACCTACGATTAACCACGTCACCCGCTATTGCCACATACACGCTGTTATCGCTTCGGTGTTCTTCTTCGTCCGTTGGTTTGTCGGTCGTATTGGTCGTGCGGTTGGGGAGACACACTCTTTGCCAAGCTTTGGTTTGAGCCTTGGTTGGTGCGGCTTGGCAATGTGTGTGGCTGTTGAGCGTTGGCATTATTCAAACATTTTTTTAAAGTCCTTTGTAAAATATTCTCTTACTGATTCGTTTACGCCTGTCGGTTCGTTGTAGAAAAACAAGTCAATTTGAACTTCTTTGTTTTGGTACTTTATTGTATGTCCATTGAAAATATTCTCATATCCTTTTGCTTTATCTTCTGCGTTACCTGTTCCTACCACATTACCTTTTGGGTCAATGAATTTTATAATTAGTTTGTCGCTGTCTTTTGGTTTTAACCAAAAAACAAAGTCAGGAAAGAAGTTTCTATATTCTTGTTCTCTAGTGTCATAATAAGGTATAGAAACATCATCTGTTGTCTGGTCTATTTTTGAGAAATACCACCAATCGTATTTTTCAAGTTTGTCCCGATTTTCTTGTAGTTTCTTTAAAAATTCTACTTCTGAAGGAACCCAAACAATGTGTTTAAAAAGTTGTTTGTGTGCTTCTGATGTGAGTATGATGGGATTGTAATAATGTTCTACTAAAAAATCTGTATTTAATTCAAGTTTCAAACCATTATATGAATAGTTATTTGGTTTGTCTTTGCTGTTGAATAATTCAAGTTGCTCTCTTACTTCTGAAAAAGATATTTCGCCAATCTTATATGCATTTTCAATTTCTTCTTCAGAATTGTACTTTGATTTACTACCTTTTATAGAATCAATAATCGCTTGTTCTAAAAGTTCAAGCTCGTTGTCAGGAAGATTGGCGACTTCAATTTTTTCAAAATGATTTATTTCCGTTAAAACAGGTTGAAAGGTTTTTAGTCGTTTTGGCTTTTGGTGGAAATGGTGATTTAGCAACAATAGATTGTCAATTGGCTTTCTGAGAGAATGCTCAACTTCAAATTTGAAATTTTCTTCATTTCTTATTTTGACGAGATTTGAAATCAAGGTTTTTGAAACGTTTGTGGGGGTTTGCATCAAAACAAGTTTGTCCTGAATACCTGCTTCAGAACCAACGAATTTAATCAATTCTTCATATTCCTTTTTATTAATTGAATAAGCAGGAATTTCTGCGATTACTTCTTCATATTTCGGAATCAATAATTCTTGAGGTATAGCTGTTTTAGAAATGTGTTTAACAATTTTCCAATCGTCAGCATCTTTTTCTCTGCTTAGATTTTCAGTAATATTTTTTATTACTTCCTTTTTTGTAGCAAACAGAAACAAACTTTCTAAAGGTAAATTTCTTTTTAGAATGTCGGCTTTTGCTTTAATGTCTATGTACTTAGATAGTGTTTCAGTTTCTTCTGGATTAACAATGTATGAAAGTCTTTTTCTGATACCTGGAACTGGCTGAATCCTTACGCCACGCCCAATGGCCTGTAAAACGAATTTTTGTGCTCCTTCGTCAACGCCAATATTGATGAAGTTGACAACATTCGGACGATTACTGTCCCAACCTTCTGTAAATATTCTAGAACCAAGCAAAATGTTAATACTGCTTTCTTGACTATTAATGGTTTTAAAATACGACTTAGTTAATGGTGTTTCGGTGTATTCGTAGTTTTCTAGAACATTGTCACTCCATTTTGTGGCATCAGAAGCTACTAACAAACAAAAGTGTTGCCCTGCATTGGCTGTTTTCAGACGAAAAGCTACTTCACGACTATTATTGGCGATTCTAGTGTATTCAATCTTACCAAATGCGGATGCATTAAAAACTTGTTTTAAAATGTCTTCTTTGGTTAAATTTTCAATGATTTGAACAAATGAACCGGGTATTTCTGCTGTATTGAATTGATAATCTCTATGAATTATCAAATCTTGTCTCAACACTTCTTTGGCTTTTTCTAAGTCGTATTTTCCTGAGGCAACAATAGCTAATTGCTTAAAAAACAATTTTAATTCTGCATCTATCGTATTGACCTCATTTGCAATAGTAATAAGCAAAGGATTATGAAATAATTCAGGATGCTTGGTTTTGATAAACTTGGCTTCCTTTTTTATAGCAGTCAGCACTAAAAGCGATTTGACTACCATTTCCGTTTTATCCGCTTCTGAAAATTCGTCCTGCTTTTTCTTGTTCCAATTCTTGTACTCTTGTCCGCTTACTGTGATATGCTTTCCATAACCTGTTTCAATAAATTTCTTTAGGTTAAAATTATAAGCCGTGGTAACAATGTCAACTGTATCTGTAAAGGTTGCTGAAAAGCTAAAAATAAAACCTTTGTGAGCCAAAATAGAGTAGTAGGCTTGTCTTATACTATCTTCTTTGTCTCCCTTGTGTGCTTCATCTAAAAGTACGTACCACTTACCATTATTTAAAACCGTTTTGTAACTCAACTGCTCTGTTTTGTCAACATCAGTAATATTATCACTTCTGTAATAAAAAACAGTGATACCATCAGGTTCATACAAAGATGTTTGTAAGTGTTTTGATTTTTCGAACTCCCTTAAATCTTTGAGATTGATTTTTACCGAACTGTTTTTGTTGAATACTTCAATATGCTCTTTAATCTGATTTAGAATTTCAGGTTTTGGTGCGAGAATTAAAATATCGTTTTTAGGGATATGGTTATAAGTGGCTAATTGATGTAAAAACTCAATAAGTTTAATTAAAACCAAAGTTTTACCTGAACCTGTTGCCATCCATAAAGAGGCACGATTTAAAAATTCTGTGTAGGGTATTTGATTATCTTCTACTTTGTAATACTGACCTAATAAACCAAAATGAGTGCTGTCTTTTGCGTAGCTTATTTGGTTTTTCCAATCTTCTTTGGTTTGAGTTTGATAGTGATTATAAAGATGCTCTTTTTGATGAAAGAAATAATACAAAGTGTTTAAAGCGTTTTTTAAAGCCGATTGTTGGTAATCGTGTAACTTCCAATCAATACCAAAGGTTTCCTTATCCAAGTTCTTGTAAAACTCAGGTAAACTTGAAGGGTTATCTTTAACTAATTTTTCTAATACTATTTTAGCCATAGTTTGTCAGTTTATTTGCTGTTCCACCAAATCAATGGTTTAATCCATGGATATTTTTCAAAAGTCATTTCATCATAAATCACTTCGCTTCCATCTTCAAAAACTACTTTGTCTTCAAAAATTTGTTTGATGTGCTTGCCCGAAACATTAGAAAGTGTTTCAGCTATATCAACATCAGGATAGAGCTTTTCAAACACTACTTTGGCATTTTTCTTTTCGTAATCAATCTCAATAGCTTCTAATAACTTTTGGTCTTGTAAGAAGCTGTACTGTTCTACCTGATTTTGGCCTTTTTTACCCTGCCATTGATATTGCGACTTGGCTAAAACATCTTCGTATTGTTCGAGTTCGTAGTATTTGAAGAAACCACCCCCTTGCCATTTTACGTCATCATCATTAGAAATGCCTGCTACATCGTTGTACAGGACTTTTTTTAACCTACCAAGATTACCCATTTTATATTCTTGACTATCAGCGTCCCAATAAATTTCATTGAAATGATTCCCCATTTCACAACCTATCCATTTCTTTCTCATCTTATGAGCAGCAGCTATAGTTGTACCCGATCCACTGAAATAGTCCAATACTATTGAGTCTTTTTCGGTCGAATGTTCAAATAATCTTTTAAGAAGTGCTTCGGGCTTCTGAGTATCAAACAGTAGAATTTCAGAAAGATGTCTTTGCCCATCCTTATATGCTCTCGGATCAGCATATACCTGTTTAATGTCATCCCAAACAGTTGACCCTGGCACACCGAGGCTCTCGTCTAGGTATTGCTTTTTCCAATTTCCTGTGCCATAGAAACGCTTTCTGTACACACGTCCATCATCATCTTTATACTTGAACCATTCATCTAAATACGATTTTGAATAAGGAAGATAAACCTTGTTGCTAATTCTTTTTGAATACGTTTTTGCATAATTCATTATTTCATTGTGAGTTCCAACTAGCTTAGTTCCTGCCGCCCGACCACCTGAAGGTGAGCCATACTCCCAGATGATGCTATCGATGTAATTGTCATCTCCGAATAGTTTATTCATTATTATTCTGAGGTAGAATGTTGCATTATAATCGAGATGAACACTTATTCTTCCACGCTCTGAAAGCAATTGCTCAGAAATTACTAATCGGTCTTCCATCAAAGTACACCATGTGCTATCTTGATATTTGTCCTTATACAAGAAGTCACTTCCTGTATTAAATGGTGGGTCAATGTATATGTAATCAATTTGACCTTTATACTTATCTTTAATAGTAAGCAGTGCTTGATAATTGTCAGACTTGATTAGCGTACCATTTATACTTTCATTGATTTCTTCAAAGCATTTTAATATTTCATATTTAATCTCTGGAAAATATTTTGTGTCAATAGGAACAGTCTTATAATCTTCGTTTAGTTTGCCATTTTGAATAACTTTAGTAACATCAATTTCAGCAAGATTTTTAAACTCTTTCCATTCCTTCTTTATTGTTTTTCCCCATTCTTCTTTTATGCTATATAGCTCTTGCCATTCTTCTACCTGATTTTTCCACCCTGGGCTTTTTATTAGTTTTTCAATGATGTCAGTATGTTTGGCAAGTCTATCAAGCGTTAAAACATAATTGCAGTTGCGTACAAATTTTGGTTTTTCCCAAATGGCTTTGAGTTCATCTTCAAAGCGAGCAATGTATTCAATGACTTTATGTGCAATTTTTTTTATATTTTGAATTCTCTTCACGGTTGCCACATCAAAATCAGTATCTAAGTCGTTGAACAACCAATTGTAAACGTAAATGTCAAATTGCTCTTTTAAAAACCCTTCGGCATCCTTGTGTATGAAATAGTCTATTTCGTTTTGGCGTTTGTAAATGCTGAAGATTTTCTTCAAATCTTCTTCATACAAAATAATTCCGTTTTCATGTAGGTATTGAAGCATTAACGATAAGTCATTAATACTGTACTCTACCTTAACAGATTCTAAGGCATCATCTAAATTTTCAATGTATAGGCATTTTCTCTGGTCGCCTTTTTTGTCAAATACCGATTGGTCAATACCTGTGTTCTCAAAAACAATGTTTGGGTGTAAATCAGTACCATATTCATCAATACACTTATCAATGATTTCATTGTTTTTATCAAGGTCTAAGTACGTTTTAAGTCGGTCATACTTATTGTTTTCTTGATAACGGATTTTAAATACCACTTCTTGTTTAGTGGCTTTAACCATAAAGAATTGAATGGATTTTTTCTCGTTTCCTTTGGCGTGCTTTATTTCAGAAGCGTCAAACTTTATGTTGATGCCGTTGACTTCCGTTTGTAGGTCGTCATAATTAGCTTCCGACTTTACGTAATATAGTTTTTGTGTCTTCCAAAACAAGGCTACATCATCACGGTCTGAATAAACCTTTTCGTAAAGGTTTTTGTGAATTTGTGAGTTGGCAAAAAATACCGTTCCTGTTTCGTTCAGGTAACAGTCAAAGAAGTTGAATAACTTTTCGAACAATTCTTCACGGTATTTGGCTTCAATTTGCTTGTCTATTTCTTTTTTAATGTAGGGTTCAATCTCAGCAAAATACTGTGCTTTTAAATCCATCAGGTTCACATAGCCTGATTTACCTTTTATCGGATGCCCAATGAAAGTGTCTTTCAGGGCAGAGAAAAATCTTTGTTCGTACATGTTGCTCATTTCTTATCTTTTTGTTCTATTAGTAAGTCTTTAACTTCTACATCAAGAATTCTTGCTATCTCGTAGAGTACTTCAAGTCTGGGTTGTTGTCGGTTTTGTACATAGCCATTAACCATATTATAACTCTTACCAAGTTGCTCGGCAAGCCATTTTTGTTTAATACCCTTTTCTTCAAGCACTTCCTTTATTCGGTTCATTGTTGTTAAAGATGTCAAGTCGCAAATTTAGTTTTTATTTTTCAATATCTCGTTTTTCAAGATAAAAAATGTTTGAATAATTGTCTAACTGTCCGTCCGTGCGTTGGCAAAAAAAATAGCTCTTTTGGTTTTTTGAGCGTTGGCTTGTGTGTCGGAAAAAACCAAATGTGCCATTTGTGCGGTTGGCTTTTCACACTGAGCGATAACGGGAAACGGCTTTGCGAGGTAGCGGATTTATATTACTAACTTTGAAACGAAGCCAAAACTTCAAATATAGTACAAAAGTTTCAATCGAAGACTTTTGCCCGCTATCTTGCAAAACCGATGTTACAGGCTGGCGTTCTGTCATTCGTGTTGTCAAGTCGTTTTCTATCGTGAGTTTCGCTGTCATTTCCGTGTCGGTTGTGTGTCTGCGGTTTTAAAAAATTTTAGAAGGGAAGGAATTTTAAAAAATAATTTTCTGTTGGGTAAAGCGTAAGTTCTTTTGTAATTTTTGGCCTGTGCGTTTGCTCGTGGGAATTGCAAATGTACTTACGCTTATCTTTAAGGCTTACATATAAATTACCTTTACCTCAACCGTTTTGTCTGCATTTAATTCAAAACTTGCTTTAGAAAAATTGGGTCTGTTTCTTAATCCTATTGTCTGATAATTGGAAAATCCAATTCCCTCTTTGGGTAAGATTAAACCTTTGTCAATCTTACTGTTGTTATTTTCATCGTGTAAAATGTTCACGGCATATTTTCCTTTGGGCAGGTTTTTAAAAGTGATTTCGGATTTACCGTTTACAATTTTTGCTTTCTCTAACTGTATGTCCCTAAATTGCCCCTCTGGTGCTTGCGGATTAAGTGCATTCATCGGCATTAGTTGCGTAGGCAATTCCATAAAATATTTGTAATCGGCATTGGCTGTGACTTTCGGAATAAGATTGGCTTTTGCTTCTTTTTCCCTTTGTTCGCTAATACTGATATGGTTTCGGTTGATTTGCAGGGTTTTGTTATAGACCTGTGCCGTATCAATACATTGTTTCAGTGTCCAGACTTCCTGTGCCTGAACGGTATTCCACCCGATAAATAGCAGTAGAACAATAAATAGTTTGTGAGCGTTCACTAACATAGTTGAGCAAATTTTTTTGTTTAGTTTTTAATTATCTTAATTATTCTTGCCGTATCATTGTCAATAACATTTTAAAGCGTTCGATAGCTTTCAAGGAATGTGGAATGTTTGCGGGCATAATGATAGACTGTCCTTTGCTCAAATAAAAGGATTTTCCATTGATGGTTATTTCTGCTTCACCGTCCAAAATTTGGACAATCGCATCATAAGAAGTTTTATGCTCCGGACCTTGTTCTTTATCAAACGAGAAAAGCGTGATATTTCCTGCTTTACTTTTTGTAAGCTGTTTGCTAATTACACCGCCGTCTGTGTATTCAATCGTATCTTCCAATGAGAATACGGTTTCTTTTTCAAATGCTGCCATACCTTTTCATTTTTAAAATTTGTTAGTTAGTATTCACTCGCAAAAGTATAAATATTTTCAGAGAGAACAATACCTTTCTCTGACAAATCACTGATTTACTTTCTTCTTTTTATCCATTTGTACATCTCAAACCACAAAACTGAAGTTGCTGCGATTAAAAGTGTCATTCCTAATTCTGGGATGTTCAATCCGGTTACGTGAAAGAAACCGGCAAATATCGGTATGTACAATATGGCGAAAAGCAATGTCAAAGTTGCTCCGATGATAAGTGGAAATAAACGGTTCTTGTATTTGAAGCTTTCGAATAAACTATAAACAAGAGAACGGTTCACCAGGCTTAAAAATATATTGGCAAAAATCAAGGTCGTAAAAACCATGGCTCTTGTCGTTTCTTCGCTGCTCCCTTTTTGAACGGCAAATTGGTAGGCAAACAATACAGCTGCTGTGATGGTCAAGCCCTGAATAATGCTGATACTCAATTCTTTCCAATTCAAGAAAGTTTCGGTCATTTTCCGTGGTTTCTGTTGCATGGTGCCTTTCTCCATCGGTTCATTTTCATACACAATGGAGCAGGTGGGACCCATAATCAGCTCCAGAAAAATAACATGTACCGGCGTAAAA
>Ga0265293_10003590_pt1 | contig 28637 bp, 25 predicted proteins | sample Munlanlewell138R_FD_192505 | JGI IMG/M metagenome (GOLD analysis project Ga0265293, IMG submission 192505) | Leachate microbial communities from a municipal landfill in Southern Ontario, Canada - Leachate well 138R | ecosystem: Engineered > Solid waste > Landfill > Unclassified | place: Canada... | reverse complement strand
AGCTCGCACTCGGCGTTTTGATGCTGCGTCCATCGCTGCTGCCATGCCACATCCTCCAAGTAGAAAAGATGTGGCAATTATACCGTGGCGGCTGAATATATGTCATGTGGTTATGTAATTCTCAATAGTATTTCCCCGCAGCCGCTGAGTCAGCTGCCCCAGGCATCCGCAAGCCAATAAGCGGGTCGAGGATTGCGCCGGCAGGTGATTGTTCAGCAACCTGGCAACGGAAAACCAAGCTATCGCCCTGATGACCTCGAGGACAACGAGGTCACCCAAGGTATTTTTCCAGGGCTGAAGAACAGATATCGCAACCCCGTGACACTCGGAGAGCAATAAAAAAAGCCCCCCGAAGGAGGCTTCTTTTCATCACCGCAAATCAATCCCTGCAGTTTTCTTCCTGAAAATGTCTACATCCTGTAGCGTTAAATCCGTTTAGCGGTTGCTGTCCGTAACTCATCCCTGGGTGAATCCATTCACTCGGCGACGGGTTAAGTATCCCCCCTTAGCCGGGCGCGCCACAGAGGTAAAATACGGAATATGGCGTAAGCATTTTCCTACAAGCCCTTTATCCTACGGGGCATTAAAGATACCCCCATTGCACCAGTTGCCGAATTTTTGGCGGGCATATGTGCGTTGGCCAGGGAAAACATTGATTTCAAGGCAAGCTATTAACCCATGGGGTAGAGAATTTCTTTGCTGGCGCCATCGATTTTAGCCAGGGTATTCTGATCGAGCTCCACGCCGGCGGCTGCAAAAATAGGCTCAAGCTGATTTTCGTGGCTGGCGCCGACGATGGTTGAAGCGACAAAATCGTGCTGCTTGCTCCAGGCGGTGGCCAGGGTAACCGGATGCATATCGATCTCTGCAGCGATATCCATAAATTTGGCTGTAGATGCCAGCGACCTGTCATTGACGAAACGAGCGCGCATGGCTTTTTGACGTGCGCCCGCATTGAGGTATTCGGTGAAGCGCGCCCCCTGGGGGTTGCCTGTATTATATTTGCCGCTCAACACGCCTCCCGCCAGGGGGGAATAGGGAATCAGGCTGACCTGCTCCTGGCGACACACTTGCGCCAGCTCGTCTTCAAAGCGCCGGTTGTTGAGACTGAAATTATTCTGGATGGTTTCGTAGCGCGCCAGTCCGTTAATGTCCGACTGCCACAGGCTTTTGGTCAACCCCCAGGCGGTTTCATTGCTGCAACCAATAATCCGCACCTTTCCCGATACCACCAGCTCGTCCAGAGCCCGCAATGTTTCCTCGTAGGCCATGCCGTGATCCGGCCAATGGCTCTGATAGAGGTCGATATAGTCTGTCTGCAGTCGGCGCAGGCTGCCTTCCACGGCTCTCATAATGTGGTGCCTGTCGAGGCCGGTTTTGGCGCCGCGCACCGGCGCTTCAATCCAGCCGTGACTGGGGCCGCACACTTTAGTGGCGAGGATAATGGCATCCCGATTTTTGGTTTTGAGCCAGCGGCCAACAATTTCCTCGGTGCGCCCCACCCACTCAGCCTTTGGCGGAATCGGGTAAATTTCTGCGGTATCGTAAAAATCAATGCCCGCATCAAAAGACTTGTCGAGAATATCAAATGCCATGCGCTCGTCGGCCTGACTGCCAAAGGTCATTGTGCCCATACAGATTTCAGAGACAACAATGCCGCTTTTACCGAGTCGATTTTTTTTCATCTGTGTTTTCCTGATTGGTTTAGATTTTGAATAAAGCGCCCAGGCGCTATTTATAGCGGCGCTACGGGCTTGCCTGTGTCGATGACAAATCGACATTTCAGGTTTTATAGACAGAGGTGTCCTTGTACCAGAAAAGCGGCTTTGGCACCAGAAAGAAAGGGACACCAGAGCCTGCCATCAGCCACCGGTGCGACAATTTGTCACATTCCGCGACAACCTGATTTTTCCTACCATTGGCACCGTTTATTAACGGTATTTTTCGGGACATCTGATGAAATTAACAAGGTACGCAGTGTTGTCAGCGCTTGTGGCTGGCTCTACCCTGGCAAATGGCGCTCCCCAACAAGGGAGCGACAACATTACCGATATTCTGGTAACAGCACCGGAACCCGGCAGCCTCCCCGGCAGTCAGCTGCTGGAAAAAAACGATTTTTACTGGCAGCGCGCCACCACCAGTGACAGCGCGGCACTTTTGCGCAATATTCCGGGCGTCAGCCTTTACGGCGCCGGAGGGCTGTCGAGCCTACCCGCCATTCGCGGCCTCGGCGATGACCGCCTGCGCATCAAGGTGGACGGCATGGATCTGGTGTCCGCCTGCGGCAACCATATGAACCCGCCCCTGTCCTATATTGATCCGACCCATATCGACAGCATCGAGGTGTATGCGGGCGTCAGTCCCGTGAGTCTGGGGGGCGACAGTATTGGCGGCTCCATTGTCGTCAACTCCGCCGAGCCGGAATTTGCCAGCAGTGCCGGGACGATTATCAGTGACGGCGAGGCTGGCGCCTTCTACCGCTCCAACGGCAATGGCAATGGCGCCAATCTCTCCCTCGCAGTAGCCAATCATCTGCTCAGCCTTCGCTACAGCGGCGCCTACGGAAAATCCGATAATTACAGTGCCGCCAGGGCATTTAAAGCCGCAGAACCCGCCGCCCTCGGCCGCGACTGGCTGGAAGGGGACGAAGTGGGTTCATCCGCCTATGAGAGCCACAACCACAGGCTGGGGCTGGCGCTGCAAAAAGACAACCATTTCTTCGATCTTGAGCTTGGTTACCAGCATATTCCCTACCAGGGATTTCCCAATCAGCGCATGGATATGACCGACAATACCAGCACTCAGGTGGCGGTGAAACATCGGGGCGATTACGACTGGGGCAAGGTGGAATCCCGCATCTATTACGAGCGCACCCGCCACAGCATGAATTTTGGTGACGATAAACAATTCTGGTACGGGGATGCCCCGGGCATGCCCATGGAAACGGAAGGGGAAAATAGCGGTGTAAACCTTCACCTCGACTACAACCTCAGCGACCGCGACCTGCTGAAAATCGGTGGCGAAGTGCAGCTGTATCGCCTCGACGACTGGTGGCCGCCAGCGGGCTCGGGAATGATGATGGCGCCCAACACCTTCGCGAATATCAGCGATGGCGAACGGGATCGCTATGCCCTTTTTGGCGAACTGCAAAGCCAATGGGATTCTCAATGGCTCACCATCGTCGGCGTTCGCTACGAACAGGTGAAAATGGACAGCGGCGATGTTCAGGGTTACAGCATGATGTACAACGCCGACGCCCTTGCCTTCAACCGCAGGGAACACAGCAGATCCGATGACAACTGGGATTTCAGCGCCCTGGTGCGTTTCACCCCCAGCGCCACCCAAAGCTATGACCTCGGTCTCGCCCGCAAAACCCGTTCGCCCAACCTGTATGAGCGCTATACCTGGTCGACTCTGGGCATGGCCATGCGCATGATCAACCTGGCCGGGGACGGTAACGGTTATGTCGGCAACCTGGATCTGGACACCGAAGTTGCCCACACCCTGAGCCTGACCGCAGACTGGCACGACAGCGGCCGCCAGCACTGGCAGCTGGTTATCACTCCCTTTATCAGCGACGTGGATGACTATATCGACGCCACCCCCTGCACCGCCATGGCCTGCGTCACCGCCAATGCTGCCCCCGGTTTTCGCTACCTGACCTTTGCCAATAATGATGCCCGCCTCTACGGCGTCGATATTTCCGGTTTTCGCCATCTTGCCGTTATTGACGGTCTCGGCTCATTCAGCGTGCGCGCCCTTGTCAACTATGTCGACGGCGAAAATAGAACCACAGGGGACAACCTCTACAACATCATGCCCCTGAACGCCACACTCACGCTGGAACACAGCAGCGGCAACTGGACAAACACAGCAGATATTCAATGGGTCAGCGCCAAGGATGATACAGCCGCAGTGCGCAACGAAGTGGCCACGTCGGGTTACGCCCTTGTCAACCTGCGCAGCAGCTTTACCTGGCAGCAGGTTCGCGTCGACATGGGCATAGAAAACAGCCTCGACCGCCAATACAACCTGCCGCTGGGCGGCGCCTATGTGGGTCAGGGCAAAACCATGGCCGCCACAGACGTACCCTGGGGAACGGCGGTACCCGGCATGGGGCGCTCAGTTTATGTGGGGGTTAATTACCGCTTTTAAATGCAGTTATCAGACTACCCGGACATTCTGAAATTCCAGTTTTGTCCGAGTGCAATATTCCGGCTAATTGAAATCAGCAACAGAACCAAAAAATAAAAGGACAGCCCTGGCTGCCCTTTTATTTTTTAGCTGTCTTGTTTTTTTGACTGCTTTGTTCTGAAATAACGCAGAGAAATAAATGCTGCCGCAATTGACAACAACTATTTTTCAGCAGCGCAATCTCTGGCGTGCCGTCATATTTTTGACATCATCCGGGGCGGCTTTTTCCTCAACTGGCGACGCTTCTCTAACCACACAGGCATCGAGGTCGATGGTGCCATTTTCATTTAAAACGCCGTAGCGTTTGCCATTGGCTTGAACGACCACAACCATGGGATGTTGAAAAAACAGGCGCCGCACAAATGCCAGGGACCAGCCAAAACGCTTGATGTTCACCAAAGCCTGCTGCTGCGCTTCGGTCAGATAATCATCAAGATTTTCTGGTATAGGCGGCATTTTTTCTCTGCGTTCATATTCCATAATCATCACCCAACATTCAGTCATGATTGAAGAATACAGCTTTTAATTTTGTCTGCGACGCGAAAAGGATAGGCGGAAAAAATTGGCGACAGAATGTCGATATTTTATCGCGCCAGCGCTGATATTTTCGTCACGATCAAAATACAGAGGGTTAGCCAGGTCGCCGCCTTCTGGCGCAGACTAGAGCTATGGCTCCCGATAGCGCCCCGGATCGAGGCCGTGTTTTTTTACCAGCTTGTGAAAGTCGGAGCGATTGCGCCCAGCCAATTCCGCGCTCTGGGTCATATTGCCATTGGTGGCGGTGAGCAATTGCACCAGGTAGTCGCGCTCAAAGGCCTTGCGCGCTTCACTCAGGGGACAGATGGGCGACGCTCTCTCCGCCGGCAGCGCCTGCTGGGTTTGCGCGGCAGAAATAATGGCACCCGTGGTCAGGGCAAAGAGGCGCTCCATCACATTTTCGAGCTGGCGAATATTGCCGGGCCAGTGATAACCGAGCAATAACGCCAGGGCGTCAGGCGCCAGTTTTTTTTCAGGCTTGCCGGTGCGGCTGCTGATTTTGTCGAGAAAATGGCTGCTCAGCAGAGGAATATCCTCCAAACGTTCGCGCAGCGGCGGCAAATGGAGATTAACCACATTAAGCCGGTAAAACAGGTCTTCCCTGAATTTTTTGTCGTCAATGGCCGCTGTCAGATCCCTGTGGGTGGCGGAGACAATGCGAATATCGACAGCCATATCCTGGCGCCCGCCCACGGGTCGCAGCACCCCTTCCTGAAGCACTCGCAGCAGTTTTGCCTGGAGCGCATAGGGCATATCGCCAATTTCATCGAGCAGCAAGGTGCCGCCATCCGCTGTGGTAAACAGCCCTGCCCTATCCTGACCGGCACCGGTAAATGCGCCCTTGACATGGCCAAACAGCTCCGATTCAAGCAAATCCTGGGGGATGGCGCTGCAATTGATGGCGACAAAGGGTTTGTCGCTGCGGGCGCTGTGCTGGTGGATCATATCGGCAAGCAGTTCTTTTCCGGTGCCGCTTTCTCCGGTAATGAGAATATTGACATCGCTTTCGGCGTAGAGCCGCGCCTGCTCGAGAAGACGGAACATTTTTGCGCTGCGGGTAATGACCCTGCTGCCGGCGGTGTCGAGTTGGCCGTCGGGGGGCTGATACAGCGCCAGGGCTTGCATCAGGGTTGACCCCAGTTCGTCCTTGTCCACGGGCTTGGTCAGAAAGGCAAATATGCCTTCCCGGGTCGCTTCCACCGCTTCGCGAATAGTGCCGTGAGCGGTGAGCATTATCACCGGCATTGCTGGCCAGCGCTCGTGAATGCGGGCAAATAGTGCCATGCCGTCCATGGGCGCCATGCGCAGATCTGTCAGCACTGCGTGAACAGGCTGGTTGTCGAGAATAGCCAGCGCCTCAGCGCCGGATTCCGCTTTCAGGGTGGCGTAACCCAAAGCGCCCACGCGCATTGCCAGCAACTGCAGCATGCCCGAATCATCATCAACAAGGAGCACCACAGGGGCTGTCATGGCCGGACTCCATTGTTGAGGTTGATTTTTTCCATGTCGGTTTCAATTTCGCGAATGCCGTCAATGGTGTTTTCCAGCTCCCGGGACAAACCGGCAATGCGCTCTTCGAGAACTCCGTAACTGCGCACATGGTCGCGCATCATGGCCAGAAGGGCATGCTGCGCCGGTGTCCAGGAGGGCTTGATATCGAGACTGTTGAGGGCATCCCGCAACAAACCAGGGGTGCTTTCCGGGCGGCAGCTCGCCAGAAATACCCGCTGCAGCGCCGCGAAAGAATCACTGGGACTCCGCGCCAGCGCTTCAAGGCGGCGGCGCTGATCATTCGCGGTGAGACTGCACAGCGCCTGGCGCTCCAGGAGCCAGCCATTGATATGACTTCCGTCGCCACTTTCTGTGCCCGTTTGATCTGCGGTGTCGATGGCCTGGCGGTCGCCCTCCGTCTCTGGTCGCAGCAAGCCCGGCTGGCAGGCGGCGATAAGAGCCCCAAATAATCCGATAATAACGATACGCATGGTCAGGTCTCCTGAATGCGGGGAAATTCAATTTCAAAGGTCGTCCCCTTGCCTGGACAGGAGTCGACGCGAATGACGCCTTTGAGCAAGCTGACGCTTTCTTTGACAATGGCGAGCCCTATGCCATTTTTCGGCACTTTGTTCTGGCGGCCGGTGCGACCTTTGTAGAAGGGGGTAAAAATATGGGGCAGCTCATTTTCTTCTATACCCGGGCCATCATCCATTACCCTGAGTCGCCACCTGTGGCTATCCTGTGCCCAGGTAACCCGGATGGCGCCCCCCGGCGCGCAAAACTGAAACCCATTGCCCATTAAATTTCTCAAAATCATGTCGAGAAGCCGTGGATCGCAATAGACGCTGTCGCCGTCGCCGTCGCCGTCAAAATGCCAGTCAATAGCCCTGCCGGGATTGGCAGATTCAAGACTGTGGCGAATAGCTTCGCAGTGCTGGCGAATATTAAGCGCCTGACAGTGGGTGACAATGCCGTGGGAAACCGCGTTGTAATTGATCAGTTGCTGAATCAGATCCTGCAGATTGCGGGCATTGGCGGCAAGAATGTCCACCACCGGCTGCTGTTCTTTGAGGAGCGGCGCGGGAACCCCGTCGTTGAGCAAATTGGCCGCTTCGATGATCGCCGCCAATGGTGTTTTCAGTTCATGGGTAACGTGCTGGCTGAAGGCTGTTTTCTGGCGGTCACTGGCGCACACCTGCTGGCGCATCCATTCGAGATTATCCCCCAGCGCCATCAAATCAGCGGGGCCGGTTATGGCAATTGGCGTTTCCCACTGCTGGCGCCCCAATCTGCTGATGGCCTCGCTCAGCCGCCACAGGGGTCGCGAAACCATAAAGGTGCCAATCATCATCAAGAGAAAGGTTCCCGGCAGCGCCATCATGGTCAATAAAAAGAGCTGATCGACAATGCGATTGAACTGGTCTTCTCCCGCCTGCACCGAAGTGCGGCGGTGGTCACTAACCCCCTGGGTCAGCTGCTCGTTTAACGTCACCAGATTTTGCAGGGGTACAGATAACTGGGTCTGGCTGGGAGCAGTGTCGCCCGCCAGCAACCCATCAACGTCATCGGCGGTTTTCGCCATTTCATCCAGCCAGTGATGATTATTGGCTTCGGGAAGCTGGTTTTTCAATTTCGCCGCACTGGCTTTAAGGCTGGCGTTTTTCTGGCGATAAATAGCGAGAAACCGGCTATCCCGCAGCAATAAATATTGCCGCGCCGAACGCACCAGCTCCTTGACGTCATCGGATAGCGCCAGGTTACTGTTGCTAAGCTGATCCATACCCTGAACCAACTGGCGTTGGCGCTGGGTCTGCTCCTGAAGCTCCAGCGCCGCATAAGATACCGCCACCAGCAGCGGCAAAATAGCGAGAAACGTCGCTCCAACCCACTGTTGAAGCAGAGAAAAGCGTCTCAACAAAGGTTTCATCGCCGCTACAGTCCCTGTGTTAGTTCTGTGTTTGTGGAGAGCACAGTGTGCCTGAAAAACTCAATGTTGCAAATAAACAACATTAAAACTTATTGATTTTATTGATTTTTTATTTTTAAAAGGATTTTATGTTGCCTTTTTGCAACAAAAATCCGATCTCCTATCGGCAAAAATAATATAACTATTTGAAAAATATGTATTTATTTTTATGGCACGGCGATTGCTATACCAGGGGTGCACCAGTCAGGTTCCACGACCATGACCCATTTACCCAAGACAGGAAAAAGGAGCACACCATGAAATACTTGCTAACTTCGGCACTGGCTCTGACCATCAGTGGCGCAGCCCTGGCAGCGGAAACCACCAGCCCCAAGGCGCTGATCGAGAAATACACCACCATGTTCCAAGAGCTGGATACGGACAAAAGCCAATCCCTAAGCAAAACAGAAACCAGCACAACAGGGCTGAGCGACTCCAGCTTCAGCCATCTCGACGTCAACGGCGACGGCAGTCTCGACCTTGATGAGTTTCTCGCTCTGGCCACCAGCTCCACCCCGGCCAGCGACGACAGCCAAGGCGCCGAAAAATATACGCCATAACCCGCGCTAAGGTGAAATCACTTGGGGCTGCCGACAGCGCCTGGGCAAACTCGGCAGCCCTTTGACTGCAAACAACATCAGGAAGACGTAGCGATGAAAACACTGCAAATATTCACCCTCGCCGCCGCACTGCTGCCCTCCGGGCTGGTGATGGCTCAACAGGCTGGCAGCAGCGGCCAAGGTTTTTACCTGGGCGCAAACTACGGTGGCTACAAAGCGAGAGGGGGAGATTTTGACGATGAAAATGATCTCTATGAAATTGTCCTCGGCTATCAGATCACTCCCTATATCAGTGTCGAAGGCAATTACAGCGATTTCGGTTCCTATGGTTCCAGCCTTGCATCCGCCGATGTGGACGGCACCGGCATCAGCCTGGTCGGCCAACTTCCGGTGAGCGACAGTTTTGCCATTTACGCCAAAGCTGGCCAGTTCTGGTGGGACGGCGATGTCAGTGCCGCCAACATAAACCGCAGCTTTGACGACGACAGTATTTTCTACGGTGTCGGCACAAAATTTGATATCAGCCATGCCCTTGCTATCACCGCAGAATATAAGCGCTACGACATTGAGTTTGACCACAGTGATTTTCCGCAACCCCTCAGGGACAAGGACACTGACCTCGACACCCTCACCCTGGGTGTGCGCTACAGTTTCTGACCGACAAATCTGCCAACAGTAACAGGAAATATTTTATGAGAACACGCAACCCCATTAAATGGCTGCCAGCGCTGACAGCAATGACCCTCGCCCTCAGCGCCTGCGAACAAGAAATCCCGGAACGCCCTGAAGCGACAGTGAACGATGGCGCAACAACCACGGAAGAAACCGCTACTAGTCCCGGCGGCTATAAATTGCAGGATTGCGTCGACAACGGCAGCAATAACTGCTGAGGACTCGAAAAAGGCTTTGGCGGAGGAAAAACCGATGTGGCATTGGTCAACGGCATTTTTCACTATCGCATTAGTGGCGGCAACCATGGGTTTTCTCGGCATTATCGATATTTTTGCCCACGGCTCGCTGATCACTCTGGGCAACCTTCTGCTGGGGGTTACCTGGTTGATGATCAGTAAACCGCCCGGAGCCAAGCAGTTTTAGCACACGCGAACGGCACTGATTTAAGCCGTCATTCCCGCGCAGGCGGGAATCTAAGGGTCTCGATACCCTGAAAAAACCGGATTGTCGCCTGCGCGGGAATGACGAAAATCGTGATTGTGGCGCTAAGTCAGCGCCATTCTTGACACACCTCATTGGCAGGCTCTAGAGCGGAACAACAAACTCAGGGGCTCGCAATCGATCCTTTACTTTGGCCCCTTCGGGGGTCTTTTTTTTACCGGAAGAAAATCAACCGGCGCCACTATTCAAAAATTCAGCGCCGCAGGCAGCACTGTTTGTATTTTTTACCACTGCCACAGGGGCAAATATCGTTGCGCCCCGGTTTGAATACGGTGTCTTTGACATCCCCCGACACATAATACCAACGGCCATTTTTCCGGCTAAACTCTGAGATTTCTTCCAGGCATCCCCAGTTGTCAGCCAGCGCATAAAACCCCTGAAAATGAACGCTGCCCCGCTCTCCCTGGGTAGATGCGGCCAATACCCGCAGGGATGCCCACTGGGGCATAGCGTCAAGATTGAGCACTTCAGGCCTGGTTTGCCGATGCCAGGTGGCCAGCAGATAGTCGTTGAGACGATGGCAATAGGCGCTGTAGCGGGAGCGCATCAGCCCCTCGGGAGAAGGCGGTATCTCCGCCCCGGAATGGAAGGGCAAGCAACAGTTGGCGTAACTCTTACCACTGCCGCAGACACAAAAATCATTGGCTGTTTTTTCGTTCATAACGCAGGCAAGACAATCCCGAGAAAAAGTAATTCGGCACTTTGCCCGGGTTTTTATCCCTGTGCAACCGCAGAATCAATGGCCATGGCATCAATAATTTTAGCGGCCATGGCAGGTGCCATTGGCGCAGCCCCATAAATACCGCCATGGCTATTCTCGAGCTGAGACCGGCAAAAGAGGTCGGCAGTGGTACTCTCGGTATTTGTTGCCAAGAGCGCGCACTGCCACAGCCGCGCCATGATCTGGGCAATATAGCGGGCGCCAGCCTGGTTATCGACAAGGCGACATTTGTCTTGTCGCAACCGCTGTGTTAGCGCATTGGCCAGGGTCGCCGCTGGCGGATACTGGGAAATCGCCGGCGAAATCCTCTCCATAAATATGTCCAGGCAGTGGGGAAACTGGCTGAGGCTGCGCATTACATCGAGGCAAATAACATTGCCAGAACCCTCCCAGATGCCATTGAGCGGCGCCTCCCGATACAGTCTTGGCAGCACCGACTCCTCCACATAGCCGTTGCCGCCAAGTAATTCCAGGCATTCGCAAACATAGGCCGGCGCCAGCTTGTTGAGTAAAAATTTGCCCAGTGCCGCCGCCAGTCTGGTGAAAGGCTCATCCTCATCATCACCCTCAGCCATGTCATCAAAGCTGTCGGCAATGGCAAAAACCAGTGCCATTGCCGCCTTCAGTTCGATACCCAGATCCGCCAGCACTGTTGTCATCAACGGCTGGTCGATCAGTGTTTTGCCAAAAGCGCGGCGATGGCGGGCATTGTGTACAGCGTGAACAAAAGCCTGACGCATCAGCGCCACAGGGGCGACACAGGTATCCAGGCGGGTATGCTTGACCATGGCCATAATGGTGGCAATACCGCGACCGGGTTCCCCCAGCAAATATCCCCAGGTGTTTTTATACTCAATTTCTGCCGAGGCATTGGAGCGATTGCCCAGCTTGTCTTTCAAGCGCTGGATATAAAAGGGATTGCGCTCGCCATCGGGTCGCCAGCGCGGCACCAGAAAGCAACTAAGGCCTTCCCTGGCATTGGCCAAGGTGAGAAAACCGTCCGACATGGGCGCGGAACAAAACCACTTGTGGCCGTGAAGGGCGTACAGATCCCCTTCCAGATGTTTTGCCGCCGTGGCATTGCTGCGCAGATCGGAACCACCCTGTTTTTCGGTCATTGCCATACCCAGGGTGACACCGGCTTTTTCAAAAAAGGGTTTGTAGTCACCATCGTAGCTATTGGCAAGCAGCCTGGGCTGCCACTGGCGGCTCAGCGACGGCGACTTTTTTAGCACCGGCAATGCCGCATAGGTCATGGTCAGGGGACAACAGACACCGCCTTCAACCTGGGCAAACAGATATTCGAGGGCAGCATGAACTTTGTGGCCGGAAGATGGTGCCGTCCAGGCCACGGAATGGACACCGTTCTCAATGACCATTGCCATCAGCTGGTGGTAGGCGGGATGGTACTCAACCTCGTCGATTCGACGGCCAAAGCCATCGTAGCTGTGCAATTGGGGAACAAAGCGATTGGCGGCATTGGCCAGCGCCAGGGTGCTGTCCCGCCCCATCAGTTCGCCGAAATCCGTCAGCCAGGGCAGCGCCCAGGCCGAGTTCGCGGTCGCCATAATGCCTTGCAACAGGGGATCGGTGGCAAAGAGATTTCTTTGCGGCGGAAATCCGGCCTGATTGTCCACCGCCTGGGCGCCCGCATTATCGGTGATTTTTGAGCTTGCCATTCGACCTCCTGCTCCGTGAAGGATAGTCAAGTTCTGGCGATTTTTCCGACGGAAAAATTAACCCCAGCGCAACTGTTTATGAAAAACTGTGCCGCAACAACCGAATGTTTATTTTTATTGCTCCGGGTTATTTGTAGCAACGGGGAAACTGCTGTTGTTCATTTGATAAAAGGCAATATCTGCTTAAACAGCGGACTTTGAGAATCCTTCACCAGTTCATAAATGCACATTTCCACAGCGGTGATTTCCGCGCCCTTGCCCCTAAGCTTGGCCAGCGCCAGCTCGATATTGCTCGCCAGCCGCGAGGACACGCAATCTGCCACCACCTCGACATGGTAATTTTGAGCGAGCAGGCCCATCGCCGTCTGGTAAACGCAGACATGGGCTTCAATACCACAAACGAGCCATTGCTGGCGGCCACTGGCAACAATGGCTTTATTGATGGCGGAATCGGCGCAGCCATTGAAGGTGTGCTTTGTCAGCGGCTGGTAATCCGCCAACAATAACGACAATTCTGGAACCGTCTCCCCCAACCCTTGCGGATATTGTTCGAGCCAGATAATTGGCAGGGACAATACCTTGCAAGCCTGAATCAATATTGCCGTATTGGCGATGATTTTTTCGCTCTCATGCACCATTCTCGCCAGCTTGCCCTGGACATCCACCACCATAAGACCGCATTTTTCCAGCTGTAACATTTCGTCAATCCTCTTAAGGGTTATCCTGTTTAGCGTCAATTGCCAAGCAGCGGATTTTTCTCCCGCAGGCCATCAAGCTGCTTTTCCTATTTAAACCACTGCCCGTTTGCGGCCAGCACCTGATGAGCAGGCACAGGGATTGCCCCGCCGCCGGGCAGGGTTGCGACAACCGCTTTGAGGGCAAATTTATCAGGTTTCTTGTTCGGTTTTTTCGCCGCCATGCCAGCCTTGTGAACCAGAGTCAATGGGAATGCACATCCTGCGAAACAGCATAGTAAACCATCGTTGGCCAAAATAAATGGCGCAATGCTGCAGCTTGACGGTTAACAATGTGTCGAGGGCTACTCTTCCTCTTCACCAGCCCAGTGAGGGTCTGCTTCCAAAATACTTACCAATGTGGTCATGGCCGCACTGGGAAGCCATTTGCCATGGTAGGCCACCACCAGGGGAATGGGTTCCACCGTGTCTATATCGACGATGCAATAACGCTGGCGAAACTGGCTATTGTGCCGGTATGACGCGCCCACGGTGCCTATGGTGTCTGTAGCTTCGACGATTTTACAGGCCGCCGGAAAGTGGCCGATGATGTGTACCTGCTGCTCTGCGGGCACTTCCGGCTTACCAAACAGCTGAATCATCAATTCCGGCGTGGCCACGCTTCGATCTGCCAGCGCCATGGGGTAACGCTTGAGATCCTGAATATCAGGTTTCGCCATACGAGCCAGGGGATGATCCTTGCGCACAAAAAAACAGATGCCAAAGGGCTCCAGGTCGTGCACCCTGAATTGGGACTGCTGCCTGATCTGAGGGGCGGGACCAATCAGGATATCGATATCCCGGTTGCTGAGCTGCTGAATACTCTGCTCAACCCAACCGGAGGTCTGCTCAATGCGCACCAAGGGATGGCGCGCCAGCATTTTTGGCAGGGCGTTATTCACCAGTGATACCAGTGATGGCGGGCAAACACCGATGCGAATGCGGGAATCACTGAGTTGACGCCCGGCCTTGGTGTCTGCCGCCAGCTGGTCAATATCGGCGACGATGCGCGCCGCCCTGTCGATAAAAACGCGCCCCTGGGAGGTGGCATGAACCCCCTTGGCGTGGCGCTCAAACAAAGCGAAGCCCACTTCGCTTTCGATTTCCGCCACATTTTTGGTGAGTGCAGACTGGGTAATATGCACCGCCCTTGCCGCCGCCGTAAAAGAGCCACAGCGGTCGACGGCAACCACATGCTTGAGTTTTGTCGGATTCATAATTATTCCAAAAATGAATAATGCGGAAATAATATCATTAGACGGAATGACATCATTTTGTCAACCTGTGACAATGAAAAACCGCTCGCCAACCGTTAACCCAGGAGACACCGGCATGCTAAAACGATCAATCTACAATGAAGACCATGAGCTTTTTCGTGAAAGTGTCAAAAGAATGTACGCCAAAGAACTGGTTCCCCATGTCGCAGAATGGGAGACCAAAGGGCTGGTAAGCCGTGAATTCTGGCGCGCCTGCGGCGACAACGGCATGCTGTTGCCAGACATTCCCGAAGAGTACGGCGGCGGCGGCCAGGACTTCAAGTTCAATGCCATCATCCTCGAAGAAACCGCCATGGCGGGCACCACGGGACCCGCCTTTGGCGTCCACAACGACATTGTCGCCCACTATATTCACAACTACGGCACTGAGACCGTTAAGACGCAATGGCTGCCGAAAATGGCTTCCGGCGAAGCCATAGGCGCCATCTGCATGAGCGAGCCCAGCACCGGCAGCGACCTCAAAGCCCTGAAAACCAAAGCCACCCCGGTGGCAGGCGGCTTTCTGCTCAACGGCTCCAAAACTTTTATCACCAACGGCATCAACGCCGATGTCGCCGTCATTGCCGCCCGCGTTGGCGACGACAGCGGCGCCAGAGCTATCTCCCTGTTTGTGTGCGGCTGTGACGAAAAAGGCTTTGTTAAGGGTCGCAAACTCGACAAAGTGGGCAACCGTTCATCGGACACCGCCGAACTGTTTTTTGAAGACGTGTTTGTACCCACGGAAAACATGCTCGGCAGGCAGGGTGAAGGTTTTATCTACATGATGAGCGAATTGCCCCAGGAGCGCCTTTCCATCGCCATTTCCTGTCAGGCTGCTGCCCAGCACGCCTACGACATCACGGTGGACTACGTCAGGGAGCGCAAGGCTTTTGGCAAAGCGGTTATCGACTTTCAGAACACCCGCTTTGTGCTCGCCAATCTCAAAACCCAGCTCCAGGTGGGCTGGGCTCACCTGGATGCCTGCATTCAGGCACAGATTGAAAAACGCCTCACCACCGACGAAGCGGCGGCGGCCAAACTCTGGCACAGCGAACTGCGCTGCAAAGTGGTGGACGACTGCCTGCAGCTGTTTGGCGGCTACGGCTATATCGAGGAATACGAAATTGCCCGCCTGTGGCGCGACGCCCGCATCATGCGCATCTACGGCGGCACCTCGGAAATCATGAAAGACCTGATCAGCCGCTCAATATAAATTAGCCAAATCAGAGGTTAGCCAATGTCTCTTCCCGAATTCATGACCAAAAACCTGCGCCTGCCCGCCATGGCCGCCCCCATGTTTATCGCCTCCACACCGGAGATGGTGGTGGAGCAGTGCAAAGCGGGCATGATCGGCTCAATCCCCGCCCTCAATGCCCGCCCGCAAAGCCAGCTGGACGAATGGATCACCTACATCAAAAGCGAACTTGCCAAATACGACGCTGAACACCCGGACAAACCCTCGGCGCCCTTTGCCATCAACCAGATTTCCCACCCCAGCAACGACCGTCTGATGGGCGACCTGGAGATTATCGCCAAACACCAAGTGCCCATTGTCATTGTCAGCCTTTATGTGGCGCCGCAAATTTGCGAGGTGGTGCACAGCTACGGCGGCCTGGTCTTCAACGACATTATCTCCAACCGCCAGGCGAAAAAATCCGTCGAATGCGGTGTCGACGGCCTCATAGCTGTCGCCGCCGGTGCTGGCGGCCACACCGGCAATATTTCCCCCTTCGCCCTGGTGGCGGAAATTCGCGAATGGTGGGACGGCCCGCTGGCGCTGTCCGGCTGCATTGCCACCGGCCAGAACATTCTTGCAGCCCTGGCCACCGGCGCTGACCTTGCCTACATCGGCTCGCCGTTTATCGCCACCACCGAAGCCAATGCGCTGCCGGAATACAAGGAGATGATTGTCCAGGGTGAAGCCAAGGACATCATTACCTCCGACGCCTTTAGCGGTGTGCCCGCCAACTTCCTGGTCGGCTCTATCGAGCGCGCCGGGCTCGACCCCAAAAACCTCAAGCGCGACGACAACAAACCCATCGATGTCAGCGAAAAAAGCCAAAGCTTCAACACCTGGAAGGATATCTGGGGCTGTGGCCAGGGCATCGGCGCAGTGAAAAAAATCCGCCCCACAGGGGAGCTGATTGCCGAACTCATCGCCCAATACGAGACGGCAAAAAAAGAATTGTTGACCCGCCTCAGTTAAGAAAGCGCAAAAGCCGAATAGCGCTGAGTTAAGCCGTCATTCCCGCCCACCGGGAATGACGGCAATCCTGCCTTTGGCACCGGAATCCGCAGCTGTGAGCACACCCATACCGTGCCAGCGCAAAAGCCGAATGCCAGCCTGTGCTGGTGCAATATGGGGGTAGCGCGACGACTCCGGGAATTCTCTTTTCCGTCAGGTTGATGTCACCATCAATTCGCGGCGAATTCTGCCAATTGCAGCCATGGGGTTGAGTCCTTTCGGGCATACCCATGTGCAATTGCCAATACTGCGGCAACGAAACAGGCTGAAAGGGTCTTCCAGATTCTTGAGCCGCTCCATGCGCGCCTGATCCCGGCTATCGAGAAGAAACCGCAGTGACTGTAAAAGCGCAGCAGGCCCCAGGTATTTGTCCGGATTCCACCACCAGGAAGGGCACTGGGAGGTGCAACAGCCGCAGAGAATGCATTCATACAAACCATCGAGTTTTTCGCGGTCTTCCGGGGATTGCCGGCGCTCGATTGCGGGCGGCACATCATCAGTGATCAACCAGGGTTGGATCCGCTTATATTGCTCAAAGAAAAGGCTTTGATCGACGACAAGATCGCGAATCACCGGCATGCCTGGCAACGGCCTGATAATCAGGCAATCAGCGTTTCCAAGCGCCTCTGCAACAGGTTTAATACAGGCCAAACCGTTTTTACCATTGATATTCATGCCGTCCGAGCCGCAAACCCCTTCCCGGCAGGAACGCCGATAGGCCAGGGTTGAATCCTGTTCTCGCAGGTATTCCAGCGCGTCCAGAACCATGCGATTGCGAAATTCTTCAGGAAGCGACAGGGACTGCATATAAGGGGTTGCGTCCCGCTCCGGGTTGTATCGGTAAATCTTGACGTTAATCATAAAAGCGGCTCCGTTCAGGTTTGTGGAAATTCACAATCTGTTGTAGCACTCCGCGAATAATTCCGGAGAAGGGGCTGGCCTCTTGCTGTCTGCCTCTCTGCCTTAATGTTTGGGCAGTGCCCGCACCATTTCCTCCAGATGGGGCAGCAGTTCAGAATGTCTCTGAACGTGAAAAATGTAACGGGGCACATCGCGCTCTGTGGTCTGCGCCATAAAGGGCTCGCCCCAAAAACTGAGCAGTGCCTCAGATCCTCCACTCAACTGGCTGTCCGCCAAAATATAGGAAATGGTTTTGTCCAATTCATGCCAGAGCGGCTCTTTAACCTTGAGGTGGCCGGGGCATGCGGCAATTCTCGAATATATTTGTTGTTGCCATAATTCCCTTTGACTGTTATCGAGAACAAACTGAATCGAAGTCACCATGGGATTATCCAACGCTGGCCGCAGCAAAACATCAAAAAGAGGCTGTGACCTGTACATCGACAGACAGACATTGAACCAGATAGTTTCACCGCTCATCACGCGAATAAATTGTTCGTTCACCAGGCGCAGGTTGCGAGGGCCCACCAAAACCACATCGGGATGCTTTATCGCTGTCTCGATCTTATTCACCGTGCCCGCTATGCGCTCGACCTCTTCAGCCGTCTGCTCGTTATTCGCCGTATGGCGCATAAAGTTGATAAACAGCAAGCCGATCAGGGCAAGGACGATGGGCAAGATCACATGCTCGTCAACGATATGGAGCAGATGCAGCACAATGGCAACAACCGCAGCGATAATCCCCGCAATTGCATCCCACTCAAGATTGGCAAAATTCTTTAACTTCATACTGTGCCTAATAAAAAGGACATGGGTTCCCCCCCCCTTTTTGATTCCATTGATTCATGGGGTTTACCATTGAACCAAATTAGCGGAAGGAACGCTAACAGCAGAGAGCCCAATCCGTGGATTTCTGACTATCCATCACTGGATTCTATTTTTGGTTAATGTGAAATGCCCTCAATGGAATCTTGCGAAAGGCTGAGCCAGCACCACTGTATCCTTCATCCCCCTGCTGGCAGTTTGCGACCTGTGGCTGGCTCCTTATCCCTTTCAGCGTTCATTCGGCTGATTTGAAGAATCCAGCTGCTCATGAAGATCGAGGAAAATGTGCTGCCACTCGCTCTGGGTTATTTTCATAAAGCCAAAGGAGCGCAGCATGAAAACCCCTTCGCAGGCCAAAAACACCATCCTTGCCTGGCGCCCCTCCGGGGTGGTCACATCAAATTCTGCGAGCTTGTTTTCATACCATGCCTGCCACTCCCTGAGCTGGTCGGGGGCATTGAGCAACGCCGCCAGCATCCCGGCAGCGCGATCAGCATCAGCCTTTTTTAGGCGGCAGGTAGCTTCCACATAGGCTTTGAGCCGCTGCCGCGGTGTCGGGGAATCTCCCGCCAGCTGCGCCACCTGGGCGTCGAATTCCGCCACCAGCCGTTCCAGCATGGCGTGGATCAATTGCTCCTTGGTGCCGAAACTGGATTGAACACCGCCCTTGGATATTCCGGCGGCCTTGGCGATAGCGTCTATGCTGAGACCGCCGAGGCCTTTGCTTCGAATCACCTGCTCCGCAGCATCCAGCACATGAGCGCGGTCGACCAGTTTATAGCGCGCCATGTTTTTCCTCCTCCCGCCAGTCAGCCATCACTGCTTGCTCTGTCATCAACCGCTTGTTGCTGATGATGTGCTGCGGGGGATTTGCCGCCAAATTTTGCGGCAACATAACGCCCGGCACGCTCCGCCCAGCAAAAAAACAGCGGTGTGAACAAGGTGGCCAGGAACGTGGCCGCAATCATGCCGCCGATAACGCCGGTTGCGATGGAATGCCGTGCATTGGCGCCGGCGCCGCTGCTGATGGCGAGTGGCACCACTCCGAAGATAAAGGCAAGGGAAGTCATCAGGATCGGCCGGAAACGCAAGCGCGCGGCCTCGATAGCCGCGTCGGCGATGGCGACGCCCTCCTTGACCCGCGTGGCGGCAAACTCGACGATGAGGATGGCGTTCTTGGCAGCGAGGCCGATCAGGGTGATCAAGCCGATCTGCAGATAGAGATCGTTGTGCAGCCCGCGCGCCCAGGTAGCCAGGAGGGCGCCAAAAACCGCAAAAGGCACCGACAGAATCACCGCAAAGGGCAGGCTGAGACGCTCGTATTGGGCGGCCAGAATAAGGAATACCATCAGCATGCCCATGAGGAACAGGCCAGCGGTGTTACTGGTCGTCTGCTGCTCCAGATAGGCCTGAGCATTCCATGCCAGGGTATAACCTTCAGGGAGATGATCCCTGGCAAGTTCGTCCATGACGGCAAGTGCCTGCCCGGAGCTGTATCCCTCTGCCGGCGCCCCGAGGATGCGCGCTGCGGGATAGGTGTTGAAACGCTCCACCAGATCTGGCCCGGTGACCATTTCGATTTCGGCGATGGCGGTGACCGGAATTGCTTCGCCGCCGCGACTGCGGACATAGACATTGCGCAGATCTTCCGGATAGGTGCGGTAGGATGCATCCGCCTGCATATGTACCCGGTAGACGCGCCCCACCATGTTGAAGTCATTGACGTAGTAGGCGCCAAAGGTGCTCTGCAGGGTTGAGAAGACATCGTCGATATTGACGCCGAGCAGCTTGGCCTGTTCGCGGTTAACATTGAAGCGAATCTGCGGCACCTGCGCAGTGAAGCTGGTGAACACCCCGACAACTTCCGGGCGTTCCGCCGCCGCGGCGACAAGCCTGGCGGTGGCGGCTTCAAGCGCCTTGTAGTCGGTGCCTTTGCGGGACTGCACAAAGCCCTCGAAACCGCCGGTTGCCGAGAGTCCCTCGATGGGTGGCGGCGGTGTGCCGAACACCAGGGCGTCCTTGACGGTGTCATTGAGGGCATTGACCTCATTGACCAGGGCTGGCGCCTGCAACTCTGGTTCGGTGCGCTCATCCCAGGGCTTGAGGGTAATAAAGGAAAAACCGGTACCCGGCCGGGCAAGGAAGGTGTAGGGATCCGTATTGCCGAAACCAAAGGTCTGAAATACCGCAGGGTGGTCGCGGAAGGATCTGTCGATTTCCATCATCACCGTATCGGTGCGCTTCGATGATGAGGCGGGCGGCAGAAAAGGCAGTCCGATCACATAGCCCTGATCTTCCTCTGGAACCAAGGATGTGGGCAAAACACCATTGAGCTGCCAGATGGCTGCCACCATGGCCGCGAGCAACAGCAGCGCCAGCAGACTGTGGCGGATGAAGAAAGCCGCACCCTGTGAATAGCGCAGGGTTGCGCGCTCGAACCAGACACGAAAGCGGGCGCCCAGGGCATTGCCCGACACCGTTTCGGTGTGGGGCTTGAGCAACAGGGCACAGAGCGCCGGGGTCAATGTCAGGGCGACGAAGCCCGACACGATCACCGACATGGAAATGGTGAGGGCGAACTGCCGGTACATTTCACCCACGAGACCACCGAGGAAGGCCACCGGCAGAAATACCGCTGTCAGCACCAGGACTATGGCAATCAGCGGGCCGGTGACTTCCTTCATCGCCCGCTGCGTGGCCACCTTGGCACTGACGCCACTGGTGCGCATGTGGCGCTCGACGTTCTCCAGCACGACAATGGCATCGTCGACCACGATACCGATGGACAGCACCATGGCAAACAGGGTTGTCAGGTTGATGTTGACCCCCGTTGCCAGCATGCCCGCCAGCGCGCCCATCAATGACACCGGCACGGCAAGGCAGGGAATCAGCGTGGCGCGCCAGTTCTGCAGGAAAATGAAAACCACCAGAAAAACCAACACCACCGCTTCGATCAGGGTTTTGATCACTTCAGTGATGGCGACACGGACGAAGTCGCTGGTATCGAAGAGGATTTCGCTCTTGAGTCCTTCAGGATAGTCCTTGCTGAGGCTATCCAGTATTGCGCGCACCGCGTCGGATATTTCGATGACGTTGGCGCCGTGCTGGGGAAAGATACCGATGGCGATGGCGGGCTTGCCGTTCTGCACACTGGTCATGCTGTAGTCGCGGGCACCCAGTTCGACGCGAGCGACGTCCCGGAGCAGCACGATAGTGCCGTCGTCATCGGCGCGCACAATGATCTTCTCGAACTCCGCGGGCGTGGAAAGGCGACCCAAAGCCACGATATTGAAGGCCTGGTCCGTGTATTCATCCAGGGGTTCGTCGCCGGTGCGACCCGTGGCAAACTGGGAGTTTTGCTCCCGAACAGCCTGCGCCACATCCATGGGCGACAAACCGAGCTGTGCAAGTTTGTCCGGCTGCAGCCAGATACGAATTGAATATTCCCTCGCCCCGTAGGTATCCACCGCGGCGATGCCAGGGATGCGGCGCAATTCATCGATCACATTGAGCTGGACGAAATTGGAAACGAAATTAGCGTCGTAGCGCCCGTCCGGCGAATAAAAGCCGATGTAGGAGACCGCTGTCCAATTGAGTTTGCGCACCGTCACACCCTGGCGGCGGGCTTCTTCAGGCAGTAGCGGCAGCGCGGCCTGAACACGGTTCTGGACATTGATGACAGCCTGATCGGCATCGCTGCCAACAGCAAAGGTGACGACGGTCTGGGCGCTGCCGTTGGGCGTGGCGGCGGAGCGCTGGTAAATCATGCCCTCGGTGCCGTTGATCTGTTGTTCCAGGGGAGCGGAAACGGTTTCCGCCACCACTTCGGGACTGGCGCCCGGATAGGATGTGGAGACGTCCACCATGGGCGGCAGAATATCGGGATACAGGGAGACTTTGAGGTTGGGCAACGCCACCAGACCGGCGATGAGGATGAAGCCCGAAAGCACGCAGGCCAGCAACGGCCTGTCAATAAAGGTTCGCGAGATCATGGCGTGATTCCGACATTTTCCGGTCTCGCCCAAATATCGACGGTTTGCGCATCCACCGGGCTCTCCGGCGCCACCTTGAGCACGCCGTCAACCACCACACGATCCCCCGCGCTCAGGCCTTCATCGATGCGCAGAAGGTCACGAAACCCGGGCGAAAAACGCACCGGGGTGAAATGCACCAGGTTTTGCTGATCCACTTTCCAGACAAAAGGCCCGTCGGCGCCGTACAGCACGGCGCGGGCAGGCACGTAGAGACCCGGCGGGCTGTGCAGGCCCTCCAGTTGCGCGCGCACGAATTGGCCGGGAGCCAGGTGCTTGCCGGAGTTTCGGAACGTGGCGCGCACTTTGACGGTACCGCTGTCGCTATCCACCCGGGCATCGACGAAAGTGATTTTTGCCGGGCTCGACAATAGCTCACCTCCGGCGGGCTGGAGCCGCACGATCACTGCATCGGCTTTTTCCGCCAAGGCGTCCCGTACTGTGCGAGCCTCGGACTCGGGCATGGTGAATTCCACGAACAGCTGATCTGACTGGGTGATGGTGGTGAGAAGGCTGGAGTCGTCGTCCGGCTTAACCAGGCTGCCCTCTGAGCGGGCTTCGCGACCGGTGATGCCGCTGATGGGCGCGCGTACATCGCTATAAGTGAGATTGAGCTTGGCCGCCACCAGATCGGCGCTCGCTGTCTGGACGCCGGCCTTGGCGCTGGCGAATGCCGCTTCGGCGAGATCCCGGTCGCGGCGCGCCACGATGCCGCGTTCCTGGAGCTGGGCGATGCGCTCGAGCTGCTGCTCGGTCTCAACCAGCTTTGCCTTCTCCATGGCCAACCGGCCTTCAGCGCTTTGAACGGCGGCGGCCAGGGGTTGCGGATCGATCCGGAACAGCAACTGACCGGCCTCGACTTCTGATCCCTCAACGTAGAAGCGTTTTTCGAGAATCCCCGAGACGCGGGCGCGTATTTCGATTTCCCGCTCGCCACGGACTCGCGCCGTGTAGGCGAAATTCATGGGAACCCGTGTTTCAGCCACCGTGACGACGTTGACCAGTGGAGGGGAAAATGCCGGTGTTGGTTCTGGCTTGCTGCAGCCAGGCAGGATGAGGGCTGCGCCCATCAGCCATAGCGCGGCGACTGCACCGAGTCGCGCCTTTGAAATACGAGTTCTCATTGTTCTCCTTGCTGCCTGTAGGATTTGGCCGGTGTTATTTTGTTCGGCTCTATCAGCAGGCCTCGCTTGGGACTGTCATCGCAGCTTGTTAAAAAGCTGGCGACGCGGCCTGCCTCGTCTAGACTTTTCAACAACCTGCTGAATATCCCTTGTCCATTGCGCCGGCATAAATACGAACATATTTAAAGCGGCAGTATATAAGAGGAGGGTGACATTTTCTACAGTGGGAGCAGCGCTCTTTCACAGTGAAATTCACGGTCTTTTTGCAGTGGCGGCAAAGCCTCATCCGGACCTGTCGCCACAGACAGCACAACCATGGCCCGGCTTTCGGCGAACAACCGGCACACCAGGGTTGACTGGCAGGAGCCAGTCGCGTTTTACTGCTTGTCGCGCCCATCTTCCATCACGGGTTTATAGCCCCAGTCCCTCACGCCCTGGATCACCTCATCGATATCGACAGAGGGTACCTGAAGTATCTGCAGCGCCGATGCCCCGAGGCGCAGGCTCGCTTCAATGGTTTCCGGATAGGCGTGAATCGCGCCGGCTTCAAGCAGCTGTGCACTGGTTTCGAGATCTCGCGCCCGCGCGATCACCGGCACCTGCGGGCAAGTCCTGCGTAAATATGAAAGGGCGCGCAAGGCTGACGCGGAACCGTCAACGGTAATGACGATCAGGGATGCGTGCTCGACATGAATGGCTGCCAGCAGTTCCGGATCGGAGATATCACCATAATGCACAGAGTGACCATCCGCCCTTCCCTGTTCAACCCGTTTCGGATCGGTGTCAAAGGCCACGAAAGGAATATCGCTTGAGTGCAGCAACACGGCAATGGTGTGGCCTACACGGCCATAACCGCCGATCACAACCTGCTGTTCCGCCACTTCCAGCAACTCGGGGCTATCGCTCGTCTCCATGCGCGGGGCGCGAACCAGGTGGGACGCAATGGCACCATTAAAGCGAATCAGAACAGCACCCGCGATCATCGAAAGCAACACCGAGGTTATCAGAACCTGTCCCTCCTGCATTCCGATCACCTCAGAATCCAGCGCAATGGCAATGAGAGCAAGGCCGAATTCACCACCGACGCTCAGTAGTAAACTGGTGCGCAACGCCACCCTGGTGTCAATCCCTGCCCTGCGCACCATGACCGCGACGATCAGTATCTTGCTTGCCAGGATGAGCAACATGCCGAGCAGAGCCCAATGCCAGATTGGCGGAATCGCGGCGGGGTCAAAGCGCATGCCGATCCCGATAAAAAACAAACCCAGCAGCACGTCGCGGAACGGACGTATACTCGACTCCACCTGGTGACGGAACTCCGTTTCGCCCAGCATCATTCCGGCCAGAAATGCCCCGAATGCCAGCGACAGCCCGAGACTGTTGGTGGTCCATGCTGCGAGCAGGGCGATAAGCAATACTGCCAATGTGAACATTTCGAGAGAACGGTGCTCGGAAATGAGATGAAATAACGGGCGCAGCAGCCAGCGACCGGCAATGAATACCAGAGCGAGGGCGAGAACGGCTTTCGCAAGCGCCCACCCCAAAGTGCCTGCCAGCACTCCGGCAGTCACCGAAGTGCCCAGCACGGGTATGATCACAATAAAAGGAACGGCAGTAACGTCCTGGAAAACAGACATCGCAACCCCGAGGCGGCCGTGCTGGGTGCTCTCCTCACCCCGCTCCTTCAGGATACTTGCAATCACAGTGGTAGAGGACTGGGCGAAAACGGCACCGAACACGAACGCGACCGCCACAGAAAGCCCTGCGAACCATAGAATGATGCCAACGAGCAGGGTTGTAAATACGACCTGCCCGGTTCCCAGCCCGAATACCTGATGCCGCAGTGCCTGCAGTTGCGGCAGGGAGAAATTGAGGCCAATCGTGAACAGTAGAAAGACAACACCGAATTCGGCGAGGGTTTCGAATTCCGGTATCGAGACCGTCGGGCCCAGCGTGTATGGCCCAAGAATCACACCCACCAGCAAATACCCCAGACTGGTCGGCACCCGGAGGCGCTGAAACGTAACCACGACGGCAATAGCTACAGCCAGAAGCAGGAGGATTTGTGCGAGATGCTCTACCATGGTTTTGAGTGCCGTAAAAACCTGACATCTTAGCATTTATGCAGTATACAGCGCATACCCCGTAAATCCCTGCTGAGCTGAACTGCTGCGCGGCGACAGCATTGATGGCTGCGGCCAATAGCTGGTAATTGGCCATAATCCGTCAGCCCGAAATAATTGTATTCGCCGCAGCCAACGGCGTGATTTTTGGTTTATCCCCTCTGCACCTGGCTACCCCACACCTTTTAAAAGCATCCTCACAACGTAGGCAAGAATGGCCGCAACACCGCCAATGGCCAGGGTTTTCAGGCTTGCCATTAACCAGTGCTGGTTAACGAAACGGGAGCTCCTGAGTTACCAGAAGGTATCCACTAAGGAGAAAGGGGTTTGACCCCTTAATTTGCCAACAACAACCCCGCCAAGCCGTACAGGGATGTCAACGGATGCAGAATCACCACAAACGCCGCAGTTGGTCCTGAGATGCTGTAGCGACTGCCACCGGTCAGCGCAATAATTGCACCCGCAATGATCGCTGTATACAGGCCGTATTGTGGCGGTACACCGCTGGCAATCGCCAACGCCATTGCCAGCGGAATGGCAATGACGCCCACCGTCGCACCAGCAATTAGGTCGTTAACTAGGCATTTTCGACCATACCCCTCAGCTAACACCTCCCTAAGAGCATGCCCCACCCGCAAAGAAAATAAGTGCTGTCGATGAGACATTGGTTTTCTCCTAAAGACCCGGAAGATTGAGGTTTTTCGATATCTCGAACCTTGGCATACACTCATTATATGATAACAATGTTATCATTCAATGCTTCTTTGATTTACACTTATCTCGCCCCAGGTAACGGAGGATAACCTAGATGACAAAATCCAAGCTTATCGAACAGCTCTCTATTTACGGAATAAACGCCCCTCTGGAAGTCCTTTACAACCCTGACTACGATGTCCTGTTTCAGGAGGAAACCCGTCCCGGGCTAAGCGGGTACGAGGCGGGTCGCGTCACCAGTAGCGGCGCGGTAGCTGTAGACACCGGCATTTTTACCGGGCGCTCCCCCAAAGATAAGTATTTCGTCAAAGACGATACCACCCGCGATACGCTGTGGTGGTCAGATCAGGGAACCAATGACAATAAGGCGATTACGCCTGAAGTATGGCAATCTCTAAAAGCCCAGGTGGGTGAGCAGCTCAGCGGCAAGCGACTGTTTGTCAACGACCTGTTTTGTGGTGCTAACCCGGACACCCGATTGAAAGTGCGCTTTGTGACTGAAGTTGCCTGGCAGTCTCACTTTGTCAGAAATATGTTTATTCGCCCGTCGGAAGCCGAATTGGAGACCTTTGAGCCTGACTTTGTAGTATTGAACGGCGCCAAGACCTCGAACGCTCATTGGAAGGAACAGGGTTTGAATTCCGAAAATTTCGTCGCCTTCAATATGACCGAAGGTATGCAGTTAATTGGCGGAACCTGGTACGGCGGTGAAATGAAGAAAGGCATTTTTTCGGTCATGAACTACCTGCTACCACAAAAAGGTATTGCCTCCATGCATTGCTCTGCCAATGTTGGCGAAGACGGTGAAACAGCAATCTTTTTCGGCTTGTCCGGCACCGGCAAGACGACCTTGTCCACAGACCCAAAACGAGCCCTGATTGGCGATGACGAGCACGGCTGGGATGATAACGGCGTCTTCAACTTTGAAGGTGGATGCTACGCCAAAACCATCAACCTCAGCCAGGAACAAGAACCGGAGATTTATGCCGCAATCAAGCGGGACGCTCTGCTGGAGAACGTCGTTGTAGATACCGAGGGTAATATCGATTATACCGATGCTTCCAAAACCGAGAACACCCGCGTGTCATACCCGCTTTATCATATCGAGAACATCGTGAAGCCTACATCGGTGGGCGGTCACGCCACCAAAGTGATCTTTCTGACCGCTGATGCATTTGGCGTATTACCGCCAGTTGCGCGCCTGAGCAAAGAGCAGGCGGAATATTATTTTCTCTCTGGCTACACCTCCAAGCTGGCAGGTACCGAACGCGGTATCACTGAACCCACACCGACATTTTCCGCCTGTTTTGGCGCCGCATTCCTGAGCCTGCACCCGACCCAGTATGCCGAAGTGCTAAAAAAACGGATGACGCAATCCGGAGCCCAAGCCTATCTTGTCAACACTGGCTGGAATGGTACAGGCAATCGTATCTCCATCAAAGCCACCCGCCGCATTATCGATGCAATTTTGGATGGTTCCATTGAGGCGGCTGATTTTACCTGTTTGCCGCTATTCAACCTTGAGATTCCAACTGCCTTGGAAGGGGTAGAATGCAACCTGCTTGACCCACGTAATACATACACCAATCTCAACGAGTGGATGCATAAAGCTACGTCACTGGCGAATAAGTTTATCACCAATTTCGAACGATTCACTGACACTCCGAGCGGCAAATCCCTGACCAGTGCAGGCCCGTGCTTATCAGACTCAGCACAATAATTAACCGGGAACAGAACCCTTGGGGACAAGGGCTCTGTTCAGCTACACTGCACACGAACCAAACTAGCACCTATTAAGTACAAATATTAAGCCAATAAAGAGCAACACCATGGAAAAACGCACTGCCCGGTTAACAGTTCTGGTTGACCCCCAAAAAAAAGCAGCCTTTGAAAAATTGTGTGACCAGGAGGACGTTACACCGTCACAGAAGATTCGCCAGTTTATGCGTGACTACATTGAGCAATCGCTGGGACCCGACTGGAAAGAAAAGGTCTTCAATAGCGATTAGTTTCAAGCCCAAATGCTGTTAATCGAAATATTTAGCAGGCTATGGAAAAACCACAGATTTCCCGAAAATCACGCCTTGACTGGCAACATCACGTTTTAGTGGGAATCATCTTCAAACTAAAGGCTCAAACGGCGACCGAGGACAAAACCCGATATCAGGAGCAACTGAGCATCCAAATTAAGTGCAAACCGGAACGCCCATTCCCCCTAATCTACATCAATAAACTGTAGTAGTTCAGACCTGATCTGACAGTTACCGACTTTTCAGAAGGTGTCTGTCAGGTCAGATTCAGTTTATGAATTTTTCCTGCCAGATCTTTTTGCCATCAAGTAATGTTGCCATCGGCGTCCTG
>Ga0265293_10003588_pt1 | contig 28650 bp, 28 predicted proteins | sample Munlanlewell138R_FD_192505 | JGI IMG/M metagenome (GOLD analysis project Ga0265293, IMG submission 192505) | Leachate microbial communities from a municipal landfill in Southern Ontario, Canada - Leachate well 138R | ecosystem: Engineered > Solid waste > Landfill > Unclassified | place: Canada... | reverse complement strand
CATTATCAAGCGCTTAGACAACGAGCTGAAAACAGCATCAGGTATTGTTATCCCTGACAGCGCTGCTGAAAAACCTGATCAAGGTGAAGTTATTGCTGTTGGACCAGGCAAAAAAACAGAAGATGGCAAAGTATTGCCTGTAGACCTGAAAGTTGGCGACAAAGTATTGTTCGGTAAATATGCTGGCCAGTCTGTAAAAGTAGATGGCGAAGAACTGCTGGTTATCCGCGAAGAAGAAATCCTCGCTGTTGTTGCTTAAGCTATAACCGCTTATTTTAAATGCATATTTTTGCTGTCAGGCATACTGAGAGCACTTAAACATAATCAAGGAATTCAAAATGGCTGCAAAGCAAGTATTATTCGGTGACGACGCACGCGTTCGTATCGTGCGTGGTGTAAACACACTGGCAAACGCTGTTAAAACAACACTGGGCCCTAAAGGCCGTAACGTCGTTCTCGAGCGCTCTTTCGGTGCTCCTACCGTTACCAAAGACGGTGTTTCTGTTGCCAAAGAAATTGAACTGAAAGACAAATTCGAAAACATCGGTGCACAACTGGTTAAAGAAGTTGCTTCAAAAACCTCAGACAACGCTGGTGACGGTACCACTACCGCTACCGTATTGGCTCAGGCTGTTGTAGAAGAAGGCCTGAAATACGTTGCTGCTGGCATCAACCCAATGGATCTGAAACGTGGTATTGACAAAGCCGTTGCTGCTGCCATCGAAGAACTGAAAAAACTGTCCAAGCCTTGCACCACCAGCAAAGAAATCGCCCAGGTTGGCTCTATCTCTGCCAACAGCGATTCTTCTATCGGTGACATCATTGCCAACGCAATGGACAAAGTAGGTAAAGAAGGCGTTATCACTGTTGAAGACGGCAAATCACTGGACAACGAACTTGACGTCGTTGAAGGTATGCAATTCGACCGTGGTTACCTGTCTCCATACTTCATCAACAACCAGGAAAAACAGGTTGCTGCCCTTGAAGATCCATTCATCCTGATTTTCGACAAAAAAATCAGCAACATCCGTGATTTGCTGCCCGTACTGGAGCAAGTTGCCAAATCAAGCCGTCCTCTGCTGATCATTGCTGAAGACGTTGAAGGCGAAGCCTTGGCAACACTGGTCGTCAACAACATCCGCGGTATCCTGAAAACCACTGCTGTTAAAGCACCTGGTTTTGGTGACCGTCGTAAAGCCATGCTGGAAGATATCGCCATCCTGACCGGTGGTACCGTTATATCTGAAGAAACCGGCATGTCTCTGGAAAAAGCCACGATCGAAGATCTGGGCCAGGCAAAACGCATTGAAGTAGGTAAAGAAAACACCACCATCATCGACGGTGCTGGCGTTAGTGCAAACATTGAAGCCCGCGTTAAACAAATCCGCACTCAAATCGAAGAAGCCACTTCTGACTACGACCGTGAAAAACTGCAAGAGCGTGTTGCCAAACTGGCAGGCGGTGTTGCTGTTATCCGTGTAGGTGCTGCAACCGAAGTTGAAATGAAAGAGAAAAAAGCACGTGTTGAAGATGCTCTGCATGCAACTCGCGCTGCGGTTGAAGAAGGTATCGTTCCTGGCGGCGGTGTTGCCCTGATCCGTGCTAAAAACGCAATCAAAGGCCTGACCGGCGCCAACGCTGACCAGGACGCAGGTATCAATCTGATTCTGCGTGCCATCGAAGCTCCTTTGCGCACCATCGTTGCCAACGCGGGTGATGAGCCTAGCGTTGTGGTTAACAATGTTGCCAGCGGCACAGGTAACTACGGTTATAACGCGGCTACCGGTGAATACGGCGACCTGGTTGAGCAAGGTGTTCTGGACCCAACCAAAGTAACCCGTACAGCACTGCAAAACGCAGCATCTGTCGCCAGCCTGCTGCTGACTACAGAAGCCGCCATTTGCGAAATCGTAGAAGACAAGCCTGCTGCTGCAATGCCTGACATGGGTGGCATGGGCGGTATGGGTGGCATGGGCGGATTCTAATCTGTCCATTTCACGAAACGGGGGACTCCGTTCCTCCGTGTAGCGACATCAACCCGGGCCTTGGCCCGGGTTTTTCTTTTCTGTCCAAGCGCATATTGAAGGGTCAGGCAAGCAAGTTGCACTACAATAACACCTGTGATGCATTGAACATCAACCATACAATTTGCTGGTTGCAAGTACCTTTTTACTTTTAAATCCATGACCTCACCTAATGAATCTCCGTTTAAAAGCAAAAGTGGTATACAGCGCATTTTTAAAGCAGCGCAATATTCCGCACAGGGCTTAAACGCCGCCTTCAAGCATGAAGCCGCATTTCGCCAGGAATTGCTCTTGTGCGCCATCATGACGCCCTTGGCGTTCTATTTGGGCCGCACCCTGCTTGAAACCCTGTTCCTGCTGGCAACACTGGTTTGTGTCCTGATCGTTGAATTGCTGAATTCCGCCCTAGAGGCCCTGGCCGATCAAATCAGCCTGGAGCATCATCCACTACTGGGGCGTGCAAAAGATCTCGGCAGCGCTGCTGTCATGCTCGCAATTGTATTTACCACCATCGTCTGGATTGCCATTGCAATCGACCCATTTATTTGATTTGGTATGACTTTTACCGAAAAACTGGAAGCCGCCTGGAAAAACAGCAACTCCTTATTGATGGTAGGACTTGACCCCGATCCAAACCGCTTCCCTCCCTGCATCCAACAAAGCAAACAGGCTATTTTTGATTTCTGCAAAGGCATTATTGATGCCACTGCACCCTATGTTTGCGGATTTAAACCACAAATTGCCTATTTCGCTTCCGAAAGCGCCGAAGAACAACTGGAGGCACTTTGTGACTATATTCACAAAACCTACCCCCATCTGCCACTCGTACTGGATTCAAAGCGTGGCGATATAGGCACCACCGCAGAACATTACGCCAAGGAAGCCTACAAGCGCTACCAGGCCGATGCCGTTACGGTTAATCCTTATATGGGTTTTGATTCAATTGAACCCTATCTGGCATGGCAGAACAAGGGCGTCATTATTTTATGCCGCACCTCAAATCCTGGCGGATCTGACCTGCAGTTTTTTGAATCCTCAAGCGGTGAACCCCTATACCTGCATGTTGCATCACTGGTTGCGGAAAAATGGAATCGTCATGGCCAATGCGGACTGGTGGTAGGCGCCACCTTTCCTGAAGAATTGAAAAAAGTTCGTGAACGGGTGGGCGATGACGTGCCTTTGCTGGTTCCGGGCATTGGTGCCCAGGGTGGCGACATTAACAGCACGGTACAGGCTGGCAAAAACACCCGATCTACCGGCATGATGATCAATTCTTCACGCGCCATTCTGTATGCCAGTTCTGGCGATGACTGGCAAGAGGCGGCGTCGGCTGTAGCCATGCAAACGCGTGATGCCATTAATGCCGCACGTGGCTAAAGCGGTAAAGTAAAACGATCCGGGATTAGTTTTCTTCCAGAATCTTGCTGGCGGCGGTCAGGGCAAACAACACTGACTGCCGGCGCACTTGCGTTCTGTCCCCGCTAAAATGCCGGGTAAAGGGCAAAGTTACAATCCCGTCTTTCTTTCTGTAGGCAATCGCAAAGCACACCATCCCAACCGGCTTGCCCTCGGTGGCACCGGTGGGCCCGGCAATACCTGTTGTACTAATTGCACAAGTAGCTGTGGTGGCCCTGTTCAACACCCCTTCGGCCATTTCAATGGCCACCTGTTCACTGACTGCACCAAATTTTTGCAAAGCCTGTTCATTAACATTCAGGGCCTCTATTTTGGATTCATTGGTGTAGGTAACGAAACCGCGATCATACCACTGACTGGACCCTGAAACAGAAGTAATGGCACCTGCCAGCAAACCACCTGTGCACGACTCGGCGGTGCCCAGTAACCAGCCCTTGGTTTTTAATATTTCACCCAAGCGGCTTGCTGCTAGAAATTCCTGTTCTGAATATTCTGTCATGACTCTTCCCGTCGACAACAAATTTGGGTAGGCATTAAACCCGGTACAGCATTTAAACACCCACCAGACGCATCAGGATAGCAAGAACAAACAGCGTATAAGCTGAAGCCAGCAAATCATCCCACATGATGCCAAAACCGTTTTTCAGCTTTGCATCAAAATAACGTATTGGAGAGGGTTTGACAATATCAAAGAAACGAAATAACACAAAAGCAACCAACTGCCATACCAGGTTCATTGGCGCAATGATAAACAGCACCAACCAGAAGGCTACGAATTCATCCCATACTATACCGCCATGGTCATCGGTCTTCAATTCTTTGGCGGTATAGTGGCAGCAATAGGTACCATATAAAAAAGCAAGCAGAAGAAACAGGCCCATTAACAACTCACTGCCCAAGACCTGTTGCAAAGGCCACCATAATAACCAGGCAAGCAGGGTTCCCCAAGTGCCCGAAGCGGGCCGCAACAAACCGGAACCCAAACCAAAAGCACAAAAGCGGTGAATATTGCCCGTAATCCATGAAAAGCTGGGCCAATTAACCGGATTTTTTTTGTTATTCAATGATCTGCGGCGAAAAACAGATTGTTGCTGGGGGTTACTTTGATCCATTAGCGAGTGTATTCTTTTAATGAAAAGGACATAAGGTTAATTATATTAACGAAAATGGTCAAATCCGGAAGGCAAATCCTGGATTTCAATTAAATCTTCATCCAGTACTTTAAGTTCATTGCCCGATGTAATGGTACCTATCAGGCTTAGTGAAAGACCTGACTCATTACCCATCATACGGATTTTTTCCCTGGCCCGGACAGGTGCCGTAAAACATAACTCGTAAACATCACCACCACCCAGCACTGCTTTTCGCTTTTGGGCCGGAGACACACCGGCAATCGCCGCATTAACGGGTATTTGGCTTAGCTGGACAACCGCACCCTTGTTACTGGCCTGAAGAATATGGCCCAAATCCTGTAACAGGCCATCAGAAACATCAATCACCGCATGGGCAAGATTGCGTAGGGCCAGGCCCAACTCAACCCGTGGAACGGGCATTTCAAGCCAAGGACGGGTTTTCTCGAGCAACTCATGCTCAGGGCCGCTTAGCACCTCACCCTGCCGGACACGCATCAACAAAGAAAGGGCCACATCTGCCGCCCCCAATGAGCCTGAAACCCAAATATCATCCCCTTCACGGGCACTGGCACGTGTCAGGAACGGAGCGACAACAGAACCGAATACGGTAACACTGATCACAATACCCTGTTCACTTCGAGTGGTATCGCCACCTATAAGTGGACAGCCGTGTTTGGCTGCCAACTCATGAAAACCGGCAGAAAAACGTGCCAGCCATGATTCATTGAAATTGGGCAGACCCAGCCCCAGAAGACAGCCAACAGGCCTGGCACCCATAGCCCCAAGATCGGACAGGTTAACGGCCAGCGCCTTATGACCTAATTTGAATGGATCAACATCAGAAAAAAAATGCCGGCCTTCCAGCAGCAAGTCTGTGCTGGTCGCTATTTGTGTGCCAGGCTCAATATCAAACACGGCGCAATCATCACCTACCCCAACACTTACGGATGAGGTCTGGTGCGTAAAAAACTGCCTGATTAAATCAAATTCCCCGGCCATTAATGGTTAACGGCCAGCATTGACTTCGGCAGACCTGACTTCAGCCGCCAGTTTGTCAAGCACGCCATTGACAAACTTGAAGCCGTCAGTACCACCAAACTCTTTAGCCAATTCCACCGCCTCATTGATAGCGACCTTATAAGGAACTTCCACATGCTTGATCAGCTCGTAACTGCCAATCAGCAGAATGCCGTGCTCGATGGGAGACAGTTCTTCGAGTGGTCGATCTATATAGGGCGTAAACTGTTCGCGAAGCATGGGGGCCTCGGCAAAAACACCATGCAACAGGGTCTTGAACCAAACCCTGTCTGCATCGCCAAAGTCTTTATCTTCCTGAATATGGGCATCAATAGCACCCGCTTCTCGCAGATCCTTGTCACCACTGATCAGCCACGCGTAAATGCCCTGCAGGGCAAATTCACGCGCGCGACGACGGGCACTTCTATTGTTCATTTTATTTTTATCAGTCACTCGATATCCTATTTATCATCTTCATCGTCGAAATCGTCGTCATCACGATCATCGTCTTCATAATCTTCATCTTCATCATCTTCCGCCTCGGGTACCAGGGCAGCCGACAAATTAGCCATTTCAACAGCCACCTGGGCACAATCCTTGCCTTTCTGGGCTGCACGAACCTGAGCCTGCTCATCATTCTCAGTGGTCAGGATGCCGTTTGCGATGGGAATATTGGTATCCAGCGCAACTCTTGTAATAGCCGCCGCACTTTCATTGCTCACAATTTCGAAGTGATAGGTTTCACCGCGAATTACCGCACCCAATGCAATCAGGGCATCAAACTCAAAGGTTTCTGCCATTTGCGCCAGTGTAAGGCCAACCTCAAGGGCGCCTGGAACGGTCACAACCATGATGTCACGCTCATCAACACCCAGTTCGCCCAATTCCTGCAGGCAAGCTTCCAGTTCGGCAAAACCGATTTCCTCGCTAAAGCGGGCACATACGATGCCAATATGCAGGCCTTCGCCATTAAGATCAGGGGCTAATGTATAAGGTTTCATAACGCTTCCTATTATTCAGAGTGAGTGGGCAAATTCATTGAGGGGCAGATTCATAACCGGTTACCGTTAGCGAGTAACCAGCCATGCTTGGCATTTTACGTGGAACGGCCAGCAAACGCATGGTTTTCACGTTTAAATCACGTAATATTTGTGCGCCTACGCCGTAAGTGCGTAAATCATATCGATCTGTTTTTTTATGAGCGGGCTCTTCACTGCCCCATTGCGCCATGGTTTCAACCAAGGATTGGGCTGAACCCTGACAATTAAGCAACACCAGTACGCCACTTTCCGAGGCAGAAATAGCCTTGAGAGCCTCGGAAACTCCCCAGCTATGCTCACTGTCTTCGGTATTTAACAAGTCAAGCACGGAAAGCGGCTCGTGCACTCGCACCAACACTTCTTTGCCAGGGCTGATGTTGCCATGCACAAGCGCAATATGGGGTGCACCTGAGGCATTATCTTTATAGGCAACAGCCCGGAATTGGCCCCATGGCGTTTTAAGCGGGCGCTCACCCAACCGCTGGATCATGGATTCATGTTCGCTGCGGTATTGGATAAGATCCGCAATAGTACCAATTTTGAGGCCATGTTCCTGGGCAAAAACCATTAAGTCGGGCAAACGCGCCATGGTGCCATCGGTTTTAAGGATTTCACAAATAACAGCGGCAGGTATTAAACCCGCCATCGCGGTCAGATCGCAGCCGGCTTCTGTATGGCCGGCACGGATAAGTACACCACCCGGAACAGCCTTGACCGGAAAAATATGCCCAGGGTTGACCAAATCGGAAGGCTTTGCATCACGGGCAACCGCCACCTTGATAGTATGAGCCCTGTCAGCGGCCGAAATACCCGTCGTTACCCCTTCGGCAGCTTCGATGGAAACCGTGAAATTGGTTCCGAAACTGGTACCGTTATTACTTGCCATCAGCGGCAATTCAAGTTGCCTGCAGCGCTCTTCTGTCAGGGTCAGACAAACCAGACCACGTGCATGCGTTACCATGAAGTTAATCGCTTCGGGGGTAATAAACTCGGCAGCCATCACCAGATCGCCTTCGTTTTCCCTGTCTTCTTCATCAACCAGAATGACCATACGCCCCATTCTGAGTTCATTGACTATTTCAGAAACGGGTGAAATATCAAATTTTTGTTGTTGTACTAAGGCTTGTTCTGTTGCAGATGATGTCATAACGTGAGTTCCGGACAAATACAAATGTTATTGAAAATGCGGGCAATAACGAAAAGAGAGTATTTTACCCATAGTATAGGAAGAAAATATGTAAATTGTACTGCATGGCGTATTGTAACAAGCATGGGATCTGTTTATTCCAATACCCATTGTCTTGCAGCCAGCATTGGTGGCCTGTTTACCTGATTATGCCCTATTCCGGCACAAAAAGAAAAACAATTTGATACATAAAAAACGAAAAACGATACGCATGCTGCCAAGGACATTACCTCTTGACACTGATTTCATGATTTAAATTTAAATAATTTGTTTTACAGTTCAATATTATATGTTCCATATTATGAAAGACAGGTTTAAAATAACAGCATGTTTGATTAATCTTAAAACAAGATTATCTTGATCCATCCAATTACCTCTCTCAGGGGGAACTATGCAAAACGACCTGGAAACACGCGCACTGGAATCCGACAACCCGGAACTCAAGCTCTGGCTTCGGCTGCTTACCTGTAGCAATCTTATCGAAAACAAAATCCGTAGTCGCCTGCGTGTTGAGTTTGAAACCACCCTGCCACGCTTTGATTTAATGGCACAACTGGCCCAGGAACCCAAGGGCATGAAAATGGGCGACCTGTCCGAACGACTCATGGTTAGCAATGGCAACATCACGGCGATTACCGGCCAACTTGAAAAAGAAGAACTGATTGTCCGCATTGTCAATAAAGAAGACCGTCGCAGCACTTTTATCAAACTAACACCCAAAGGACGACGCCAATACAACAAAATTGCCAAAGCCCAGGGCATCTGGCTGCAGGAAATGTTTGACGGCTTGTCCCAATCCAGTCACAAAAGCCTGTACAAATCACTGGCCGATCTTAAAAAACGCCTTCTCCTGAATGATGAGGACGTACAATAAGGACTAACCCTATATCTCCCCGTTAACCAACACGACCGACACTGGGATGGCAATGAGTACAATGGCAGCACAATATTTGGACAAAGTGGATATTCTTGTTATTGGTGGTGGTATTAACGGGACGGGTATTGCCCGGGATGCGGCAGGCAGGGGCCTGAAGGTATTGCTTTGCGAGAAACAGGATCTGGCGGGCGCCACCTCTTCGGCCAGCAGTAAATTAATTCATGGTGGCCTTAGATATCTGGAACAATATGAGTTCCGGCTGGTGCGCGAAGCACTGGCCGAACGTGAGGTTTTGCTTGGCAATGCACCACACATTGTACACCCCATGCGTTTTGTCTTGCCCCATAACCAAAATCTCAGACCAGCCTGGATGATTCGGATTGGCCTGTTTTTGTATGACCACTTGGCCAAACGCTCCCAAAATCTGCCAGGTTCACAACAAATTTCACTGGCTGATACCTCGGCGTATGCCGCCCCCCTAAATGACAGTATCAAAAAAGGCTTTATTTACTCTGACTGCAATGTCGATGATTCACGCCTGGTCATTCTTAATGCCATGGATGCCCAAGCCCGCGGTGCCCAAATTTTAACCCGCACTGAATGCATCAACCTTCAAACGCAAGATAATACCTGGCTGGCTACCTTACGGCATCAGGATGGTACGGTCCAGAACGTACAGGCAAAGATTCTGGTCAATGCGGCAGGACCGTGGGTGGAAAACATCCAAAACCTGGTTGCCCAACACAGCAGCAAAACCGCCGGCAACAGCAAACTGCGTCTGGTCAAGGGCAGCCATTTGGTCACACCCAGGCTTTATGACGGCACGCACGCCTATATCCTGCAAAACAAAGACAAACGAATTGTTTTTGTCACCCCCTACCAAAACGATTTCTCCATGATTGGCACCACCGATGTCGATTTTCATGGAGATCCGGGCAAGGTAAGCATTTCTGCCGAAGAAACCGACTATCTGCTGCAATCGGTCAATGCCTATTTCAAACGAACCATCCGCCATGAAGACATTGTCTCCACCTGGTCCGGCGTACGCCCCCTTTACGATGATGCCCAGGGCAATGCCTCAACCACAACGCGTGATTACGTATTTGACGTGAGTGGAGGCACAAGTTCCTCACCGCCCCTGCTGTCTATTTTTGGTGGCAAAATAACCACCTATCGCAAACTGGCCGAACACGCGCTTGAAAAACTGGCTCCCTTCACGGGCAAAAACCACCCTTGGACCCGCACCGCCCCCTTGCCAGGGGCCAATCTACCCAATGCGGATATAAACCTTTTCATTTCACAATTACAAAAAAAATTCCCATGGCTGCCCGAACACACAGCAAGCCGATATGCTCGCACCTACGGTACACTTGCCCTGGTTTTCCTGGCCGAAAAAAATAATATTGAAAGCCTTGGACAACATTTTGGCCATGATTTATATGAAGCTGAAGTGAAATGGCTGCAAGAACATGAATGGGCCCGGTGTGCAAACGATATATTGTGGCGAAGAACACGACTGGGCCTGTATTTCACCCCTGAACAGACTCTGGCTTTGCAAAAATGGCTTGAAAAACAGGACATTAGCTGAAATAAAAACCAATTGTCATATATTGTCATCAAATACTTCAATTTCAAATGTTAAGATGGGGCACCCCCATTATATTTTGAATTTTTATAAAGTTAATACACCATGTCTGAACAGGAACTTAAACTGCATGTGCCCATTCATGCTCAAAAAACAATAGAAAAAGCGGTGCGCACAACCCGGGCCGAAGAGCTTCCTTTGCGGGCCATGTATTTTGATACCCCTGCCCGCGAACTTGCCAAGGCAAAAATCGCCATCAGACTGCGTCTGGAAGGCTCACAATGGGTCCAAACCCTGAAAATGCCTGGCAACAATGCCATTAGCAAACTGGAACTCAATCACGATCGCCCCGGTCCCATTCTGGACCTGTCGCTATATGCCGGAACACCCGCAGAAGCCGTATTAACCAACTTGAACAACCCGCTGGAATTGCGCTACGAAACTGATGTTATCCGGATTTTCCGAAAGCATCGTGTTGCCAAGGGCATTATCGAAATTGCCTATGACCGTGGCGTTATCCGCTCCGGTGATCTTGAACTGCCCGTTTCCGAGGTGGAGTTTGAGTTGAAAAGCGGCTCACCCGAGGCCATTTTTGAAGTTGGTTTACGTTGGCTGGAAAAATACAAACTGCAACTGGATTTGCGTAGCAAATCACACCGTGGTGATGCACTGGCCACTGCCGCACAAAACATCAAACAGGCACAAACCTCTGCCTCACCAGAGATTGTCCGTAAAAGCGAAATTGACCGCTTCTGGGCACCACGCAAAGCCCGTCCCTATCAAATAAATAAAAACCAGAACGCAACCCAGGCACTCATTGCCACCACCAATGAATGCCTTGAACAAATCTGCTTCAACGCTGGCCCCCTGGCTGAAATGGATACCCTGGGCGTGGTTTCTGTTGGCCAGCCAGAACATGTGCACCAACTACGTATTGGCATGCGACGCCTGGCCAGCAACTGGAAACTGTTTGGTAAGTTTGCCTCCCTGCCAGAACCCGAACTGCAGGCAGAATTGAAAGTACACCTTGGCCATTTTGGTGCCACCCGTGACCTTGACGTTATGCTGGAAACCATTGTGCCCAAGCTGGAAGAAGCCGGCATGCCTCATATCCAGTTTGAACACCACGGAAGTGTCCGCACCGCGCAGGAAATCGCACAAAGCGTTGCCTTCCAGTCATGGCTGGTTAAATTGCTGAAATGGACGGTACTGACCCCGGCCATTGATCCTGTCCCCGAAACAGATGACAAGGAAGAAGCGACAGAAGCTCCTGACGAGATGGATGCGATGGCCGAAGCAAATGAGACAGGCAAAGACACTCAGCACCAGGAAATCACCCCCGAAGGCAAAGTGACGGAAAAATCACCCGAAACAAAAGCGGCCAACAGCCAACCTCCCCTGCTGATTATCCCTCTTATTCCCTCTACACAGCCCAAAATAACGCTACGCAAGCAATTGGAAACGCGGCTTAACAAATGGAACAGGGAAATCGTCAATCACTGGAAAACCGAGGATAAAAACGATATTGAGGCCTATCATGACCTGCGCAAGAAAATCAAGCGGATGCGTTACGGCCTTAATGTCTATGAAGCACTTCATACCGGCAGCAACCTGGGCTTTTATGTGAAGCGACTGGCCGCGGCACAGGAAACGTTTGGGACGCTCAACGACTATTCAACCGCCCATACGTTTTACAGTCAGTACACCGATGCTTACCCTGAAACCTGGTTTGCGGTGGGCTGGTTATCAGCCAATCTGGAAATATGTAAAAAACACGCTGATGACGTGCTTAAAGAACTGCCAAGACGCATCAAGTTTTAAGCAATCAAACTGTTTATGTCCCCTTTCCAACAGGGGTTCGTAAACACTTAAACAGCAGGCCTTGCTTTTGAACCTGTCTGCACAATCCAAAAAACCACCCTGACGAACCCAATGCAAGCAAGCATCAAAGGTTCAGGAGGGTGGTTTTCATTTAATCCCAATGGCAATACAGCAACGGCTTAGTCATCTCCCAGCAGTGCGCCAGCAAATTCCGCAGCAACAAAAGGTTGCAGATCATGCAAGGATTCGCCCACGCCAATCCAATAAACCGGAATGGGGCGCACACCATGACTGCCAGCGGCAACAGCTGCCAACGTGCCACCTTTAGCCGTGCCATCCAGTTTAGTCACGATAAGACCGGTTAAATCCAAGGCAGCATCAAAGGCCTTAATTTGGGAAATGGCGTTCTGGCCCGTATTGCCATCTACCACCAGCAACACCTCATGCGGTGCGGAAGGGTCCGCCTTGCCAATAACACGCCTGATTTTCTTCAATTCTTCCATTAAGTGAAGCTGGGTTGGCAAACGCCCAGCCGTGTCAACCATGACCACCGACGCATTACGCGCCTTGCCTGCATTGACGGCATCAAACGCAACGGCGGCAGGATCACCGCCCTCTTGGGCGATAACCGCAACATTGTTACGCGAACCCCACTCAATCAATTGCTCACGGGCAGCAGCCCTGAAGGTATCACCTGCAGCCAACAAGACACTGGCGCCCTGGGCCTGAAAATGATGGGCCAGCTTGCCAATAGACGTGGTTTTACCGGCCCCATTCACGCCTGCAATCATGACCACCAACGGGGATGAGCGCTTCAGATTAAAATCCTTCTCTAGCGGCTTGAGATGCTCTGCCAGCAATTCTTTCAATGCTACTTTTACTTTTCCGGCATCGTCAATCCGCTCTTTCTTGACCTTCGCGCGCAGTGATTTAAGCAGTGATTCCGTGGCCTCCATCCCTGAATCAGCCATGATCAGTGCCGTTTCAAGCTCTTCAAACAGGTTTTCATCAACCTTGACACCCACAAAAATGGAACTAATGCTGGATCCGGTTCTGGACAGGCCCTGTTTAAGACGAGAAAGCCATGATTTCTTTTCAGGTGCCGGGGCAGGTTCTGGTTCTGGTTCTGGTTCTGGTTCTGGTATTTGCGCACGCTCAATATCCGCACCAGAAACTATGTCGTCATGGCGCTCGCCGGACAGGTCAGTCACTTGCTCTAGTGGCTGTGTTTGCTCGGGCAACCCTTGCCCGGCCTGAACAGCCTCTGCAACAGAAACCTGATCTTTGGCGGGAATATCACCGGTTGCCGCTTGTTCAATAAGACTATCCTGCTCTTTATGGTCTTGCGGCTCGGGTTGCTTTTTTTTCCTGAAGAAACTGAACATATGAAATTCGATGTATTAAAAATTTGATTTTGAAGAAGTATTTTAACAGCCCTGTTTTTTATTTTTGCTTTTCTGCTTGCGCTTATAATCTTATCCATCGCAAATAGCAGGAAGTTACCATTATTTTGCCGAAACGATTCTGTCCTGTACAAGTACAGATCAATAAGGCAGTCAATGCCACCATTTCTGACAATAGTGGTTTAATGCAGCAACACAAAAAATCATGAGCACAATTCATAAAAAAACCAGCGGGTCACCGCATAAAGTCCGTATTATCGGAGGCCAGTTCAAGCGTACGGCCATTCCGGTGGCCGATGTTCCAGGGCTTCGCCCCACACCTGACCGTGTCAGGGAAACTGTTTTCAACTGGATTAACCACTTATGGGACGGTGACTACAGCAATAAATCGGTTCTGGACCTGTTTGCGGGCACAGGCGCCCTGGGCTTTGAGGCCGCCTCGCGTGGCGCAGAACATGTGCAAATGGTTGAACAAAACCGGCAAGCCATGCTTAACCTGAGGCAAATTCGCGACAAACTCAATTTACAGCAAGTACGTATTAACAGTGGCGACGCGATGCTGGTGCTAAAACGCATGGATGCCAGCCGCTTTGACCTGGTGTTTCTGGACCCTCCATTTCAAAAGGATTTAATCCAGGAAGTTTTGCCTTATCTGCCCCAAATTTTGAAACCTGGCTCATTAATCTATACGGAATCCGAAAAAAAAATCACCTTAAGCCCCTCTTTCAAATTAATGAAGGAAGGAAAAGCCGGTGCCGTGTTTTTTCAGCTACACCAATACAATGAAGTGTAGTAAATTACCTTATAATCCCTTTTTTTTCAAAAGATATTTGCCATGATCACTGCCGTATATCCAGGTACCTTTGACCCACTCACCAGAGGCCATGAAGATTTGGTTCGTCGTGCTGCAGGCCTGTTTGACAAAGTTGTTATTGGTGTTGCCTCAAGCGCGGGTAAAAATCCTTTGTTTACACTTGAAGAAAGGCTGGAAATCGCTAACGAAGTATTGGGTCACTACAATAACGTGACGGTTAAAACTTTCGATGGCCTGCTTAAAGACTTTGCCCGCCAGGAAGAAGCACGTGTCATTATCCGTGGCTTGCGTGCCGTTTCCGACTTCGAATACGAATTCCAGATGGCTGGCATGAACCGCCACTTGCTACCCGATGTCGAAACCCTGTTCATGACACCTTCAGACCAATATCAGTTCATTTCAGGTACTTTTGTGCGTGAAATTGCGCTGCTGGGTGGCGATGTAAGCAAATTTGTTTTCCCGTCCGTAGAGCGCTGGCTACAAGAAAAAGCCAAGGCCAGGAAAGAAGCCAAGGCTGCACAGTCTGAATAAGCCATCCCATTAATTTCAAAACACCTTGTTTCAAACACAACCATCCTGACCTGTTTTTTTGTATTAATACAGATTCAGGCCATTTGCTTTTGAATGGAATATAATATCAGGGTAAATACTTAACAGGCAAATTCAATATCATGGCTTTATTAATTACTGAAGAATGTATTAACTGTGATGTCTGTGAACCGCAGTGCCCTAACGATGCCATCACCATGGGTGATGAATATTACGTTATTGACCCGGAAAAATGCACCGAATGCGTGGGTCACCATGACACGCCACAATGCATGCAGGTTTGCCCGGTAGACTGCATCGAGCCCGATCCGCAATGGAAAGAAGATGCCGATCAGTTAATGGAAAAATACAAAAGGCTCACGGCCTAAACAGCACTCTTCCAATACGAAATGCACTTAAAAACGCTGGAAACACCTCCAACGTTTAAGCATTTCCTTGCACCAACTACAAAGCCTGGTGATCTTCCGGATGCAATTTCATTAAATGAATGGTTTTGCCATAATAATTGGAAAACCAGGCTGTTGCCAGCTCTCCCTCATTCACTGCCCGTAGTGCTTGCCCGTTAAGGGTAATTGGCTCAAACGCTTCCTCATCATCTTCCAGGACCTCTATGGGGATATCCAGCCGCAACATGCCCGGTGCCCTGAAAACCAGATAAGAAAACCGGATGGACAATAACAGTTCTGCTGTTTTTCCATCTATATCTTCTAAAACCTGAGCGTTTTCATCAATCAGAAACCAGCGATTCTGGTACGCGGGTTGAACGGTATCACTGACTGCCATACACGAAAAAACCGGGGTGAATTTTGTTGTTTCATTCATAATCAAGCGCTGAAAAATAATTAATAAAACAAAAAGAAACCATTATGGCTTGGTTTCAACCGGGACCACCGCCCCGGTTTCTGATGATGGAACAGGTGCCGGACTTGCTGGAGCATCTGGAGCCTGCGATTCATCGGGCAGAGCCTGGGAAGCCGCCCCGTCAACTACGGAGGTGCCCGAAACAGGCTCCTCAATCTGTTCTTTGGCTGCCTGCTCTTTCTCAGCTTGCTCTTTCTCAGCTTGCTCTTTTTCAGCTCGCTCTTTGGCTGCCTGTTCTTTTTTCTTTTCCAGTAATTTGCCCAGTGGCGAGTTTTTAAGCTTATCCCATTGCAGGGTAACGGTTAACGACTGAGCAGTTCTTGAAATAATGGCTGGTATGCTTATTTCCTTGATCGAAAGTGTAATATTGTCTTGACTGATTTTAACCGGCTGACGTGTTTTCAACGTGACTGGAAGCGTGAAATCCCCCTTGTTCCAATTGAAAACCATTTCATTCGGGCTACCCTGAACCGCAAACTTCTCGCTTTCAAACAACAAAGAAGATAGCTGTGCTACGCCTTTATCAACTTGCGCATCGGTAACAATCTGGGAATAAGGACTGGATGCTTTAAGATCAAGAGTAAATGGATACGTTGGCGTATCAAGATCCAGATATGTCAAAGGATCCTGTGCCAGCTGGTTAATATCAAACCCCTTGACAAGGCCATTTTCGGCCTTGATCTGAGCCTGCCCCTTAATACTATCCAGGATTGTTTTTTCATTGTTTCCCTTGCTTTCAAGCTGTAGCTTGATAAAGGCGCGCCCACTCACCCAGGGAGTCCAATTGAACGCCTGCTGCATTTGGGACAAGTCTATGGCTTCCAGCTCTATCGCGGTTTTAATATCTTCATTGGCTAAATCAAGCTTTGCATCTGCCCGGACTTGCCCATCAAAAACCCAGGATTTGAATGAAGTCATCTCAAGATTATTGCGATCAAAGCGGAAAATAGCCTGTACATCATTGAAAACAATATCCTGATAACGCATTTGTTTCAGATTAATCGTTCCCATGCCACGCAATGCCTGAAGCAACTCTCGCTTCAGGCTGCCAGCTGAAGCTTGTTGCGGCTGTTTTCCTGCGCTGGTTTCAGCTGTTTGGGCTGTTGCGGTTTTTTCATTTTGTTCCGGGGCTGATTCTGGGGAAGCAACAGGTTTTTCGGTTTTTCCGGCTTCAACATTGTTTTTTTCTGTCTTGGGAGCCAGTGCAGTCGGACCCAGAATCTGATCAAGATTGATGGAATCGGCACTTAAATCAAAATTCACATTCGGTCTGGAAAAATTATGCAACTCACCATCCAGATTAAACTTACCGGCATTCACCACCGCATCTAGCTTGAAGCTGGCCCGGTTTTTCTGGATATCGGCATTGATGCTGCCAATCAGGGGAACCAGTTGCTCTTCAAGTCCTTGATCCTTGAAGCTGGCATTACCACTAATCGCGGAAAGCATTACTATCCTGTCGATTAAATTCATCTGTGCCGGAGAAGAAATATTCAGGCCAATCACACGATTGTTGGGCTGCGCATACTTACCATCAATTTTGACTTCCGCCACTTTCAGGTTATCGGCTGAACCACTGATACCCTTGAGCGATAAATTGACCCCAACCTGTTCGCGTCCCTTCATCCGGAGAAAACCAATGAGTGGCTTGCCACCGGCCACAGTAGAGGAAATATCCAGCGCCGGTGATTCAAAAGACCACTCATAAGACTGATCATTGGCATGTTGTGCATTGCCCTTGACTGAAAAATTTTCAAGCTGCAGCAAAGGAGCGGAAGAGTCGAAATTCAGCTTGGGCGCAGTCACATTCACATCAATTTTTTTAAGTGATGAACCTTCGGCACCATTACCAGCAAGCACCAACTCCATGCCAGAGCCGGTAATGGCATGGGCAAAACTGTCTATATTGAAACTGCCTTTAAGTGTTGCACTGCTGGCTTCAATATCACCAAGCCTGCCTTTTAAGGCAACTTCCAGTTTCTGGGCATTATAAAGTTTGGTTACCGGGTCTAGCTTCAGCAAACCCTGAACATTAAGTTGTGCGTTTACCCGGGGATGGGCGCCCTCCAGCTGTGCCGCCAGGGTGATATCAAAAGGTTGGTCAAAGGTAACCCTGCCCGTATTAATGGACATGTTTTGCAGACGCATGTCCAGCTGATTGCCGATATCCTTGAAGTAAACCTCACCATTCTGAAGTTCAAGCCCGGCAATATCAATTTTGAAATCAGTATTGTGGGGCTGCGGCAGTACGGTATTACCATCAGCCTGATTTTTAAGTTTATCAACCACTACTTTTTGTTCGAACAGGTCTTCAAAATTCAGATCACCTGCTTCATTACGTACTACCCAGGCCTTGAAACCACTTACCGCAACGTGGTCAACCACAAAACGATTGGAAATAAGCGGCCAGATAGCCACCGCAAAACGGGCACTATTAATAGAGACAAAAACATCATCACTGCCTGGCTCGGACAAAGACAGTTGATTGACCGCCAGGCCAATGCGGGGAAAAAGTGATAATTCGATATCGCCGTTTATTTGAAGATCACGGTCGTAGTTGGACCTGACTATTTCTTCCAGTTTATATTTATAGGCATTTGGGTCAAAAGTAAGCAAAAAGACCGCACCACCCACAAAGGTGACTAGCAGAAGCACAACCAGACTCACCAACACGCGCTTAAGCCATTTTTTCATGACCGATTTTTTCACTCACTCTATTTTAAAGACCGTCATTGGCGCAACATGCGCCAATGCATACCCAAGTCTTTAATACTACCCCAAGTTTTACTTATCGGGTAGGGGAATTAGATCACACGTTGAACAGGAAGTTCAGTACATCGCCATCCTTGACCACATACTCTTTGCCTTCAGCACGCATTTTCCCAGCTTCTTTGGCGCCCTGTTCACCCTTGAACTTGACAAAATCATCAAAGGCAATGGTTTGTGCACGAATGAAACCACGCTCAAAATCGGTGTGGATAACACCTGCCGCTTTAGGAGCCGTATCACCTACCCGGATTGTCCAGGCACGAACTTCCTTGACACCGGCAGTGAAGTAAGTTTGCAAGCCCAACAAGTTATAAGCAGCGCGAATCACACGATTCAGGCCTGGCTCTTCCATGCCCATGTCGGCCAGGAACACTTCTTTATCTTCGTCATCCAAGTCGGCAATTTCGGCTTCAATAGCCGCACATACCGCTACCACGGGTGCATTTTCGGCCTTGGCATATTCCTGCACGGCAGCCAGGTGAGGATTGTTTTCAAAACCGTCTTCTTTCACGTTGGCCACATACATGGCGCGTTTGGCGGTAATGAAGCAATAGGATTTGATCAGAGCCTGTTCTTCTTCATCAAGATCCAGTGAACGGATAGGGCGAGCCTCGTTCAGGACAGGAATAATTTTTTCCAGTACCGTACACAGTTTTTGCGCTTCTTTATCGCCAGCACGTGCGGTTTTCTGGGCTTTTTGCAACGCTTTTTCTGCAGAAGACAAGTCTGCCAGGGCCAGTTCGGTATTAATGACCTCTATGTCAGAAATAGGGTCTACCTTGCCTGCCACGTGCACCACGTTTTCATCTTCAAAACAGCGCACCACATGCACAATGGCATCGGTTTCACGAATATTGGCCAGAAACTGGTTACCCAGGCCTTCACCCTTTGAGGCGCCTGCAACCAGGCCGGCAATATCAACAAACTCGACCGTGGCCGGCAGGACGCGTTCGGGCTTGACAATAATGGCAAGATCATCAAGCCGTGCATCGGGCACTTCCACAATACCTACATTGGGCTCGATAGTACAAAACGGGTAATTCTCGGCGGCAATTCCCGCTTTCGTTAACGCATTAAACAAAGTTGATTTGCCTACGTTGGGTAAACCAACGATGCCACATTGAAGAGCCATTGAAAATCCTTAATAAATCAAAGCACGAAACCCGTTATTGTACCCCTGAGGGAGGTACAGATTCAGGGAGTTGGCCCGTTTTTCTGAAGAATAAACAGGTTAGTCCAGTACGCGGTAGCCACGACCAACCATACAGTTGCGGATAATCTGTTTTTGTGAAGCCGCCGTTGAAACACCCCCTGCCGCAGCGCCTGTGACCGCGCCAACACCCGCTGCCTGGGCGATACCCGTGCTATTGCCACCACCCACCAGACCCAGCACCGCACCAAAGGCAGCACCCGCCAGGGCCCCACCACCCGTACGGCCAGCACCATCCACCTGACGGGCGTAATTTTGACAGTCACGCAGATCATATTCATAATTTGACATATCCCGGCCTTGCCCGTCTACGATAGGACGGTAACCGGAACAACCTGCCAGCAGCACAGCCAGAAGCAAGGCTGAAGAAACCAATTTTGCACTTTTCATATTCACTCTCAAGTTGAGGCCAGTTCAGGACTGAACTGCAATAAAAACCAAACCAGCAAGATAGGGCCGGAATTAAAAATCATATGCATGAAAATAGATGTGCTGATTCCATCACGCACCCGCATCCAGCCAAGCACCATGCCTGTAAACCATTGTGGCAATACCAGTAATGGCAGCAGCCACCAATTTATTTCACCAAACCTGAAATTCCACAAATGCAAGCCGGCAAACACCAGCACCGAACCATGAAAAACCAGGGGGAAAAATTTCTGGTACTGCACACGCCAACGCCATTTTAAAGCATGTTCATTAGTGGTAAGCCGCCTAACATCCAGCATCACGATCAGCATCAGCGCCAGCAATAGTAATACTATACTATGAAGCTCTGGTCCCGTTATGACAACCCATGTCATTAACGGAATCAGCCAAATGCTTAATTGCGGCCTGCGCAAAGAATAACGAAACAATAGCTCTTCAGCCACGGGCGCCCACAGTACCGCCGTTAAAAATGGAATATTATTGATGTCGATACGATGGGCGGCACCGGTTTTGTTGGCCACCAGCAGGGCAATCGGGGCAAAAACAAAGATATTGATAATCCACAGACACCCCGCCCATTGCAGCATTCGACCCAAAGAAGTGGCGGGTGCCCAGTCTTTCCACCAGCCATTGCCACCACCCCGGAATGGCTTGCGCGGAGACAATGCCGGACGCCTTATATAGCGCAAAAATTCGGCAAACTCCTGTCGAAAACTTGGTGAATTCATTGTTAGGCAATTCCTTTTGATTCCTGCAAGGAACTGGAGGCTTTTGAGAATTCTCCTTGCAGCAGCAAGGGAACAATAACACGAGAACGACGGATTTCATCATCGATGAGGGGCATGTCCTCTTTACGAGGCATATGCAACACGTAATCGGCCACATTTTGCGCCAGTCCCATTGTACGTGGATGCCCTATTCCCAAACGCAGACGCCAGAAATCAGGACTACCCATTGCTGACTGAATATCCCGCAAACCATTATGACCCGCATGGCCGCCGCCTTTTTTCAGCTTCACTTGCCCAGGCGGCAAATCAAGCTCATCGTGCAACACCAGGATCTCTTCCGGCGTTATCTTGTAAAACCGCGCCAACGCGCCCACAGCTTGCCCCGAACGGTTCATATATGTAGATGGTTTCAACAGAAAAATATTGTTTCCCTGATATTTTGCCTTGGCAACCTGCCCAAAAAAAGCGGGTTCCGGGTTGAATGTGGCATTCAGGTCATCGGCGATATGATCGGCCAGCCAAAATCCGGCATTATGCCGTGTAGCTTCATATTGACTGCCCGGATTGCCAAGGCCAACAATCAGGCGAATGGATAAAGACATGATCAGCGACCCTATAAAGCAATAGCCCCCGAACAGCAAAAAGCATTACGGGGGCTATTCATGAACAAAACATCACAGACAATATAAAACCTTGCCTGTTCATTTCGAACGCAATGTTACGACTTACTCGGCAGACTCGCCATTTTCAGCGCCTTCACCTGACACGCCTGCAGAAGCAGCAGCCAATACAGGATCATCACCAGTCACAACAAACTGCACACCGGCAGGTGCTGTCAACTGGCTCAGGTGGAATACACTGCCCGCCTCAATACCCGCCAAATCCACTTCGATAAACTGTGGCAAATCTTTAGGCAGACAAGTAATCTCTACTTCGTTGGCGATAGTAGTAATTTGCGCTCCTTGCAACTTAACGGCAGGAGACACGTCTTCATTGATGAAGTGCAAAGGTACTTTGGTCGTGATGGCCTGGTCAGCGCTAACACGCTGGAAGTCAACGTGCATAACCTGGGGTTTATAGGCATGCCATTGAACGGCACGCAGCAGTACATTTTGTACTTTGCCATCCAGTTCCATGTCAAGGACTGAAGCGTGGAATTCTTCTTTACGCAAAGCGTGGAAGATTTCGTTATGATCAAGTTCAATACTTAGGGCGTCACCCTTACCACCGTAAACGATGGCTGGCACGCGGCCTGCGCGGCGCAGGCGGCGGCTCGCACTCGATCCCTGTACACTACGCGATGTGGCTGTGAATTTCATGGAGTACTCCAAACAAACGTATAAGATATACGTGTAGATAAAAAAATCAAACCGTAACCGGTTTAATCACGAAGCCCGGCGCCGCGACCAGCACCGGGTAAAAAAATTAGTCTACGAACAGGGAACTGACCGACTCGGCGTGAGCAATACGCAAAATGGTTTCACCCAGCAAGGCAGCTGTTGAAAGCTGGCGGATTTTAGCGCAACTTGCTGCCTGTTCGCTTAAAGGAATGGTATCGGTAACGACCAGCTCATCCAGCTCGGATTCGGTAATGCGTTCTATGGCACTGCCTGACAGTACCGGATGGGTACAATACGCATAAACAGCACCGGCCCCACGCTCTTTAAGGGCGGCGGCAGCCTTGCACAAGGTACCGGCGGTATCAACCATATCATCCATAATGATACAGGTACGGCCATCTACCTCACCGATAATGTTCATGACTTCAGAAACATTGGCACGTGGGCGACGTTTATCAATAATGGCCAGATCAGCCTCTAGCTGTTTAGCCAGGGCACGGGCACGAACAACACCACCAATGTCAGGAGATACCACGACCAGATTGCTAAGGTTACGCTGATCAATATCAGCCAGCAAAACCGGCGCTGCGTAGATGTTGTCGACGGGAATATCAAAGAAACCCTGAATCTGGTCGGCGTGCAAATCCATGGTAAGGATACGATCGACACCAACACCTTGCAACATATTGGCAACCACTTTAGCCGAAATAGCAACCCGGGCGGAACGCGGACGACGATCCTGGCGCGCATAGCCAAAATAAGGAATGGCGGCAGTAATGCTACCGGCTGAAGCACGACGCAAGGCATCAACCATGGTCATGATTTCCATCAGGTTATCATTGGTGGGCGCACAGGTAGGCTGCAAGACAAATACATCACGGCCACGGACGTGTTCGAGAATTTCAACCATTACCTCCCCGTCTGAGAAACGTCCGACAGTCATTTTTCCAAGAGACATGTCAAGATGATTCACTACATTGACAGCCAAACGCGGGTTCGCTGTACCAGTGAAAATCATGAAGTTGTTGTTAGTCATGATAGAGAGGATTTTTTTGAGAGATGAAATAAAAAAAACCGCGAAACCTTAACCCAACTTATAGGCCAGGCCCGACGGCTCCGATGATGTACTTAACGAGATTTTGGCTGGGGCGGAAGGATTCGAACCTTCGCATGCTGGAATCAAAATCCAGTGCCTTAACCAGCTTGGCGACGCCCCAAAATTTCTTGTACTGTTAACTAACAAAGCTTGTTGAAGATTGCTCGTTAACTGAAAGATGAAATTATATCTGTTTTTCTTAACTTGTGAACCCCCTTTCACAATTTTTTAATGAATTTGTTGTTTTTGTATCAAATTCACGACAAAAAAACTTTTTCACTCTGGTTTGACATTGTTTTTTTGCATTGCACATTTAATGAATACCTGAATAAGCCTCAATTTGAAAACGCTGAATACGTTTAAACAAACGATATCATGCTTGATATCGAACCAGCCCAACTTAATTTTTCACCCAGTCACACAAAGGGTGACTCGCCAGGCCACGGGCGGCAATAATCCGTTCCACAGGAACAGTCGCCTCACCGTTAAATGCAGGCAATTCAGCATCCAGCTCATTCTTGAGACGCAAGACATCTTCATAAGTATGGAACGGTGCAAAAAAACAGGCCCCTGACCCTGTCATGCGTATCTTTACCTGCCTGGCATCTAGCCAGTCTACAAGCAACTGTAACCCGGGATGCTGGCGACAAGCCACCGCCTCTAAATCATTATGACCAAAAAATACAGGCTGGCTGATTGAGGAGGTTTCCGGTATTGCTAAAGACAAGTGTTGCTGTACGTCCTGAACCGTAACCTGCGGCGTGTTACGACATAAATCAGGATCAGTGAAAATGGCCGGTGTTGGAATACCCAACCGGGGCTGAATAACCAGATAAGCCTGTTCGGGCACCCTGCAGGCGGTAAATGCCTCTCCAATGCCTTCGGCAAACGTATTTTGGCCAAACACAAATACGGGCACATCCGCCCCCAGCGGCAAAGCCAGCTGCTGCAATTCCCAACGACTTAATCCGGTTTGCCATAAGCGGTTAAGCGCAATAAGCGTGCTTGCCGCATCACTGGAGCCGCCTCCCAGGCCACCACCGGCGGGAATATTTTTTTGCACCTGAATCGTGGCTCCCTTGGCAGTGCCTGTTGCCTTTTGCAAAGCACGGGCAGCACGAACAATCAGGTCGCTCTCGTGATCAATGCCTGGCAAGCTGGTTTGCCGGCAAATAACACCATCATGACGCAATTCAAATTGCAGCCGGTCGGCCAGGTCTATAAACACAAAAACCGTTTGCAGCAAATGGTAGCCATCTTCCCGGCGCCCGGTAACATGCAAAAAAAGATTCAGCTTGGCCGGCGCCGGCACATCATACAGATGTTTCATTATTCTTGATTATTCGTTAATAACCAATCTGACGGTAATAGTCTGAAAGGTTTCATTGCGTACCATACCCAGTTTGCGAGGGCCTTTATGATCATAATCAGACAAGGTAACTTTCCAGCCAGCCTGGATAAATGAACCCAGATTACCCTGCGCATCACGCTGCGCCTGCTCTGCCCCTGAAGGCGCCACAATACCTTTAAGCCAGTAACGCAGGCCAGAAACCGGAATCTCGCTACCCAACACCTCTGCCACCAGGGCATCGGGGTTTTCGGCGGTTACCCGGGAGCCATCGGCATGAACCAATGTGGCACTGTCTTGCGTTACCGATACTCTGGCAAGGGTGGAGCCTAGGGGATTTCTTAAATCAAGGTCAAGCCTTTGCCTGGTATCAAGCCATAAAAAACCGCCTTGCACGGCATCCTTGTTACGATCAATGGTTTTATCCCATACATTCAGGGCAAACCGCCCTGCACGGCTGTAAGTGCCATCTTCCTGGGTACCCGGCTGCTTCAGGGCCGGCGCGCAGGCGGCCAGCAAACCCATTATGGTTAACGCACCTACAGACTGGAAAAACCGTTTGAACTGCTTCATTTTTTATCTCGCAAAGAAATACCCAAACGCTTGATTGTAGCCTCCAGTGTCTTGTTTTGTTTTTCCAAGTCCCGGCCTTTCATGAAAATATCGCGAGCCTTGTCCTTTTCACCCTTGGCCCAAAGCACCTCTCCAAGATGGGCGGCAATATCCGCCTGCCCGGACAGTTCAAAGGCATTTTCAAGATACTCAAGCGCCAGCTCAAGATTACCCAGTCGAAACTGCAGCCACCCCATGCTATCCAGAATAAACGGATTGTCGGGCGCCAGTGCAACCGCCCTGTCCAGCAACAGCTGCGCCTCATCAAGGTGCATGTTGCGGTCGGCAAATACGTAACCAAGCGCGTTATAAGCATCAGGAGAAGACGGTTTCAGGGAAATGACTTCCCTGAGCAGAGGTTCCATTTCCTCAAAACTGCCCTGCTGCTCGTACATCATGGCCAGTTCATATTTGATAAGCGCATTCTTGGGCATTTCCTTGTCAGCCTGCTTCAAATAACGAATCGCCTGATCCGCCTTGCCGGCATTGCGATAAATGAATGCCTGCATCAGGCGAATACGAACGGCATCTTCTTCATTATCAGGCTTGAGCGATTCCAACATCGCGGTTGCCTTTGCCTCATTGCCATTTTTTCCATGTAAAACGGCAATTTGCATTTTAATCTGCATTTGAGCACTGGGCTCATCTATTTTTTCCAGCTGACTGATCGCTGCCCGATAGTTTTGTTCCTCTTCATAAATTTGGGCCAACATGATTCTGGCATCGGTAGCCTGCCCCTGGGCATCAGTTTCGGCATCAGACAGTGCCTCACGACGCTGGATCTGGACATCAAGAAACTGTTTTAGCAGCTTCTTTGCCTGTGTCAATTTTTTTGCCTGATAATAAACCTGCGCTTCCATGTACAGTAAATCAAAGTCTTCAGGAAACGTTTTTTCCATTTTCTTCAATTCACGGATAGCCGCATCAAATTCTTTATCGTTAACCATCTCACTGATATAAAGCAGGTGCAATCGTCTTGCATTAGTATTCTTACGAATGAAATTCCCGACAATTTCCATCGCCTCTTTTTTATGGTTTTCCCGGCCGTATTGCAAAACACGTTCAGCCGAAGCATCCGATAACGCATCAAGCTCAAGCGCCCTCAGGGATGCTTGCCAGGCTTTTTCCAGCTCTTTTACCTGATAGGCTAAATCAGCCATTAACATAAAAGCGGTAGACTGGTCATCCACCAACCCTTCGACAGCCTTTTCATAAACGTCAAGTGCCATTTTTTTATCGTTCATTCGGGCAACAATTGAAGCAGTTTGATAAATAGTCTGTTCTTTATTCTTGCCCTGCTGAAGCCGCAGCCTTAATGCATTCACCAAACCTTCGATTTCACCATTAGTAGCGGCCAGCGCCAACGCAGTTGCGGATGCTTCTTCATCATCAGGATCAAGCTTATACCATAGCCTTGCCGCCTCTGCCGCTTTCTGGTTTGAAGAACTGGCCAAATACAATTGCATGGCTTTTTTCGCCATTTTCACATCATTTTTTTCTTTGGCGAAATCAAAAGCAGCCTGGGCCGCCAGCTCGAACTTTTCATCCTGAATGGCAAATTCCACCACCAGCAAACTGAAAATATCATCCGCATCGGTGTGATCAACCAACTGGACAGAATTAAGTTTATAAGCGGGAATAAAATCAAGGGCAGCATGCAAACGGGGCATAACTGGCGACATCTGGCTCTGGGCACAGGCGAAACTACCCCACAGGGTAGAAAGCGAGACCGCAGAGACAAGAAGAATTTTTCTGAAAACAGTCACAGCTGGGAAAATGGCCATACCGGAAAAAGTTCATACAAGAATACTGATATTATCATTCTTAAATACAATTTCAGGTAAAACCATCTGTTGGCAAATGTTTAAACGTTTGCCAACATAGCAAAAAACAACACTTTTCACTTAGCCAATATGCCAGAATTACCCGAAGTAGAAACCACCCGCCGCGGTCTTGACCGCGTCATTACCAGCCATCAACTTAATGAAATCCGTATCCATCATCACCAGTTCCGCTGGCCTATACCGGAAAACCTGAATCAAATCCTGCAAGGCCATGTTTTACAGGCCTGTCAACGACGTGGCAAATATTTGCTATTGGCCTTTGAGCATGGCGTTTTAATTATTCATCTGGGCATGTCAGGTTCCATTCGCCGTGTGCTTCCAGGCGAATTTTTACTTAAACACGATCATGTGGAATTTATTTTTGACAATGCCGAATTCCGCCTGAACGACCCCCGGCGTTTTGGGGCTGTTTTATGGCATCCTGCCGAAAACGGGGATATCCAGAATCACCTGCTATTGGCCAAACTGGGCATTGAACCCTTTGACCCGGCGTTTACGGCCACTTACCTGCACAAGGCATTAAAAGACAAGAAAAGCGCCATCAAACCCGTATTGCTAAGCGGTGAGATTGTGGTGGGGGTTGGAAATATTTATGCCTCGGAAAGTTTGTTCAGGGCACGAATAAACCCCCAAACTGCTGCTCAAACGCTTTCCCTGGCACGCTGCAAACGCCTGCACCAAGCCATTATTGAAACCCTGACTGCAGCACTTGACTCGGGTGGTAGCACACTGAAAGATTACACTGGCACCAACGGTGAGGTAGGTGCCTACTTTGAAATTCATGCTGCCGTTTATGACAAAGAAGGACACCCCTGTAAAACATGTGGCACCCCGATCCGGAAAATCATCCAGGGCCAGCGCGCCACCTATTTCTGTCCTAAATGTCAACGCTATTGATCACCTTGCCCGGATTCATGATGCCGTTAGGGTCAAGCGCCCGCTTGATCTTGCGCATCAGGGACAATTCCACGGCCGACTTGTAATTGGGCAACAGGTCTTTTTTCAGTTGGCCAACACCATGTTCGGCACTGATAGAACCGTTAAAGGCATGCACACTGTTGTGCACCACTTCGTAGACATCTTTTTGGCGGGCAAGAAAACCCTCCTCTTCGCCGATAGGCGCACCCACGTTATAGTGCAGGTTACCATCGCCCAGGTGACCAAAAATAATATGGCGCACGCCCGGGAAAGACGCCTGTAGCAAACCATTGGTTTTAGCCACGAATTCGGCAATTCTGGATACCGGAATGGAAACATCATGCTTGATGCCTTTGCCGATCTCCGCTTCCGCCAACGGAATGCTTTCACGCAAGTGCCACAGGTCTTTGCTTTGCTGGATAGACTCGGCAATAACCGCATCCTGCACTTCACCCGCTTCAATGGCTTCCCCTACCACCCATTCAAACCGCTCGCGGGCATGTTCGGCACTTTCGCTATCGGAAATTTCAAGCAGGGCATACCACTCGGACTCAAGGCTGGGACCTTCGAATGGCATTTTTTGCTGGAGAAACAAACGGGTTACCGAACGCAGGCAGTAATTGGACATCA
>Ga0265293_10003587_pt1 | contig 28655 bp, 31 predicted proteins | sample Munlanlewell138R_FD_192505 | JGI IMG/M metagenome (GOLD analysis project Ga0265293, IMG submission 192505) | Leachate microbial communities from a municipal landfill in Southern Ontario, Canada - Leachate well 138R | ecosystem: Engineered > Solid waste > Landfill > Unclassified | place: Canada... | reverse complement strand
CCACCCCCACACCTCGACCGCGGACAACCCCGCACCAACCCCTACCACTTCATCGAGGACCTCCTCGACTACCACCGCACCACCCGAACACCCAGCGCCGAACGCCGCGACCCACCAGCACCCCCAGAGCCCACGGCCGAAGACGACCACGACCTGACGGCACCGAACTATCCACCGCCCCAGGACCATTACCCCTGGCTCGACGACCCGCTACCCGGCGAGCCGGAATACAACGAGGTCATGGCACTCCACGCGGCCGACACCAGCTGGTACCTCGTCGACGACGGGGTCGACGCGGGGCAATGAACGGCGACGGCGGTCAGGCGGCCATCACCAGGCCGTCAGGCGGCCAACACGAGCACGGCGGCGAGCACCACCAGTACCGCCAGTACGGCGCCGACCAAGGCGAGTGCGACCGCCTTGCCGCGATTGTTGCGAATCCAGATCCGGGCTGAAGGCACGGTGATGTAGACGTGGGGTTCCGCGCTGACCATCGATCCTCCTCATGCGGCCGTCACGGGCGACGGCGGGCAGTACCGCCCACCGTAGCCTCACCACCAACCGGTCGCCTCCGACAGCTGCCGGGCCAGCTCGTCGGTCAGGGTGTGCACGTAGGTCGACGTCAGGTGATGCGCGTCGTGATAAACGAGGACGTTGCCCTCGGCGGCGCGGCACACATCGGGCCCGCACACCGCGTCGCTCATGTCCAAGGGCACGATGCCGGGATACCGGTCGAGGTAGTCCAGCGTGGGGTTGTAGCTTTCCAGCGCCTCGGACCGGGGCAGTCCGCAACTGTCCGGATCGCCCCCCTCGGCCAGGCAGTCCACCGGCGAGAAGACCATGCCGTTCCGGTACATCCACGGCGTATCGCGGATCCCCAGAATGGGAATGCCGTTGGCGGCCAGCGTATCCCAGATGCCAAGGTAGTTCTTGGGCACGAAGTCCCCGGGCGCCTTCGGGCGCGGGCGCGTCGTGGTCATGAACACGAAGTCGGGTCGGTCGTCCACCAGGGCGGCCATCGTCGTCCCAACCCACTCCCGACATCCCGGGTAGGGGTTGTTCGACACGCTCACGCGCGGCACCTCGTCGGTGTTGAGCGGGCAACCCATCTTCAGATACGTCACGACCCGAAAGCCGTGCCGCTGGCCGATCCGGTTCAGCGCGGTCAGCCAATGCTCCGAATGCGACCCGCCGGCCACCGCGATGGTGCGCTCCGCCCGCGGATCCCCGTAGGTGCACTTGATCAGGGCGGCGTTGCCGAAATCGCTGATGCACTCGTCGACGATCGAGGCCGGCAGGTCGTCGGAGGCCTCCAGCACGGTCGGACGCACCGGCAGCATCGGCGCGCGCAGACCGTCGACCAGCGCACGCGCCCCCGGATAGTCCACCGACGAGAGGTTCAGCAGATCCGCCCCGTTGGCGCGGATGGTGCTCGTGTACTGCCGCCACCCCGTCGCGCCGAGGGCCACCACGATCGCGACGGCCAGCAGCACGCTCGTCCACACCAACGCCAACACCGGCGCGCGACCGTGCCGAGCCCGCGGCGGGGCCGCGCGCAGCGAACGCTCGACCAGCCGCTGGGTCAGGTACGCCAGCGCCACGGCCAGGATGATCACCACTACCCCGTCGGTCAGACCGGCGCGGTCCTCGTCGGAGTGCGTAAGCCAGAAGATCAGCAGCGGCCAGTGCCACAGATACAGCGCGTACGCCATGGTGCCCATCGCCACCAGCGGCATCGACCGCAGCACTCGGTTCGGCCACGCGTCGCAGGAGCCCTCGAGATTGGCCGCGCTGCAGATGACCAACACGGTCGCAACAACGGGGATCAACGCCAGCGGCCCCGGATACTGCTGCGCCCCGTCGACGAAGAATCCCACGCCGAGGATCGCGGCAACCCCCACGACGGCGGCGACGACGCGCAGCCAGCCCGGCCCGCGCATCCGCCCGGCGACCGCCGCCGCGAGCACTCCGACCAACGGCTCCCAGGCCCGCGCGAAGCTGTCGTAGAACGCCGCGGCTTGATCGGTGCGATGACCGATGACGGCATAGACGAACGAGGCGACGGTGGCCACCGCCACGACGGCGACGAACACGCGTTGCCGGTGCCGCCGAGGGACCGCGACGGCGACCAGGCCGGCCACCACCAGACCCGCCAGGAAGAACTGGCCCAGCACCGAGATCGCCCACATGTGCTGCAGCGGACTGACCGCCTCACCGGCCGGGGCGTAGGCCCCCGCCGAGTGCGCCAGCTGCCAGTTCTGCATGAACCCGAACGTCGAAAGGCTGTGGTCGGCAAAGGTTTCCCAGCGGGTCCGCGGCTGCAACGCCAGGGTCAACGCACCGCTGGCCGCGACCACCACCACCAGAGCGGGCAACAGCCGCCGCGCCGACCAGGCGAACTCGCTGCGCAGCGCCGCCACCGAGTAGTCCTGCGTGAAGCCGCGCAGGAGACGCGCGCCACAGTAGAAGCCGAACAGGACCAGCAGCACGTCCACGCCGGGGGACTCCCGATCGGACCACACGCCGAACAGGACGACCAGCGCCACCGCCAGGCCGCGCAACCCGCGCAGATCATCGCGCACCGTCGGCACCGTGCGCGGGACCGCCGACGCCCTCGGCGATGCGGTCTGCACAGTCAGCACGGTCCCGCAGCATAACGGCGGCAGTGCCTCGTCGGGCAACGGCGCTGGTCGTCAGCTCAGCGAGCGTCCCCTTCGGTGCGGTTCGCCGGTCCCGTCGCGTCGACCGGCTGGTCCTGATCGCAGGGGTCGACGTGCCAGTGGCCGAAGGGATCGTGGTGACCGGGCCACTCGTCGGGGCTCGCCAGCTCGTCGGCGGTCAGCAGCGCGTCACACAGCGCGGCGAGCACCGCGGCCGGCTCGGCCCCGCAGACCAGGACCGTCATCGAGGTGTGCCGGTCGCCAATGCCGTCCTCCCAGAGCAGGTTTGCCACCGCGCGTCGCTCGTTGTCGACGTAGGCCCCTTCGGAAGTGTCCATGGCCGCGAGCCACTTCCCGGCGTCGGCGACCCGCAGCCCGCCGCCGGCCGACTCCAACCACATGGCGCGGTCGGGCTGGCTGCTCAACCACAGCCGGCCCTTGGCCCGGATCACGCCGTCCAGCAGGACGTCGACGGCGTCGTGCAGGCGCTGCGGGTGGAACGGCCGCCGGGAACCGAACTCGACGATCTGGACGCGGCCGTCGGCGCCCAGCGGCGGCGCGCCGTCGAGCAGCGGGGCGTGCGCGCCGGTGCTGTGACCCCGCCGGGCGCCGCGGGGCAGGCCCGCGACCGCGGCCTCGAGGTGGTCGGTGCCGACGACGAGCGGGGCGCGCGGCGTGAGCCGGCGCAGGACGGCCACCATCTCGGCCGGGGCGGGTTCGTCGAGCAGGACGACGTCGGCGAACTCGGCCTGGCCCACGACCACCTGCGCGACGGTCCGTCCGTCGGGAAGTTCGTCGTCGCCGAGCGCCTGATCCAACCATTGGCGGGTGGCCACGCAGGTCACCACGGCGGTGATGGCCACGTCGCGGGCCGCGGGCGCCTCGGGGTGACCCGGGCCGATCCACACCCGAACGCGGTTGATGGCGAAGCAGATTGGCTCCGGCTCCAACCAGGGGGCCAGCTGCACGACGATGCGATCCACGCCGGGTTGACGGTGCAGCTTGCGCAGCACGACCAGGAGATCGTTGCGGATGGTGCACGACACGCAACCGTGCGCGAGCTCGAGCACCGAAGTTGCCGTCAGCGGTGCGGCGCCGCGCAGGCGCGTGATGCTGCGCTGCACGACGTGGCCGTCGAAGTGGTGTCGGACGATCGCCGTTCCCGGCCGACGCAGCAGTTCGTCGGCCGCCGCGTCGGTGTTGCCCTGACCCGCCACGAGGATCACCGGTGTCCGCATCTGCCTCCTTAATGAAAACGATTGTCATTTGGTGTGGCCACACGCTACAGTCCCGACGGCTGCTTGTCGAAAACCATTTTCATTAAGGATCGGAAGGAAGCAACAGATGTCGGCTCATTGCCAGGTCACGGGGCGCAGTCCCGGTTTCGGGAACGCGGTGTCCCATTCGCACCGTCGCACCCGCCGCCGGTGGAACCCCAATCTGCAGACCAAGACGTACTACCTGCCGTCGGCCGGTCGCCGGATCACCTTGCGGGTCAGCACCAAAGGGATCAAGGTCATCGACCGCGACGGTATCGAGGCGGTCGTGGCCCGGATGCGTCGTGACGGGCAGAAGATCTGATGGCGCGCAACGATATTCGGCCGATCGTCAAGCTACGGTCCACCGCGGGGACCGGTTACACCTACGTGACGCGGAAGAACCGGCGCAACGATCCGGACCGATTGGTGCTGCGCAAGTACGATCCCGTGGTTCGCCGCCACGTCGACTTCCGCGAGGAGCGCTGAGATTCGGTAACCTGAGGCTTACCTAATCACCAGCGTCGCGCTCGGGGCCGCGACCCCTTGGAGGTATGCCGCTGTGCACTCACGCCGTGTGACCCGACCGCTAGCCGTCCTGGTGGGGGCGTTCGCGCTGCTGCTCAGCGCGTGCTCGGCGCCGACCGAGACGGATCCCGGGGCGACGATCGCCGTCGAGACCAACCTCGGCGAGGTGGCGGTTCCCGTCGACCCCGCCCGCGTCGCCGCGCTGGACAACACCTCGATGCAGACGCTGATGGACTTCGGGGTGACCCCCGTCGTGGTCCCCAAGCCGCTGATCACCCGGGTCGAGGGCCTCCAGGCCTGGGCCGACGACGACGAGATCCTCGACGCCGGCTCACACCGCGCTCCCGATCTCGAGGCCATCAGCGAGGCCCAGCCCGACCTGATCATCGGCGGCTACCGCTTCGGCAGCTACCAGGACGACCTGGAGAAGATCGCCACCACCATCGACATCTCGCCGGACGCGGAGGCCGAGGGCGGCTACGTCGAGGGCCTGCGGACCCAGACCGCCACGCTGGGCACCATTTTCGACCAGCAGGCCCGGGCCGACGAGTTGATCGCCGAACTCGACGCCGCCGTCGCCGACGCCACAGCGGCCACCAACGGGCAGACCGTCTTCCTGGGCGTGACCACCGCCGGCAAGCTGGACAACGGTGCCGGGCGGATCGGGCGGATCCTCGAACCGCTGAACCTCGTGGACGTCTTCTCCGATGAGCACCTGGGCAGCACGTCCCACCACAACAATTCGGGACTCGCACCGGAGACGATCGCCCAGGCCAACCCGGACTGGCTGATCGTCTTCGAGCAGGACGCGCTCGGCAGCGACGGCTACGTCCCGTCGCGGGATGTGATCGAGGGCCAGGAAGCCCTGAAGAACACCACGTTCGTCAAGGAGGGCCAGATCATCTACCTGCCGGCGGACTTCTACGTCACCGAGAGCATCCAGGCCTACACCTCGGTGTTCCGGACGATCGCGGACAGATTCGCCTGACGTACCGCAACGCCGCGGCGCCGGCGCTCGTCCTCGCGCTGATCGTGCTCATCCCGACCTCGCTGATGGTCGGGGGCTACGACATCAGCATCGACTCGCTGCTGCACGATCCGGCCGCCCGCGAGATGTTCCTCATCTCCCGGGTGCCGCGGACCCTCGCCCTGATCTTCGCGGGCACGGCGATGAGCGTGTCCGGTCAGATCATGCAGGCGCTGACGCAGAACCGGTTCGTCGAGCCGACCACCATCGGCTCCAGCCAGTGGGCCGGGCTCGGAATCCTGTTGATGCTCATACTCTTTCCGCAGGCACCCATCATCGTGCGGATGGTGGTTGCCAGCGCGTTCGCGCTGTTGGGCACGCTGATCTTCCTGGCGATCCTGCGCCGGATCCAGCTCACGTCGTCGCTGGTGGTCCCGCTCATCGGCATCATGCTCGGCGCGGTGATCGGCGCCGCCACGCTGTATCTGGCCTCGACGTTCAGCCTGCTGCAGACCATGTCGGCGTGGCAGTCCGGCGGCTTCAGCAACATCGTGCGCGGCCAGTACGAACCGCTGTGGATCATCGCCGGGGTGACGCTGGCCGCCTACCTGTTCGCCAGCCGATTCACCGTCGCGGGGCTGGGCCGCGACATCGCCGTCAACGTTGGACTCAACTATGCGCGCGTGGTGTTCCTGGGCTCGACCATCGTGGCGATCGCGACCGGTGTGACGGCCGTGGTGGTCGGTTACCTGCCCTTCCTCGGCCTGATCGTGCCGAACATCGTCTCGATGCTGCGCGGCGACGACGTGCGGCGAAACCTGTTCTGGGTGGCCGGACTCGGGGTGGCGCTGATCCTGCTGTGCGATCTGATCGGGCGGGTTGTCGTCGCTCCCATGGAGATCCCGGTGTCGGTGGTCCTCGGCGTGGTCGGCGCCGTGGCGTTCGTCTACCTCGTGCTGCGGAGGCAACGTGTCGGCGCTCTCTGAATCGGCGGTGCTGTCGCGGTGGTGGCCGGGCCGACTGGGGCCGGGCGCGCGTCTGGTGGTGATCTCGGCGGTCATCGCCGTGGCCGCAACGTGTTTCCTGCTGCTGTTCATCCGCGGTTCGTTCGCGTTCAGCTTCGAGCGGCGCGCCATCATGCTCGGCACCATGGTGGTCGCCGCCTTCGCCCAGGGTGTCGGCACCGTCGTGTTCCAGACCATCACCCAGAACCGCATCCTGACGCCGTCGATCATGGGGTTCGACTCGCTGTACGTGCTGTTGCAGACGGCGCTGGTATTCGCGTTCGGCGGCACCGTGATCGCCAAGACCGAGGGCCTGCCGAAGGTGCTCACCCAGACGGCGCTGATGGTGCTGTTCGCGACCCTGCTCTACCGCTGGCTGCTGTCCGGGCGCTTCGGCAACCTCTACATCCTGCTGCTCGTCGGCGTGGTCTTCGGTCTGGCCTTCGACAGCATCTCGGTGTTCCTGCAGCGGTTGCTGTCGCCGACCGACTACGACCTGCTCAACGCCACCCTCTACGGGCGAATGGGCAACCTCGACGCCACGCATCTCCCGTTGGCGCTGCTGGTCTGCCTGGCGGTCGGAGTCATCTTGTGGCGCATGCGGTATCGGCTGGACACCATGCTGCTGGGCCGCGACGTCTCGATGTCGCTGGGCATCGACTACAAGCGCGACATGACGATTGTGCTTATGCTGGTCGCGCTGCTGGTCTCGTTCTCGACGGCGTTGGTGGGCCCGATGACGTTCTTCGGGTTCCTCGCCGCGCACCTGGCCTATCAGCTGGCGGGCAGTTACAAACACCAGTACGTGATGCCGATGGCATTCCTCGTCGGCCTGCTGGGACTCGTTGGGGGACAGTTCATCCTGGAGCATGTCTTCTACGCGGGCGGGTTCCTGACGATCATCATCGAATTCCTCGGCGGGATCGCGTTCATCATCATCCTGCTCCGGACGGGGAAACTGTGATCAGGTACGCCAACCTCAGCAAGTCCTACGGCGACACCCGCGTGCTGGGACCGCTGACGGGCACCATCGCCAAGGGCGGCATCACCGCGCTCGTCGGCCCCAACGGCGCCGGCAAGTCGACGCTGCTGACCTCCATCGGGCGGCTGCTCGAACCCGACGAGGGCAGCATCGAGGTGGGCGGCGTGGACGTGCGCTCGGCCAAGCCGCGATCGCTGGCGACGCTGCTGTCGATCCTGCGCCAGGAGAACACCGTCACCGCCCGGCTCACCGTGCGCGAGCTGGTCAGCCTCGGCCGATTTCCTTACTCGCGCGGCCATCTGACCGCCGCCGACCGCGAGAAGGTCGACGAGGCACTGGAATTCCTAAACCTCAGCGAGTTGGCCGAGCGCTACCTCGACCAGCTCTCCGGTGGGCAGCGGCAGCGGGCGTTCGTCGCGATGGTCATCGCCCAGGACACCGACTACGTGCTGCTCGACGAGCCGCTGAACAACCTCGACATGCGCCACTCCGTGCGGATGATGCAGATGCTGCGCCGCGCGGCCGACCAACTCGACAAGACCATCGTGCTCGTCGTACACGACATCAACTTCGCCGCCGGATACGCGGACAACATCATCGCGCTCAGCGCCGGGGAGGTCATGTACTTCGGGACGGTGCCCGAGATCATGCGCGACGACGTGCTGGCGGAGGTGTTCGAGACCCCCGTGCGGGTACTCGAGGTCGACGGCACACCGGTTGCGGTGTATCACCGGCCGCCGCCCTGATCTGCCGCCTCCCATATGGCGGTTTCATCCGGGACACGCCGCTGCGGCGGATCAGAATGCAGTCTCGCACCGCTTGCGCTTGGGCCCACCCGCTTGACGTATTCCTTGACAGGAATATGTGGCGGCGTTTACGTTGGGCGGCATGCAGGCGACGTTGTTCGGGGCCCTTGCCGAGCCCAGTCGACTCCGGATCGTCGAACTGCTGCGGACCGGGCCGCTCTCGGTGGGCGAGATCGCCGAGGCGCTCGACATCCGGCAACCACAGGTAAGCAAACACCTTCGGGTACTGGACGATTCGGGTTTGGTCTCCGGCGCGGCGCAGGCCCGCCGGCGGATCTATCGGCTCGAACCCGAACCATTCGAGGAGATCGCACGGTGGGCGGGGTCGTTCGAGCGGCTCTGGGAGGCCCGCCTCGACTCCTTGGGCGCCTATCTGGACTCGATCACCGACGGGCGCGACGAAAACTAGGAGACTTACATGATTCTGCAGATGTTCAAGAAGACCAAGGAACTCGACCTCGAACGCACCTACCGCGCACCGATCGCGACGGTCTGGGACGCCTGGACCCAGCCGGACATGCTGCGCCAATGGTGGGGGCCGGAGAAGACGTTCGTTCCGGAATGCCGGATCGGCCTGACCGTCGGCGGCGAGATCCACATCGTGATGGAGGCCGGCGAGGAGATGGGCAAGTATCAGGGCACCCGGTGGCCGATGTCCGGCACCTTCACCCGCATCGAGGAACCCGTTCGGCTGACCTACGACGCCCGTTCGTGGACCGAGGGTGAGGAGGACGGATCGACGATCCAGCACACCAACGACGTCACCCTGAGCGAGGCCGACGGGGAGACCACCGTCAAGCTGCACGTGACGATCACGCAGATCGGCCCGAAGGCCAAGATGGCGGCGTTCGGCATGAAGTGGGGCTACAAGGCGCAGTTCGACAAGCTCGCCAAATTCCTTGCTGCCCAACCCTGATACTCAACCGACCGCAGCTGGGTTCATGTCGGCTGGTGCCCGAGTTGGTGGCGAAGGCAGTCCTCGAGGTCACGCCGGCGGAACCGGTGCCCCGCCGCCAACAGCTTGTCGGGGGCGACGCGCTGGTTGGCCTCGGCCAGCTCGCGGGCGCCCTGATCGCCCAGCAGCAGGCGCGGCCCGAAACCCGGCACCGGCAACAGCGCCGGTCGATGTAGGACCGCCGCGAGGACCCGGGTGTAGTCGGCGTTGCGCACCGGATCGGGCGCGACGGCGTTGACCGGCCCCGACAGCGCCGGGTCGACGAGCGCGCGGTGATAGACGTCGACCAGGTCGTCGAGGTCGATCCACGACAGCCATTGCCGCCCGCTGCCCAGCCGGCCGCCGAGGCCCGCGGCGAACAGCGGGCGCAGCAGCCGCAGCGTGCCGCCGCGCGGCGTCTGCACGATCCCGGTGCGCACGTTGACCACCCGTAGTCCGGCCTCGGCGGCGGGGGCACACGCGGCCTCCCAGTCGGCGACGACCTCGGCGAGGAAACCGGTTCCGCGGGTGGCGGATTCGTCGAGCGGGTCGTCGCGGTCGTAGCCGTAGAAGCCGATCGCCGAGGCGCACACGAACACGGTGGGTCCGTCGTCGGTATCGGCGCGTTCGGCGAGCCGGCGGGTGGGCTCGATGCGACTGTCCCGGACCGCGGTCTTGTGCGAATCGCTGAATCGCCCCGCGATGGAGGCGCCGGCCAGATGGATCACGGCGTCGACCCCGTCGAGCAGGCCCGGCGCCGGCTTCTCGGGATCCCAGCGCCGCTCGTCCGCACCGCGCGGTTCGTGGCGGACCAGGCGGATCACGCGGTAGCCGCCGGTGCTCAGGAACGCGGTCAGGGCGCTGCCCACCAATCCGGAGGCGCCCGTGACGGCGACGGTTCCGGCCCCGACGCCGCGTTCGGCCCGCCAGCGGTGCGCGGCGATGTCCTCGGCCAGTTGCCGATGCCGGAACCGGAACATCTGCCGCAGCAGCCGCTCGGGAACCGCGGTGTCGACGCGGTCGGTCAGCCGGGTGCGCTCGCCGGACAGGGCGTCGAAGCGGTGTTCGTGCTGCCACGCCCCGGCCAGCCGGGTGGGCCAGGACCGCGGACCGGGTTGGGCCAGGGCGTCGACGAAGCGAGCCGGCGGGTCGTATTCCTGGGGTTGGTGATCGGAGACCAGCCGCAGCCCGCCCGGTGCGCTGAGCACCGCCTGTCCGTCGGCCAGCGAGGCCGCCTCCGAGACGATGCCGACCGGCTGCCAGGGCGGCAGCAGTCGCGCCAACGCGCCGGGCCTGCCGTGCCAGGCGAACACGTCGTCGCGGGCGGCGTCGATGATGCTGCTGAATTGGATTCCCACAGGACCTCCGTCGGTGGTTCGCCAGCGGCGGCGCCAACTGACGGTATGTCCAGCGGGGTACCCGGCACAGCGCGGTTTACGCCGAGGACTCCAGCCGCGCCGGTGGCTGCAGACCTCGGCTTAAAGAAGAGCCCGGGGGCGAGCGCGCCAAGGCCCTCCCGCGTAGGGGAGGGTCTTGGGTACGGGGTCGGCTGTGTCGGACCTACTTGGCCCGGGTCTTGCTGGCCCGCGTCTCGCCGGCCTTCTTGGCCTTGGTCTCGGCCTTGCTGGCCTTGGTCTCGCCGGAGGCCAGGTCGCCGTTCGGCTTCACCGAGGCGAGCTTCTCGACCGAGGCCAGCTCGGGGGCCGGTGCGACGGAGGCCAGCGCCGCCTTGGGCATGACCGACGCGAGCGCCGCCTTGGGCATCACGGAGGCCAGTTCCGGGGCCGGCGCGACCGAGGCCAGCGCCGCCTTGGGCATGACCGAGGCCAGCGCCGCCTTGCAGCAGGAGGTCTCGGTCTCCTGGACCGAGGCCAGCGCAGCCCGGGTCTCGGTCTCCTGGACCGAGGCGAGCGCGCCGCCGTCGTGGGTGGGCTCGGTGCTGGCGCCGGCGACACCGGCCAGGCCGACCGCGGCCGCGCCGAGGATGCCGGCGGAAACGGCGGGGATGGCGATGTAGCTGGTGAAGCGGCGGATGATCTGAGTGCTCATGTCAATTCTCCTGGGTGAGTGTTGTTTTGGCTATCCGTTCCGGTGTGCTCCGGTACGAGACAAACTCTGCCGCCTGGCCGCCGCGATGTCTGTCGGGCGAACGGCCAGTGCGGGGGATGAATCCGATGTCCCCCGATCGGAGGACAGACAGTGTTTGCTTTGGAAAGCTGTTCGGCATGGTTGGCGCGGACGGGACCGAGAAAGTACGCGTCGTGGTGGCCGACGATCACCCGCTGTTCCGCGAGGGGGTCGTGCGCGCGCTCACCTCGAGCGGCACCGTCGACGTGGTGGCCGAGGCCGACAACGGCGCGGCCGCACTGGAACTGATCCGGACGCACCTGCCGGCCGTGGCGCTACTCGACTACCGGATGCCCGACCTGGACGGGGCGCAGGTGGCCGCCGCCGTCCGCCGCGACGAGTTGCCGACGCGAGTGTTGTTGGTATCGGCCCACGATGAGTCGCCCATCGTTTACCAAGCGCTCGAACAGGGCGCCGCGGGATTCCTATCCAAGGAGTCGACCCGCGCGGAGATCGTCGATGCCGTGCACAACTGCGCCAGGGGCCGCGACGTGCTGGCGCCGGGTCTGGCCAGCGGCCTGGCGGGGGAGATCCGTCGGCGCAGCGAGCCCGAGGGGCCGGTCCTGAGTCCGCGGGAACGCGAGGTGCTCGGGCTCATCGCGGCCGGACGCAGCATCCCGGCGATGGCCGAGGAGCTGTACCTGGCGCCGTCGACCGTGAAGACCCACGTGCAGCGGTTGTACGAGAAGCTCGGGGTCGGCGACCGCGCCGCGGCCGTTGCCGAGGCGATGCGGCGCAGGCTGCTGGAATAGCGTGCTGGACTCGCCGGCTCGCATGGTCGAGCACCTTTCGGCCGAACCCGTACGGGTGTGGGCGATCCTGCGGCTACCGCTGATCGTGCTGATGCTGCTGCGGATCTACGTCGCCGGCGTGCAGCACTGGTTGCCGGTGCTCTACGGCGTGGTGCTGGCGGTGTATTGCGTTGCGGCGCTGAGCTGGTTGGTGTTCGTGCTGCGGCGGCCGGTGCCGCGGTGGGGGCCGTGGGTCTCGGCGGCCATCGACGTGATCGCGGTGCTGGCGCTGTGCGTGGCCTCCGGCGGCGCGACCGCGGAGCTGCTGCCGCTGTTCCTGGTGCTGCCCATCTCGGTGGCCTTCCAGGACCGCCCGGCGCTGACCGCCACCCTCGGAATCAGCACGGCCGTGGGTTATCTGGTGGTCTGGTGGATCTTCTCGATGCGCGACGCCACGGTCGAGATGACGCGGGTGGTCTACGTCCAGTTCGGCTTCCTGCTGTGGCTCGCGGCGGCCACCAGCGCGCTGTGCCTGGTGCTCACCCGCCGATCCGATCGAGTGCTGACGTTGCTGGAGGTGCGGCGGCGGCTGGTGTCGGAATCCGCGCAGGCCGAGGAACGACAGAACCGCGAACTCGCCGAACACCTGCACGACGGACCGCTGCAGACGCTGCTGGCCGCGCGCCTCGAGGTCGACGAACTCCGCGAGCGCGCCCCCGACCCCGCGCTGGACATGGTGCACTCCGCGCTGCAGGACACCGCCGCGGGCATGCGCTCGACCGTGACCGCGCTGCACCCCCAGGTGCTGGCTCAGCTGGGTTTGACCGCCGCGGTCCGAGAACTGGTGCGCCAGTACGACAGTCGCGGCGACTTCATCGTCGAAGCCGAACTCGACGACGTCGGTAAACCTGCGAGCCAGGCGATCCTGTTCCGGGCGGCGCGCGAGCTGCTGAACAACATCAGCAAGCACGCGTCGGCCACCGTGGTCACGGTGCGGTTGTTCCGGCAGGGCGAGCGCGTCGTGCTGGTGATCGGCGACGACGGCACCGGGTTCGACCCGGCCGTCGTCGAGCAGCGGGTGGCGCAGGGCCACATCGGGCTGGCGTCGCTGCTGGTGCGCCTCGATGCGATGGGCGGGTCCATGACGGTGGATTCCGCGGTCGGCGTCGGCACCACGATCACCGTGACCTCGCCCGCGGAGGCGATGGACCCGGAAGGTTCGGCCTCCAAGATGTCTTACCCGAAGTAGGATGACGAGTATGGCCAAGGACAAGATATCGGTGACGGTGGACGCGGCCGTGCTCGCCGCGGCGGACGCTCACGCTGCCGCAGCCGGGCTGAACCGGTCGGAAATGATCGAGCAGGCTCTGCGCAACGAGAGCGTGCGACTCGCGCTGGAGAGCTATACGACGCAAACCGTCCCGATGCTCGACATCGACTCCTACGCGGGGATGATTTACCAAGCGAATCGGTCCGCTGGTCTGTGATGAGACCAGGCGACGTCGCGCCGCGTCTCGACACCGAGCACGAGCTGTACGTCGCGGTGCTATCGAACTCAATGCATCTGACGGCCAACACCGGCCGTGTGATCACGTGCCCGTTCATCCCCGGCGAGATTCCCGCCGACACGATGGCGATGGTCGTGGCGACGGAGCGGCCGCGCGGTGTCGTAGTACCCGAACTGGTCCAATGGCTTCCCGTGGTGGCGCTCGACGCGCCGATCGGCAACATCGGTGCCGACGCGGTGCATGAAACGAAGACCGTCCTGACGGCTCTGTTATGAGAGCTGCCGACACCATGTCGCTACGACCGGGCAAGCCAGGATGTGGCATCCCGCGAGCGATCCTGGACCGCGTCTTCTACTGACCCCGGTTGCGGTCCACATCGGCGATGAACGCGCGGATCCGGTCGACGGCGTTCGGCGGTAGCGCCGCCGAGCCGTTGCGGATGTCCCAGATCTGCTCGACCGGCAGGCCCAGCAGGCCGGCGATCACCGGTTCGGGCAGGCCGGAGTGCGCACAGGCGCGGTCGAGTTGGGCGCCGAGGCTCTCGGAGAGCCGATCCAGCAGCGCCCGCCGAACGGATTCCAGCGCCCGCACGTGGCGCAGCAGCGCCGCACCGGCGTCCGCGCCCGAGGTCACGGCCACCTTCCAGGAATTGGCGGCCAGGCGCTCGGCCTTGAGGCACTGCGCGATGACCGAGCGCACTATGTTTTCGTATCCGGAATCCGACGGGGCGGGGAGTCGCTCGATCACGGCGGTCAGCGCCTCGAGCTGGGCCTCCGCGTAGTCCTCGAAGACCGAGGTATCGGTACCACGGTCGACGATCACAGCCGCGGTGTCGTGGCGCGGGATCGCGGGTGAATGCTCGGTGAGCGCCCGGTTGACCTCGGCGAGCGCATCGTCGGCGACGAGCAGCCGGGCGTAGGTTCCCGGCGGCAGGCCAAGGCCGTTTTCTACCTTCTGAACTGTACTTTTGTGTGGTTTACGAGCGCCACGCTCGAGGTAGCTCAGGCCCATCACGCTGACGCCGGTCGCTGCGGCGAGATCGGCCAGCGACCAGTCCCGGGACTCGCGGACCGACCGCAGGGCCGCGCCGGCGGCCTCGCGGCTCATCCGAACGCTCCGGCCATGCGTTGAATCGTATACACACCGGCCATCCCGGAATTACATATACGTTTTTACATACGTTTTGCTTGTCAACTGGCCGATACGCATATACGCTTCCGTCACGTTTTCCGCGAGAGGAGCTGAACGCATGAACCGCAACCCCTGTGCCGACGACCCCGATCTGTGGTTCGGCTACCCCGACGACAACGGCACCGACGGAGCCGCCAAGGCGCGCAGCTACGAGTCGGCGGCGCTCGAGGCCCGTGCGCTGTGCCTGCGTCGCTGCCCGCTGGCCCTGCAGCGCCAGTGCGCCCAGCGTGCCGTCGAACACGGCGTGGAGTTCGGCGTCTGGGCCGGTATCAAGCTTCCGGGCAACCAGTACCGCAAACGTGGTGAGCTCGAGCGGGCCCATGAGACGTTGCGCCGCATCGCGGCCGGCGAGATCAACGCCCGGGAGCTGCCGGAGAACGCCGCCCTGCTGGAACGCCGTCAGCACCACCCGATCCCGGCCGTGGCCACCGTCTTTCATCTCGGGCGTCCCGTCGGCACCGTGTCCGCGGCCTGAGCCACGACGATGACGGAGTTGGACGCCCTCGTCCGCGCGCATCAACTCTTCGCGGCGACGGCGGTGGCGAACCCGCCGGCGCTCAGCGTGCCGGACCGGCCGCCGAGGATCGCGGCGGGGGCGGGCCGGACCATGTCGCGTTACGCGCAGGACGCGCGCCGCAGCGCCACGGTGCTGCAGGCATCGGCGTCCACCGACCGCGCGTTGACCGCGGTGATCGCCGATGCCCGCCGTGACCACGCCGACGGGTACGCGCACACCCGGCGGGTGCTCGAGGCGGCCCGCGCCGACAACCGCATCCCCGTCGACTCACCGGTGGCCCAACGAGAAGCGTTGCGCCGCCGCATCGCCCGGCTGCGAGCGCAGCACGGGCATGTCAGCGCGGCACGACGCCGGGCCGCGCTGCGGCTGGCCATCCTGCGCGCATTGCGATACCGCGCACGTCGACGCGCGCTCCTGGCGGGCGGGGCCAAACTCGCGCCGGGTGATCGGCGGGCCGCTGCCGCGGTGCGCGCGGCGCTGTCCCGCCTGGGACGGCCCTACGTATGGGGAGCGACGGGCCCGGACCGCTTCGACTGCTCGGGTCTGGTGCAGTGGTCCTACCGGCAGGCCGGGGTGGGGATCGGCCGGACCACCTACGACCAGATCGACGACGGTGTGGCCGTCCCGCGGTCGCAGGTCCGGCCGGGCGATCTTGTGTTCCCCCACGCGGGCCATGTGCAGATGGCGATCGGCAACGGGATGGTGGTCGAGGCCCCGTACGCCGGCGCCTCGGTGAAGATCAGTCTGCTCGGCCAGGACGTGGTGATTCGTCGGCCCGTGCCGTGAGGGATCCGCGGTGAATTGTTGCCGCCGAGGCACGCGAGTAGCTTGAGGACATGGCAGAGCTCGGAGGGCAGGCGGTTTCCGCGTTGGATGCCCGTCAGACGGCTCTGCTCGCCCGGCACAGCGCCGTGGCCAGTGCCGATCGGGCGCTGGCGACCATCGTGGCAGACGCCCACGCGTCCGCGGTGGCCGCGCGGAAACGGTTGGACGGCATCGAGTCCGAAGTCGAGGCGCTGGTGGAGCACCAGGAGGACTTCGCGCTCGACACCCCGGCCGGCGTGCGCGCCGCACACCGCCTGCTGGCCGACAAACTCCGCGAGATCCACACGGTGGTGGCCGATGCCGCCGCCGAGGCCGAGGCCAAGGCGGCGGTGCTCAATGAGATGGTGGCGCACTACAACTCGGGTCGCGCGGAGTAGTCCACCGGCGCGGCCAAGGTGAATTGTCACCGCTGGGGGCCGTGCGTACTGTCCGCGACATGGAGGCAGCCCGGTGACCACCCAGAGCGAGTTCCAGGCGGTCCTCGAGCAGCTGCGGGGCAGCACCGGTGATCCGAACGCCTGGATGACCGGTTTGTCGCCGGCCGAGATCCAAACGGCGCTGCTCTACGGAATGGGAAACGACGAGCCGGCGCTGGCCCCGATTCTCGCCAAGATCCGCGCCAACCACCCCGCGGTATTCGGCGCGATCGCGCCGCACCACCCGCGGCCGGGCCCGGGCCAGACCGGCGCGGCGGCCACCGCCATCAAGAAGGCCGAAAGCGATCTGGCGCAGCAAAATTCATCGACGGCCGCTCTGGATCTGATGGTGATCTCGGCGGTACTGAACGCACACGCCACCAGCACGGCGGGGGCCGAGACGCTGCGCGCATTACAACGTGAGATCGACGACGCCGTGCGCACCCGGACCGATCTGGACACCCCCGCCGGTGCCCGGGACTTCCAGCGGTTCCTGGTCGGCAAGCTGCGCCACATCAGCCGGGTGATCGAAGAGGCCGGCCTCGACGACCGCTCGAAGGCCGCGCTGGCCACCGCGTGGACCGCACTCTACGAGTCGAGCAAGCGTGTCGATGCCGCGCCCAATGAGACCGCCCGGGACAAGGCCGCGCAGGAGGAGGCCGTCCCAGCGCCGAAGGCGAACCCGGCCCCGGCAACCGGGTCCGCCCCGTCGCCGGCCGAACTGCCGCCGTACGGCGCCGATCTGCCTCTTGAGTTCGGCGACCCCCTGGCGGGTCTGCTGCCCGCCGCGCCGGCACCGGCGCCCGTGACGCCCGCGCCGGCGACGGCGAGTGCGCCCGTCCCGCAGATACCGCTGCCGGCGCCGACACTGCCGGCCGCCGCGGCACTTCCGGCCGGCGGCGCACCACCGCTGAGCGCCCCGAGCGGCCTGCCCTTGCCCCGCGGCGGGACGGCGCGCGACGACGGGCTGAGCCTGGCGGATCTGCTGGCGGCCGAGGAGGCCGCGCTGGCCGCCGAGTCGCCGCCCGAAGCCGACGACGAGAACATCCCGGAGCAGGACGCCGTCGACCCGGACCAGGGCAGCCCGGAGCAGACCGACGAGAAGGCCGTCCCCGACAAGCCCGAATCCGCCGTCGTGAAACTGCCCGGCGGGGAACAGATCACCGCGCCCAGCCCGGCGCTGGCCCGGGTCCTCACCGCGGCCCTGGCGGGCACCCCGATCGGGGAGGCCTTTCAGCGGGAAGACCTAACGATCCCGCCTCCCGGCACCTCGGTGCCGCACCCGGTGGATCCGGCCCGCGTCGGCACCGGCGACGTCGCGATGTTCACCGATCGCCAAGCGTTGGCCATCGACCGGGACCGCGCGCTGCTCGACGGCCAGATCCGCCCGGTCTCTGCCATCAGCGGCCCCAGTTTCCTAGGCTGGCTGCATCCGCCGGCCGCCGCCGGGGAGGTCGCGCCGTCGGCCACGACACCGAACAACTCAGACACGCCCGCACCGACCCGCCCGGCCGCGCCGGCCGAGCCCGCACGATAGGAAGTAGCTGATGGAGATCAACGTCGACCTCGACAACCTTCGTGCGGCCGCAGTCCAGCACGCCCGGGCCGCGGAGCACCTGCGCGTGGTTCCGGAGAGCCATCGCGACATCCAGCAGAGCCTCGACTCGTTGGGACCGATCTTCGCCGATCTGCGCGACGCCGGCCGCGCCCTGCTGGAGCAACGCCGCGCCTGCTACGAGCAGCAGGCTGAGGACCACGTGGAGATGGCGCGCTATCTCGAGCACGCGGCGGCCAGTTGGGAGACCGGCGAACAGGATGCCGCGCAGCAGATCCGCGCGGTACGGGATTCGCAGTGACCGCGGACCCGAATCCCGACTTCGATGCCGTGCATCCCAGCGGACACATCATGTTCCGCAGTTGTCGGGGCGGCTACCTGCACAGCGTGGTGCTGGCGGAGCCGGCGATGTCGACCGATGCCCAGACCCTGGCCGAGGCCATTATGCGCACGGCCGACGTGTCATACCTGAAGGCACTGATGGAGGTGCGCGGCGAGATCATCGCCGCGGGCCATACGCCGTCCGACGAGATCCCCGGACCTGCCGATCTGGTGCACGCCATCGAGCAACTGCGTGAGCACCGGCTGACCGCCGAATCCTGAGCGCGGCGACCGGACCGGTCAGTGCACCCACTTCTGCACGGTGTCCGGCGGCGGGACGATCCCGGTGGGCGGCTCGACGGGATGCTGTCCGAACAATTCGCGGGCCTGGGCGAGTAGCGTGCGAACCTCGTCCAGTTGCTGCTGGAGCAGCGAATCTGCCATGCGTGCGACGGTACCGAGGCGGATCGGGGCGCACAATTCACCCTGCCGGAAACTGTGAAGTGACCCCAGCCTGGACGCCAGTACGATTGCCGGGTGGCGATCTTCGGCAGGAGAAGTGCGCGCAAGCGCATGCGCAGGGCTACCGAGCAGGCGTTGTCGGTCCCGGCGTTCCGCACCCCCGTGGACTGCACCCCGTGGGTGCTCGGCGGCCTGTGGCCAACCGAACTCAATGAGCCCCGCCCCGAAACCGCCTCCCTGGCAGCCTATCTCCGCAACGATCTGCACCGCATCGCCGACTCGGCCAACCAGAAGCTGCGGGAGATCAACGAGGCCGGCCTGGCCGAACCGGCCCGGCAGGCGGAGGAGGCCCGGGTCATCAACGTGGCCCGTGCGTTCGCGGTACTTCGCGTCGAGTCCACCATCCGGCATTTGCGCCAGGAGCCCTTGGGTTTTCAGCCCGAGTACCTGAGCCTCGGCACGGTTCCCGACGAGCCCACCCGGGTGGTGCGCCGCGAGCACTCGGAGCCCACCGTGGTCATCGAGCACCACGACGCGGAGCGCCCGACCGCGGCCGCCCCGCCCGAGATGGCCGCAGATGTGCCACCGCCTCCCTCGGAGGCGCCCGAAATCGACTGGGCCACCGTGAAATCCGATCCCCTGGCGGAGCCGCAGCCGGCCCCGGTGCGGATGCCCGAGCCGACGCCGGAACCGGAGCCGACGCCGGACCCGCCGGCCCCGGTGCGGATGCCGACGCCGGAGCCGGACCCGCCGACGCCGCCCGCACCTCGGCGGGCGAATGCCGCCGCAGCCACACAAGTCGAATCCTCCGATAGCCGCCTGCGCCGGCTGCTCACCTTCGTCGCCCGTCAGGAGCCGGGCCTGGCGTGGGCGGTCGGCGACCGATCCGATGGATCCACGGTGCTGGCCACCGACCTCGCCCACGGCTGGATTCCGCCCGGCGTGAGCTTGCCGGCGGGCGTGGAACTGCTACTCCCGCAACGCCGCCGGGGAAATCTCAACGGCATCATTGGTCACACTGAACATAGGTTGACTTATCGACCGGGGGACGGGTTCGCGCCGTCGACGGAACTCGACGTGACCGCCCCGGACCCCGATGTGCGCCGGCTCGAGGCCGTGCCGGACCTCGGTTGGCGGCTGGCGGAGGCGACGCACTGGCGCGACGGGCTGCCCCGGATGGTGCACACCATGGCCAAAGCGGGCGCGGCCGGCACCGGCGTCGTCGATGCCGAACTCGACGTGCTCCGTGTGCATCTCGATACCGCGCGCTACCAGGTGTTTTCCCAGTACCCCGACGTTGGGGACCGGTTGTTCTGCAACTGCCTGCTGTTGGCCGCCACCGAGGCGATCGCCAGCGGGGATCAAGTGGCCGCAAACTACCATTTCGGCTGGTACATCGAATTGACGGCAGCGAAAGTCGAGGGTTGGGGGCAGCAACCCTAATTGTGGTGCTGCTGTTGCCTTCTGGGGCAAACTCTTAACGAGTGAATTGACGTTGCTGGACAAGTTCCACATACTGTCTTCCGTGTCGGGGGCCAGAGGCGCGGAAGAGCGCGCTGACAAGGTTCTCGTCGAAGCAGTTCTCCGCGAGTTGAGCGACGCAGCTGACAAATGGGAAGCGCTCGTGGAAGAGGCCGAGCGAATTACTTTCGCCGTTAATTTGGGGGACATTCATGCGGTTGCCAACGCAGACGGGAGGCTCGTGGAGTTGAGCCTGCATCCTCGGGCGACCGAGTACTCCCACACCGAGCTCGCGGAACGACTCAATCTGGCGTTCGCGGCGCTTCGAGACGAAGCGGTGGCCGACAACGCCGCTCGATACGGCGGCAGCCTGCGCTGATGGGCACCCAGCGCGACGCGTACCGCGATGGAGTGCGGCTCGGGGACAGTCTCCGAGCCAAGAAATTGGTGTCAGTACGGGGGTCCGGGCGCCGATATCGTGAAGAGGCAACCGAAGCGCCATCGACGACGTATTCGGTGCGAGGCGACGTGAGTCGCCCGCCGAAAGGACCTCCCCAGTGCCGTTGAATCTGTCCAACCGGGACCAGAATTCAGGCCACCTGTTCTACAACAGGAGGCTCAAAGCGGCGATCACCCGTTTCTCCGTGCGGATGAAGCACGATGACCGCAAACAGCATGCGGCCCTGGCTCTTTCGATTGTCTTTGTCCTGATCGGCGTGGGCTGGATGGCATTGCTCCATCTGCTGAAGCCGGCCGGATTGGTCGGCGACTCCGCGATCATCGGTAATCGCGACACCGGCGCGGTCTACGCCAAGGTCGATGGCCGGCTGTACCCGGCCTTGAATCTGACCTCCGCGCGGCTGGCCACCGGGTCCAACGCCGCACCCACCTGGGTGAAATCCGCTGAGATAGATAAGTTTCCGACCGGACCGCGGATCGGCATCCCCGGAGCCCCCGACGACCTCTCGGTCACCGGCGGGGGAGTCTCGGCGTGGTCGGTGTGCGACACCGCCGCCGCGCGCAACACCGCTGCCGGCCCGGTGGTGACCTCGATCGCCGGCCAGCTGTCCCGGTCCGGTCGCGCCGCGCCGATGGGCCCGGACCAGGCGGTGCTGGCGACCCACGGCGGCGCCACCTACATCCTGTGGAACGGGCAACGCTCCCGCATCGATCCGCGGGACCGCTCGCTGACCTTCAACCTGGGCCTGGACCCCGGTGAGACGCGCCCGGTGGCGATGTCGAACGCGCTGTTCGACGCGCTGCCCGCCACCGAACCCCTTGTCGTTCCGCCGATCCCGGATCTCGACCGGCCCTCGCGGTGGCTGCCCGGTGTCGCCATCGGCACAGTGTTGCAGAGCAAGGATGCCGCCGGCACCGTCAGCGGTTTCTACGTGCTGCTACCGGAGGGCGTGCAGCAGATCAGCGCGTTCGTCGCCGACCTGCTGCGCACCGCCGTGTCGCAAACCTCGACCGCACCGCTGCTGGTCACCCCGGACAAGCTGGTCGGCATCCCCGACGTCGACAGCCTCAACATCGGCTTCTACCCGAACAACCGATTGAAATTCGTTGACACCGATGCCAATCCGGTGACCTGCGTGGGCTGGGAAAAGATGTCCACCGATCGGCAGGCCACCGTGACGGTGTACACCGGCAAGGGCCTGCCGGTGTCGCCGGGCATGGATTCGCACCTGGTCAAGCTCGTGCGCGACGACCGTCATCCCGACTCGGTGGTCGCCGACCAGACGCTGCTGCTGCCGGGGACGCCGAATTTCGTCGCGACCACCAGCGGCGTCGTCACCTCGGACACCCGAGAAAGTTTGTACTGGATCTCCCCGCAGGGTGTGCGATACGGAATCAGCTGGGACAACGAAACTTTGAACGCCGTCGGCCTGAACCCGGGCGCCGCGGTGCAGGCGCCGTGGCCGATCGTACGTACGTTCGCGGCCGGCCCGGCGATCAGTCGCGACGATGCGTTGCTGGTCAGGGACACCCTGCCCGGCGGCGGCACGGCGGCACGAGTACCGGCAGTGGGAGGCTAGTCGATGTCCAAGAGGGGATTCGTCCGCGCGCCGCGCAGGCCCGCACCGTCGGTGCCGCCGGCGCGGGTGGCGGTCAACGCGCCGCTGGAACTGCCCGAGCGGGAACCGCGCAACATCCTGCTGATGATCGCGATCCCGGCGTTGCTGGTCGCGATCCTGGGCACGTTGGTGGTGATGTACACCTCCGGCGCCCGCTCGATGCGCGGCGGGTTCTTCCCGATGATCGGGTTGGTCGCCTTCGCCGCCATGATGTTCAGCGGCCGGTTCGGGCGCGGCCGCAAGATGACCTGGGGCGAGCAGGAGAAGCAGCGCCGCATCTACATGCGCCAACTCGACGAGGACCGCGACGAGATCCAACGCGCGGCGCAGGACCAACGCCGCAGCCAGTTGTTCGTGCACGGCGACCCGCAGCAGTTGGACACCGTGATCGGCGGGCCTCGGATGTGGGAGCGGCGTGCCGCTGACGACGACTTCCTCGACGTCCGCCTGGGGATCGGGGTTCAGCAATCCAACGAGTCCGCAGTCTCGCTGCAGTGGCCCGAGGTGCCCGTCGGCGAGGAACTCGAACCCGTGACCGGGCGTGCGCTGCGCGATTTCATCCTGGAGCAGAGCAAGATTCGTGGCATCGGCAAGGTGCTCAGCCTGCGCTCGAAGCCCGGCTTCAGCTTCCTCGGCGACGACATGAGCGAGTTGCACGCCGTGCTCCGCGCGCTGCTGTGCTCCCTGGCCGTCTACCACAGCCCCGGGGATTTGAAGATCATGGTGGTCACCCGCCACCCCGAGGCCTGGCAGTGGTTGGTGTGGCTGCCGCACAATCAGCACGACGAGATGTTCGATGCCTGCGGGCTGCGGCGGCTGGTGTTCGCCTCGCCGATGGACCTCGAGGTCGCACTGGACGCGGAACTGCACCGCAAGGGCCGCGGGCCGTGGGCGCCACCGTCGGGCAGCAGCCCGCTGTCGATGCCCTCGCCGATGGAGGGCACCGGCAGCGGCGCGCTCGGCCCGCATTGGGTGATCGTCGACGACAACGTCGGGACCCCCGAACAGTGGGAGGGCATCACCGGCCAGAAGGGCATGGCCGGGATCACCGTGCTGCGGTTGGCAACCCGGCCCGGCGTCGGCGTGGGATTCACCGACGAGGACGAACGCTTCGAGCTGCGCGAGGGGCGTCTGCGGCACCGCGACGCCTTCTACGCCGCGGCCGACATGCTGGCGGAGAGCACCGCAGACCGCTATGCGCGGGCCATCGCACGTTGGTCGCCGACCACCGCCGGGGAGCTCTCGGAGATGGACAGCCAAGGCGGGGAGCTGTTGCGCCTGCTGGGCATCAACGATCCCCGCAAGCTCGAGGTGGACCGGCTGTGGGCCGAACGGCGCGGCCGCGGGGACCCCAAGTGGGGCATGGTGCCGGTGGGCGTGCGGCCCAACGGGGAACTCGAGCACATCATCCTGCGCGCCAAGGACTTCGGCGGTTACGGCTTCCACTCCGTGGTGATCGGAACGTCCGGCTCGGGTAAGTCGGAATACTTCCTGTCGCTGTGCAACGGCATCGCGCTGACGCATTCGCCGGAGACGTTCATCGTCATCTTCGTCGACATGAAGTTCGAGTCCGCGGCCCAGGACCTCGAGGGCCTGCCGCACGTGGCCGGCTCGCTGTCGAACCTCGGCAAGGACGACCGGCACCTCGCCGAGCGGATGCGCAAGGCGATCAACGGTGAGATCGCCCGGCGCTACCGGCTGTTCAAGGAGGCCGGCGCCCGCGATGCCAACGAGTACGAGGAGATGCGGCTGGCGGGTCGCGACCTGGAACCCGTCCCCATCCTGCTGGTCATCATCGACGAGTACCTCGAGCTGTTCCATCATCATCAGGACTGGATCGACCTCGTCATCCACATCGGGCAAGAGGGGCGCGGCTGCAACGTGTTCTTCACTCTCGGTGGGCAGCGGCTCGATCTGTCCTCGCTGAGCAAGGCCAAGAGCAACATCGCGTTTCGGGTGGCGCTGCGCGCCGAGACCGCGGAGGACTCCCGCGACGTGATCGGCAGCGACGCCGCACTGCACCTGCCGTCGCAGAAGAACGGCTACGCACTGTTGAAGGTCGGGCCCCGCGAACTCGAGCAGTTCCGCTGCTTCTACGTCTCGGCGCCGTACGTGTTGCCCAAGAAGGCCAGCACGGTGGGCAAGACGATCGACCTGAGCTTCCGGCAACCGCGGGCGCTGACCTGGGAGTACCAGCCGCTGTCCGAGGAGGACAGCGCGGCGCTGGCCGTGGCCAACGTACCGGAGGAGCCCGACGAGTTCCTCTATCACGCCGACGGTTTCAAGAAGAAGAAGCTGCTGGAGGTCATCCGCGACTCGCTGCTGGCCCATCCGGCCCGGCCGCCGCACCAGATCTGGCTGCCGCCCCTGGAGGACTCCGAGTGCGCCGATGCGTTGGTGCAGCGTTACCGGGGTCGGCCATGGCACGTCGACTACGGCCAGAACCCTGGCCTGGTGATCCCGATCGGCGTGGTCGACATCCCGGAGGACCACGAGCAGACGGTGCACGTGCTCGACGTCGAGATGGACAACGTCATGGTCGTCGGGACCGCCCAGCGGGGGAAGTCCTCCACGCTGATGACGTTGATGATGTCGGCGTCGCTGATGTACCGGCCCGAGCGGGTGACGTTCTTCTGCATCGGGGCGACGCTGTACGCCATCGAGGACCTGCCGCATGTCGCCGGCGTGGTCAGTGTGACTGATACCGAAGGTGTTTCGCGCACGATCGCCACCATCGAGGGGGTGATCCGGGCGCGCGAGGCCGCGTTCAAGCACTATCAGATCGACATCTCGGAGTTCCGCGAACGCCGGTTCGGCGCGGCCGGCGGCGGCGGGACCGACCCGGACGACAAGTTCGGCGACGTGTTCTTGGTCGTCGACAACTTCGGCGATCTCTACGAGAAGGACATGGCCGTCGGGGACCGGGTGATCGCGCTGGCACGTCAGGGCCTGTCCTACGGCGTGCACGTGATGACCAGCGCCACCGGCTGGCTGGTCGGGCAGCGCCAGGCCCTGGTCGGGGTGTCGAACGCCCGCATCGAGTTGCGGCTCAGCAACCCCGACGAGACCGCCATGAACACCGGTATCGAGCACCGCAAGGCCGCCCGTCGGGTGCTGGACCGCCCCGGGTTCGGCATCACCCGGACCAGTCACGAACTGCTGGTGGGTATTCCGGAGATCACCGGACCCGGCGGTGAGCGGATCGGGACACGCCAGGTGGGCCGGGTGATCGCCGGCGTCACCGGGGCCGACCGGGTCGAGACGCTGGTGCGCCTGCCGGACCGCGTTCCGCTCGGCGAGATCGTCGCCGCGCACCGTGCGCTGCCGGCGGCCGCCGATCCGTGGAACATTCCCTTCGGGCTCGGGGAGACCGCGCTGCAACCGGTCAGCCTGAGTTCCCGGGTGACGCCGAACCTGTTGGTGGTCGGTCGGCAGGGCTGCGGCAAGACGTCCACGCTGGCCGCGGTCGGACAGTCCATCATGGCGGCGCTGTCCCCCGAACAGGCCCAGATCTTCATCATCGACCCCAAGACCAGCCTGATCGGCAAGGTGCAGGGCCCGCACGTCCGCGCGTACGCCTACACCGCCGAGGACGTCGACCAGGTGCTCGAATCGCTCGCCGCCGAACTTCAGGACCGGCTCCCGCCGTCGGGGCTGAGCCAGGAGGAGTTGCTGACCCGCACGTCGTGGCAGGGTCCGCACTACTTCGTGCTGATCGACGACGAGCAGGAACTCCGTCCCAACGGTGCGGTGCTGGGGAAGCCCGCCGCGATCGCGCCGCTGCTACCGCTCATCGAACGCAGTCGCGAGGTCGGGTTGCACGTCATCGCTTCGCGTTTGCCGGGGAACTGGACGGGCGCGTCGGCGATGAACCCGCTGCTGCAGCGGCTGACGAGTTCGCGGACTCCGACGTTGTTCATGGACAACGATCCGACCGCCGTGAAGGTCTATGGCCGGATCTCGGCTCAGCAGCTGCCACCGGGCCGCGGGCAGCTGGTTTCCACCGAGGGCGAGATCGAAGGGATCCTGGTCGGCCTGCCCGACGCCGGCACCGCCGCGGCCCCCGAAAAAGTGTCCGGACCACCACCCAACGCAACTTAGGCTCAGTCAATACCGCAGTTGACGGGGTAGATAACCCGCCGAGCAACAACAGAGAGGTGACACCATGTCGAATCCGCTATTCGAGGTCACACCGGCCATGGTCGGACTTTCCTCGGCCACCGAGGCGGGGGTCAGCGCGGCGCAGGGAGCCAGCGCGGGCACCGCGTCAGCGGCCCTGCTCGGCATCCTGGAGATGGCGGGTGACGTCACGTCGATCGCCTTCGCCAATGCCCTGCGGGCCGCCGGCGCGGCCTACGTCGGGGCCATCGCCGAACACACCACGCAACGGGGAATGTTTGCCGGCGCGCAGGGCATCGCGGGGGCCACCTTCGAGGCGGTCGAGGTAGGCCAGCAGGCGGCCCTGGCCCTGAGGACGGCGCTCTAGCGCCGGGATGCCGAGCCAGATGTCATGATCGACCCAGGATGGGCACTGCGGACGCCCGAGCAGAACGATCTGCTGCTCAAGGCGGCGCCGGGCGGGCTGCCCAGCATGATGGCGGCGTTGGCCGCCTACACCGCCGAGATGGCCTCGACCGAGACCGCCGCGGGCATCTCGACGGCCAACATGGTGGCGCTCAACGCGGAGTTCCAGGGTGCGGCCAACGTGGCCTCCACGGCGACGACCACGGGCCTGAACACCGTCGCGCATCTGCTGTTCGGTTGGCTCGCCGAGAAGCCGCCGCTGATCTCCACCGCCGTGAACGCCTTCACCACCGCCTACTCCACGATGGTGCCCGCGCCGCTGTGCATCACCAATCGGGAGGAATGGGCGATGTACTGCGCGATGAACGCGGTGTTCCCGGTGTTCGGCATCCCGATCGCGGAGCGCGATCTGGAGTACTTCGGCAACTTCTGGCCCAACAACGCGCGCACCGGCGCCACCTACTCCGCCACGTTGACGGCCCTGATGCCGACATTGGCGATCCCGCCACCCCTCACCCCGCAGAACGCCGCGCCCGCAATGCCGGCCGCGGCGGCCACGGCGGTAGCGGAGACCGCGGCGACGACGGCCGCGGGCGACGCGATGCGGGTCTCCAGCGAGGCTGCCGGCCAGGCGTCCTCGGCCGGCAGCAATGGCGCGGGTTCGTTCATGGACGTCGCGCAGCAGGCGCTCGGACCGGCGCAGCAGGCATTCGACACGCTGCCCAAGGCCTTCGAGGGAATCCTCGGTGCGCCAACGTCTCTCATGCAGCCCGCGATGGGCGCCGTCCAGAGTCTGACCGGGATGTTCGGCGGCGCGATGGGCGGTCCGAATGCGGCCACCGCGGCCGAGGCCATCCGGCCTGCCGGCGGCGGGGTGCCCGCGACCGGGTTGAGCACCGCGATGGGCGGTGGTGGCGGTGGCGGCGTCGCGGCCCCGGGTAGCGCTCAGGGCCTGACCAACTACGTGCGCCCGGCCAGCGGCTTCTCGCAGGAGAACGGCGGGCGTGCAACGGGATTGCGCACGCCGGGCCTGCTGCACGCCGGCGACGTGCGCGGCCCGGCGATGGCGCCGGGCGGCGGGGCCATGCCGCTCGGCCCGGCGGGCATGCTGGCCCGGGCGCAGGGCGGCGAGGGCGGCCAGGAGCAGGTGACCAGAGCACGCATCGTGACGGAGGGGGACCGCACCGACAAGGATTAGCTGTACTGATGGCCGGCGGCGTCGAACCGGCGGAGAATTTTCATGAGTTCTCTTTGTTCACCGTGTTCACAACGATATTTGTCGGGTGTCGCGGGCGCTTACGGCTTCCAACGTGCATTTGCCAATTGGTGAAGTGACACCGTCCGGAACGCACTTAGACTCACAACCAAGTCCCCACGGAGTGGGGGAACAACCAAAGGGAGAGGGACACAATGGGAACAACGAGTGGACAGAACGTCGACATCCCACCGGAAGACCTTCGGGAAACCATGTCCGCGGTCACCACGGCGATGGACAGCAGTACCGCACTGGGCAATCAGTGCCTGAGCCTGATCGAAGATCTGATGGGTGCCGCGTTCCGGGGTCCGGCCGCCTCGATGGCAGTGCAGACCATCTCGGAGATCAATGCGGATCTGCAGAAGATCACCACGCACGGGACCTGGCTGGCCGAACACCTCGGCAAGACCGCCGAGGTCATGGAAGCCAACGAAGACGATTCGATCAACGCCATTAGGGCCGTGCACGGCGGCTGAGTCAGCGACAACCCCTCGGACCCAACCCGATTCCCAAGGAGAATCTCCATGCAAATCACGTACAACGCCCC
>Ga0265293_10003586_pt1 | contig 28657 bp, 26 predicted proteins | sample Munlanlewell138R_FD_192505 | JGI IMG/M metagenome (GOLD analysis project Ga0265293, IMG submission 192505) | Leachate microbial communities from a municipal landfill in Southern Ontario, Canada - Leachate well 138R | ecosystem: Engineered > Solid waste > Landfill > Unclassified | place: Canada... | reverse complement strand
GTATGGGAACAAATTGGACCGAAACAGGGTTTGACCTGTTATTAACTGATATCGGAAATAGTTATATTGTAAAAATAGGGACCGAAAAAGGGGCGGAACTGCTGGTAAAACATACCAAATACCGCTTACCCACCGGAGATGAAATTGTCAGGCAGAAAAAGGTAAGGGGAGAGGCTTTAAACAGGTATAAAATTGCGCTGGATACGCCAAAGGACAGAATCCCCAAAATACTTGAGGAAAGTTATGATGACCCTTATTGGGAAAACAGGAGCGCAACCTGTTTAAGTTGCGGGTCATGTATTATGGTCTGCCCTACCTGTTACTGTTTTGATGTTAAGGATGAGATGGCGTTGAATCTAAAGGAAGGCGAAAGATTCAGACGCTGGGACGGGTGTATGCTGGTAGACTTTGCAAAAGTTGCTTCAGGGGAAAATTTCCGAAAGGATAAAGCCAGCCGCTTTCGCCATAGAATGTTCCGCAAAGGTAAATATATACTGGAAAGGTACGGCAAAGTCGGATGTGTAGGTTGCGGGCGCTGCTCAAGTGCTTGTTTGGCGGGTATTGCCAGTCCGCTGGAGGCATTTAACGCGCTGGCAGAAAATATTCGCTTAAAAGAAGCTGCTACCAGTGTTATTCAAGCAGCTAAGCCGGCAAGAGACATTTATACTCCGGAAATGGCAGAAATACTTTCGGTAAGACAATTAACGGAAAAAGAAAAAGTTTTTGAATTAAAACTAAAAAGCGGTAAAAAACTGGGGCATTACCCCGGACAGTTTGTTACAGTTTCGATTATGGGTACCGGTGAAGCGCCGTTGTCCATTTCGTCCTCACCTTTAAGAGGAAAAAACTTCCAGCTGGCGGTGCGGAATATGGGCGATTTAACATCCGCTCTGCATTCGTTAGAAGCAGGAGCTACAGTAGGTATAAGAGGCCCGTTCGGTAATGGTTTCCCTCTGGAAACGTTGGAGGGTAGGGACCTGCTGCTTATCGCCGGTGGAATAGGGCTTTTTCCGTTGAGATCTCTGATACAATACGTGATGGATAGGCGATATGATTACGGTAAGGTCAGCCTTCTTTACGGTTGCCGTACACCGGCGGAACGTGTTTTTACCGATGAATTGGATTTTTGGCAAAACAGCAAGGAAATAGATTTCCATGAAACAGTAGACATGCCCTGTGAGGGGTGGACGGGTAATGTGGGTGTTATTACCAACTTGATTGATAAAGTTGACATCGACCCCAAGAAGACTATGGTGGCGGTGGTAGGTCCTCCTGTTATGTATAAATTTGTTATTGAGAAGTTGAAAAAGAGGGATTTACCTGATGCGCATGTATTTCTCTCACTGGAACGCAAGATGAAATGCGGAGTTGGTAAATGCGGGCATTGCCAGATTAACGGTATTTATACCTGTCAGGAAGGGCCGGTATTTTCACTGACTCAGTTAAGAAGTTTGAGAGAGGCGGTGTTGTAATGAAACCTAAAGTGGCTTTTTTTGATTTTACCGGATGCGAAGGCTGCCAGCTTGATGCGCTGAATTTGGATGCCCAGGATTTAATCGACCTGTTAAACGGTATTGATATAGTTAATTTCAGGGAAGTAATGACCGAAAGATCTGATAATTATGAGATAGCTTTTGTCGAGGGCAGTATAACTACCGAAGGTGAGATAGAACGTGTCAAAAGGATAAGAGAACAGGCAAAAATAGTGGTTGCCCTGGGTGCCTGTGCCTGTATCGGCGGAGTAAATTGTCTTAAAAATCATGTGCCGATGGAAGAAGCTCTCAGGATTGTGTATGGCAAAGATGCCAAATATTATAATACAATACCGGCCAGACCTGCCGATGCGGTTATTAAGGTTGATTACTATGTACGCGGTTGTCCGCCGTCTACCTCGGAATTGGTTAAAGTAATAAAGGCTTTGTTACTGAATAAAAAGCCTGATATTCCGAACTATCCTGTTTGCGTGGAATGCAAGAAGGCAGGTAACATTTGCGTTTATGAGAAAGGGCAGACTTGCCTGGGGCCTGTTACAAGGGCCGGTTGCAATGCCATATGTATAACCAGTGGCAGGTATTGTTGGGGCTGCCGTGGTTTAGTTGATGAACCCAATATTCAATCTCAGAAAGACATTCTAAACAAATACGGGCTTACCGCAGAACAGGTGATAGAGAAGTTTAAAATCTATGATACGTGCAGTGAGGTGCTAAAATGACACAGGTTAACATAAATGTTCACCATTTAACCCGTGTCGAAGGACATGGCAATATTGTTCTTAATGTAAATGACGGAAAAATTGAAGAGCTTAAATGGATTGTTTCGGAATCCCCCCGTTTCTTTGAAGTTATGATGCGTGACAGGTACTATGAAGACGTCAATCATATAGCGTCCAGAATATGCGGTATCTGTTCTATATCGCATTCCACGGTCTCTCTGCAGGCTACGGAGAAAGCATTTGGGGTTAAACCGTCCGAACAGACAGTTTTATTAAGAAAACTATTATTCAATGCGGAGGTAATGGAAAGCCACATTCTGCATATTATGTTTTTGGCGGCACCCGATTTTCTCGGGGTAGGAAGTGTTTTCCCGTTGATAAATACCCATAAAGATATTATTGTCATGTCTTTAAGACTGAAAAGGTTGTCTTATAATTTAGCTGAAGCGCTGGCGGGTAGAAAAACGCATCCTCTATCATGTATCGTCGGAGGTTTTGCTAAGCTTCCCCAATACAGTGAACTTGAAGATCTGCGTAAAAGGCTCGAAGATGCCCTGATCGACCTTGCGACTATTGTGGACTTGTTCAAAACATTGAAAATACCGGATTTTCAGCGGGAAACTGAATACATTGCTCTGAAAGATGAAAACGAATACGCTTTTATCAGCGGACAAATTGCCTCGTCGGATACGGGGCTGACACCGGTAGAAAATTACCTTAAAGTCACAAATGAGTTTTGTGTTCCGCAGTCTACGGCTAAATACACCAAAAATGCCAGAGATTCTTATATGGTAGGTGCACTAGCCCGGTTTAACATAAATCATGAACAACTGCTTCCGAAAGCTAAAAGCGCTGCTGCGGAACTCGGGTTGGTGGCTCCCAATATAAATCCGTTTATGATAACCGTTGCCCAGTTGATTGAGGTAATACACGTTGTCCAGCAAAGTATTCAGATAATTGACCGCCTGTTTGTTATCGGAATTAAAGAAGAACCTCATCAGGTTAATCCCAAGAGAGGACGAGGCATTGCTTCGGTAGAAGCACCGCGCGGTATTCTCTTCCATGACTATACATACGGAGAAGGCGGTATTCTAAAAGAAGCCAATTGTGTTATACCGACAAATCAAAATCACAATAATATTCAGAAGGATTTCGAAGCGCTTGTTCCGGCAATACTTCAGCAACCGGAAGAAGAAATACAGCATACGATGGAAATGCTGGTAAGAGCATATGACCCGTGCATTTCATGTTCTGCTCATATGTTAAAAGTCAGTTTTAAATAATTAATCGAAAACGGGTGCGGTCATAAACCTTTGTCGTATAATGACTGCATCCGTTTTTTGGATAAAATGCTTTCTAAATATTTGCCACACGTTTAATCCTCAATAATATTTGTCTTACGTATTTCTATTGTTTTTTGTTGGGATAGCCGTATGTGTAAATCTTCTTGACACAATTATAACAGCCATTTAAAATGAATGATGAGGTGTACCGCAATGCTCTGTCCTGTTTGCAAGAAAGAAATGGTTGATGTCGAACATGACCGGATTGAACTGGACTATTGTGTTAAGTGCAGAGGAGTATGGTTTGATGCTAACGAACTCGAATTGCTTTTAGATAAGTACAACCTGCAAGACTGTGACCTTACATTTTCAAAATTAAAAAATAAGACCAGTGAAGATATTGCTGAAAAGAAGCAGAAGTGTCCGGTATGTAAAAAGACAATGGGCAAAATAAAAATCGGTGATTCTTCACAGACAATTATCGATATATGTGTTAACGGTGACGGGTTGTGGTTTGACGGAGGGGAGGTTGTTCAACTAATCAGGCATGCTTCAAAGGATATTCAGCAAGAATCAAATGCTGAACAACAGGTAATAAACTTTCTCGGAGAGGTCTTCCGTATATAGGGAAGTTTGCTAGTATTCCGCAGAAGCGGGAACTAAATTAGGAGGTGTTTCTTGGAAATTGTACTTTGGGTTTTACTGGGAATCGTAGTTTTATTGTTGCTATTTTATGTTTTTACATACAACGGTTTGGTCCGCTTACGCAATCAGGTTAAGAATGCCTGGGCTCAGATCGACGTTCAGTTAAAGAGAAGATATGACCTTATACCAAACCTTATGGAAACGGTTAAAGGTTATATGAAGCATGAAAGAGAAACTCTGGAAGCGGTGACCAATGCCAGAAATCTGGCTCAAAAAATATCCGACAGCGGAGCTGCAGCTCGTTCAAAGGCTGAAGGAGAACTTAGCTCTGCATTGAGCAGGTTACTGGCTGTTGCCGAAAATTATCCGGATTTAAAAGCGAATCAGAATTTCCTTGCTTTGCAGGAAGAATTGGCATCAACTGAAAATAAAATCAGCTTTTCGCGTCAGTTTTACAACGATTCGGTTCTAAATTATAACAATAAAATACAGATGTTCCCTTCCAATATTGTTGCAGGAATGAGTGGTTTTAAGACCGGTGAGTTCTTTGAAGTTACAGCCGCAAATGAGAGAGAGGCTCCCAAGGTCAGTTTTAGTTAAAGGAATATAACGCAATATGTGGGAACAAATTAGGTCCAACCAGATAAGGTCGGCGGTTCTGGTTATTGGTATGGGTGCCTTGCTATTCGTAATCGGCTATTTTCTGGGATTGTATTTTTTCGATAGCGGAATAGGAGGCTTGCTGATTGCCATTGCATTATGGTTGATAATGACGCTTGTGGGATATTTTCAGGGGGATAGTATTCTCTTGGCTTCTGCCGGCGCAAAAAAAATCAAACATGATGACCATCCGCGCCTCTATAATATCGTTGAAGAAATGCGTATTGCCTCCGGTTTGCCCAAGACTCCGGACATATACATAATAGATGACCCTTCACTAAACGCTTTTGCCACCGGGCGCGACCCGAATAAGGCAGCTGTAGCCATAACTTCCGGTTTACTGCAACAGTTAAACCGGGATGAGCTGCAGGGTGTTATGGCGCACGAAATATCACATATAAAAAACAGAGATGTTTTATTGATGGCAATGACCAGCGTGTTGTTAGGTGCGATTGTAATGTTATCGTGGTACGGTTCGCGTATCATGATTTTTGGAGGTGGAGGTTCGCGTCGTGATTCTTCATCCGGAGGGGCTGCCCAGGGAATAATAATGATAGTAGCTCTTCTTTTAATGATACTGGCTCCTATTTTTGCACAGCTGATATATTTTGCCATATCGAGAAAGAGGGAGTATTTGGCTGATGCCTCTGCGGCGATGTATACCAGATATCCGGAAGGGCTGGCTTCCGCACTGGAGAAGCTGGGTGCATCGAGCGGTCAATTAAAATCTGCTAATCAGGCAACTGCCCCGATGTATATAGTAAATCCTTTTCGAAAGAAGGGAAGGGCGGCAACCGATTTAAGCAGTACTCATCCGCCTATTTCAGAAAGAATTCGTATACTTCGCGCAATGGGCGGGGGCGCTTCTTATATCGATTATGAAACAGCATACAAACAGGTACACAAGGGCAAGGGCAGTGTCATTCCGGCATCTGCTATGTCTTTGGCAGGGGATTCCTCGCAAACGGTTTCAAGAGCTTCCACGGCGGATGACCCGGGAAGGCTTGAGAGAACACGTGAGACTTCGGACGTAATGTGGAAGTTGAGTGATTATAAGACTATAGAGTGCCCTTGCGGAACTAAATTAAGGATTCCGCCGCATTTTAGCGATAAAAGTATACAGTGTCCGCATTGTGGACAAAAACATATGTTATAGTTTTTATACGGTAGGAAATAAGAGATTAGCAGGGGAGATAGGTATTATCTCCTCTGTTTTTGTGGTATCTATTAAAAGGGTAGCTACAACCTCTGCTTGAGCTATCGGTTATACAATGATAAAATGCTTAAACCTCAATAATGACCTTATTCAAGGGGAAGTGTCGGAATTGGCAGACGAGCAAGACTTAGGATCTTGTGCCGCAAGGCGTGGGGGTTCAAATCCCCCCTTCCCCACCAAATACATCTTCGGTGGGAAACATTACTCCCATTTCGGTAAATAATAGAGATTTCAGATATAAAAAGTATTGACATAGCCTATTAATTGGTGTAACCTCATTGTTGTAATATATTCAGTCTCCAGCTAAATATTGCATCCTTTGTAATTATTAAACTCCCTTATTAGCGGAGTGTTTTATATAATTAATATGGAGTAATCAAAGGAGGCAAGCATGCGCGGCGATGGACTGAAAGAAAAAACTGTACAGACTGAAGAACTTCCCCCTCCCCCCAAAATTCTAACTAAACCACTCCCGGTTATTCTGGATGAAATGGAAGCCAATATTAAAGCCGCTATTGATGCTGCCAGACGAGCGGAGGATGCTTCCAAAAAGGCAAATGATGCTGCTGTATTAGCCACGAAGGCTTCGGGAGAAGCGGAGAAAAGAGCTGAGGAAGCCCGTAAAGCCGGTGAAACGGCGGCTCAGAAAGCAACGACTGCAGCCGGAGAGGCGGCGGCAAGAGCGGAACAGATAGCTAATACAGCCATTGCGGAAGCTGAAAATGCGGAGAAAAAGGCAAAGGAAGCAGCTGATGCTGCCAGCATGGCAGCAGAAGAGGCGGCCGCCAGGGCGGAAGAAGCTGCCCTGAAGGCAGAGGATATAGCTCGTGCAGCGCAGTATGCTGCCGAAGAGGCCACCGCAAAATCCGATGAAGTAGCACGCGCTGCAGAGGAAGTGTCACAATCGGCATTAAAAGCGGCTGAAGAAGCGGCTATTAGAGCAGAAGATGCGGCTATACTTGCCAGAGAAGCGGTTGAACGTTCGATTGAAGCATCGCTTGCAGCAGCAAAACAGGCTTCAAGTTCAGCTAAACTGGCTGAAAAAGCCACTGAGGAAGCGAATAATAACAAGGATGCGGAATCGGCAAAGAAGGCGGATGATGCCGGAAGAGAAGCAAAGAAAGCTGCAGCTGCTGCATTCAGGTTGGCAGACGAGACAGCCAGAAAGGGTGAATTGGCGGATATTGCAGGAGATTCGGCTATCATTGCAGCTACCAGAATATCCGGAGTTTTAGCCGATAGAATCGATGAATCCGGTAAAGATGCTAAAGATGCTGCCACAAAGGCATTAAAAACAGTTGACGAAACTAATAAGAAGGCTGAACATGCTGATTCAGCCGGTGATGCGGCTTTAGCGGCTGCGTTAAATGCTCTTGCCGAACAGGCAGCTGCAAGAGCCAGGGAAGCGGCAATTGCAGCCAAAGATTCTGCTTTAAGTTCTATTGAAGATGCCAAAGCGGCATCTATAATTGCCGATGAAAAACTGGCACTTGCACAGAAGGCGGCTGCTGAAGCTGAGGAAAAAGGTACTATAGAATCAGCCAGAAAAGCTGATGAAGCCGGCAGGGAGGCTAAAAAAGCTGCTTTGACCGCGGCACGTTTGGCGCAGGAAGTAGCCAGGAAAGGGGAAGTCGCCGGGATAGCAGGTAGAGAAGCGTTGGAAGCTGCTACACAGGTTTCGGGTGAATCAGCTGAAAGCACCGCTCAAGCGGGGAGAGATGCCAATGAAGCAGCTGATGCCGCTTCTAAATTAGCAGAGGATATTGCCCAAAAAGCAGAAAGAGCGGACATTGAATCTGATAAAGCATTGGCTGCAGCAATCGCATCGGCTGTAGCGCAGGCATTTGCCAAAGCAGAAGAGGCGCAGAGAGCTTCTCAAACTGCCAGTTCTAAAGCAGCGGATATAGCAAGGATAAAAGCGGAGGAAACGGATAAAGCAGCCAGAGAAGCGGTGTCACGAGCAGAAGAAATTGCCTTAGCTGCTCAAAGGGCAGCAGATGAAGCAATGGCAAAGGCAGAAGAAGCGCTGGTAAAAAAGATAGTCAAGAAACTTACGCAATCCGAGTTTGTGTTATATATGATTGTTATCATTTTGGCTATTGTATTCGGTTCTGTTTTTCTTGCCGTAGCATTAACTGCCGGATTATAAAGGTATAGTATAAATATTAAAACAATTTATGCCGGTCGTTGATAAACGTAAATATAATTGATTTTGTAGCTGGTGGCTGGTATAATGATTGTTCATGAAATGATAAAAACCTCTCGACTCCTTCATCTGAGTGAGGGGTTTTTATTTAATAAAAAATTTCAATGATGTATGATTGATATATTATGAACAATAAAATTGATAAAGAAGAAAAAGAAATGAATAATGAAATAGAAAAAGTGCGCCATTCGGCAGCCCATATCATGGCGGAAGCCGTTTTATCGCTATTTCCGGCTGCAAAATTTGCTATCGGGCCTGCTATTGAAAACGGTTTTTATTACGATTTCGAATTGCCGCGTCCTCTGACTCCTGACGATTTGTCGGTAATAACCGATAAAATGAATAACATAATTTCAAAAGACCAACCTTTTTTACATGATGAAATAACCAAGGAAGAGGCTCGCGATATTTTTTCATCTCAACCATATAAACTAGAGTTGATTAACGATATCGAAGACGAAAAAGTCAGTATATACCGGCAGGGTGGTTTTATAGATCTATGCCGGGGACCTCACGTGGATTCTACAGGTAAAATTAAAGCCTTCAAATTAACTAGTATTGCAGGTGCGTATTGGCGCGGCGATGAAAAGAATCAAATGCTTCAGAGAATATACGGATTAGCGTTCAATTCAAATGCGGAACTTGACGAGTATTTGAAAAAAATGGAAGAAGCGGCGAAAAGGGACCACAGGAAGCTTGGCAAGGAGCTGGACCTTTTCAGCGTGCATGAGGAATCCGGACCCGGTCTGGTGTGCTGGCATCCGAAGGGCTCTGTGGTACGTAGTGTTATAGAGGACTTTTGGAAAGCCGAGCATATAAAACGTGGTTACGATATTTTATATACGCCCCACATTGCTAAAGTAGACCTCTGGAAAACCAGCGGCCACTGGGAGTTCTATAGGGAAAACATGTTCAGCCCGATGGAAATAGACGATGAAGAGTATGTAATTAAACCTATGAACTGTCTTTATCACATATTGATTTATAAGAGCCGATTAAGGAGTTATCGTGAGTTACCCCTTCGTTGGGGGGAACTTGGCACGGTTTACCGTTATGAGCGCTCTGGGGTATTGCATGGCTTGTCGCGAGTAAGAGGTTTTACTCAGGATGATGCTCATATATTCTGCCGCTTTGACCAGCTCGAAAATGAAGTAGTAGATGTTCTTGATTTGGCATCCTTTATGATGGATTCATTTGGTTTTGACAATTACAAGATAATACTTTCGACCAGGCCTGAGAAATATGCCGGAAGCCTTGAAATCTGGGAAGAAGCCGAAAGCATTCTGGCTAAGGCTCTCCAAAGACGTCAAATAGATTATAAAGTTGACCCGGGCGAGGGAGCTTTCTATGGACCTAAAATAGATATAAAATTCGAAGATGCTGTCGGAAGAGACTGGCAGGGGCCGACTATACAAGTCGATTTCAATAATCCGCAGCGCTTCGATGTGAACTATATCGGTGAAGATGGCAAAGAGCATATGGTTGCAATGGTACATCGTACTGTACTTGGCAGTATGGAGCGCTTTATGGCTTGCCTCATCGAGCATTATGGCGGAGCGTTCCCGGTTTGGCTTTCTCCCGTACAGGTAGCTATACTACCGATTGCCGACCGACATCAGGATTACGCAAAAAAACTGGAAAACGAATTGAAGAGCAGGAACCTGAGAGTAGAAACCGATTATCAGCAGGGTACTGTTAACAATAAAATCAGGCAGGCGCAAGCGCAAAAAATACCTTATATGTTGATTGTAGGTGATAAAGAAGTCGATAATGGTACAGTTTCGGTGAGATTCAGAAACGGGGAACAAAAAAACGGAATACCATTTGAAGATTTTTTGAATATAGCTATAAAGGCAGTCGTAGAAAAAGCCGAGAATTAAAAAATACTTGATAAAAATAGCTTTATTATGATATAGTCCTTATGTATATCTGTTACTTGAGGAGGGATATAAAGACATAATTAAAGAGTTACGAGTAAACGAAAAGATTAAGTGTAAAGAAGTCCGTCTTGTAGGCGAAAAGGGCGAACAATTAGGAATAATGCCTTTATATCAGGCGCGTGAGTTTGCTAAAAAACAGGGTTTGGACCTTGTTGAAGTAGCGCCGATGGCAGTTCCGCCGGTTTGCCGCCTGATGGATTATGGTAAATTTAAGTATCAACAGACCAGAAAAGAGAGAGAGACCAAAAAGACACAAAAACTTTCGTTGTTAAGAGAAGTAAGGCTTCGCCCGAAAATCGGCGAACATGACTTCGAGGCGAAAGCCAGGGCAGCAAAAAGGCTTTTAGAGGGTGGAGATAAGGTTAAATTAACCATAATGTTTCGCGGACGTGAAAATGCTCATCCTGAATTGGGTTTACGGTTGCTTGAAAAAATGTCTGATTCCCTGAAAGAAATCGCCTCTATTGAGAGGCAGCCAATTAAAGAAGGGGCCAGATTACATTTAATATTAGTGCCGCAGCCATCGGCAGTAAAAACTAAAGTAAAGGAAGAAGAAAAACAGGAAGAAGATGCCAAAACTTAAAACACACAAGGGAGCAAAAACCAGATTTCATATCACGGGTAGTGGAAAGATTATGCGCACCAAGGGCATGAAAAGCCATCTTCGCCGCAATAAATCTCGCAGAGTCAAGATGCAGTTCGATGAAACTATTCCTCTGCACCCAAGTGATAAAAAAAGAATTAAAAGGCTTATCCCTTACGGGGTATAGTTAGATAGGAGTAATACTTTGCCAAGAGTAAAAACAGGTGTAACTGCACATAAAAGACATAAAAAGGTACTCGCGCTTACCAAAGGCCACAGGGCGAGTTATCATTCTCTTTACAAGCGTGCGCATGAATCGATGATGCATTCATTAAGGTATGCATACATTCATCGCAAAGACCGTAAGGGTGATATGAGAAAGCTCTGGATTACGCGTATCAATGCAGCAAGCAGAGCATATGGTGTAACCTATAGCCAGTTAATAAATGGATTAAAAACTTCCGGAATAGAGATTAATCGTAAGATGCTGGCTGATATGGCTGTTAACGAACCGGAAAACTTTGAAAAGCTGGTTAAGCTGGGACAGGCATCTTAACAATATAGATATTTAATCAAAAAAAAACACCCTCGCCTAAAAGCGAGGGTGTTTTTTGCTATCCTATTATTTGGTTATCTTATAGGTCCATAACAGCTTTTAATTCGTTATCGGATACATTTTCCAGTCGGAACCCAAGGTTACGCACCAGGTTGATCATCTTAATATTATCTTTAAGAATAATTCCGTATATAGATTTAAGGTTCTTTTCTCTCCCGATACCGATTAACATATCGGTCAGTTTATGCCCAAGCCAAATATCCTGAAATTCATCTGCTATAACAGTTGCAAATTCGCCAAGTTCTTTCCCGGATTCAATTATTAACCGGCTTACTCCTACCAGACGTTTTTTACCGGAATCATTGTACTCAGCTACCATTGCTATTTCTCTATCATAGTCAATATTGCAGAAACGACTGAGCATATCATGGGTAAACTCATTGATAGGATGGAAAAATCTAAAACTTTTAGATTGGGGAGATAGCCCGCTAAGCAGCGCATGTTCCAGAGGCTCGTCTTCCGGGCGAATCGGACGCAGTAAAACCTGCTTTCCGTCATGACAGGTCCAGCTTTGTATATAGCGGGTCGGATAGGGTGTAATAATAAGATGAGATGATTCAGGGATCCCTTTCTTTATAACCTCTGCATCCAAAACTATACGAGCATCCAGTGCAATAACTTTATCCTCGCTTATAACCAGCGGGTTGATATCAAGCTCCGCTATTTCAGGGAAGTCTACTATCATATTGGAAACTCTGATCAAGGTCTCATCAATCAATTTCAGGTCAACCGGCGGCTTGCTTCTGAAACCTTTGGATAAAGCTGAATATAATTTTGTTCTCTCCACCAGTCTTCTTGCCAGTACCTGATTCAGAGGAGGTAATCCGATTGCGATATCCTTGTGATATTCCGCTTCAATGCCGCCCTGACCGAAGATTATAACAGGCCCCAGAGTGACGTCTTTTTTACTTCCGATAATAAGTTCGTAGTCATATTTACCGACCATCTTCTGCACAGTAACGCCTTCAATTTTTGCCTTAGGGGCGTTCTGTTTGACGGTTTCCATCATATTTGCATATGCTTGCTGAAGCTGCTGGGGTGTTTTAATGTTTAAGGCTACGCCCCCGACATCGGATTTATGAGAGATATCGGGTGATTGTATTTTCATAACTATCGGATAACCTACTGAATCTGCCGTAGCTACTGCCAGTTCGACATCTTTGGCAAAGAAGGGGAAACTCACACCGATGCGATACGTATTAAGGAATTTTTTGGAGTCTTCCTCGCTTAATAAAGTCTCACCTTTATTTACGGCATTGTTTATAATTGTCTTCAAATGGTTTTTAGCAATGCCGGTGTCAAAAGGAATATCCTCGGGAACCTGATAAAGACTTTCCAGATTTCTCGCATATTTGTACATATAAAGATAACTGGTCATAGCTTCTTCAGGGAATTCATAGGTCGGAACCTTGTTGGCATAGAATAATTGTCTTGCTCCTGCAACCTCTTTACTTCCCATCATAGTTGTTAAAATGGGTTTGGTGCTTTTCTTGGAGATTTTTACAATGCCTTTTGCTACGTCTGTGGCGTTTGCAGCTCCTTGCGGTGTATAGATAACTACGACACCGTTGATGCCGGGGTCTTTAAGCGCGATTTCTATGGCTTTGGTATAACGCTCGGCATCGGCATCTCCCAGTATATCTATCGGGTTCGATTTGCTCCAGAAAGTAGGAAGTACCTCATTCAAAGCCTTTTCAGTTTCGGGAGAGATAACACTTAGTTTTCCCTCTTTGGCAATCAGAGCATCCGTTGCCAGAACCGCAGGCCCGCCGGCATTGGTAATTATGGCGACATTTTGTTCCTTGGGCAGTTTGGTGGAATCGAGGATTGCAGCACAACTGAAAAGGTCGGATACTTCATCAACGCGAACGACGCCTGCTCGATTAAAGACTGCATCGTAATATGCGTCATCACCGACAAGTGCGCCGGTGTGTGACTTGGCTGCCTGAATACTCTCCTGGAATTTACCCGGCTTGATTACAATAATCGGTTTACTGCGGGCAAAACCACGGGCAGCGCTCATAAAGTTCTTTACGCTTTCCAGAGTATTACCGATTGTTTCCATATAAATGATGATACTCTTTGTTTCAGGGTCATCCCCGAAATAGTCAATCAGGTCTCCGAAATCGACATCCATCATACTTCCAACTGAAACAAATGCGCTGAAGCCTATTTCTCTGCTGATTGCCCAGTCCAGAACAGCGGCACCCAGCGCGCCGCTCTGGGAAAGGAATGCTATATTACCGGATTTCGTTATCTTACGAGCAAAAGAACCGCTGAAATCCGAACAGGGGCGCATAGAACCAAGGCAATTCGGCCCCATAAGACGGATTCCGTTATTATGGCATATCTCCATTATTTTGTTGAGTCGTTCATTGCCGGCTTTTCCTGCTTCTTTAAACCCGGCTGAAATAATAGTAATAGCTTTGGTTCCGATTTCAGCACAGCTTTCTACAATAGCGGGAACGTTTTCTGCGTTAATGGTAATAATTACCAGTTCGGGTACTTCAGGGAGGCTGGTGAGGTTAGGGTAGCACTTTAAATCGAGCAGTGTTTCGTATTTGGGATTGATTGGATATACATTACGTTTGTCTTTACCGATGATAAGGTTTTCTAACACAATATTTCCGATTGCTCCCGGACGATTGGAAGCTCCTACCAGGGCAACACTTTTTGGATCAAAAAAAGAATTGATTTTACTCATATCAGTTGCCTTTTATTATCCCCCTTTAAATAAAATATAGGAGTGCTTATTTATATAATAGCTAATTTATAAATAAAAACCCAATTGTCTAATATAATAATATAAAACGCAAAAATCTTCAATTTAGAGAATTAGTAAATCTTTAAATCTTGAAAATAATATTTCACTCGAATAGTCTTAAAGGGTTGAAATATGGACATTTGCAATCAAGCCGGTCGTTAGCACAGGCTGGCTACTTACTTATTATTACGAAAAAATAATATAACAAGGCAATTTATCTAAATTATGTGCAGATAAATAGTATATAATGTATACAACATTATTATAACGGGAGGCGGAAATGCCCAAAGCGCTTGTTAACGGAATCAATATAAATTATAAAATCGAAGGCACCGGTGAGCCTCTTATTATGATAATGGGGGTGGCTTCAACGTTAACGGCGTGGTATTTTCAAACTCGTGTTTTTAAAAAGTACTTTCGGGTAATCACCTTTGATAACAGGGGGTGTGGGGATAGCGATAAGCCAACAGAACTCTATACTATAAGGACTATGGCGGAGGATACGGCTGGTTTAATGGAGCATCTTGGTATTGAGAAAGCGCATGTACTGGGGATATCTATGGGTGGGATGATAGCTCAGGAATTGGCAATCAACTACCCGGATAAAATCAATAAGCTTATATTGGGCTGTACCTTTGCAAAAAGAGCAGAACCGGCAGGTATATCCGAAGAATTACCAAAAATGTTGGGGTATGAGGGCAATTATTCCTATAACGATTTGTTAAGTGTACCTCCCGGAGATATCGTAACTGCTATGGCAAAACTGGCTTTTAATAAAAAGATATACAAATTGTTTATTAAAACGGTAATAAAACAAGCAGCAAAGAAGATGGATTTTTCGGGTATTTCCAATCAGATACATGCAATATGGAAGCATGACACAATTGACAGATTAAAACTGATAAAAGTACCAACGCTTGTAATCACCGGCAATGCTGACAGCATAATCAATCCGCAATCATCGGTGGTTATCGCCAAACGTGTGGCGAATGCGAAATTAGTTAAATATGATGGGGGGTCTCACGCTTTTTTTGTTGAAATGAGAAAGCGTTTTAATAGTGAAGTTATTGCTTTTCTAAATCGTTAACAGTGCTCGGGATAAAATGCTGTTAGCCGATAAGCCGGTGCTATTTTAATAAAGGGCATTTACATCTTATACAGAAATACTCATTGATATCATTGAATTGTAAGCAAGAGATGCATAAGATTTCAGAATCCCTGCTTTTATCATATTTTTCATAGTAATAAAGACCTTTATGATGCCTCACCCTGTCGCCGATTTCGTAGTAGTTAAATATATTCGCATAATCCGTCCATTTGACTTTTTTAATTTTTCCCGAATCCTGTTCAATTTTCATCACATACTTTGTATTGTATTCATTATTGGAATGTTTGACATAGAATTGCTTATCAATTACAACACCGTCCCATGTTTTGTCCAGTTTTCTTTTTGCAGTCTGAAGGGCTGCAATTGCAATAAACATTCCCCCTATACCTATCCCGTAAAAAAGTGACTCGGGCCAATCCAGTTCGCCGCTAGAATTACCGTAAATAGGGAAGCCTATAATTGCTATTACTGCTAAAATGGAAGAGAACAGGAATGACCATGTTATGGAATCCTTTTTGTATTTTGAATAAGCAGGGTCTGATATTTTATCTGAAAAACCTATCAAATCGACCTCAGTGTTTTTAATCGGTAAAGTAATTCTATCACATAAATATACATATAAAAACGGGGCAGAAAGTATTGACATAACATATGGGAAGTGCTAATCTTTTGGCAAATTAACACAAGGAGGTTGACATGGGAATTTTTTCTAACAAGATGGTGGTTGCAATTGTCTGCATAATAGCCGGTTTTCTGATTTTACCCTTTCTGACTCTCCCTGAAATTATCTCTTGGATTATCGGTATTTTCCTGATTGTGTACGGCGTTTTAGTTTTATTGGGCAAGAAATAAAAAAACCAACATATTTATTTATACACACATGGAAGGGGCTATGTTAATAGCCCTTTCTTTTTATAGAGAAACATTTAATAATATTGCACAGAATTAAGACAGCAGATAATACAAACAGAAATGAATAGGGGGGCATTTAGAAGTTAATGGCCTCCCCGGAGAGATTCGAACTCTCGACCCACTGCTTAGAAGGCAGTTGCTCTGTCCAGCTGAGCTACAGGGAGATATAAATACAACACCACTATTTTATAATAATTGTCGGTAAGTGTAAAATTACATACCGGATTCAATTATCCTGATTCTTGTTTTTAGCTTTAAAGAAACTAAAGACCACTAACCCCAGAAGGGCAACTGCGGCTATAATTGCCCCTGCCCAGCCAAGCAGTGTTAAACAAGTGACTATAATGCCGGCAATGACTACGCCGATGAAAATGGAAAAGAAAGCCTGTTTGAAGCCTATACCAAGGAATACGGCTACCAGGGAACCTGTCCATGCTCCGGTTACAGGCAACGGGATAGCAACCAGTAGTATTAATCCTAAATGCTTGTATTTTTGTATTATCCCGCTTCTGTTTCTGGCTCTTTCGAACAACCAATCGAAAAAACGTTTCATTATCGCTATACGGCTTAACAGTTTTGCAGCAGACTCCAGGAATAATAAAATAATAGGAACCGGCAACATATTTCCGATTATGGCTAGAAAAAAGGCATAATACCAGGGGAATTCAAAAGTACCAATGGCAAGAGGAATGGCTCCTCTAAGCTCACTTATCGGAGTAGCGGATAAAATTATAATAATGAACTCTCGGAGAATGTCCAGATTTTGAATAGCTTCGATCAAAAAAATGTCCTAATACCGGGTAAATATAGAGCAGTCTAGCAAACAGTTTGTTAAACCGTCAAGTTAAATATGTTATGCCCCCTTACAATTTCTTGACAACCTTTCAACTTCATTGCTAGTATAAGAGTTGACTCCATACATATATTTTCAGATTGCCGTTCAATTGAGTATAAATTATGTCCGAATTATTAAATAATATAAATTGCCCCGCAGACCTGAAAAACCTTACTGTTAAGCAACTTGAAAAACTGTCTGCTGAAATCAGGCAGGAATTGGTTTCTGTTGTCACAGTAAACGGAGGGCATTTAGCGTCCAGCCTGGGGGCAGTCGAGCTAACTATAGCTTTGCACAGGGTATTTAACAGCCCAGAAGATAAAATAATCTGGGATGTCGGGCATCAGTCTTATGCTCATAAGCTGCTTACCGGCAGAAAGAATCAATTCAACACTATACGTCAATACGGTGGTCTTTCGGGTTTTCCCTCACGTGATGAAAGCCCTCATGACCCATTTGGAGCAGGGCATGCCAGCACCTCTGTTTCTGCTGCTATGGGTATGGCTAAAGCAAGAGACCTGGCCGGAGAAGATTATCATGTAATTGCCGTAATCGGCGATGGCGCAGCAACAGGTGGAATGGCGCTGGAAGCTTTTAACAATCTTCCCTATCTGGGTTCAAAATTGATTGTTATTCTTAATGATAACGGTATGTCTATCTCGCCCACAGTAGGAGCGTTATCAAAAATATTCAGTAAGGTACGCTTTGATAAAAGGTATTATAAAGCGAGTGAAAAAAGTAAAAGAATTCTAGATTATTTACCTTTGGGGAAAAAACTATGGGAATTCGGAGACAAGATTAAAAGCAGCATTAAGGGTTTTGTTATGCCGACTACAATTTGGGAAGAATTCGGTATGGCATATATGGGCCCTATTGACGGGCATAACATAAAGGACCTTGAGACTGCACTGATACAGGCAAGGGATTACAATCATAAACCGACGCTTATTCATATATCCACAACGAAAGGTAAAGGATATACCCCTGCTGAAGGCAATGCCGTTTATTTCCATGGGGTTTCACCCAAATGTAAGGTTCAGGCAAAGACAGTCCCTACTTATAGTGAAGTATTCGCTCAAACGGTATTACAGCTAGCCAGGCAGGAACCTAAACTGGTTGTTATTACACCGGCCATGCCGGAGGGGAATTGCCTTAGCATTGTTCAGAATGAATTCCCCGATAGAGTTTTCGATGTAGGTATATGTGAACAGCATGCCGTAACTTTTGCAGCCGGATTGGCTACACAGGGGTATATACCTGTGGTAGCTATTTACTCTACGTTCTTGCAACGGTCTTTTGACCAGATAATACATGATGTTTGTTTACAGGACTTGCAAGTAATATTTGCGATTGACCGTGGCGGTATTGTCGGTGATGACGGTAAAACACATCAGGGCATTTTTGATTTATCTTACTTGTCTCTTATACCTAACCTGATTGTTTCGGCGCCTAAGGACGAGAACGAATTACAGCATTTGCTTTATACCGCGACACAAACACCACATCCGATGGCTATACGATATCCGCGCAGTTGCGGAACGGGTATAAAAATGGATGATATGTTCAAAACAATTCCGATGGGTACAGCGGAAATATTGAAAGAAGGCAATGATGTAGCTATTATGGCTGTCGGCGCTTCTGTACCTTATGCTATACAGGCGGCGGGAGAGCTATCTTTAAAGGGAATCGAGGCTACTGTTATCAATGGTCGTTTTATAAAACCGCTTGGTTCAGAGGTTATATTGGATACCGCACGTAAAATAAAATACATTGTAACAGTAGAAGAAAACGTATTAATAGGTGGTTTTGGCAGCGCTGTTTCGTCTCTACTGCATGAAGCAGGTATCACCGATACAATGATTAAAAAGATAGGTATCCCGGACAGATATGTTGAGCACGGGACGCCAAAGATATTAAGAGAAAAGTACGGTTTGGATTCTGAAGGGATAATTAAAGAGACACTGACATTGTTACCGGAAGTTAAAAGAATTCACTGTTAAACGAAAATGATATATAATTATATGCTTAGCATCAGGTAGCCAAATCGCCTGATTTGTTTTATTTTCACGAAAAAGGGTGCAGATGAATAAGTTAACAGTCAGAGATATTGATGTCAGCGGTAGAAAAGTACTTGTAAGGGTAGATTATAATATCCCCTTTAATTATAAAACACATAATATTACCGATGACAGCCGCATCAGGGCTTCGCTGCCTACTATAGACTATCTCCTTGAACAAGGGGCAAAAATAATTCTGTGTTCACACCTCGGACGTCCTTCGGGAAAGCCTAATGCCGAGTTTAGCTTAGCAATAGTAGCTCAACATCTTTCAAAAATTATGAGGCAACCGGTTGGGTTTGTTAACGATTGTATCGGTTCGGAAGTAGATTGCGCTATTGACAATATGCAAAACGGCGATATTCTGCTTTTAGAAAACCTCAGATTTTACGAGGAAGAAGAAAAAGGGGATGATACCTTTGCCCGAGCACTTTCAAAACATGGTGATATCTTTGTCAATGACGCTTTTGGTACGGCTCACAGAAAACATGCATCGATTGTTGGTGTTACCAAATATATGCCATCTGTATCCGGTTTATTGTTGGAGAAGGAAATAAACGCTCTAGGTAAGGTGCTTACCGAGCCGCCGCATCCTTTCGGGGTGCTATTGGGTGGCGCTAAGGTAAGCGATAAAGTAGCCATGCTGGATAATATTATGGCAAAAGTAGATACAATAGTTATCGGTGGGGGTATGGCAGCTACATTCCTAAAGGCACAATCATATGAAGTAGGAGCATCATTAATTGATGACTCAATTGACACAGCTGCGCAGATAATTGAGAAAACGAATATGAATGGTGTTAAACTTGTTCTTCCCGAAGATATGCTGGTAGCCAATGAAGTTAATGATAAAGCCGTAACAGAAAATGTAGATATTGCACATATCCCGGCAAATAAACATATAGTAGATATCGGTACTTTAACTATCACAAAATTCACAAAAGCTCTTGAAAAGTGCCGCACTGTGTTTTGGAACGGTCCGATGGGGATATATGAAATACCTCAATTTAGTGAAGGCACTAAAATTATGGCACAAATTATTGCCAACCTGCACGGTACCACTATCATCGGTGGCGGTTCGACGTCAGAAATTGTAACCGAACTTAAATTAGGGCATAAAATGACATTTGTATCTACCGGGGGCGGAGCTTCTCTGAAATTCTTAAGCGGAGAAACACTCCCAGGGGTTGAGGCATTGCTGGACAAAGAGGCGAAAATAAATCCGGCCTGAACGGAGTGAATCATTTTGGGTAGTATTAATCTTCAGTTAATTAAAGAGTTGTCAAAACCTACTCCGTCGAAAATTATCTTACTGGTTATCGACGGAATGGGTGGTCTTCCTGATATTTCCAGCGGTAAAACAGAACTGGAAACTGCATCAATTCCCAATATTGATGCTCTTGCCGCTAGGGGTATTTGCGGTTTATCAGACCCGGTAAGCCCGGGTATTACAGCAGGCAGCGCTCCGGGGCATCTGGCTTTATTTGGCTATGACCCGATTATATATCATATAGGGCGAGGCGCATTAGAGGCGATGGGAATAGATTATCCGCTTCAACCCGGAGATATAGCAGCGCGTGGTAATTTCTGCACTGTTGACAAAGAGGGACTGATTACGGACAGGCGTGCGGGGCGTATTTCAACGGAACAAAGCAGCAAACTTTGTGCGCTTCTCAATAATATGAATATAGATGGGGTAAGTGTATATGCCTTACCGGTGAAAGACCATCGTATGGCATTGGTAATTAGGGGCGATAATCTAAATCGCGACATAACCGATTCCGACCCGCAGCAAATAGGGGTGACTCCGTTAAAGGTTAAGGCTAACTCTCCTGACGCAGAAAGAACGGCAAGTATTATTAATAAGTTTCTTGAGAGGGCAAAGGATATTCTTGCTGCTTACAATCCTGCCAATATGCTGTTATTACGTGGCTTTGACGAAAAACCGAAGTTTCCAACTGTATCTGAGATATATAAATTGAAGCCGGCGGCAATTGCCAGTTACCCGATGTATCGGGGTTTAGCCAGAGCAGTAGGAATGGAAGTATTGGAAACTGGTCCTGTAATTGAAGATGAAATGGATACTCTTAAAAAGAACTACGATAGTTATGATTTTTTCTTTATACATATAAAAGAAACCGATGCACGGGGTGAAGACGGTAACTTTGATGCTAAAGTGAAGGCGCTGGAGCATGTGGATAGAATTTTGCCGGAAATTACCGGCTTAAATCCTGATGTAATAATAGTTGCCGGTGATCATTCTACTCCTGCTATGATTAAGGGTCATAGTTGGCACTCTGTACCGGTGATGATTTATTCCAAATGGTGCCGGCCGGATAATGTTATACAGTTTACAGAATCGGCTTGTATATATGGCGGATTGGGTAGAATCTCAGCGACTGATATTATGCCGCTGGCAATGGCAAATGCCTTGAAACTCAATAAATACGGAGCATAAATAAATGAGAACTCCATTAATTGCCGGTAACTGGAAAATGAATACTAACGTTGAAGAAGCTGTGGCTCTCGTTAGCGCTTTGCAAAAAGAACTTGATGACATCGACAATGTAGAAAAACTTGTCTGTCCGCCCTTTATATCGCTGAAATCGGTTTATGAATTACTTGCCCCAAGCACTATAAAAATCGGCGCTCAAAACATGCACTATGAGGATAAGGGTGCATTTACCGGAGAAGTATCGCCTTTAATGATAAAAGATATTTGCTCCTATGTCATTATCGGGCATTCGGAGCGCAGACAGTACTTTAATGACGATCTGTATATCAATAAAAAGTTAAAAGCCGCTATTAAATATGGAATTAATCCGATTCTGTGTGTCGGTGAAAAATCGGAGGATAAACAATCCGGTAAAACTATTGAGGTGCTTGATAAGCAACTGGAACAGGCGTTTATCGATATTGAAGATATCGGTAATATAGTAATAGCTTATGAGCCCATTTGGGCAATTGGCACTGGAATCTCGGCCAGTGGAGAGCAAGCGAACGGGACAATTGAAGTTATCAGGCAAAAGATAGGTTATCTATACGACAATGAAGTTGCCTCTGCTATACGTATACTTTATGGTGGAAGTGCCAACGCTGAAAATATTACCGAATTTATAAGCCAGCCCGAAATAGACGGGGCTCTGGTAGGAGGCGCCAGCCTTAAACCCGAGCTGTTTATAAGCATGGTTAAACAAACCTCAATTATTTATAAAGATGTTTTCAAGTAGGGGATAGTTTACATAATATCTGCCGAGATCCTTTCAGACTTTGTACTATAAGTTCTTTATTTCCGTTAATGATTATGAAAAAAATAATTGCCATTGTTGGTCCTACCGGTATCGGAAAAAGTAATATGGCTGTGCGTATTAGTCAAAAGATTAATGCGGAGGTTATCAGTGCGGACAGTCGTCAGGTGTACCGGTATATGGATATCGGCACTGCAAAAACTTCCAAAGAGGAAAGGGATTCGGTCCCGCATCATTTAATTGACATAATAGAACCGGATGGTTCTTACAGTCTTGCAGAGTACCAAAAGCAATGCTGTAACGCAATAGATGATATATCCGATAGAAAGAGGATCCCTTTACTGGTTGGAGGCAGCGGACAGTATGTTTGGTCGGTTGTGGAAGGTTGGTGTATTCCAAAAGTTATACCGGACATTGAATATCGGCAGATGCTGGAAAGTAAGGCGGCGGAAATAGGTAAAGAACAATTATACCGCGAACTACTGCTTACAGACCCTGAAGCTGCGGCAAGAATTGATGAATCTAACGTGCGAAGAGTGATAAGGGCACTCGAAATAGCAAATAATGCCAAGGATAATAAGAGGCGACAAAGAGATAAAAAACCAATATATGATGCTCTTATCATAGGGTTGACAACTTCACGCCAGGAGTTATACCGCAGGATTGATAAAAGGGTAGATTCTATGATTGAAAAAGGGCTGCTTGATGAAACCGGGTGGTTGATAAACAATGGATACGACAGTGATTTACCGTCTATGTCGGGTATCGGGTATAAGCAGATGGTAATGTATATCAAGGGTGAATTAAGTCTCGATTCCGCTATACAGCGAATCAAGTATGAAACGCATCGTTATGTGCGCAGTCAATATAACTGGTTTAAACTAAATGATGAAAGAATTAAATGGTTTGATGTACAAAACGATATTGAATCTGACATAATAAATGCTATAGATAATTATATGTTTATTGATTAGGAGTTAAAATGTTTTTTACCAAGTTGCAGAGTGTCGGAAATGATTTTATTTTAATCGAAACCGCTGATTTAACATACGATTGGAGCAGTTTATCGAAAGCTATGTGTGATAGAAAGTTCGGTATCGGCGCCGATGGTTTGCTGTTGCTTATTCCATCGTTGAAAGCGGATTTCGGTATGCGTATGTTCAATCCGGATGGTTCTGAGTCTGAGGCTTGCGGTAACGGATTAAGGTGCCTCATTAAATACATAGCTGATATAAAACTTGCCGGTAGGGAAATTACAAACTTAAATATCGATACTATATCGGGTGTAAGGAAAGCCAATTATGCACTAAAAGATGGGAAAGCGGATATAATTCAGGCGTCTATGGGAATCCCTGAATTTGATGCTGCTAAGATTCCGGTATCGGTGGATAAACATATGGGAAAAAATGTTGCTTCAAGGCTTATAGCAGATTATCCTTTAACGATAGATAAAAACAATTTACTGCTTAGTTTTGTATCTATGGGAAACCCACATGCCATTTATTTTCAGGATGAGCCCCTAAAAGATTTCCCATTAACACAGATTGGTCCGAAGGTTGAAAACGACAGTTTGTTTCCCAAACGTGTCAATTTTGAGGTTGCCCGGATTGCTAATCGAGGGCAAATAGATGTAAGAGTATGGGAACGCGGTGCCGGTGAAACGCTGGGATGTGGTAGCGGGGCCTGTGCTGTTGCTGTGGCTTCATTTTTACTGGGATATACAGATAACATAGTGGATATTGTATTGCCGGGAGGTAAACTGTCGGTGGAATGGGATGGAGAAAGTGAAGTATTGCTTAGCGGAATCGCTGAGATAGTGTTTACCGGTGATTGGAAAAAATAAATCTATTCTTGAGGTTAGAATTATATGCAAATGTCACAACGTATGAACAATCTGGCTCCGTATCTTTTTGTTGAGATAAACAAAAAAATAGCTGAGAAAAAAGCTCTGGGGGAAGAGATAATTAATTTCAGTATCGGTGACCCGGATTTACCAACTCCGGAAAATGTAATTAACAAGATTTGCCAAAAGGCCTCCGACCCTTCAAATCACCGCTATCCGGAAACTTTCGGATTGCCTGAGTTAAGGCAGGCGATAGCGGATTGGTACAAAAAGCGTTTTAATGTAATCCTAAACCCTGATACTGAAGTATTGCCGTTACATGGTTCTAAGGAGGGGATTGCTCATATAGCTTTGTGCTATATTGACCCCGGGGATATCGTATTGGTTCCTGACCCAAGCTATCCGGTATATACCGGAGGTACTATTCTTGCAGGCGGTGAAGTACACTACCTGCCGCTCTTGCCGGATAATAATTTTCTGCCTGATTTAACGGCTATTCCCGATGAAGTTATAAAAAAAGCTAAGATACTGTGGATTAATTATCCGAATAATCCAACCGGAGCTGTTGCCGAAATGGCTTTCTTTAATAAAGTAGTAGAGTTTGCAAAGAGAAATAATATTCTAGTCTGCCATGACGGGCCGTATTCGGAAGTATCCTTTGATGATTATAAGCCGGTTAGTTTTCTACAGGCGGAGGGGGCCAAGGACATAGGGGTTGAGTTTCATTCGCTTTCGAAGAGTTATAACATGACCGGTTGGCGTGTCGGAATGGTAGTAGGTAATTCTGAAGCGGTACAAGCCTTGAATACGGTAAAATCAAACCTGGATTCCGGAATACCGCAGGCGATACAATTTGCTGCTATCGAAGCTCTCAACAATTCACAGGAAGCAATTGTTAAACATAATGCGGTGTACCAGAGGCGCCGTGACCTTTTGATTGAAGTATTGAATGATATCGGAGTTGAGGCAAAACCACCCAAAGCCGGGTTATATATCTGGGCAAAAGTACCGGAAGGATATACTTCAGTCGAATTTACCAATGACCTGCTCGATAATTTGGGCATTGTTGTCACACCCGGGACAGGGTATGGGGCTTATGGGGAGGGATATGTGCGCTTATCCTTAACTATTCCGGATGCGAATCTGGTGAAAGGATTATCGCGATTATCGGGATGGAAGAATAATAAGGATAAATTCAAAGCTAAAATTAGAAGGTAGCTTTACATAAAGGAGTATGTAATAAATAATAAAACACTGAGTACTTCACTTGCCAAAGAGCAAGCCTTGCTGGTAGCTGTAAGTATCGATAGCATTAAGGATAACTGGACGTTAGAGCAATCTCTAGATGAATTAGCTCAACTGGCGGACACCGCCGGAGCGGTTGTGGCCGGTAGGCTTACCCAAAAACTGCATCAGCCATCGAGAAATCTTTATATCGGCAAAGGCAAATTAGATGAACTTATCGAACTTAGGGACACTACAAAAGCTGGCGTCATAATATTCGATGATGAATTAACACCTTTACAGCAAAGAAATCTGGAAGAAGCGTTAAGTGTGAAAATTATCGACCGGGTTGCTCTGATACTGGATATCTTCGCTCACCGTGCTCAGACTCATGAAGGTAAATTACAGGTAGAGCTGGCACAACACCAGTATCTTCTTCCGAGATTGGCCGGACAATGGAGCCATCTTGAAAGATTGGGGGGTGGAATTGGAACCAGGGGGCCGGGAGAATCCCAGCTAGAGACCGACCGCAGGTTGATTAATAAAAAAATACAGAAGTTAAAAAAACAACTCGAGGATGTAAAAAAGCATCGTATGCTTTACCGGCAACAGCGACGAAAGAGTGGCATTCCCATAGTTGCACTTGTCGGCTACACGAATTCGGGGAAAAGCACTTTATTAAATGCACTTAGCAAGGCAGGTGTTTTGGCCGAAGACAAACTCTTTGCAACACTTGATCCGACTACCAGAAGAATTATGCTACCGGGAAAAACAGCTTTTCTCCTTAGCGATACAGTTGGTTTTATAAGGAAATTGCCCCCGGTAGTGGTATCGGCTTTCAGGGCGACACTTGAGGAATTGGAGGAGGCTACAATTCTTCTTCACGTAGTGGATTTTTCATCCGGAAGTGCTGCTGAAATGTGTGAAGTTGTTGAAGATGTTTTCAAAGACCTCGAGATTTCAAATAAACCGGTTATCACGGTTTTAAATAAAATGGACCTTTTACTGGACCCCGAAAAAAAATGGACTGAAAATGAAGCGATTAGTTTTTTTGAAAATCAGGAAATTGAAAAAGAGGAAAATGCTATAATTATTTCAGCAAAGAAAGGTTGGGGATTAAAAAAATTGCTAAACAAGGTAAATGAGGTTATAAATAATGGTAAGCCTGTTACAACAGATTTTGGACCAAATAATGAGGCGCTGTAATCGAAATCTAGCCATTTTATAGCCAAAGTTAGTATAAATCCCCACATAAGGCGTATATTAACGCTCTATGTCTTTAGCTGAAAAAAAAGTGCGATCTTTATTATAATATCCCGGAAGGGATAAAAGAGAAGAAATTTTCACAATTCCCAAATGTGTTTGATGTCAGGTGATTAGAAAAACAGCCAAATAAATTAGATGTATGATTTTTGAAATGTGATGAGTGTGTTTCGTAATTAGCAGGTATAATTAATCTATTGCAATGATTATAATCTACAATTCAATTTAAGTATATGGGCTACAACTGTTGCTCTTCTGTATTTCATAAGATAAATTATAATTCATGATTATTTTATGAATGTTGGATATTATGGGTATATTATGTAAACAACATCATTTATGCCTGTGCGTATTACTTCGTACTATATATATTATGTAATATTTAGGGTAATATATACAGTGCGAGAGAAAAGTGAAAAAGCAATTTGCACATAGATTAAAAGACAGATTTGCTGGCAAAGAGTTAGAGATACTCCGATGTGTCCGTGTTCACGGTTCTATCGCCACTATGATGCGTTACGAAGTAGCAGATTATATATGCTGGACTAAGTATATCGATAAGATAAAGCAACAATTCGCCCAGGGTGAAACCCCGGGTGAATTATCCGCTGATAATAATTCAAACGAAAACCCGAACAATACGGCGTTAATGCCTGTAGAGCGAACAATAGCAATAAAAAGCTATCCATTAGGAATATGCCATAATCGCAGAGAATTAGCAGATGAGATGGTGAATGCATTTACAGATAAGGTTGTCTATCTGAAAAACGATAACGACAGGTTGGCTGCACGGGTTAAAGAGTTAGAGGAACGTCTGGCATTATATGAGGATAGACAAGACGAAAGGTTGGCAACAGAGATGCTTCAGGCAATCGAGGTAATAAACAGATGTTGACTAATAGTCCGATTTTGTATATTATAAGGCAACAAATGCCAGCGGTATTGGGCGAGGTTTGGCGGTGGTGGGAACCGCGCCTGCCGAGCCCTTCAACGATTGTTGAAAAAACCGCTATACCCCCTCCCTTACTAACAGGGGCTATTATAAGCACACAGAATGTAGTTAAAGCTACACTGCAAACAATTCCAATCTATAATGTAATCAATCTACCTTTATGTGTGCTGTTGTTACAGTTACAAAATAGGTATAATATGATGACAATAGCAAAGTGGGGTTTCAATGGATAAAGTAGTATCAGTCCGATTGCCAGAGGAAGTTATCGTTTGGCTATCCGATGCCTCGAAGTTAAATAAAACGACAGTCAGCGGGATGGCAAAGGATATAATCCTGTCCGGCTATTCCGCTATGAAATTAGGGTTAATGCCTGCGATAAACGAATTAAAAAGAGAAAACGAGCAATTAAAGAACCGACAGCGTCTAAACGAATTAAAAGAGAGTAATCCCACAAACGAAATAAAGGTTGGTAGGAATGCGCCCTGTCCTTGCGGTAGTGGTAAAAAGTATAAGCATTGTTGTGGTAAATAAATAATAAGATAAAAAAAGAGAATAAGCATAAAACACGTGAAACGAGTTGGCTTGCCGTAACACCTAAGAAGTCAACGAGTTGAACGTGGCTTATCTCGGATAAGCAATAGTACCTAACGAAATAAAAAAGAGGTTTGCCGAATAAAATAGCCTATCCTGTATGAAATAATATAGTACGAAGTTATAGTTTAATAAATAATTATGAACTATATATTATGTAATATTATGGCTAGGAAATGCATATAATCGAAACCCGTTTAATTTAATCAGTTTGGTAATTGTAAGTCATTTTTTATACTAATTCTTTCTAACTTTTTTTATCATTGTTGCCAGAGATTCTGCGAAAATTATCCTAAGGTAATTTATTTTCTCTATGTTCGGAGTTCTGTCATCATTCATATATAATTTTTGATTTGTTTCTTGAAGTATAGATGGAACGCGATTTCCCTGTCTTTTCATCGAATTGATCGAATGCTTACCGCAAACATGTCCGTAGACATAATCAAATTCAGATTCGTTAACGGTAATCTTTACTTCAGGTAGTCTTATAGATAATTCC
>Ga0265293_10003585_pt1 | contig 28669 bp, 29 predicted proteins | sample Munlanlewell138R_FD_192505 | JGI IMG/M metagenome (GOLD analysis project Ga0265293, IMG submission 192505) | Leachate microbial communities from a municipal landfill in Southern Ontario, Canada - Leachate well 138R | ecosystem: Engineered > Solid waste > Landfill > Unclassified | place: Canada... | reverse complement strand
ATCCTCTATCAATATATTTTTTTTGGTGGGCTCCCCCTCGTCATCAATGTTAGAGGACCCCCATGCATTCGGAATTGTACCGTCATCTATGAAAGTAACAATATTTGTTGCTACCTGTTTCCCCATCTTGTCGGCAAAGACAGAACTTTTTTTGGCAACTGATGTGGCCTCCAGCCCATGGCCGCAAGCCTCATGAAATATAACTCCGCCAAATTTATTGTCTATTATTACCGGAAATCTGCCGCTGGGACATGGCTTTGCATCCAACATTGTAACCGCAATCCTAGAAGCTTCTTTCCCATATTGTTTAACATCTATTTTGTCATAAAATTCAAAACCCATATGTGCTCCGGGGCTGCATGAACCGGTTTGCATCTCATTATTTCTTGATGCTATGGACTGAATTGCAATCCTTGTTCTTACCCTCTCATCTTCCGCAAATCTTCCTTCGGAATTAGCAACAAGTATATTTTGATTATAATCTAAATATCTCACTATAACCTGGGATATACTATCACTATAATTATCCGCAGCCTCATAAGCCTCTCTTATTATATCAACCTTTTTATTTTTGCTGATTTTATTCGGTAAATATTCTATCGGATTGATATTTTTATAATTATATTTTATGAAATTTAATACTACATCCTGTTTGGTCCCCCGTATAGCATCACCGGCCTTAATAGCCGTATCAATCAGAGCATCCCTGTTATGTTGATTTGTATAAGCATATACACTGTTAAATCCTTTAAAAATTCTGATTCCAATACCGAAATCCCTGCCCGAAATACTATTCTCCACCTTACCGCCTATCATGGTAATTTCCGTATTATATTTATCTTCGACAAATATCTCTGCAAAATCACCGCCTGTTGATAATGCAACCATGATTATATCTTCAATGAGTCTTTGGTCTAACATTTGTTTCCTCCTCAATATACAGGCCATATGTTTCAGATCATAATCAAACATTTTTTTATCGGATTTTAAATTTACATATATATAACACTATCGATAAAATTAAATGATCATGGCCTCTGTATTTTCTAAGGTCGCTACCGCCCTTTTAAGAATATCTATCATTTTCAATATGCTACCTAAATCCTGACTATCTTTGTCCTTGATCTCAACCGCCCGATTAGTAAAATATTCAATATCTTCATATATAATATCCTTTGTACCTTCATGTAATTTTTCTATATCCTCCCTCATTAATTGAATTAATTTAGTTTTTTCATCCTTTTTAACACTTAAAATATATTTTATTATTTTATATGTTGTAATACTCAATAAAATTGATGAAGTTAATCCTAATAAAATTGAACCCCTTTTCGTTCTTTTGTTCATCCCTAAAGCCTTGAGGCCGGAAATTATTCCGAATGTGCCCAATCCCTTAAATGTTCCGCTATAATTTAAAATAACCAATGGGATACCCAATGCTGCCGCAGTTGATATGGTATTTACAGCTATGTTCTTAAATTCCCAATCATCTGTAATATCGTCAAAAAAACGGCGGTCCGATTCATACTCCCTGCTAAAAAAAGAAAATTGCTCGTCGGAAATATGAAAATAATTTTGAATATCCTTTAATAATTTTTTCTCATTATTTGTATCAATATAATCCGATTTCATGATAATAATTAAATCTTTCATTAAAGAAAAGCGAAAAATATTTTTCTCCTGATCATTTAAATAATCATCTAAATCCAATCCTTCGCACATTGTCGGAAAATCTACTTGTTTTGTAATAATAAAATTCATCAATTGAATTCGTTCTCTGAGAGGTAATTTAATCTTGTTTATAATCCTATAAAACCCCGCCAGTTTTAATTGATTATAGCTGCCGCCCGCACAAACCATGGAACTCAATATACTACTATATAAAAATTTAATATTTAACGGCATATTTTCTAAACTTCTTATGCTTTTATTCATTTTTTATACCTGCTTTCCATATTAATATAATATATCAAAATTATACTTCTATACTTCCTTGTGGATTCCTTTATTTATGTGCAAACAGACCAAAACCTATTGATATTATATTTAATAATACAAAATTATACAACTAATAATGCCCCATCCGTATCTGTTGCAAACAATTCGCATGACCTTCCCATATCTTATTTCCTTCATATTATTCCGTATATACTATAGTATAGCTATTTTATGCTAAAATACCAGATAATAATTTTATAAATAAAAAACACCTACATATGAAGGTGTTTTTTATTTTTTCTTATTCTTAAATTCTTGTAAAATTAATTTGTCCAATTCTTTGCTAACTTCTATTATATCCTTGTCGATCCTACCGTCACTTTCCTTCAACATCTTATTCAATCTATTTTTCAAGTTTTCTATCTGCGTTCTTTCACACTCTTTATTTCCCAATAAATCAACTCCTTTTTGTTAGTTAATTACATATTACACTAATAAATACAGTTTGGCAAACATATGTTCCCCGTGTGCCACTGCGTAATATTAATTACTGCCCGTAGAGTATTATAGGAAAATAAAATAATCAGAATAGAAAATTAGTTTTTAAACCAACCTTTCTTTTTATCTTTAATAAAGATATTTTTGACTACTCCTAAGATTGCCAATATATCCTTTACCGGTAAAGCAATATCTTCCGCAACAACCTGTGCGGCCGAAGCCGTATATTCTACAGTTTCCTCTATAGATTTAATAGCTTGGGAGACATGTTGCATTTCTTCATTTACACTTTTGGTTATCTGTTCGGTATTTTCAAGAATTTTGGGAACACTATCTAAAATATCGCCAATATTCTTTTCATTACTATGTATAATTTTACTTATGTTATTGACAATGCCATTAATATTTATTAATGTTTTAATAAGCATAACCAAGACCCCGATGCCGACTAATACAAGAAACATATTTAATAATTGTCCTATAGTTATTTGAACATCCATATTATCCCTGCCTTCTCGTATAATATATTATACTAAATTCATTCTTTATTAGAAATCCTCTTCTATTTCCTCAAGATCATTCTCTATTTGTTCAAAATCTTCCTCTAAAATATCCGTTTCATCGTCCGGCTCATCATCCGGTTTCAATTTTCCTGCTAAAACATTTTTCTTATCTTCTATTACTTCCTTGGTTTCCTCGTAAATCTGTATTAATTTTTCTTTGCTCCCCGCAATATTAGTCTCTAAAACATCTTTAACTTTTTCCAACTCCTTTTTAGCTTTTTTGCGATTATTTTCTCCGGTATCAGGTGATAAAAACAAAGCTGTTATTCCGGCAATTATACTTCCCATAGCAAAGCCTTTCACCATACCTTTTTTTCTTTCGGCTCTCTTTTCTCTTTCAATTGCTTCCGGATCCAGCCTCCTTTTAATCATATTAAATTTCTCTTGCAGTCCTCTAATATACATATATATCACTCCTATTTAATATTATTTAATTCTATACATTTTTTGTTATACCCAATTCATCTGTAAAAAAACTGTAACCTTAAATAAATATCGTGAATATTTGTTTAATTATGTACCATCAGAGGGCAGACACACAGGTCTGCCCCTACAACATTGGTAAAAAGCGTTCCGATTTCCCATTCCCGGAACGTAGGGGTGGACCCGTGTGTCCACCCTAGTGATTCGCTTTGTAATATATCAAATATTTTAAAGATAATTTTACATACAATATACCAAACATATTGAAAAATAGAAAATCTTCTTAAAATTTCTGCCTTCATAATTAGAGCAGAACAAGGGCTAAGGGTGTTCTCTTGCTTTTTAAAATAGCTGTGTATTACAAAACGAATCGCTTTTGAAATTTTGCCATGGTCCTTAGTCCTTGAAAGCGTAAAAAAACTAGAAAATTGCACGCTGTTTGACCCGACGCCCGGATTTTAAAAGGACATTTTAGATTTATTGATATTTTTGTCAAGTCAAAAATATTTACGATAATTGCAAACTGAGTGTCGGGGAGTTCGTGAGTTTTCAGTTTTTTTGCTTGAAAAGGACTATTAGAACCATCAAAATTTCGAACCGCGATGAGAGTGTAATATACAGATATTTTAAATATACGATGCGATGCACTATTAGGCTAATATCTGCGATGATTCCCTTGCTCAAATAAGTTTCTTAAATAAACCGCATACAATTGTTTTAAGAGGGTTATTTTTTCATTCATTTCCAATTGTAATTCCGACACCAAATCATAATTTTCCTCCTCAATACACTCTCTCATTCGAGTAAACAGAGATTTTTTAGTTGTGGTATCTTTCATTAAATAATTCCTTAACTCGTTGACATCTCTCCAATTGATTTCATCTATATCGGTTAGACCCTCTTCGCCATGGACCCTTTTACAGCTTCTGACCAATTCCATATTATTGGGTATGATTCTACCCGACAGCTCTGTTACCCACTGGATATTGGTAGCCTCCTTATAGGATTCGATAATTTCCTTATTAAAAACACCTCCTGCATATAAAACCCCATTTTTACATGTTTCCAAATCGAGATTCTTGATATTTTCCCATACTGTCTCCGGTGATATGCCGAATTTTCTATTTCTTTCTTCTTGTGTATAATATTTAAATACGTCTTCTTCGCTTCTATATGCCCTGTCTCTTTGAAGATAAAACTTTTCTTCACCTTCCCCCTTGGAAAAATCGATTTCTAGTTGTTTAGCTGTCTTTTTTGCATCTACAACAGCCTTAATTCCATGAAGCATTGCCTGATAAATCGAAGCTAAGGCCAAATAAGTATTAGTTGTCGGATTTGACGCCCTCACTTCAAACCTTGTTGCCATGGAGTTATTTATATCTCTGATTAAACCGACCAACACTGTCCGGTTTCTGGAAGGAACTTTAGCATTATGCCCTATTGAGCCTACTGTACATACCGGCGCCTCAAAACCCGGTTTTAGGCGGTTAAACGCATCATTAGTCGCCGTTATAAAAGGGCTTACTATTTCATAATGCCTGAGTAGCCCGAAAAGACTTCCCCAACCTAAAATGCTCATATAATCGGATTCCCTGTCCCTGGGTGTAAATACATTGATACATCTGCCGCTATCAAGTTCAATACAAGCCCCCACATGTGTATGTTTTCCGCTGCCGGCTACCCCTTCGATAGGTTTAGCCATAAATGTTACCTCTAATCCGTGCCTTTTGAATGTTTCTTCTACTATTTCTCTAATAAATAGCTCATTATCCGAGGTTTGTAACGATGTATTATATTTCCAAACTATTTCTAACTGTTCCATCACGTGATTTAACTTGCCTGTTGCCCCTATTTTGGCTGTAATCCCTCCGACTTCTTTATGTCCCATTTCCGGCTTCATACCATATTTTTTAAGCAACAACATAGTTTCTTCTAAAGCTGTGCGCACACTCCCTTTTGTTCTTTTCCAATATTGTTCTTTTAACATCTGAGACGTGGATAATTTCTCTTCATTAGCGGTATCACCGGGAGTTTTCACCCAAAATTCCAATTCTGTAGCCGATGTTAGTTTTATATTCTTTATATTTTCATCATCATTAATGTTTAAATCTTCTCTGATATGCGGATATTCGTTTATTATGGAACTTACCTCTGAAGAAAAATGTTTTACGGCCCTTTCTAATATGGATCTTGAATCTATTTTTTTAAAATTGTGTACTAAAAATGCCGGTATCCTGAGAGTTCCTATAGGCAAACCGATATCCTTACAAATATGTTCATAATTATAATCAACAAACCAATTTACCGAAAGATCAGGCACCAAATCAACTTTTGCATTGTTAAGGGTAGCAATTCTGTGAAGCACTACACTGGAACCATCGGTCTGAACACCTATATTAAAAAACCTTTCTATTTCATCAATAAATAGATCTATAGGTATCTTTTCATCCGTATCATTTCCGCCCAAATCTACGGCCACTAAAGAAACAAATTGTATTGAAGGGTGTGACCTCAATAATTGTGTAAGTTTTTCCTCGGTGTGAGTCCATGGGGGTAGATAATAAAGCATGGGTTCTTTTAGTAATTTTTCAAATGTCTCATTCATATAAATATTCCTCCAAGCAAAATTAAATTAAGCATATAGATAATCCAAATAATTATTGATCAAACCTATTATATTTTACTAATCTGCTAAAATTACTTCAGCAAATTTTTCTACTAAATAGGAGTCAAATTGGGTTCCCTTATGTTTTCTCAATTCCTGTACAGCATCTTTTTTATTTAAAACCCCATCCTTATATGTTCTCTCGGAAGTGATCGCATCAAAAGCGTCTGCTATGGTTACAATCTTTGTAAGCCGTTCTATTTCTTCGCCCTTAAGACCGTCCGGATAGCCCTTTCCATCTATGCGTTCATGATGATGCCGTATAATAAATAATGTATCTCTCAAAAATTCCAAATCTTCAATAAACTCTGCTCCTTTTTGTGAATGATCTTTTATTATATTATATTCCTCACTGCTCAATTTGCCGGTTTTTAATAATACATCATCCGGAATAGCCAATTTCCCTATATCATGCAATATGCTGCCATAACGCAATGTTCTCAATTCATTATTTGAAAGGTTTAATTTTTCACCCAGCATCAAACTATATTTCATCACTCTTTCGCTATGCCCTTTAGTATATTTGTCCTTAAACTCTATCGCTTTAACTAAACTCATAATGATACCGAAATGAGTCTTTTCAATTTCCTTAATAAGGTTACTGTTCTGTATGGTAACCGATACCGTCTTAGATAATTGTTTCAGATACGGCGTGAAATTTAAATTTAAATTGTTCCCAAAATAACTGATAATACCTATTACCTCTTCACCTTCATCAAAGATAGGTATTTGCAACAACATGGACATATCCGCACTCCAACTGTATTTAGATGCAAAGCGCGGATCATGTGATGTGTCGGTAATCAATAATTCTTCCTTATTTTCTACAACCCAACCCAGGGTTCCCTCATACTTTTCATAACTTATACATTTATCCAATTCGCTAAAATTTATGGATTCGGTTATTTTAAAAGATCCGTACTCCTCATTATAAAAATAAATTGCACAATGTTCAGAATTGATTATTTTTTCGGTATATACCAAAATAGACTCCAAGAGCTCGTGTAACTCTTTTTTCGAGTAAAAAATTTCAGATAAAGAATTTATCAGCCTTTCATTTTGCAGTTTTTTCTTTATTTCATCATATGCTCCCAACAATTTACTGCTGGTTTTGTTGATTTTTTCGAAGCTTGCGGACAGTTCCTCATTCATAATTTGTAATTCTTCATCTTTCAACAATACCGCTTCTATAGTTTTATTAAACTGAACTGCAATATCCCCCAGTTCATCCTTTCTGTTTACAGGTATCTGTGACGTGTAGTCCCCATCCTCAACTTTTTTCATCACCAATATCAATTTGTCGATAGGCTTTAGAAGTCCGCTGATGATAAAATTCCCAAAAATTAAAAACAATATGAGTACAACAAAAAGGAGTATAATTTTTTGTTTAAAAATATCTCCTATAGGTCGGTACAAATCTTTTTGATTTATGGATATTACGGCTACAAGCCCGGTTCCCTCTATTTTTTTAAAGAATGCATACCTCTTAATATTGTCACAGTCCCTATACCGTGTATAACCGCTTTCCCCTGCAAATTCATCAATGCCAACATGGCTGACAAAGTTTTCACAAGGAATACTGATATCTTTTGGCTGCAAAACAATATCCCCACGTCTGTTTGTTAAAAAACCATACCCTTCCCCCTCAATGTTTAAATCATAAATATGTTCCGCAATATTTTCCATAGGAATTGTACCGATTAATGCCCCCTTTATTTCATTATTGCCAATTATAGGACTAGCAATAACAATTTGGTAGATTTCGTTGACTTTGGAATATATAGGATCTGAAACAACAGTGGTTCTTTTCTCAAATGCCTCTTTTAAGTATCCACTATCGGACAAATCCCCTATTTCCTCTGTTCCCGTAATATTATAAGTTTTATCCTCATGAACTAAACCCATCTCTTTAAACATACTTATATGCAGCACATCATATAGATAGGAAGATACTGTTTCCCAATTTAAATCACTACTGTCCAACCCTCGGCTTATTGCATCTAATACACGCTTTCCATTTTTAATATCCTGTTCCAATTCCTGAACCCGTTTTTCAATATTAACAACGGATATCCTGTGTTTATAATCTATGACAAGATTTAATGCGGACCTTTGGGTCACTACCCACAAGGAAATAAAAGCAATTATTAATACCAATGTTCCCATTAATGGAAGTTTATATTTTAATTTCATTTAATTCCCCCCGTTGATACAATAGAACTTGAAATTAAATTACCATAATTTTAAATATCCCTTGCCCAACGCATCTCTATTATCGATAGATCATCCTTCAGACTAGTTTGTTCCCTTATCAATCTGTTTAAACCCATTATCAAATGACCGCTTGCAAAATCTATATCCTTTTGTATACAATCAATGATGCCGTCAAGTTCAATAGGACCGCCTTTTTTATCCTTTATCTCCATTAAACCGTCCGTATATATAATTAAATGATCCCCGGAATCTAAATATATTGTCTTTTCTTCATATTCTTCACTGAATTCAAAGCCCACCGGAGTACCATAAGCATCCAATTCTAATATCTCTCCCGTACCTTTGACCAATAAAGGGGTGGGATGCCCGGCCCTCACATACTTCATCATTCCTGTTCTAACGTTTAAAACCATATAAAAAATGGTAAAATAATGACTATACCTCCCAAAAATAAATCTTTCATTTAAATAATTAACAACCTCTAATGGAGTTATAATCTCATAGTATGGCGGCCCATTTGTCTTTCTTTTTAAAGGCGAGCCCCTATCTACATCTAAAATTAGTGTTTCCGATAATATAACGGCTAACATTGAAGATGCTACCCCATGACCCATTACATCAAGCATATATATTCCTACATTATCATCGTCTAACATAAATACATCAAATATGTCACCGCCAACCCTTCCGGAAGGCTGAAAGGTACAATTAAATGAACAATTCGGTATATCTCCGAAAGATTTCGGTATCAATGCCTCCTGTATCTTGGCGGCTAAATTCAGATCCCTTTCCAGTTCCCTTTTTTGTTTTTTGATTATTTGCAAATTCTCTTCCAATGCTTTTTGTGACATGGTTAACTGTTTTTGTAAATCCATCAACTTAGCCTGATTTTGTATTTTAAAAATCAAATCTATTTCTTCAAATGGAAAGCTTATATAATCATCTATATCCATAGAGATTAATTTTTTCTTGTCTTCTATATCCAGCTCCTTAAATACCACAATGACAGGTATTTTTTTTATATAGTAATTATCTTTTAAAATATCACATAATTCTAATTTATATTTCTCATCGCAAAAACAATTGGTTAAAATAACATGGGGCATTTCCTTGAGTATGGTTTCCTCACAAATATGACCGGCCAATTTCTGAACGACCTCATACCCATGTTTTCTAAGCAGTTCTTTGACATGGGTTAATGGATTATCTTCTAAATCAAGTATAAGGATCTTATAAGTATTCAATTTGATGCCCCCCTATTTTAAATATATTAATATTTTACATCTAAAGGTTTAGACTTTTTAAGACGGGATTTACAAAAATATATATTTATCAGACACCATCGCAGTTTTTATTTTCCTATATGATATATTCTACATATTTCGATAAATCCCTACCTTCCCATAAAATTTAATTGGTTTTTTAATTTAAGCCCTTGTACCTTTGTTTTATGTTTGTCAGTACCATAATAAAAAATCCCCATATAATATTTAGATTCTTATTCAATCTAATTATAAGGAGAACATATATGTTTTTTATATCTATTTTTATTTTCATTTTACCAAAAATCTTGCAAACAATGAAAGGACTGTCCAATATAAAGATCAGTTATTACAGGAATTCCACATCCGCGGTTAATTTGTAAATTACATCTTTTCTTTCGACAATTATTATAGTTTTTTCACACAATTCTCTGTCATTTCTAATATTTTGCAACAGTTCCTTAGTCGGATTAATCGCAATCGGATTTCCAACTAATTTTAACATGGAATAATCCCCGATTGTATCACCATATGCATAGCTGTTTTGCAAATCTATATCATATTTCTCAACAAACTCCATAATAGCTACATGCTTACTGTCGGAATCCCACATTTGAACAATTTCGCCGGTAAAATTATTGTTTTCATCTGTTTTATATTCTGTTCCCCGATAATCGGCCACCTCATATTTTTGCGCCATTTTAGATACTAAATAATCCGGGCTGCCTGAAATAAAAATAACTATATGTCCCTGAGATTTATGCCAATTAATTCTATCTCGGGTAAATCGATATACTCTATCACCTTTTGAACATATTATTTGATCCGATATATAATCCATATAATCCTTATTTAATCCTTTCATAGTTTGAAGATATATTTTAGCTACCTGAGTCAAATAATTATCATAATTCCCCTGTCTCATATCCCAATCATGAAATGCACCTCGAACAACAATATGCCACGTAATCGGGTCTATAACTTCATATTTTATTAATCTCTTAAAATGTTCTATCATCAGAGAATCCCTATAAAGTGTCCCATCAATATCGAAAAATACTCCCTTGTTTTTCATTTCATCCCTTCTTCCCATATTACAATTTAGCTATTAATTAATTTATTACGTAATAATATACCCATCCTGTAAATACTCAATCCATAACTAAATATATGTTGATTATCTTATCATATACTTCATATATAAGTAACTTTCTAACCTGACAAAAAAGTTTTTCGGCTACCGGTTTTATAAACAATAAAAAAGCAACCATGATTGCTTTTTTATTGTTTATACTATTAGATCTAATTTATCATTTTAACAAGGACGCATCCTGATTCAGCCTGCTATACCGACGAGCAAAACTGTAATCGTATATGTTTTTATTAAATATTTATATGGCGATTCAACGATTTAATCTAATATTTCAGTGACAGTGACAAATTCATAACCCTGCTCTATGATCCAATCTATCATAATAGGCAATGTATCCACCGTATTTTTTACTGTCTTTGCATTGCCGCTATTATGCATCAATATAATTCCACCCGGTTTCAGCTGTTGTTTTACATATTTCATCATCTGTTCACCCGATGTGCCGGCCCAATCTCTGGTATCTACCGACCAATTAACAATTTTATATCCCAAGGAGTCGATCAATTGTTTATCCTGTGTTTTAACCGCTCCATAGGGAGGCCTGAATATCGGTACATGTTCGCCGAATACATCTATTAATAATTCCTCTGTTTTTAGTATTTCATTTTCTTTTGATTTTTTTGATATTTTAGGCAAGTATTTGTGACTCCAACTATGATTGCCTATTTCATGGCCCCTGGCATGGATATCTTTTAAAACGTCTGTATTTCTTGCAGCATTTTGTCCTACTACAAAAAAAGTAGCCTTGACATTATACTCGTCCAATATATCTAAAATTTGTGGCGTAAGTTCAGATTCCGGACCATCATCAAAGGTAAGAGCAGCTAACTTTTTAGTCCCGTCCCCGGAATAATGAATTTTTATATTACCGGAATCTGATTTTTCTTCCGGTTCTGTCTCGTTTGCATTGTTTCCCTTATTATCACTATTATCATTGATATTTTCGTTGTCTTCGTCTTCCACAATTCCTTCATTTTTATCCTCATCGGAATCTATTATGTCTTCTTCTTCATTTTCATTATTATCAATATGTTCTACACTCTGAACCGGAACATTTTGGATATCTTTTTCATCATTATCAGAATCTGTCGAAAGATCTGAGGCCCCGGCCATTGTACAGCCCGTAATTACAAATATACCTAAAATAGCCATCAAAAAAATGTTAAATATATGCTTTTTCATTTCAGTCTTTCCCCTCATCCTATGTAATGTCCGATGATAACTTATACCATCAGTATACTGAAATATTTGTCGAAATACATTACAAAATCGTAACAATATAAATTGAAATTTTGCTCGAGAAACTTTTAATTATAAACAGTAAAACTGTACTATTTCACAGCCTTAATCTTATCTATTACGGCTAAAGCGATATTGGAAGAATGGTCCGCAATACGCTCTAAATTGCTGATAATATCCACAAATACAATACCGGAACTGGGAACACACTGTCCGGCACTCAACCTTCCTATATGATTTTCCCTCAAGGTTCTCTCCAGATAATCTGTGCGTCTTTCCATTTCAAGCACTTCCATGGCCAATTCCCCATCTATGGACTCCAGGGCAGTTAATGCATCTATGTAAGATCTCAAAACCAATTCTGTCATCTGTCTCAACTCTTCTATTGCCACATCCGAAAAAATCAATTGACCATCAATCAATTCTTGTGCCAATTCCACTAAATTTTCGGCATGATCCCCCACCCTTTCTATGTCATTGATTGTATTAAAGAGTCCATCCACAGTTTCCCTGTTTTCTGTAGAAATATTGGTATTGGATAATTTTATAAGATAGATTGAAATTTCCTTCTCCATTCCGTTAATTATCTTTTCTATACGCAATGTTTCATCAATTTTCTTCTGTTCCCTGTTAAAAATTGCCTCCAGAGAATTTTCTAAGGATAATCTTGCCATATTACCCATGTGAAGAGTTTCTCTTATAGCACTCGCTAACGCTATAGGAGGTGTTTCCAACATACGATCGTCAATATATTTAATGCCTTCCGGCATCTCTTCTTCTCCTGAAATAAATTTATCGGTCAAATAAACAAAAGTGTTAAAAAAAGGCAACATAATGATTGTAGTTGTGATATTAAATATGGTATGAGCATTGGCAATTTGCCTTGAAACAGCACGGGCAGTTGTTCCCGGGTCTACCATTGTTATAATTTGATACAGTGGTCTTTGCAATAATGCGACAAAAATTATTGTTCCGAATACATTAAATATTACGTGGACCGCCGCCGCCCTTTTAGCAGTTCGATTAGCCCCTATACTTGAAAATAAAGCCGTTATAGTTGTGCCGATATTGATTCCGAATAAAACGGGCAACCCCGATGAAATGGGAATAAGCCCCTGAGATGCCAGTGCTAATAAGAGACCTGTAGATGCACTGCTGCTTTGAAGCACTGCCGTAATTGTAAATCCCGCAAATATACTTAAAATCGGATGTTCTCCAAAACTGATTAAAACATTTTTAAAACCCTCATATTCACCCAAAGGTTTTAAGGCATCTCCCATAAACTTCATACCCAAAAACAAAACACCAAAACCAATAAATGCTTCGGCAATCTGCTTTATTCTAGGTTTTTTGGAAAAAAGCCATACTCCTACGGAAATTCCCACAATAATCGAGGCATATTGATCAATTTCAAATGTAATTATCTGAGCAGTAACGGTTGTTCCGATATTTGCCCCCATAATGATGCCTATGGCCTGAGTCAGAGTCATCACGCCTGCATTAACAAAACCGATTATCATTACAGTAGTTGCACTGCTGCTCTGTACAATCATGGTTGTAACAGCACCCGCAACAATCGCAATAAAACGGTTACTGGTCAACATACCAATAATAGATTTCAGCTTATTGCCTGCAACTTTTTGAAGCCCCGTACTCATTATCTTCATCCCGTAGAGGAATAATCCCAGGCCTCCTATAAGGCCAAAGACGATCTCCATTTAAAAATTCCTCCCATCATAATTTCCTATAGATATTTTATGATGATATTCCGACATAATAATATATTGAAACTCACCCTATACTTCTATACCTTGAACAAATACATTTATCTGCCCAACTTCTATATCAGTCATAGCCTCAATGGCCCTTTTTACCTTTTCCTGTACCGTCCTGATGACCTCAGGAATAACAACCTCATATTTAATCACTACCGAAAGGTTTATAACAATCCGAGTTTCTTCATTCGTGACCCTTACCCCTTTCCTGGAAGCCGTATTTTTGCTAAAAAATTCGGTTATGCCCACGGGTAACCCCCCGCTAAATGCAGCTATACCTTCTATTTCTTCTACTGTTTTTTTAGCTATAGACATGATGACCTCATTAGAGATCCTGATTTTACCCTTTTCAGAAATTATCTCCACATACATCCCTCCAAAAAATATTATATCAATATGTTTCCAATATTACATAATTTTTACCCAAAAAAATATGTCACCTGTAGGTACTCCTCGTAGGTATTTATATTTTTAAAACAGAGCAAATGCGAATCAAATCTCTTTATTTTTTCTTCTGTTATTTTTTTTGTGTTCACATTTTCAAAGGCGCCGGTTATCTTATATTTTCCTTTTTCTAACAGCATCTCAAACTCCGGAATACAACCCTTCCCATATATTGCATGAAGGGGCTGATAATACTTTTCGGAAGATGATGCCACCGAGCCCCTATTTTTTAATAGTTGCACCATACATTCATTCTGATTGGTATTAACAAAAGGCACTATTACGTCTTCACCTTTTAATAAGTTCACCATATACTTGATTAACCCGGTGTTAACAAAGGGCATATCACAAGCTATAGCAAATATATGGGAAGTTTCACTCTGCTTTAACCCGGAGTATAGACCTATTAAAGAACTTTTTCCCTCAGCATTTATGCAATCCCTGACAAACTTCACACCTTCCAACATATCATACTGTTCCGGTTCGTTGGTTACTACCAGTATTTCGTTAAATATACTTTGCAGCGGATTGACTACTTTCTCAATCATTGTCTTGTTTCCTAATTTAAGCAATGCCTTATTCCTGCCCATCCTGGTGCTACCACCGCCTGCCAGTACCGCAGCGGCCACTTCCCTACCGTCCACTTTTATCAGTCCTCCAACATAATAGCATATAAAGATAGATTATAAATAGTCCAACTCAATTATATCACATACCCATATGATTTGATAAAAAAAATACCGGTTCTGCATAAAACCCGGTCATTTATCTTCAAATCTTTTTTAGATCTATCAGTCCGTCAACAGAGAATTTTTTTAATTGATTTTTTTAAAAAAAATCGAAATTGCATCGAATGCTTTTTGAGGGTCCTCTATATTGTCAACGAGCTTTTCCATAAGGCATCTGTCGGTCCTATCCCTGTTCATAATATATGGCACAATTTTATCATATTCAATATGTACCCCACTGTCTTCCAGAATAATTTTAGCACAATTACTGATTATACATCCATAGATCGATGTGACTTCCGCAAATAAACATAGTAGTGCCAATGCCTTTCCAATGATTCTGTCTGCTATTGCTGCATTTTTAAAAGACATCTCACCTTCTATTAATTTTGAAAATAAAGGGGCTATTCCTTTATCATGAGAAGCCATTATTATGTCCCCGTTCCTCACTAAAACACAAGAATATTTTCCTTCAAACAGTTTATTTCGAGCCAATATTTGATCCGACATCAGCAAATTTCCCTTCCAAAAATTTTACGATTGCAGGTATAACTATTATCTGAATAATTATACCGATTATACCTGTTTTGATAGCTGCAATTACAGCAACTATAGGTTTTTGCATTTTGATATTAAAAAATATGAGTATGGCATAGACTGTTATACCATATACAATTCGTCCCGATATCATGGCACCAAATAATGAGATAAATAAGTTGACTTTCAATCTGTTATATAATACCCCGGCAACAAATCCATATGTGAACAGCTCAAATATCATGATCGGTAACATAGGTACCGGCGCAATCGGCGGCATACCTGTAAGTAAATGACTCAAAATCGGTGTCAATATCCCCACATACGATCCTATAATTGGCCCTGCTAAAAAACCGGCCAGTAACACCGGTATATGCATCGGTAAAAACATAGGCCCTGCGCCAACCGAATGAAATAGCTGCGGAATTAGTACTCCCAACGTAATAAACGATGCCCCTTTTACTATATTCTCAGTATCCATGATCAATATTACCTCTCATCCAAAATAATCATTTATTTATTAAAATATATAACTAATCATACATTAAAGCAACTATTTCCCCGAAAGATTTAATATAAAACAGGCTATTTTTTTGAAAATAAAATTATATCCTATTAATATATATGTCATTAAGATTACTATGTTTTGACACTGATTATAAATTTTTATTCTTTCTTTACAACCAACTATAATACCTGCTATTATATTGTTTAAGGTCATTATTATACCAGGGAGTTGATTTTATGTGCAAAATTAAAATTGTAACCGATAGTACCGCATACATAGATAAATTATTTATAGAAAAACATGATATCGGTATAGTTCCCCTAGCTGTTAATTTTGAAGAATCCATTAAGGATGAGGGTCTCCCGGGAGATTTCGGTGTATTTTTTGATAGGCTATCAAAATCTCCGGATTTTCCAACAACATCACAACCTCCGGTAGGCAAGTTTGCAAAGATTTTTAAAGATGCATTACAGGACGGATATGAAATAATAGCTATCATCATGTCGTCTAAACTCAGTGGGACATTTAACAGCGCAAGTACGGCAGCCAAAATTGTAGATCCGACAGAAAATAAAATATCCTTAATTGATTCTTTAACCACTGCGGCTAATTTAAAATTTTTGATCAAAAAAGCGGTTTCTCTAGCAAAAAAAGGGGCCTCCATGAAACAAATAGTGGAAAAGATTGAAATGCAAAAAAGGCATATGGGTATACGTTTAACGGTATCCACATTAGAATATTTAAAAAGAGGGGGCCGTCTTTCAACAACCGAAGCGATGATAGGTTCTCTGTTAAATATAAAACCGATTATTGGACTGATAGACGGAGAATTAAAGGCATTGAACAGAGCACACGGTAAGAAAAAGGCTATGGATAAAATGCTTGAAGATGTTCCGGCAAATGTATCCCATATAAGTATATGCCATATAGAAATTTTGGAAAAAGCAAAAGAATACGAAAAATTGATTCAAAAACGTTTTCCGGAGGCTAAAACGGAAATATGCGAAGTGGGGCCTGTTATAGGTTCTCATTTGGGACCGGAAACTATTGGAATATGTTATGTTTATTAAAATTATTAAGTCAGTCTTCCATAAACTGTTGTAATATTTTAAAATACTCTACAGAAAATATATATAACGATATATTGATCAAATATATTTCTGAAAGAGGTCGATCAAAATGAAAAAAAATTTAATAATATTTTTAGCTGTAATCTGTATGGCAGTACCGGTATTTAACGATATAGATGCTTTTGTAAAGCAGAATTCCAAACTATTAGTTCATGATCTTGTATATAGTAAACCGGGACCTGAAAATCCCGGTTTACTCATCCACCGCTTTTATATGCTCATAGGGTTTTTCCCTCGTTAAGGGAAAAATTTTAATATTATCGGAAAATTTTATATTAGAAATAATACCGTCTAATTCCATAAGTTCAAATAAAATTGTTCCATGTTCCACATATTGCTTAAAGGAATTTTGGTCTCCAATAGCTTGAATTATATAAGGTTGTGCAATGGATATTCCATTGATATTAATATGATTACCTGCCAGGGTTATCTCGGTGCGTCCGACAATTCTATAATTATTGATGGAGAGCACTTCGGCACCGAAGACTTTCAATTCATTTATTAAATTTATCAGATACCTTTTTCCTTCCACGATTTCCGCGATATTTGCTTCAATATTGCTTTCCAGTACAATAATAATACCCGGCCCGGAAACCGGTAAATATCCTGCTAAAAATTTATATTCGTCCACAGTTGATTTTAACTTTTTTAAAGAAACACTCTCATCGGCACGCTCTTTTTCCAGTTCCTCAACCCGATTTCTAAAATTAGCAATTTTTATCTTCATATCCTCGGTAGTTTTTTTTAACTCCGTCAATTCTTGGGTCTCTATTTCATTTTTATACAACATAGTGAAATCCCCGCTGACCATTGTGTTTAATTGAACGCCTATAATAATGCCAAATATACCACATACTATTATAATACTGACCCATTTGTTATACTTTTTCAATTTACCACTTCCCTCAACCTGCCTCATATGTTTCCTTATTTATTTTTGTACTAGCCCCATTCTCTCCCGCACAAGGGTCATAGTATTTTCCGCAAGCCCATAGGCTTTTTGTGCCCCTTTCTTATATACATTCTCTATAAAATCCGGATTATTCATATAATCCTTGTAATTTTTTTTGAACGGCCTTAAAAATTCTATAATAACCTCCGCCGTATCAATTTTAAATGCCCCATAGCCCTTGCCCTCATAGTTTGATACTACTTCCTCTATGGATAAACCCGTAAGACTGGAATATATGGTGATTAAATTTTTAATCCCCGGCTGTTCATCCCTGTAAGCTATCATATTTTCACTATCCGTAACCGCCCTTTTCATCTTTTTCATAATAGTATCTTCAGAATCCATTAAAAATATTGTTGCATTAGCATTTACATCGGATTTTGACATTTTCTTACTAGGCTCTTGAAGGCTCATAATCCTGGCTCCTATTTTCGGAATGTACATCTCCGGTACCGAAAAGGTCTCCCCGTATAGATTATTAAATCGTGCCGCAATATCCCTGGTTAACTCTAAATGTTGTTTTTGATCTTCTCCCACGGGTACCAAATCAGTCTTATATAACAATATATCTGCCGCCATAAGCACCGGATATGTGAATAATCCCGAGTTGACATTATCCTTATTTTTTTCCGATTTATCTTTAAATTGTGTCATTCTATTTAATTCTCCGACATATGTGCCGCAACCTAAAATCCAAGTGAGCTCCGCATGTTGAGGCACATGTGACTGAAAAAAGATGATATTTTTCTCCGGATCCAAACCGCTGGCTAAATACTGTGTCAAAAATGACAATGATATCCCATGAAATTCTTTAGGATCTTGGCGTACCGTTAAAGAATGCAAATCTACGATGCAATATAAACAATTATGTTCCTTTTCAAGGGCCTTCCAATTCTGCAACGCCCCTATATAATTTCCTAATGTTAGACTTCCCGTCGGTTGTGCACCGCTAAATACTATTTTTTTTCTCTTCATTTGTAGATTCCTCTCCTGTTTATAACCTCATATTAGTGTTTAACATTTTTTATATTTTAATTCCCTACCTATAACTATTATAGCATAAAAAGAAGGCCTGGAAAATTCCAGACCTTCTTTTATATGTAATACTATTTTATACTTTTTAGAATAATCCTATGATCTCTCCGCTTGGAAGAATGTCCATACTATTTGCTGCAGGAACTTTAGGCAATCCCGGCATTGTCATAACTTCTCCCGCATATGCTACCACAAATCCGGCGCCTGCCGATAATTTGACGTTGCTTATTGAAACATTATAATTTTTAGGTAGGCCCAATTTCTTTGGATCATCAGATAAAGAAAGCTGAGTTTTTGCTATACAAACAGGAACTTTGTCTAATCCTAGATCCTCAAACTTCTTGATTTCTGCCAAAGCAGCTTTAGCGAAGTCAACTCCATCTGCATTATACAATTTTGTTGCAATTGTAGTAATTTTATCAACAATGCTGTCTTCAACATCGTAGAGGAATTTAAAGTCTGCAGGTTTCTTTTCTATAACTTCTACTACCTTATTAGCTAAATCAATTCCACCGTCTCCGCCTTTGCCCCATACTTCCGAAAGCGCTATATCAGCTCCCAATTCAAGACAATATTTCTCTATAAACTCCAGCTCTGCCTCTGTATCGTCTGGGAATCTATTGAGGGCAACTACAGCCGGCACACCAAACATTTGTACGTTTTGAATTTGTTTTTGTAGGTTCTCAAAACCTTTTGCAAGATAATCCATATTTTCTATACCCCATTCGGCCTTTGATGCTCCACCATGATGTTTTAGGGCTCTTGCATTAGCAACTATAACAACACAGTCCGGTTTTAAACCGGCAAATCTACATTTGATATCGAAAAACTTCTCGGCACCTAGGTCGGCTCCGAATCCTGCTTCGGTTATCATATAGTCGGCAAGTTTTAGACCTAATGCTGTTGCTTGAATACTGTTACATCCATGAGCTATATTTGCAAACGGCCCGCCATGAACCATTGCTGGTGTATTTTCTAATGTTTGTACCAAGTTTGGTTTAATTGCATCCTTAAGTATCAATGATAATGCTCCTGTTACTCCCAAATCATTAACGGTTACAGGCTTGTTTTCAACATTATAAGCGATAATCATTCTACTTATTCTTTGTTTCAGGTCTTCAAAACTGGTAGACAGACAAAGAATAGCCATAACTTCCGAGGCAACCGTGATATCGAAACCGTCTTGTCTTGGATAACCGTCTGCTCTTCTTCCTAGCCCGATTATTGTGTTCCTAAGAGCACGTTCGTTCATATCCAGGCATCTTCTCCACACTATTCTTCTAACATCGATATTTAATTCATTACCCTGATGCAGATGGTTGTCTAATAGAGCGGCTAATAAGTTGTGAGCGGTTGAAACAGCATGAATATCACCTGTAAAGTGCAGGTTGATATCTTCCATAGGAACTACCTGTGCATATCCTCCGCCTGCTGCTCCGCCTTTTACCCCGAAGCTTGGTCCTAATGAAGGCTCTCTGAGTGTTGTAAAGGCTGTTTTACCTATTTTGTTCAGGGCCATACTCAATCCAACATTAGTAGTGGTTTTTCCTTCTCCTGCCGGAGTCGGAGTTATAGCAGTTACTAATACCAATTTGCCGTCAGGTTTATCTTTTAACCTAGTTAGCACATCCAAGGACACTTTAGCTTTATACTTTCCATAAAGCTCTAGATCGTCCTCGTTGATTCCTAATTTTTCTGCTATTTCGATGATTGGTAACAATGTTGCTTCTTGCGCAATTTGAACGTCAGTTTTCATTAACGACACCCCCATATTATTTCTTTTGATTTTTCATAGCTTTTACCATTATATCATACTTTAAGATATTCTACCACCCCCATTATTTTTTTACAACGTTTAATTGCAAACATTGTGTTTGTATTTTAAAATACTATATAAATAAAAAATCCTTATATATCTTAATTATTTATAAAAATATATTATAATCCTAATAATTCGTCGATCCTGTCTTTGTCGAATCCGACTATCAACTCTCCTTCTATTTTTATTACGGGTACGGCTGTAATACCTTTCTGAATCAATTCTAACCTAGCTTCCTGATCCGTTTCAACATCTTTTTCTATATACTGAACTCCTTTTGATGAAAGATAGTCTTTCGCCACATGACAATATGAACATAATTTGGATGTGAAAACTATTACCTCTTTTGACATTTAAATTCCCCCTGCGTCCAACACCTTAGACCTTATTAAGTTATTAATAATGATTTTAACATATTATTGTTAAATATCCAAATATTTATTTTATATAATCAAACAAATTTTCAAAATTAAATACACTACATTTTATATAACACTTCCAAAATATCTTTTTATTTCTTTTTTGATGTCATTTTTTTTATATATAGGGCAATTGTATTCTTTTACATTATAATATTGAATGAGCTCCGCAATGGCTTCAATATTATATTTATTTATCTCTTCCACATCATTAAAAAACTTCTTTTCCTTATCAAGATATTCTATAAAATCCCCTATATCTTTATGATATATCAAGTTTCCCATCTCCACTCCATATAAAATCATCTATTTGCCGGCATTAGTTTTCCTAAATTTTTATGTATTATACGCCTATTTGTTTTATGTATATAACTGTTAAATAACAGAATACCTAATAAAACGGGGTAGATTTTATACGGCATTATATAAAAAAATCACCCTTTTATATGTTTTATTAAAATGACAACAATTAATATCAATATGGATGAAATTACAATAGTTCCGCCGGGAGCTAAATCTACATAAAATGATATAAATAATCCTATCAATACCGATAGTATCCCGAATAAAATTGAACATATAAAGGTCTGCTTAAAATTCCTGCCAAGCTGCAAACTCGTTGCTACAGGTACTATCATCAAGGAAGATACTAACAAAACCCCCACTATTCTCATGGATATGGCAATTGTCATCGCTACTAAAATAATAAAATAGAGGTTTATCCATTTTACGGGGACACCTGCCAATCTGGCTGCTTCCTCATCAAAAGCTATATAAAACAAAGACCTGTAAAAAAACAAAATAGAAATAAGGATATAGAGGCCCAGTATAAAAATTATCCAAATATCCCTGCTTGACACAAGGCCTATACTGCCGAACAAATAACTGAAAATAGCGGAATTAGAGTTTCCAAGGCTTATAAAAATAGTGGCCAAACCTATTCCCGCGGAAAGTATTATAGCAATAGACAGTTCCTTATATTGCTCGTATTCTTTACTGAGCCCCTCAATGGCCAAGGCCGATAGAACAGAAAAACCAAGAGCAGAATATACCGGATAAATACCTCCCAACATACCCCCTGCTACACCCGCCAAAGCTACATGGGATAATGTATCCCCTATCATGGACATTCTTCTTAAAACAAGAAAGATACCTATTGCGGGACAAATAACAGCAACTATAATACCGGATAAAAAAGCCCTCTGCATGAAACCGTATCTCAATATCTCCAACATTTTTTTTCGCCCCTTTAATGCCTGTGATGCAATATGCTCAAATCTTTTCCGTAAATCTTCTTGATATGTCCCTCCTTATCAAAATCTTCGGAAGGATGCACACATACCTTTTTATCTCCGACACAGGCTACCCTGTTGGCCTTATTGGTAATCACACCTATATCATGTGAAACCATAACCAATGTGATTTTTAAATCCTTATTTATTTTTTCCATGAGGCCGTAGAATTGTTCTTGCGACTGTACATCAACTCCCGTTAAGGGTTCGTCCATAAAGATGATTTCAGGACCGCTTACAAGTGTACGGGCAATAAAAACTCTCTGTTGCTGTCCTCCGGACAAGTTTCCAATCAAATGATTTTGATAGCCGGGCATATTGACTATATCTAACGCCTTTCTTATTTTCATTTTATGTTCTTTGTTTAAAAATTTCAAAAAACCCATTTGACTGTACAGATTAGCTCCCACAATTTCTTCAACCGTTGCAGGAAATGCAATATTAAAATCTTTTACCCTCTGAGATATATAACCTATTTTGTTCCACTGATTAAACCGATCTATGGGTGAATTTAATAAAACAACAGTTCCTTTTTGCGGTTTTAAAATTCCCAAAATAATTTTAATCAACGTAGTTTTAGCGGAACCGTTCGGGCCTACAATCCCTAAGAAGTCCCCCCTAAACACAGCTAAGTTTACATCTTCCAACACATGTTTTTTACCATAAGCAAAATATACATCTTTTACATCAAGAACTTTTTCCATCTATTTCACCAAGGCTTTCTTCAATGTTTCCACATTTTTATACATCAGGGAAATATAATCCTCTCCCTCATTCTGTTGTTCTGTTGTTAAGCCTTCTACAATATATAAGGTCAACACCTCTAAATTTGCCTCCTCGGCCAAAACCTCCGCTGTTTTAACACTTGCAAGGGCTTCCAGAAATATATGATCCATATTATTATCCCTTGCAACCTTGACAAGTTCAGCCAACCGTTTAGGGCTCGGTTCCGCATGAGGAGAAATTCCCGCAACAGCAATCTGTTCCAAATTATATCTTTTAGCCAAATATCCGAAAGCGGAATGAGATACAATTATTTTTCTTTTGACAGCATCCTTAAGTCCCTCCCTAAAAGCCGTATCCAAGTTTTGTAATTCCTCTCTAAAGACACTAAAATTTTCTTCATATATATCTTTATTTTTATTATCCGCACTGATAAAAGTATCTTTAATTTTTTCGGAAATATATATTACATTGACAGGATCTACCCAAATATGGGGGTCATATTCCCCATGATGATGTTCACTGCTGTTTTCATCATCGGGCCCTTTGCCATAACTTATCAATTCTACGGATTTACCGGCATCAACCAAGTAAGTATCCTTCCCTTCTAATAGATTAAATACCTTATCTATCCAAGGTTCCATATATGCCCCATTATATATAAAAACATCTGCCTGTTCAAGTTGCGCAACAACCTTAGCGGAGGGCTCAAAACTATGCGGCTCGGTACCTGAGGGAATTATAATATGCACATTAACGCTATCCCCTCCAATTCTTTTCGCAAAATCATAATAGGGATAAAAGCTCGCATATACGTCGAGCCGCTTTTCCTCCTTATTTTCTATAACTCGCATCGCATTTTTATTACATCCTGATAATAACAAAAAAATAATGATCAGAAATGTAATCATTTTCAATATATTACTTTTCATAACCTGCCTCCAATATATTACCTATCCGATGATTCATAATTTAAACACTTATATTGAGTATGCTTTTGATGTCCTCTAAAATTATATTTCAAACAGGCCTCAATTTATTACTACTTTTTTCCTTCCAATTATATATTATATACTTATTATAAGAAATTTAAAATATATTTTTGTGATGTTCCATGCTGAGGACAGAAAAATGGTATTGGAAACTTATGCAAACCGGGTACGGCAAATTATCAATACAATAAAATTAAAAAAGCCTACCTCAGGTAGGCCTTTTATATTATGGTCCGTCGCTTCCATCGTTCTCATCGCTCTCATCGTTCTTATCATTTCCGGCATTCTCATCATTTATGTCGCTTTCATCATTTGTGTCGTTATCATCATTTGTATCGTTATCGTCATCTTCATTATTTTCGTCGTTTTCATCATTTTCGTCGTTTTCGTTGTTTTCATCATTTTCATCATCTTCATCATTTTCATCATCTTCATCATTTTCATCATCTATATCTTGTTTCTTTTTCTTCTTTTTATATATTATAGTTGAAACTATAACACTGAACTCATATAAAAACACCATGGGAATCGCCATCAAAACTTGTGAAATCATATCAGGCGGTGTTAATACTGCAGCGACTATAAATATTGCAAGAATAACAAATTTCCTATATTTTTTAAGCGTCTTTGGTGCAACTAATCCCAGTTGGGTGAGTAAAATTATGAGTAAAGGCAATTCAAATACTAAACCAAAAGACAACAACAAAGAACTGACAAAGCCGATATAATTAGCAAATGAAAATGTAGGCGTGATTTTGTCAACCGACACCCCGATAAAAAATTTAATTGTCATGGGAACAATTATATAATATGCAAAAACTACACCCATTGCTAAAAATACAGTCCCCATACATAAAGCGGAAATGACATACCTTCTTTCTTTTTTCTTCAGTCCCGGTTTAACAAAACTCCAAATCTGAAACAATATTATGGGTGAGGATATGATTAAACCTAATACTAAAGAAATTTTAATATATGTCATAAATAATTCGGGTGGGCTAAGATATATAAATTCCAAATCTCCGGCAGGTTTTGTAATAATATCTATAATTTTATTTATATACCTATAGGCTGCAAATGCACATACAATAATTGCTACAAAAGAGATAACCAGCCGTTTCCTCAGTTCCCCCAAATGTTCCACTAAAGTTAGCCTTGGGCCGTCTTCCGAGCTGTTTTCCATAGGCCCACCTCCTTGTATGATACAAAAAGTTTATGAGGCACTACCATAGTAGTACCCCAATACTTCTCATATTATTTCTTTTCTTCATCTACTTCCTCTACATCTTGTGATACTTTTGTGGCATGATTTTTAAACTCTCCAATTGCTTTTCCAAATGATTTTCCTATCTCAGGAAGTTTGCCGGGTCCAAATATAACAAGAGCTATACCTAATATTAACAATAATTCCTGGGTACCTAATCTACCAAACACAGTTTACACCTCCTAGCCTATTACATCCAAATATCAACTATCTATCTTAAATTTTTTAGGAACCCTGCTTAGGGTCTTTGTCCTCTAAAGATATTTCCTCCTTTATTTCACTGGAAAATTTTCTAAATTCTCTAAGGGCCGTTCCCAAAGACTTTCCTAATTCAGGGAGCTTGCCGGGCCCAACAACTATTAAAGCTATAGCCAATATTACCACTATTTCCATGGTACCTATTCTCCCAAACATATACATTCCACCTTTACATACATTGTTTGCACAAGTCCCAACACAGAACAAAAAACCGCCTTTTACTAAAAGCCTGACAACTTAGTTTCATTATAACAGATATATATAACTTTTGAAACAACTTTTATATTAATTTACGTAATTTCTTTTTGTATTATGGGTAAATAACGGCTAAAAATCCTCTGTTATGCCAAATTCTCTATATCTTTCTTGATTAAATTGCTCCATTTACCGCATTTGTCCCCCCAGCGTGCCATTATTTTCCCATCTCTAAAGATTTCTACAATCTCACACATATTGGGACAATCCGAACATTCTATGCCCCTCACATCGTATCCGGAATTGATAATATTAAAACCTTGAAAAATAGTTTTATTTCCCTTTGCGGCATATTCCTCCGCCAGTAAACAACAACCTATGGAACCCATAACATCATAATGGGGCGGTACAAAAACTTCCAAACCAAGGGCCTCCTCAAAAGATCTTTTAATTCCTACATTTGCAGCTACTCCACCCTGAAATACTACGGGAGCCTCTATATCCTTGCCTTTAGCTAAATTGTTTAAAAAATTTCTCACCATAGCATCGGAAAGCCCTCTTATGATATCCTCCTGATTATGTCCCAACTGCTGTTTATGTATCATATCTGTTTCTGCAAAAACAGCACATCTACCCGCTATACGAACAGGATTGGTTGATTTTAACGCTAATTCTCCAAATCTTTTTATATCTATACCCAGACGGGCTGCCTGTCTATCCAAAAATGAACCGGTACCCGCGGCACAGACCGTATTCATTGCAAAATCTCTGATTATTCCGTCCTTGAGCAAAATAATTTTGGAATCTTGACCGCCGATTTCTATTATAGTTCTTACATCGCCGACAAAATTAAGAGCTGCTATCCCATGAGCAGTGATCTCATTTTTAACTACATCTGCTCCGACTATCATAGCGGCTAAATTTCTACCACTGCCCGTTGTCCCAACTCCCTTTATATTAAGTTTTTTATTTACTTTTGACTTTATTTCCTTCAATGCTTCTTGTATAACCTCTATCGGTTTTCCATTGGTCCCCGTATAAACTTTAGCCATTATTTCTTTATCTTCATCCATTAATACAACATTGGTACTGATAGAACCTACATCAATACCCAAATAACAGTTTTTCACCTTCATTGATCCCCTTTCGTCTTCTCAAAAGATCTACAAAAGCTTCTAACCTGGTCATATATCCGGCTTCACCCGTCATTTCATCCATAATGAGGCATAAATAGGGAATATTATGATCTTTTTCTATAGTAGGAAGAATACTCTGGGCCACTATCTCCGGCATACAAGTCAAGGGATATATCTGTATTACACCGTCAAAACCCTCCTTTGCATATCTGACCGCATAACCTATCGTTTCCCTTGCATGTCCGCCTATCATGGTCTTCAAATAGGGTTCCGACGCTTCCCAGGTCTTTCTTTCAGAAGTTAATCCTAAAGGATTTAAAAAAAGGTGTTCTTTTAGCCAACGGCTTACCTTTAATGATTTATCTATTTCTACCCCCAAATCCCCTAGTTTTTTCTCTATATTTAAATTTACAAATGGCTCTATTATGGTGTATATCTCCCCAATAATACCTATTTTTATAATCTCCTCGGTAGTGTCCTCCTCTACGGACAATATCTTTTCCCTTGTTGTCTTTATTAACTGTAAGACCTCCCTACACCCGTATACTGTCCTTATACCTCTATGAAATGCATCATAGTACCTATCTACGTCACCCTTTGCCTTTTCTCTGGGTCTTTTATAATATGTCACGCTCTCAAGATCATCTACCGCATTTATTACGGTAACCGCCTTCTTTAGAGCTCTTATAATTTTATACGGATTTTTAGTTCCGGTCAGTTTAAATATATTATCAAAAAATGTTTTATAATCTCCCTGGGGCGGGTCCAGCAAAATAATATCTATATCATAACCCGCCTCACTCAATAATTCTTTTTGTATTATTGAATAGTATCCGAAACGGCAGGGCCCGCAACTGCCGGTTATCACTATGGTATCGGCCCCTCTATTTATGCTCTGTATATAATTTCCCATATTGACCTTCAGTGGGAGGCAGATTGATTCCGGGGAATATTTTACTCCTATATTTAAAGTATTTTTGCTACATGGAGGTGGAATTACTAAATCTACCCCCAATTCTTCCAACAGTACTTTTGTAGCCACATATTGATTACCCATATGTGGAAATGTTACTTTCATATCTCTTCCCCCATTCAATCATATCCAAAAAAGCTTCAATTCTCGTATTTATCCCTGCTTCCCCCGTATGTTCGTCTATGGTCAACAACAAAAAAGGGATTCCCCCTTCTTTCCTTGATTTTCTTTCGAATAAATCCTGTATTATAGAATCAATACCGCATCCAAATGATGATATATAAATAACGCCGTCTACACCCCGGGTTTCTGCTAAATATATGGAGGCGCCTAAGAGTTTTCTTCCAAAACTCCAAAACATTTTTTTGTCCAATGTAGCCGCCTGCCTGTTGATATGTTCAAAGCCTATCATTTCGGGGACAACAATATGGACTCCGCTTTCCTTTAATTTATTCAATAAATTCATAGAGCTGTAGCTATCGTATATATTATAAGTATGCCCTATCACCATTATTTTTTTAATTTTTCTATCAT